>Ga0114974_10000101_pt1 | contig 69881 bp, 72 predicted proteins | sample S_130206_EF_Meta_FD_87318 | JGI IMG/M metagenome (GOLD analysis project Ga0114974, IMG submission 87318) | Freshwater microbial communities from Lake Simoncouche, Canada to study carbon cycling - S_130206_EF_MetaG | ecosystem: Environmental > Aquatic > Freshwater > Lake | place: Lake...
AGGCCACGCAGCCACACCCCCTGGGCCAAGACCGATGCGAGGCTCTCGGCCGCGTCGCGCAGCCACACGCTGCCGCCACTGACAACGAGTGCCAGCAACAGCAACGTGCCCCACGCCACCGAGGCGACACCGACCTGCCGCTTCAGCCTGTTGTATCTGGTGGCCTTGTCTTCGTTCACGGCCGTGGACGGACCTTGATGTTCCCGTTGGTCGTCGTCAGGTCGATCGGGGCACCACCGACGTTCAGGCGACCGCGGGCCTTGTGCGCCGACTGTTCACCCGTCACCTGCAGCGGCACGTCAGCGATGTCGATCGAGCCGTTCGTGCAGCTGGCTTCGAGGTTCGCGTTGGCGGACGGCGGCAGGGTGAGGGTGACGGCGCCGTTGGTGGCGCGCAGTTCAACCGGGTCCTGTCCCACGGCCGCCAGGTCGATGGTCACGGTGCCGTTCGTGGCGCGGGCTTCGACGCCGCCGCCGAGCGCCGTCCCGGTGATCGACCCATTGGTCGTCGACGCCACGACGGCGCCGTTGACGTTCGCCACGGTGATGTCACCGCCAGCCGTGCGTAGGCGCAGCCGGGTCGCGCGCGGAACGGTGACGTGGAAGTTCACGGCGACGTCGACACCGACGACGATGCCGCCGAGTCCGTCGTTACGAAGCACGATCTGGTTGGGCGCCACATCCTCGGTGATCCGAATCCGCGAGACCGCCTCCTGGGCCATGGCGTCGCTCGACGAGCGGACGACCCGTTCAGCCTGCACGTCGACGGTGGAGGCGTCACCACCCTGGATTTCGATGGCGCCGACCGCGCCGACGATCTGGAATTCGCCGCCGTCCTGCAGGGGGTAGGTGCGGGTCCACTGGTCGGCGCCGCGACCGGCCAACTCGCCGCGACCGAGCTGGCATCCGGCGAGGCCAGGCACAGACAGGAGCAGGGCGACAGCGACCGCGCGAGCCGAGGTGGTAGGCGTGCAGGCCGGCTGACCTGAGCAGCTCGTCATCAGCCGATCATAGGCCAGCCATGCCCGATCGCGATCCCCGGTGGGATCAGTTCATCTGCACCGAGATGAGCTTGGAGACGCCCGGCTCCTCCATGGTGACGCCGTAGAGACGGTCGGCGATTTCCATGGTCCGGCGGTGGTGGGTGATCAGGATGAACTGCGTCTGGCCCTGCATGCTGCGAAGCATGTCGACGAAGCGGCCGACGTTGGCATCGTCGAGCGGCGCGTCGATTTCGTCCAGCAGGCAGAACGGGCTCGGCTTGAACTTGAACAGGCCGAACATGAGCGAGATGGCCGTGAGCGCCTTCTCACCGCCCGAGAGCAACTGCACGCTCTGAAGGCGCTTGCCTGGCGGCTGCGCCACGATCTCGATGCCGCTCTCGAGCGGATCGTTCTCGTCGAGCAGGGTCAGCCCGGCGCGGCCACCGCCGAAGAGGGTGGTGAACACCTCCTGGAAGTTGCGGTTGATGGCGGCGAACGCCTCGACGAACCGCACGCGGGTCGTCTCGTCGATGCGCCGGATCGCCTCGGTGGTCTGGGCAATCGACTCGACCAGGTCGTTGCGCTGCGTCGAGAGGAACTCGTAGCGCGCCTCGAGCTCGTCGTACTGCTCGATCGCCATCATGTTCACCGGCCCGAGGCGGTCGATCTTCGAGCGCAGGGTGGAGATGGCGTCTTCAGCGCTCAGCGTCCGCTGGCTGGCGGCCGCGACCGCGGCGTCGGCGGCGTCGACCGCCGCGTGCGAGTCGCCGTCGGCCACTGCCGGCTGCCGCGTCTGTAGGCCGACGGCGACGGGCATCCCGTCCTCGTCGGTCGACTCGTCCGGTTCGTCCGCGAGAATGGCGCGGGCATCCGGCACGGCACCGCCAGCGCGCTCGAGCTCCTCGACCTCGACCATCACCTCATCAAGCGTGGCCTGCACGGTATCGACACAGATGGCAGCCAGGTGCGACAGGTCGCTCTCGGCCGTCGCGCGGGCCACGTCGAACTCCGACACCGTGGCGCGAATGCCTTCGTATTCGCTGCGCGCCACGCGGATGGCGGCCTCGAACTCGTCGGCACTGATGCGCAGCGTCGACACGGCACCGTCCGCACTGGCGACCGCGGCGCGATGCGCCTCGAGCGCGCGGATGTCGTCGCCCAGCCGCTCTTCGTTCATGAGCACGGCGGCGCGGAGGTCCTCGATCCGGCGTTTGGTGTCGTCGAGTTCCGACGCGAGCGCCTCGCAGCGCGACTCGAGTTCGCGGCTGGCCTCTTCGAGGCGGCGCACTTCACTCGCCAGCCCCGACGCCCGCTCGACCAGCGCGGCGTGCGTGGCTCGAGCTTCCGCGGCGCGGCGGCTCAGTTCCTGCACCGTCTCGCGCGCCATGGCCAGCGTGCGCTGCGTCTCGCCCAGACGCTCGTCCGCCATCCGCTGCTCCTGTTCGAGCGTGAGGATGGAGGCGCGGGCTTCTTCCTGCCGCAGTTCGAGCGCCTTACGTTCCTCTTCGGCCTGGTGCCGCTCACGCGCGAGCTGATCGCCCTTCAGCGTCACCTTCGTCGAGTCTTCCGACGCGCGCTGCAACTGCGCTTCGAGTGCGACGATCTGCTTCTCCTGGCGATGATGTTCGGCGTTGAGCGCGGCAATGGCCTGCGTCGCTTCGCTGATCACCCGTTCCAGTTCCTGCGTCTCGGCGGTGAGCCGGGCGAGCGAATCGCGCTCGCCTTCGATGCGCGCCCGCAGGTCCTTGATCTCGCGCTTGGTCTCGAGGATGCCGCGCGTCTCCTTGCCGTGACCGCCCGCCACCAGGTGGGGACCGCGGAACACCTCGCCGTCGGCCGTGACGATGGGGCACGGCGCGAACGTCGCGGCCGCCTCGGCACGCTCGTAGGAGTCGGTCAGCCACGCCTCACCGATGGCCCGCCGCACGACGTCGCCGTACGGACCGTTCAGCCGCACGACTGACGACAGCGTGACGAACCCGGGCGGCGGCGCCACCAGCGAGGGCGCGGTCATCGCCCCATCCGGCCCTTCGATCACCACGAAGCCGCAACGGCCGGCCGACGCATCGCGAATCAGCTCGAAGCCGGCAAACGCATGGTCCTGGCGCTCGACGACGATGTGCTGGAGCAGGTCGCCGAGGTAGGCCTCGACGGCACGCTCGCGGCCGGCGTCCACCTCGAGGTAGTCGGCGACGGCGCCCTTCTGGCTGACCTTGCCGTCGGCCTGCGCAAGGACCGTTCGGGCGGCGTCGCCGAACTCGGCACGGCCCGCTTCCAGTTCCTCGAGCGACTTCAGGCGGGCGCCGAGGCCGGCGAGATCGTGCTCACGCGTCCGCACCGACCGGGCGCGCCACTCGTGCTCGATGCGGGCACTGGCCAGTTCCGACTCGCGGGCGGCACGCGCCGTCCTGGTGGCGTCGAGCGCATCGTGTGCGCGGCGCAGGCCGTCGTCCGCCGACGCGCGATCGCCTTCGAGCCGATCGAACTCGATACGCACGTCCTCGGTTTCGACCTGCAGCTTCGACAACGTCTCGAGGACGCGGTCGTGCTGGGCCGCGGCGCTCTCGAGCGCATGGCGCAGCGCGGTGGCGCTGTTGATGGCCGAGTAGACCTCGCGACGGGCAGACTCGACCGCCGCTTCCATGCCTTCGATCTCGCGGTGGCCGATTTCGTAGGCCTGCGATTCCGACGTCAGTGCCGCAGCGGCACGATCGCGTTCATCGATCGCCATCGCCGATGCCGTCCGGCGGTCGTCCAGTTCGAGCGCCGCCGGTTCACGGCGCGCCTGCAGCACGTCGATCTCCTGCGCCACGGCGCGGGCACGGGCGCTCAGCGAATCGGCCTGGCCGGCATCGAAGGTGATCTGCTGCTGGAGACGGTTGATGGCCAGTTCCGCGGCGTGGGTAATCTCGCGCGCGGCCGTCGCCTTTGACTCCGCTTCCGCGAGTTCGATGCGCGAACGGCCGAAGTCCGACTCGATCTCCGACACCCGGGCGCCTGCGGCCGCCTCGCGCTCACGGGCATCGGCCAGGCGTGTGCGCGCCGACTCGATCGTTTCCGCCAGCTGACGATACTTACGCGCGAAGAGCACCTTCTCCCAGCGCCGCAGTTCGTCGCGCAGCTTCTTGTAGCGCTGGGCCTTGCCGGCCTGGCGCTTCAGCGTGCCGCGCTGCTTCTCCACTTCGAAGACGATGTCGTCGATGCGGGTGAGGTTCTGCTGCGCGGCATCGAGCTTCAGTTCAGCCGAGCGGCGCCGGGCTTTGTACTTCGTGACACCGGCCGCTTCCTCGATGAGCTGACGGCGGTCGGTCGGACGCGTGCTGAGGATGAGGCCGATCTTCCCCTGCTCGATGATGGCGTAGGCCTTCGCACCGAGGCCGGTGTCCATCAGCAGGTCGTGGATGTCGCGCAGGCGGCACGCATGACCGTCGATGAGGTACTCGCTCTCGCCGGACCGATACAGTCGGCGGGTCACTTCCACTTCGCGGGCGACCGTCTGGATCAGCTCCTCGGCCTCTTCGGGCGCGAACGCGATGCGATTGGCCGCAGCCTGCGCCTCGTCCACCGGCGACTCGAGCACGGCGACGCCGCCATCGGCATCCGCGTTTGCGTCCACCTCGGCGAGGGCGCCCGGGTCGGCATGTGCGGCCGCAGTGCCGCTGCCCACACGGGAGGACGAGTTGAACACCGGGCCGGAGACCGACTTCACGACGCCACTGAAACGGAGACGCACCTCGGCAGTCGCGCTCGGCTTGCGCGCGTCACTGCCGTTGAAGATGACGTCCTCCATCTTCTCGCCGCGCAGGCTCTTGGCGCTCTGCTCGCCCATGACCCACGTGATCGCATCGGAGACGTTGCTCTTACCGCATCCGTTGGGACCGACAATGGCCGTCACGCCTTTGTCGAAGGCAAGCTCCGACCGGTCCGAGAAGGACTTGAACCCGTTGATTTCGAGTTTTTCCAGACGCATGAACAGACACCACCGCGCCGCAGAACGGCGCACGTGCAGGGTAATGGCGGAGATGGCTACAGAACGGGTCGGACCGGATTGGTGGCCCTTTCCCCATCCCTGTTCAGGGGCGTGGGGCTATGGGCCGCAAAACGGTGGTCAGTGTAACAAGTGCTAGATAGAGGGGCAAGGTCAAACTACGACCGCTACTCATTGTGGCCGTACACCCTACCGGCCAGCTAGCGCCGGCCGGTAGTTCGAGGTCTACTGTGCTCGCTTCTGCACGCCGGCAAGCTTCTCGGCTTCGCCGAACGACTGCATGGCCACCTGGGCCTGGGGGTCGACGGCGATCAGGTTCCGTCGGGCCTCGGCGATGCCGAACGCGGCCTCGTCGATCCGGAAGCGGAGCATGGCCTTGATGAACGTCAGGTCCTTCTGCCAAGCGGCCTCGTCCATCTTCACCTTGTTAAGGATGAGCTGCGCGCGGAAGTCCTGCAGCATCTGATCGTCCACGGTGAACCCGCGCTTGATGACCACCCACCCCTTGCCGAGCGCCTGAGGGATGCGGTTGTCGCCCTCGGCAATGAACTTCTGCGAGAAGGTCTCGAACTCCTGCCGGCCGTAGAGGGCACGGGCAAACGTCGACGGATTGAACCCTTCAATCTGGCCGGCCACGTACTTGTCCGGCTCTACGCCACCGCCGCTGTAGACCGGACGTCCGGCGCCGGTCCGCTTCAGGTCGCTCGGGTTGTGCGGCTTGGTCGCCTCCTGATCCTTCTGCGTGTAGCTCAGGTACTCGTCGAACGTCTCGTCCCACGGCCGCTGAATGAGCCGGCCACTCGGCGTGAAGTAATGCGCCGTCGTCAGCGCGAGGCCCGCGCCGTTGGCGATCGGATACACCGACTGCACCAGTGCCTTGCCGAAGGTGGTTTCGCCGACGACGTAGGCGCGGTCGTGGTCCTGCATCGCGCCCGTGAAAATCTCCGACGCGCTGGCGCTGTTGCGATTGGCGATGACCACCATCGGAATGTCGAGGAACGTGCTGTCCTCGGTCGCGTGGTAGTCCTGGTCGGAGTTCCGAACACGGCCACGCGTGTAGACGATCATCTTCCCCTTCGGGAGGAACTCGTTCGACACCTTGATGGCCTGGTCGAGCGGGCCGCCAGGATTGCCGCGGATGTCATAGAGGAGACGCGTCATCCCGTTCGAGCGCAGGTCGTTCAACGCGCGCTGCATCTCGCGGTCGGTGTTCTCGCCCCAGTCCTGATGACGAATGTAGCCGGTGGTCGCGTCGATCATGAAGTGCGCAGGGACCGTGAGAATCTGTACCTCGTCGCGCGTCACGTCCAGCGGCAGCAGTTGCTCGTAGCCGCGACGGCGAATGTCCACCTTCACCATCGTGCCCTTGCCGCCGCGCAGCTTCTTCATCGCCTGCTCGGTGGTCCACCCCTTGGCATCTTCTCCATCGATGCGCGCCATCACGTCGCCGCGGCGGATGCCCACCTTGAAGGCCGGCGAGCCTTCGAATACGCTGGCCGCGGTGATGTCGCCTTCGACCGACTGGATGGTGATGCCGAGCCCGTAGTAGCGCCCCTCCTGTCGCTCGCGCATCTGCGCGTACTCACGCGGGTCGAAGAAGCTCGAGTGCGGATCGAGCGTCGAGAGCATGCCGCGGATGGCGGCGTAGACCACGCGGTCCGATTCAACCTTGTCGACGTACTGCCCTTCGATGGCACTGAGCGCCGCCGAGAACGTCGCGTAGCGTGCGGTCAGCCGGTCGTCCACCGCGAGCGCGCTGCGCCCGAACAGTCCGCCAACCAGTGCCGAGACGGCGATGACAAACATGACGATGGAGACGGGACGCATACGTCGCATGGGGCTCAGGGTAACAGACAAATTCCTTATCGGGCAACGACTTCCGGGTACACAACCGCAGGGAATTCCTTGACCCCCACCGCCCCGGGTTCCATAATCGAGTAGCGCGTTACCTCGCGGATTCGGAAAGCAGGAGAACTATGTTTGGTTCGATTGGCATGCCGGAGCTGATCATCATTTTCGTGATCGCTCTCATTATCTTTGGCCCCCGCAAGCTGCCGGAACTCGGCCGTTCGCTCGGCAAGAGCCTGTCGGAATTCAAGCGTGCCTCCAACGAGCTCAAGAGCACGCTCGAGGAAGAGATCCGGATGGAAGAAGTGCAGCAGCGGCCCAAGCCGACTGTGGCACCGCCCACCGTGGCGGCGACCGACGAGACGGCAACGCCTCCGGTGCCTGAACCGATGGCCGCCCGCCAAGACCACACCGCGTAGCACGACGTTTCCAACATGGCCCTCGTCCCGTTTCCAGGACCGCAGAGCACTGCGGCACAACTCCCGCCAGACGACGAGGATGAATCCTCCACGGCGAGGATGTCGTTCCTCGATCACCTGGACGAACTGCGCCGCCGCATCGTCAACTCGTGCATTGCTATCGCCGTCGGCGTCGCCGCGACGTTCTACTGGATCGACCAGATCTTCAACTTCATTCTGGCTCCGACCCGGTCGGCCCTACCAGCCGGCGTCAAGCTCGTCTACACCCAGCCGGGTGAAGCGTTCTCGCTCTACATCACCATTGCGCTCATCGCCGGTGCGGTCATCGCATCGCCGTTCATCATGTTGCAGGTGTGGCTGTTCATCGCCCCGGGCCTGTACTTGAACGAGAAGCGGATGGCGATCCCGTTCGTGCTGCTCACGACGGTCGGATTCCTCGGCGGCGCGGCGTTCAATCACTACATCGCGTTCCGGTACCTGATGGTCTTCTTCGGCAGCTTCAACACGCCAGACCTGGCGTTCATGCCGAAGCTCGATGACGTGTTCGGGCTCTACTCCAAGATGCTGCTCGGCTTGGGACTCGTGTTCCAGATGCCGGCCGTGGTCTATTTCCTGGCGCGCATGCGCCTGGTGACCGCGCGCTTCCTGTTCAGCCACATTAAGTACGCCGTCCTTATCATCTTCGTCGCGGCGGCGGTCATCACCCCGAGCGGCGACATGATGACGCAGGGGATTTTCGCGGCGCCGATGCTCGGCCTGTACCTGCTCAGCATCATCATCGCGTGGGCGGTTGCGCCGCGCCGCTCGAAGACGGACGACGCCTAGCCGTCGCCAGCCCGACTTTTCGGTGTAGCTGTTCGATTGACGGCCCCGTTCGGGCCGTACTATAAGTAGTTGAACTGCTGACCTTTGGGAGGTTCAGCCTGATGACCAATTCACGACGCATCCTCGGGCTCGCCGTGCTCTCCGCACTGTGGGCCACGGCCGCATCGGCCCAGACGCCGGCCACATCGGCCCAGCCGGCCGGCGGAACCGCCGACTCGACGCTCCGCCTCACCACCAACACCGCCGACGGCGACACCGGCCTCTGGTACGTGCCGACGGCCGAGATCCTGGCGCGCGGCACGTGGTCGGCTGGTGTCTACCGCACCGGCTTCAACTATCGCGAAGGCTTTACCGCCGTCGCCGACTTCCCCATCACCTTCGGCATCGGTGTGTCGAAGCGCGTGGAACTGTTCGGCTCGTTCAAGGCCGTGTCGCGCATCGACCGCGATGTCCGCGAAGTGTTCACCTCAGACCCGAAGGTGGGCGGCGTCGTCGGCCAGTACCCCTTCGTGAAGCAGGGATGGAGCGGCAGCCAACTGGGCGACGTCCTGGTGGGCGCCAAGCTCAATCTCGTCTCCGAAGCCGACAACAAGCCGGCGGCCTTCGCCGTGCGCGGCATGATGAAGCTGCCGACGGGCGACACAGCGACCGGCGTGAGCACCGGCAAGCTCGACGGCCTCTTCGACGTCATCGTCAGCAAGAATGCCGGTACGATGGTCGAGTTGTCGGGCTACGGCGGCGCGATCCTGCGCGGCCAACCGGACGGCGCCTCGGCCTCGAATGCGCTGCGCTACGGCGTTGGCGCGGCCTTCCCGTCTCGGAGCCTGCTGCGGGTCACCGCCGAGTTCACCGGCGAGAAGCCGTTCGATGACACCGTGACGCTCACCACACCGCTGGTGGCCTACGACGGGAGCCGTTCGCCGCTGTCGACGCCGCTCGATGCCTTCTCCGCCGCCACGGTCGGATTGACGTGGCAGGACCGCAAGGGCTTCTTCGTCGGCGCTGCCGCCACCTGGACGCAGCCGACCGCGAAGCGCTCGGGCTACCGCACCGACGACAACCGTTCGGGCGACTTCCTCGACTACCAGCTGCGTCTCGGGTACCACCCTGGCGCACGCAAGTTCGTGCCGCCGCCGCCGGCCCCGCCGCCGCCACCACCACCACCGCCGCCGCCCGTGCCGCAGAACCGACCGCCGACGGTGCAGGCGCGCTGTGAACCGTGCACGGTCGAAGTCGGCAAGACGTCGTCGATTACTGCGGTCGCGCAGGACCCCGATGGTGACTCGCTCAACTACCGGTGGAGCGCGCCGTCCGGCACCCTGCAGAACCCGACCGATCGCCAGACGACCTGGACCGCGCCAAACCAGGAAGGTCCGGTGCAGGCCACCATCACCGTCGATGACGGCAAGGGCGGCACAGCCTCGGCCAACACCACAATCCAGGTCGTGCGGCCGGCTCCGGTCGTCGAGCTGAACTTCGAGGACGTCTACTTCGACTTCGACCGCTCGACGCTGCGTCCCGATGCGCTCCGCCTGCTCGATGATGCGGTGGCGACACTGCAGGCCAGCCCCGGCAAGAACATGGTCATCGAGGGGCACACCTGCAACATCGGCACAGCCGAATATAATCTGGCGCTCGGTGAGCGCCGCGCCCGCAGTGTCGTCGACTACCTGACGTCGCGCGGGGTCTCCGCCGGCCGGCTCGAAATCAGGAGCTACGGCGAGGAGCGGCCCAAGTTCGACAACGCTCGTGAGGAAACGCGCCGCCTGAATCGGCGTGCCGCGCTCGTGGTCAAGGTCCAGTAGGACACGGCGAGCGAACAGCCGTCAGCATTGAGCACGCAGCACTGAGAATGGGGCGGGTCTTCGGACCCGCCCCTTTTTGTTTAGGATTACCCGGTGGTTATCAAGGCTTCGACAGGCAGACAGGTCGACACGCTCATCGCCGACCTTGCGTCGCCGAGCGCCCTCACGCGCGACGGCGCCGTTGCGCGACTGACGGTGATCGGCGAGCGCGCCGTCTCACGCCTGATGGCCCTCGTCGCTGACCGTGAGGCGACAACCGACTCCCGTGTGGCGGCCATCCACGCACTCGAAGGGATCGGCGACACGCGCGCGTTCGACCCGGCGCTCGCCGCACTCGACGATCCGGATGCGGCGGTGGCCGCGGCGGCCATCGGCGTACTCCAGGTATTCCTGCGGTCGGCACGCGGCATGGAGGCGCTCGACCGCCTCAGTGCCACCGCCCTCGAGCGGGCGCGTGAACGCGGCGTCCGCCTGGCCGCCATCCGCGCCCTCCGCGATCTCGGTCCCACCACCATCGGTCCCCTTCTCGACGCGCTCGGCAGCGATCCCGATCAGGCCATTGCGATGGCCGCCGGGCTTGGTCCTGCAGCGGCCGCCGACCCGTTCACGGTGCTGAAGGACGCAGCAGAAGGGACGCTCCCCGATTCCCCTGGCGTCCTGAAGCTGGCCCTCACCGAGTCGGCCACGCAGGTGCCGCCGGCCGTGCTGCAGCAGGTGATCGAGCGGGTCCGCTTCAGGGAAGGGGCGGAGACGGGCCCGGTCCGTGCCGAGTGGACCGCCCTGCGCGGCGCCGCCCACGGCGCGCTGGCGCAACGCGGTAGCCGGCTCGCGCTCTACGACCTGAAGGAGTCGTTCGAATCGGCGCGCGAGCCGCTGCCGGTCGAGTTTCTCGGCGCAGCGGCCATCATCGGCGATGCGTCGTGCCTCGAGTGCGTCGCGGCGGCCTTCACCCGTGCCCTCGAGCACGGCGGACGCGTGGACGACTGGTGGCGACAGCGGCTGACTGACGTCTTCAGGACCATCGCGGCACGCGAGCAGGTGACGCGGCGGACGGCGGCCGGCAAGAAGCTCTCGGCAAGGCACCGTGATGCGGCCGCGCTATTGTGGCCTTGACGCCGCAACCTGGCGCGCCGAGAATCGATGACCATCCAGACCCGCCGTGCACGCCAGAAGGCCCTGCTCCGGCAGGAGATCGTCGATGCGGCTCGCGACATTCTCGCCCACGAGGGCTACGCGCAGCTCTCGATGCGCAAGGTCGCGGAACGGATTGAGTACTCCCCCACCGCCATCTACCTGCACTTCGAGGACAAGCGCGACCTGGTGTTCCAGGTCTGCGAGGAAACCTTCGGCAACCTGGTCGGCGAGCTGGCGTCGCTCGAGCCGGAGTTCAAGGATCCGGTGCTCCGCCTGCGCGAGGGTATGCGCCGCTACGTCGCCTTCGGACTGCGCCATCCCGAGCACTACATCGCCACCTTCATCGCCGTCCCGCGCGAGCAACTGCCCTGGTGACGGCGCGCGCGCTGGGCCGCGCTGCACGGGGGATCGACCTTCTCACGAAGGCACAGAGACCACGCAGACATCCGGGGGTTGCCAAGATGATCTTCGTGTCCTTCGCGCCTTCGTGAAGTCTGGCCAGTGCGGCGCGTGCGGGCCGACTAGTAGGCCTTCGCGAACCAGGCTTCGGCCACGGCGGGCTTGCCGCAGCGGACGCAGCCCTTGGCTGGCGCGGCGCCGTCGAGCGGCATGTTCCGGATGGTGGCCTGCGTGTCGGTCTTCACCTGCGCTTCGCACTCGGCCTCACCGCACCACGGCGCGATGACGAAGCCCGGACGCCCTTCCATGGTCGTCTTGAACGTCTCGTAGTCGTCCGCACGGTGCGTGTGCGCTTCGCGGAAGGCGATGGCCTTCGCGAGCAGTCCACGCTGGATGTCGTCGAGCAGTTCGCGCACCTTCGCGGCCAGCCCCTCCATCGGCACGCCGAGCTTCTCGCGCGTGTCGCGGCGGGCCAGCAGCACCTGCCCCTTCTCGATGTCCTTCGGTCCGATCTCGAGACGCAGCGGCACGCCGCGCATTTCCCACTCGGAGAACTTCCAGCCCGGACGCTCCTCGCGCTCGTCGAGCGTGACGCGGATGCCGGCCGCCTCGAGCTGCTGTTGCATCTCCTGCGCCTTCGGCAGCACCGTCTCGCGCCAGTTGTCGCGGCCGATCGGGACGACGACCACCTGGTATGGCGCCACGGCGGGCGGCAGCACCAGGCCGCTATCGTCGCCGTGCGTCATGATGATCGCGCCGACGAGGCGCGTGGTGACGCCCCACGACGTGCCCCACACGTGCTGCACCGACTTGTCGCGCGCCTGGAAGGTGATGTCGAACGCCTTCGCGAAGTTCTGCCCGAGGTTGTGCGAGGTGCCGGCCTGCAGCGCACGGCCATCGCCCATCATCGCCTCGATCGAGTAGGTGCGGAGGGCGCCGGCGAACTTCTCGCTCTCGCTCTTGATCCCCTTCACCACCGGCATCGCCAGCAGCGACGCGCAGAGGTTCGTGTAGACGTCGAGCATCTTGCGCGTCTCGGCCTCGGCTTCCTCGGCCGTCTCGTGCGCGGTGTGCCCTTCCTGCCAGAGGAACTCGGTGGTGCGCAGGAACGGCCGCGTCACCTTCTCCCAGCGCACGACGTTGGCCCACTGGTTCAGCAGCATCGGCAGGTCGCGCCACGACTGAATCCACTTCGCGTACATCACGCCGATGATCGCCTCCGAGGTCGGGCGGACGACAAGCTTCTCCTCGAGTTCCTCGCCACCGGCGTGGGTGACGTAGGCCACCTGCGGCGAGAACCCTTCCACGTGCTCGGCTTCCTTGGTGAGCAGGCTGTTCGGGATGAACAGCGGGAAGTACGCGTTCACGTGCCCGGTCCGCTTGATCTCCTTGTCGAGCGCCTGCTGGATCAGTTCCCAGATGGCGTAGCCATACGGGCGGATGACCATGCAGCCCTTCACCGGCGAGTAGTCGGCGAGTTCGGCCTTGCGGACGACGTCGAGGTACCAGCGGGAGAAATCCTGCGAGCGGGGCGTGATTTCGGTGACGAACGCGTCGGGTTTTTCGTTTTTGGCCATCGAACTATTCGAGAGTGGGTGAAGGCGACTGGCTTTCCACCAGGTGGACCCTGAAGTGTAGATCGTCGCGGGCCGGGAAGTCGGCGCGGAAGTGCCCGCCGCGGCTTTCCTCGCGGCGCAGGGCCGCACGCGCCACCAGCAGCGCCACCGTGGCGAGGTTGCACTGGCGCCACACGGCGGCGTCGCTGCCAGCCCGCTCGCGGACGTCGAGCAGGGCCGCGGCACAGGCGGCGTCAAGGCGCGCCACGGCGCCGGCCAGGCGTTCGCGGGTCCGGAACAGGCCGGCCGCACGCCACATGAGATCGCGGATACCGCCGGCAGCGAGCGCCTCCGGTTGCGGCGCGATTGCCGCCACCGCCGGCACCGGCACGCGGTCCGCCTTCAGTGGAGCCGCGGCAGCCGACTGCTGCATCGCCTCACCCGCGCGGGCGCCGAACACCAACCCTTCGAGCAGCGAGTTGCTGGCGAGCCGATTCGCCCCGTGGACGCCGGTGCACGCGGTCTCGCCTGCCGCGAACAACCCGGCGACGGACGTGCGTCCCCACTCGTCGGTATCGATACCGCCCATCATGTAGTGCGCGGCCGGCCCGACCGGAATGCGGTCGCGAGCGATGTCGATGCCGGCACGGCGGCACATCTCGGCGATCGTCGGGAAGCGTGCGCGCACGCGGTCGGGATCGAGATGCTGGAGCGTGAGGAACACCGGTCCACCGGTCGCTTCGACCTCGCGTACGATGCCGCGCGCGACGACGTCGCGCGGCGCGAGGTCGCCGGCCGAATCGTAGCGGCGCATGAACGCCTCGCCCTGGCTGTTCACCAACTTCGCGCCTTCCCCGCGCAACGCCTCCGAAATGAGGAAGCGCGGCGCGCCGACAAGGCTCAGCGCCGTGGGGTGGAACTGCACGAACTCGAGGTCGGCCACGCGCGCGCCGGCACGATAGGCGAGCGCGATGCCATCGCCCGTCGCCACGGCGGGGTTCGTCGTCTCGCCGAACACCTGCCCGGCGCCGCCGGTGGCCAGCAGCACGCGCGGCGCACGCAGGTCGCGCAGCACACCCTCGCCCTCGACATAGCGGATCCCGGCCACCACACCGCCCTCGACCAGCACGTCGGTCACGAGCGCGTGATTGACGACGCGCACGGTGGATAGCGCGACGACCCGCTCCCACATCGCGCGCGAGATCTCGCGGCCGGTCGCATCGCCGGCGTGCAGGATGCGGTGCACGCTGTGCGCCGCCTCGAGACCGAACAGCAGCGCACCGGACGCGGTGCGATCGAACCGGGCGCCCCACTCGATGAGTTCGCGCACGTAGCGCGGTCCGTCGTTGACCAGCACGCGCACCGCCGACTCGTCGCACAGGCCGGCGCCAGCCGCGAGCGTGTCGGCGACGTGCAGGTCCATGCTGTCGCCAGGGCCCATGGCCGCGGCGATACCGCCTTGTGCGTAGCCGGTGTTGCTCTCGGACGATTCGGCTTTCGTCAGGATGACGACGCGGCCCGCAGGCGCCAGCGCGGACGCGGCCCGCAGGCCGGCGATGCCGCCGCCCACGATGATGAAGTCAGCGGAGTCGGAAGCCGTGGAGGTCAATTGTTGAATGTTATCCTAAGGACTTCGGATACCACCCCACATGGAACCAATCCGCGTCGACGTCGCCACTCCCTCGCGCCCGTACGTCATCACCCTCGGTGACGGCGTGCTCGGACACCTCACACAACTGCTCGACGACGTGAAGGCGCCGGCTCGACGGTTCGTCGTCTCCAGCCCGACCGTCTGGCGATTCCACGGGCAGCGCTTCGCGAAGGCCACGAAGGCCGAACCGATCATCGTGCCCGACGGCGAACGCTACAAGCAGACGCCGACGGTCATGAAGGTTTACGACGCCCTCATCAAGGCGAACGCCGAGCGCTCGTCCACGCTGATCACGTTCGGCGGCGGCGTCATCGGCGACCTCGCGGGCTACGCCGCCGCCACCTACCTGCGCGGCATCGCGCTCGTCCACGTACCGACCACGCTCCTGGCGCAGGTCGACAGCTCGATTGGCGGCAAGGTCGGCGTCAACCATCCGCTCGGAAAGAACCTGATCGGCGCCTTCTACCAGCCGCACGCGGTGGTCGCCGACCCGTCGGTGCTCGGCACGCTGCCGCGCCGCGAGTTCCGCGCCGGCCTCTACGAAGTCATCAAGTACGGCGTCACCTCCAGCCCCACGCTCTTCGAACGTGTAGCGAAGGAGCATCGCGCGATCTTCAATCGCGAACCCGAGGTGCTTACCTCGATCATCGCCGAGGCGTGCCGGATCAAGGCCGACGTGGTCACGAAGGACGAGAAGGAATCGGGCCTGCGCCGCATCCTCAACTTCGGCCACACCGCCGGACACGCGCTCGAGTCGGTCACCAAGTACCGCCGGTTCCGACACGGCGAAGCGGTCGGCTACGGCATGCTCGTCGCGGCCGAACTGGCCGTGGCGCGCGGCGCCATGAAGGAGTCGGACCGCAAGGCGCTCGCCAACCTGGTCGCGAGCCTCGGTCCGCTGCCGCCGATCGGCGACATCTCGCTGAAAGAGGTGCTCGACGCGATGAAGCACGACAAGAAGATGATCGCAGGACGGCTGCACTTCGTCCTGCCGACCGGCATCGGCTCGTGGGCCATCGTGGACGACGTGACCGAGAAGGAGATGAAGAAAGCCCTCTCCCGGCTCGGACTGAAGAAGTGAAGAGTCGCGTCAGCCGAGCCCGAAGTCGCGGGCTTTCTGCAGGAACACCTTGTAGCTGACCTGCAGGATCTCGGCGGCCCGGCCGGCGTTGCCGTTCGCTTCCGCCAGTGCCTGCGTGCACTTGCGCCGTTCCACCTCGGTCAGCACACGCTTCGTGGCGTCGGCCAGCGAGCCGGACAGATCGATCTCGTCCCATGGACCGGTGGATCGCGCCTCGGCTGCCAGCGGCGCATGCAGGTGCGAGGTGAGGTTCAGGTGGCGGGCGTGAATCGAATCGCCGTCGGTCAGGATGACCGCACGCTCCATGCAGTTCTGGAGTTCGCGGACGTTACCGCGCCAACTGTAGGCCTGCATCGCGTCGATGGCGTCCGGCGCCAGCATCACCTTCTTGCGCAGTTCACGGCAGAAGCGCTCGACGAAGTAGCGTGCGAGCAGGGCAATGTCGCCTGGACGCTCGCGCAGCGGCGGGATGGTGATCGGGAAGACCGACAGGCGGAAGTACAGGTCTTCACGGTACTGGCGTGCCGCCACGGCCGCCTTCAGGTTCCGGTTCGTTGCGGCGACGACGCGCACGTCGACGTGCAGCAGCGTGGTGCCGCCGACACGTTCGAACTGTTTCTCCTCGAGCGCGCGCAGAATCTTGGCCTGCAGCGTCAACGGCAGGTCGCCGATCTCGTCGAGGAACAACGTGCCGCGATGGGCGAGTTCGAACTTGCCGGGCTTGCGCTGCGAGGCGCCGGTGAAGGCGCCCTTCTCGTGTCCGAATAGTTCGGTCTCGAGCAGCGTTTCCGGAATGGCCGCGCAGTTGATGGCGACGAACGGGCCGTCGGCGCGTGGACTGAGCGCGTGCACCGCCCGCGCGAACAGCTCCTTGCCCGTGCCGCTCTCGCCCTCGATGAGCACTGTCGCGTCGCTCGCGGCGGCGCGGTGCATGGCGATGGTGACCTGCTTCAGGCGCGGGTCTTCACCAACGATCTGCGGAGCGCCGCGGCGCTGCGCAAGCTCTTCCTTCAGCAGGATGTTCTCGGTGATGAGGCGCCGCTGCGAGAGCGCACGCTCGACCAGCAGGAGCAGGTGGTCTGGGTCGACCGGCTTGGCGAGGAAGTCGAGCGCACCTTCCTTCATCGCCTCAACTGCGTCCTCGATGCTGCCGTACGCGGTCATGACGACCACCGGCAGCTCCGGGTCGAGTTCCTTGGCGGCGCGGAGGACGCCGAACCCGTCGCCCTCGGTGAGCCGAAGGTCCGACAGTACGAGGCCGGGCCGGCCGGTGCGCAGCGCCTCGACCGCTTCGTTCTGGTCGCGCGCCTCGATCACGACATGCCCTTGCGACTCGAGGGCGTGGCGCAGCATCGCGCGCAGGGAGTCCTTGTCCTCGACGAGGAGGATGGGCGGATCGGTCTGGCGGCGGGCCACTAGCGCAGCCAGCCCGCGGCTACGCCTGCGCGACGGGCTTCTTCTTCGAGTTCCGGAATGGCGGCCTTGTCCTGCTCGATGGCCTTCTTCAACCGATTGAGTTCGCCGAGGGCTTTCTGGCGGTCGTTCGCGATCTGACTCCGCTGCGCCGGATCGTCGCGATTGACGAAGTCGGCGGTCAGCGAGTCCACCCGCGTCTGGAGCGCATCCAGGTAGGTCTGGTCACGTTCCAACTGCTCCTTCAGCGCGTCCATGCGCTTCGACCAGTACTCCTGGTCTTTCGTCTCGGTATCGCCAGACGCCTTCGCGGCGTCGCCAGGCGCCTTGGCGTCGATGTCGCCATCAGCCTTGGGCTTGCTGCCGGTCGCGGCACCTCCCGCCTCGGGCCCGGTCGCGTCGCCAGGCTCGGCCGGTTCAACCGCGGGTGCACCCGCCACCGGCTTCAGGTCGGTGTTGGTGTAGGTCTTCGCACCGCCCTGTACGGTCTGACGACGCTCCATTTCCTTGCGAGCCACGTCGGCGAGCGTTTGGGCGGACACCGTCGAGGTGACGGCGACATGGGCGATGAAGAGGGTGGCAAGGACACGCATGGCTGTAGAACGTATCGGCTCGAGACGAATCCTCCGTAAGGGGGCTACAGGGGTCACAGACGACTAGCGCAACTCCCGCCACGCAATCACCTGCAGGACCGGGAAGCCCGACGGCGCCGGACCACGCGTAGCCGGGTCGGCAACCTCCCATCGCGCCAGGGCAATCAGGTCGAGTCGTGAGACCGCCCCTTCGACGATGCGCCGGGCGCCTCTGCGGCCAAACCCTTCAGCCCGTACCCACAGCAGGCCGGCCCCAGGGCTTGGCGCCGGACCACTGCGGCCGCCGTCGCGCCACGGGTCGCCGTCCACCTCTGCCGGGTCGTCGGCCACCAGCGTTGCCACGAAGAGCGGCAACCCTCCGGTCGTGCCGCCGGTCGCGGCGTCGAGCGGGCCCCACGAGAAGAGAAGCCAGCGCGGATTCCGTGGTCCCCACGGCCGATCGCTGGTGGTGCGGTCCATCTCCGCGGCCGAGCAGACGGTGGCTCTGCCGCAGTTGGCGGCGTTCACAACCCCACCGAGGTCGATGGACGAGCCGTCGGGCAGGGTGCGGGACCCTGACGCGCCCCCGTCGCGAAAGGCCGAGGCGACGGCCCCGTTCAGCACCGCGGTGAAGCTCGGCGCACTGCGCAGCTCCGCCACCGTGCGCTCGAAGGCCGCGTCGGCGGCGTAGCCGGCTTCGGAGGACGCGCCACTGTTCGCGGCGATGAGCGTATCGGCGCTGGTGGTCAGGACGAGCGCCGCCCCGACCGCCGAGAGCAACAACATAGCGAGCAGCGTGACGATGAGGGCCAGGCCCCGTTCGTTGCCCACTCAGCGCCCCAGTCCGAGCGGCTTGGGCGACAGGACCAGCCGCACCACCCGGTCGGGCACCAGGCGGGTCCCGCGTGCGGTGCCGCCACGCGTGAACAGCGGGCCGGCCGGCCCGCGCAGCGCGGCAACCGCCGACTGGACGGTTAGCGTCATCACCACCTGCCGCACCCGCAGCAGATCGGCGTCGTAGCGATTCGGGTCCGCCGCGTCGGGACACCAGGGTCCGTCGGTCAGCAACGCGGGCGTCAGCGGCACCAGCGACGCCGAGGCCGCGAGCTGGGCAAGGCGCGGCGCGGCATCGCCGGAGGCGGTCCGCGAGAACACGCAGTTCTCGCCGGGCGGGAAACCTGGCACGGTGACGGCCCGGTCGGGCGGCACCGGTCCGTACGACACGCGCGGCACTTCGGTGGACGCCACACCCGGCACGAGGACCGGCGGCTCGGCCTCACCGAAGTAGTCGAACCGCAGCGCCGCCACGTGGTCGACCACTGGCACGTCCGCGCCGCCGGTCGCGTCGTAGCGCACCAACTGCGGCGTCGATGACGTCCGGTCTTCCTTGAGAAAGTAGTTTCTCGTCGTGACCACGGTGACCATCGTCTGCCCACGGGCGAACACGGCAGGGCCGTCGCGCAGGTTGTGCTGCATCGTGAGCGTCATCCCGGAGACGGCTGTGATGGTGAATAGATCCCAGGCGCCATGCGGTCCGATCGCGGCGACGGTCTGGCCAGCGCGGAACCCGCACGACGGATCACCAGCCACGCAGCCAGGACCGGCCGCGATGGTCGTGGCTCCCGCGCTGGAGGCGAGCGGTGCGGCGAGCAGCCCGTGCGGGGCCGTGGTGTCCGCCGACCACATCGATACGCGGCTCGCGTCGAAACTGCCGGCGGGGTCCGGTGTCCGGCGTCCGATCCGGTGCGGGAAGACCGCCGCCGCTGGCGACGGCGCCCGCGCCGCCCACGCCAGCGCGGGCACGCTTCCGGCAACCACCAGGTCGCGCGTCACCGCATCGACCGCCGCCCGCAGCCGCTGTTCGACATCGGCTCGTTCGGGCTGTGTCTGGAACGCGCCGTCGGCCGGTGCGAGCATCGCGAACACCGCCGAGGTGACGAGCACCGAGATGGTGAGCGCCACCAGCACCTCGACGAGGGAGAAGCCGGCCGCCTCGTCCGAGGCACTGCGCATCCGCGTCATCGCATCCTCCGCAGCCGGAGGGCGACGAGCCACGCGCCATTGACCGCCCGCGCCGCCGCAACGACGCGGTCGGCGGCTGCGCGATCGACCGGCACCACCAGCACCTGCAGACGCACCGTGTCAGCCAGCGCACCTGGCAGATCGATCGCCCAGCGGCGCACCCAGGCCGTGCCCTCGGGCGGACGGGTGCCGCCGGCGAGCCACCTGCCGCGAGCGTCGAGGAAGTCGCAGTAGCCGTCGACATTCGAGAGAAGGGCGCCGTCCGGCGAGACGCCGAGTCCCGTCCCTCCGGCAGGCCGCGGCGGCGTGACGCTCAGGTCGGTCGACCAGTCGCTGATCGGCACGACACCGGCGTCGCTCGTCCACGCGAGCCCGCGTAACTCCTCGAGCCGTGCACGCGCCAGCACCTGCGCGAGGCCCGCGTCCGATGCGGCGCGCTGCGCGCCGGCCGATACCAGCGTGAGCTGCGCCGCCGCGCTCACCCCGAGCGCCAGCAGCGAGACCGCCACCATCACTTCGATGAGGCTGAAACCACGACGGTCGTCGATCGTCATGCCGGTCGGTGGTGCAACCGGCAGGCCACGGCTGCACCGGGCGGACGACTCGACGGTTCTATTGAGTCTTTCGGCGAATGACGCGCCTTCCGCCCTGCGCCCACGCCGGCGTGGTGATCAGATTGCGCGCGGTGGTCGCGACGGTCGCGAGGCAGAAATCGAGAGGGACGTCTGGCGTTGGCGGGGCATGGAGCGCGGCGGCTGCCGCACCGCCCTCAGATGGTCGGCAGCACGACCTGCAGGCGTGCGCCGCCCGCTGGCGACGTGCCGACCGAGACGCGCCCGTTATGAGACACGACGATCTTCTGGACCAGCGCCAGGCCAAGCCCGGTCCCGTGCTTCTTCGAGGTGAAGAACGGCTGGAAGATGCGGTCGCGCGCCTGCTCCGGCACGCCGGGACCGTTGTCGTCGATCGTCACCGTGCACGTGCCACGCTTCGTGTCGACGGTCGAGTCGACGGTCACCTGCGGCGTGACCGAGGCGCCCGAACAGGCCTCGATGGCGTTGCGCAGCAGGTTGCTGAACGTCTGGCGCAGCAGCACCTCGTCGCCCTGGATCGGGCCGAACTCGCCCTGCACCGTGACGTCGCCGCCGAGCGCCCTTGCCTCTGTCCGCACGTCCTCCGCCACACGGTCGCACAGCATCCGAAGATCGACGTCGGACAGCGCCAGTTGCGCCGGCTTTGCGAAGTTCAGGAAGTTGGTGACGATCTCGCCGAGTGACACCGCCTCGGCGCGAATGCCCTCGATGTAGGGACGGAAGTTGGGCGGCAGCGCCGCCGGGTCGATCAGGCGACCGTAGCCGTGGATGGTGGCCAGGCCGTTCCTGAACTCGTGGGCGATGCCCGCTGTCAGCTCACCCACGGTTGCCAGGCTCTGTTTGAGTCGTAACTGTTCCTCGAGCTGCTGCACCGCCGTCAGATCGGTGAACAGGCAGACGGCGCCGTGGAGCTGACCGGCGCCGTCGAACAGCGGCGACACGGTGACCCCGAAGCGTGAGGCCGCCCGCTTCCCTTCCGGCAGGTGAATCGTCCGGCGAAGGATGGCACGGCCGTTCGAGAGGCACTCATCGATCGTCTGCGAGAGGGCCGGCTCGCCGATGACGTCGTGGTAGTTGCCTGCCGGCGAGGCATCGGGCAAGTCGAGCAACCGGCGCGCCGAAGGGTTCATGATGCGCACGTGTCCGTCGAGCCCGACGACCAGCAGGCCGGACGTGAGGCTCGAGATGATCTCGCCGCTCAACCGCTCGGAGGCCTCGGCTCTGGCGGCCGTGGCCCGCTCCTGTGCCCTGAGTCGCACGATCGCGTCCTCGAGCGCCACCGAGAGTGTGTCGGAGTCTGCCCCACCGGCACGACCGGACTGCTGTCGCTGCCGCGCCGCCGAGAAGATGCGCAGCGTTGCGAACATCAGCAGGCCCGCGAGGGCGCCGACGATGCCGGTGAGCCCGAGAAAGGCGAGGGCGTTGGTATTCATGTGTGTGTCATCCGCTCAGAACGGCCGCTCGAAACCGTAGGTCCGGCCAATCGCATCGACGTAACGCCGGATACGCAGACGGCCGAGCATCCGTGCGCCATCATCCACCGGAACCTCGGCCCAACGCAGGTCGGACAGCGACGCGCGCTCGTAGGCATGGTCGCGCTCCTGGATCGCATCGGCGATGTACAGGCGCCGCCCGTTGCGCGACACGACGGCGTACACGGCCCCGTAACTGGCCGACAGCACGGCGTGCCCTCGCCGGCGCGTGGCCGAGTCGTCCGGAGTCGACGGTGCCAGCGGGCGGCCGGCCAGCGGCGGCCGCGACGACAACTTGTAGCCCAGCGCCGCGTAGATCGTGGGCGTGATGTCGGTGGACAGCGCCATCGCGCCACCGTCCATCTGCGTCCGCATGCTCCCCTTCGCCGCGGGCAGGTGCACGAACAGCGGCACCTGAATCACCTGTGGAAACATGTGGTAGCTGTGCCCCCACCGGCCGTCTTCGCCGATGAGTTCGCCGTGGTCCGCGGTGAGCACGATCAGGCTGCGGTCGTACAGGCCGAGTTGCTTGAGACGCGCGACGAACGAGCCGAAGCAGGCGTCGATGCGTTCGACACGGTAGGCATACGGCGGCTCGAACCCGGCAGGATAGTGCGTGTCCGGAGGCACGAAGCCGTTGCGCACCGAGGCCACGTGCAGGTTCAAGGAGCGCGTCTGCGCAAAGACCGGTGCCTGTATCGCGGCACCCGCCTGCAGCGCGCCACCGATCTCGTCGACGGTGCCGCAGAAGTCGAAGTCCATCTCGGTGCGTCCGCGGTCGAGCACCAGGTCGCGCTCGGTGTTGGCCCACAGCGCTTCCGTGATGTGGTCGTGCGACTGGAGGCGCCGGTAGCCATTCACGTCCAGCAGTTTCTCGAGCGTGTTCATCGCCGCGAACGGGTGGACGTACTGCTGGTGCGGCAGCACCGCCCCGGCCCAGATCGCCGGCATCGACAGACCGGTGCCGCCATGGCGCGTGAACGCATTCGCGAACACGCCGTTCTCCTTCGCGAACGCCTCAAGGCTCGGCGTGAACCGCACCGCCGGGTTGTACGGTGAGAGGTAGTCGGCACGCAGCGAGTCGACGACCAGCAGGAACACCAGCGGTCGTGTGGACGGCTCGACCGGCGTCAGCGGCGAGACGAAGTCGATCGGTACCGGCTGCACGGTGCTCTCGGTCAGCCCGGTGTTGGCGCGCAGGTAGCGATCGAAGCGACTGCTCTGCTGCGGTTCGCGCAGCAGGCTATCGGTCAGCAGGAACGACGGGTTGTGCACGGCGTACCGTTCAAGCGCATGCGCCTGGAGTCCGACCGGGCGCCACGCCAGGTGCGCCGCAATCGGCAGTCCGCATGCCGCTGCGATGACCAGCGACGACACCTGGCGCAACGGTGCCGCGCGGTAGACCAGGGCAAACGTCAGCAGCCACACGATGACGACGCCAGACTTGAGGAGCGCGAAGTCCCAGTCGATCCGGCCAGCCAACTGCGCCGCGGCCCACGCCAGCGGCAGCACGGCCACCAGCGGCACGAGGAACTGTCGTCCTGGCTCGCCGGCCGACGGCAGGGCGAGAAAGGCATCGACTCCGGTGTCCACCACACGACCATCGTCTGCATACCGGCGCAGGCGCAGGCCGCCCCACACCAGGGCGACGCTGAGTCCGGAGGCGCCCGCCGCCAGTGCGCCCTGCGCGCCGCGGAGTCCGACCGAACTGCCGACCAACCGCGTGAACAGTCCGGCAAACAACAGCGTCGCCAGCAGGAGCAGCACGAGATACTGCCGTCGCGGCGACGCGCCGCCGACGCGCGAGGCGCACGCCAGCACGACGAACGCCGCCGAGAACACCAGCAGGTGACCGCCGATGGAGGCCATGACACCAAGGGCGAGCCCGGCCGACAGCAGGTCGGGTTCGAACGCCTGCCCCACCGACACCGACGCCAGCACGGCGTAACCGGCACTCGCGAGCATGGCCGTGCCCATCGCGGCGGTGAACAGGCGTCCGTCCTGGCGCTGCCTGGTCGCGTTGTCAGCGGCGGCGGTGGTGCCGCCGAGCGCGGACCACCCGGCCGCATGATCGAGCAACCCCAGCCAGACGATGGGCAGCAGCGACGCCACACCGACGGCGACGCTGCGCTCGCCGTCTCGCAGCGACGGCAGCACGCGCCACACCGAGTCGGCGATGACGAGTCCCGTGCTCGCGAGGAACAGCGCTGATGCCGGACGCGCCTGCGGCCCCTGTCGTCGCGGCCAGAGCAGCAGTCCGAGCAGGCCGAGCCACGCCCACGATGCCGCTGCGTGCCAGTCGCTGAAGGTGCCGAGCCCGTGGAACACGCGCGGCTTGATGAACTGCAGGTAGGCAAACGGACTCGACGCGATGAAGGCGTAGAGCGAGGTCGCCCAGCAGAACGCGAGGACCGCGCTTCGCACAAGCACGCCCGCAGGCCCGCGGCTCATCGTCGTGCCTCGGTGGCGCCGCTGGCGGCTGGCAGCCGCGGGTTGGTCGGGTCGATGGTACGCGACGTGGCAAAGGCCTGCTCCGCGGCGGCGGCGCGTCCGGCGGCGGCATCGGCGGTGGCCAGGTCGAACCAGCGCTCCGCGTCAGTCGCACCTGCGGCGGCACAACGCTCGTAGCCGTCGAGCGCACGCGTCGCATCGCCGAGGTGGGCATACGCCTCCGGCAGTGCGGGGCAGACAACCTCGGCGTGTCGTGTCAGCAGCAGGATGCGCTCGAGCGCGGCGGCTTCATCGTCATGGCGCCCGAGGCCACGATGAATCTCGGCAAGCCAGAACAGCACGGTTGCGTCGTCGGCATGCGCGGCCAGCAGGTCCTGCGCAATTGGGAGCGCCGCGGCGAACTGACCGGTTTCGATCGCCCGTTCCACCTCACGTCCGCGCGGCTCGAGCGGGTCGAACGGCGCGTCGCTGTCCGACCAACCGGGCAGCCGCACGAAGACGGCCGCATAGGCGACGAACAGCAGGGCGAGCAGCGAACGGCGCACGTCGCCTCAGGGCGCGGGTGTGAAGTGGTACATCGAGGCGAGTGCCCCGACGTGTTCACGGATGAACGCGCGGTTCTCGCGGCGGGCCTCGGGCGTCACGCCGGTGCGCAGCGGCTTCAGACCGTGCAGGTCGTAGGCGTAATCGCGCACGTTCACCCCATCGGCGATGTAGAGCGACTGACCGTTGTCACGCAACACGCCGTAGACGGCGCCGTAGCTCGACGCCACCAGTGCCGGCTCATGCCGGCGCCACGACACATCGGTGCCAGGCGGTACGAACAGCGACCGGCCGAGCGGCCACTCGGTCGGCTTCAGCGTGTAGCCGAGCAGTGCGTAGAGCGAGGGCGTGATGTCGGTCGAGTAGCTTGCGGCGTCGACGTCGGCCGTAACGCGCGCACGCAGCCGCGACGGAATGTGCACCAGCAGTGGGACGCGGACGATCTCCGGGAAGAGCGTGTAGGCGTGCCCCCAGCGCTTCGCTTCGCCGAGCGCGTCGCCGTGATCGGCCGTCAGCACCACGATGCTGTTGTCGTAGAGGCCCGTGTCCTTCAGGTAGGTGATGAAGCGCCCGAAGCAGGCGTCCATCCGGCGCACCGCCGCGGCGGCCGGCGCCTGGAAGCCGCCGTAGGCCGGGTCGGGCGCGCCGATGCGGACCTGGAGTTTCGAGATGTGCAGGTTCAGCGACCGCGTGTGCGCGAAGATCGGCGCGCGCGCCGCGATGCCGGTCGCGAGTTTCCCCTGCAGCTCGTCAAGCGTGCCGCAGAAGTCGTACTGCATCTCGTCGCGCCCCTTGTCGAGCTCGTCCACCGGCAACGACGCCGAGACGATCTGCTCGGTGATGTGGTCCATGCTCATCACCGGCCGGTAGCGGTTCGCCGTAATCAGCTTCTCGAGCGCGTTCATCGGCTGGAACGGCAGCACGTACTCCTTGTGCAGGATCATGCTGCCCGACCAGATGGCCGGCATCGAGAGCCCGGTGCCGCCGTAGCGTGTGTAGGCACGCTGGAACGCGAAGTCCTCCTTCGCGAACTGGTCGATCGACGGCGTGAAGGTCACCCGCGGGTTGTAGGGCGACAGGTAGTCGCGGCGCAGGCTGTCGATGACAAGGAGGAAGATGTGCGGCGGCCGCTCGGCCACCGGCTCGAGCGGCGTCACGAAGTCGACCTCGACCGGCGCGACATCGACGTGCTGAATGAGCGAGTGTGCCGACAGGTAGCCGAAGAACTCGCGCGACCCCGGCGGCTCGGTGGCCAGCAGGTGGCGCATCAGCCGGTAAGATGGGTCGACGGTGGCGTAGGCGTCGAGCACGAACTCGGGCACAAACTGCTGCGAACCTGGGAGCGTCGTCTCGATGGTATCGCCGGCGCCGACGCCGGCCACCGCGATCACCGCGAGAGCGGCGAGCGCGAAGGGGCGCGACGGTCCGGCGCTGCGCCGGCGCAGCACGACGGCGTGCACCAGGGCAAAGATCAGCAGCCACGCGCCGAGCACGCACAGGTTCTGCACGAGGAAGTTCCAGTCGAACTGCTCCACGCGTCGCAGCAGCAGGAAGGTGAGGCTCGGCACGAGGACGAGCCCGATGAGCGCACCAGGCATCGAGCCGGTGCCTGGGACGGGCGACAGCCACATCTCGACGGCGCTCAGCGTCGCACGCTGGCCGGCGGCACGCCGGCGAGCCACGGCCGACCAGGTAAGCGTGAACGCCATGGCCGATTCCGCGGCCACGATCCACGCGGGCCACCCCTCGAACGACAGCGCCGCGAACACCAGCGACTTCATCGTCAGCAGGACGAACAGCCCCGTCGCTGCGGCGATGGTCCAGTACTGCAGGTGCCCACCGGCCCGTCCGCCTGCCGCGCGCAGCGCAATTGCCAGCGCCACCGCGAGGATGGTGAAGATGCCGACGTGCACGGCCAGCGACACGCTGGCGCCGAACAGCATGGCGCTCGCCGACGTGGTGTAGTCGCCGAGCTCGCCGAACCGGAGCGGAGCGGTGCCGGCATTCAGCGCCCAGACGACCAGGGCGGCAGCCGCGGCGCTGACGACCAGTCGCACCGTGTTCACCATCTGGGGCACCATGTCGTCGGATGTCGCCAGGTGGTCGTAGACCGCGAGCCACGCCGGAGGCAGCAGGAAGGCACAGGCCAGCCACAGGCCACGCGCGTCGTTCTCGACCGACGGCAACACCGGCCGGTACAGCATCACCAGGCCAACGGCGCCCATCGCCGCGACATAGGCCCACGCCACCGCGCGGCCGCGTGACGTCTTCCACTCGGGCATCAACGTGATGACGGTGACGCCGAGGAAGACCCAGTACCAGAGATGCTGAAATGCGACGAAGCCGGAGAGCGACGAGACGAGGCGTGGACGGATGAACTGCTGGTAGGCGAACGAGCTGTACGTGAGGATGCAGTACGTGGCGGTCAGCAGGAAGAACAGCGCGTTGGCCGCGCGTGCCACCCCGATGAGTGCGCCACGCCGGGGTATCACAGCGGCTCCCAGAATTGCAGGTACCACGTGAGCAACGCGGGGCCGACCGTCGCCGCCAGCGCCGCGCCCATGGCGAGGAACGTGCCGAACGGCAAGGCGTACTTCATGTCGCCCTTCCGCGCCGCAATGATCACGAGCCCCACCACCGAGCCGGCCAGCGATCCCATCACGAGCGTCATGATCGTCAGTTGCCAGCCGAGGAAGGCGCCGATCATCGCAAGCATCTTCATGTCGCCCACGCCGAGGCCTTCCTCATGGCGGATGCGGTAATACGCTTCGGCAATCAACCACAGGCTGCCGCCGCCCACCACCGCGCCGATCAGCGACGCCGTGATGCCGGGCTCGCCGGTGCCCACGCTGAAGACAATGCCGACGGCGATGCCGGGCAACGTGATCACGTTCGGCAGGAGCTGATGCTCGAAGTCGATCGCGAATAGCACGATGAGCATGCAGCCGAACACCAGCCGCGACAGCAGCAGCAGCGTCGGCCCGTAGTACCAGGCGGCCGCGCCGAACATCAGCGCCGTGAGCGCCTCGACGAGCGGATGGACCACCGACAGCGGCGCCTTGCACGTCCGGCACTTGGCGCCGAGCATCACCCAGCTGACGATCGGCAGGTTCTCGTACCAGGAGAGTTCGCGCTTGCACGATTCGCAGGCCGAGGCCGGGAAGACAATCGACTTCCGCAGCGGCACGCGGTAGATGCAGACGTTCAGGAAACTGCCGAGCATCGCGCCGACGATCGTCGCGAGGGCAATGAAGGCGATGTCGTTCATGGTTGCGGCGCCGTCATGGTGCGCTGCGGCTCGAGCGGCAGCGGGAACAGCGGAGACTGCCGGCTCAGGCGAACGGTGCCCGACGGATCAAGTTCGAAGGGGGTCCGCGTTGGGTCGACCGGTACGCCACGCAGCGCGCCGGCGCGGATGAGGTCAGCCCAGCTGGACGTTGGCGCGCCGGCGGCGCGGGCGCGGTTCACGTCGGCCTGCACCTGGTCGATCCAGTCAGCAGCGTCGAGTTGACTCAGCCGGCGCTCGGCGTCGTTCCGCAGCCAGTCGATCTCGGCCGACGCGCGGATCGCCTCCCACATCGTCCGAGACGACTGACGGTCGCCGCCTTCGGCGAGGGTCGTGGCCGCCAGCGACTTGAGGAACCAGGGCGCGCCATCGACCGTGCTCGCCCGGGCGAACCAGTCGGAGGCCGCGCGGTAATCGTGACGCCACCAGTAGTGCACGAACCCGATGTCCTGCATGTACTCCCACTTATCGGGTCGAGCAGCCAATCCCTTCTCAAGCAGCGTGACCGCCAGGTCGGGCCGCCCGGCTCCGCCAGGATACGGCTCGGCCAGGAAGATCGACCCGAAGCGGTAGGCGATGTTGAACCAGGGGTCGAGACTCGTCGTCAGGTCGAGCAGCGGATAGAGGAGTGGATAGGCCTCGACCGGAGCGCCGCCGGGCTGCGCCGCAGCTGGTGGCTCGTTCTGAAGGCGCAGTTTCACGCCGCCGTAGTACTGAATGGCCCGAATCCAGTAGAGGTCCGCGGCAAGCGCCGAGTAGCCCACCGTCAGGCGGCGGACCGCCTGGCCTGAGGTGAGGTAGAGCGAATCCTCAGAGGGCGGCGGCGGAACGAACTGTTCGCGCGCCGCCTGCACGGCGGCCGCGCCGCCGAGGAGGACGGCGGCGACGAGTACGGCACCAACTGTCCAAAGCCTCGATCCCATGGCGCCCTACTTGAAATCGCGTCTAGAGAAGACCGCGGTGGACGCGACGAGCAACGCGCCGATGTACAGGAGCGCGTAGCCGATGCTCAGCGCGACATAGGCGGCGGTCACCGGCTGGCCGTGCACCACCTGTGACCGCACGTCGAAGGGCGACAGGTTCGGCAGAATCCAGTAGAGCGCCGTGGTGAGCCCGTTCGCCACCGGCGACTCGATCACCTGGTTGAAGTTCCGGAGGTCGGCGCTGAAGCGGCCGGCCACGAACAGTGCGAACGTGAACGCCGCCGACAGGATCGGCGTCGAGAACGTCGAGAAGAACACGGCAATGGCCGTGACGATGGCCAACTCGCAGAACGTGAGCAGGAAGGCGGTCAGCATCGCCGGATCGAGCGCCGGCCGCTCCCAGCCGGCCTCGGCGAGCGGCGGAGCCGCCCAGGCCATGTAGGCGAGTACGGCATAGAGCGCGATCGCCATCACGGCAACGTTCACCGCCAGCGTCAGCACCAGCCCGAGGTACTTGCCGATCACCAGTTCGTAGCGCTCGATCGGCTTGGCGAGCAGGCTGTAGATGCTGCGCCTCTCCACTTCCTTCGAAACTAGCCCGATGCCGATGAACACGGCGATGAACAACCCGAAGATCGAGGTGGCTGCCAGGCCGAGGTCCTTGATGATCTTCACGTCCTGCCCGGCGGTGAGCTGGCCGATCAGGTACGACGCCCCCATGAGGACGATGGCGAAGAAGACGAGGTTGTAGAGCACCTTGTCGCGCACCGACTCGCGGAAGACGTTGAGCGCGATGACGCCAACCGGACGGCTCATCGCGTGCCTCCCTCGACGGTGCCGAGGCCGCGGTCCTGCTCCGTCACCGACGACGCCGTCACCTGCTGCACGAAGAAATCTTCGAGCGTGTCGCGGATTGGGTTCACCGACAGCAACGTGGCGCCAGCGGCCGATAGGTCGGCCACGAAGCGATCGGGGCCGGAATCGACAGGCAGGTCGAACACGAAGCGGTCGTCGCCGATACGGGTGACCGAGGTGGCGCGCGGCGTGAGCGCCGCCAGCAACGTGCTGTCCACGCCGACGGCCACCACTTCCCACCCGCGAATCTGGAACGCCAGCATGTCCGTCAGCCGCCCCGAGGTAATGAGCCGCCCCTTGGCGAGAATGGCCACCCGGCTGCAGAGCGCCTCGGCGTCGCTCAGCACGTGCGAGCTGAAGAACACCGTGCAGCCACGGTCGCGCAGGCGCAGGATGAGCGAGCGCACGTCGCGGCGGCCGAGCGGGTCGAGCCCGGACATCGGCTCGTCGAAGATGACCAGTTCAGGGTCGTTGAGCAGCGCCTGGGCGATCCCGACGCGCTGCAGCATGCCCTTCGAGAACTTGCGCAGTTGCAGGCGGCGCTCGGCGCCGAGCCCCACTTCGTCGAGCAGCGCCGACACGCGGCGGGTCCGCTGCTGGCCGTTGATGCCGAAGAGTCCCGCGAAGTAGGCGAGCAGTTCCTCGGCGGTCAGGTAGTCGTAGAAGTAGGGATGTTCCGGCAGGTAGCCGATGCGCCGGCGCACGTCGAGGTCGCCGGCAGGCCGCCCGAGAATCTCCGCATGGCCCGAGGTGGGAAACACCAGGCGCATGAGGAGCTTCAGCGTGGTGGTCTTGCCGGCGCCGTTCGGCCCGAGGAATCCGAACACCTCGCCCGGCGCAACCTCCAGGGTCAGCCGGTCGAGGGCTCGGTACGGGCGTGTGCGCCAGAAGCCAACAGCGTACTCCTTGGTCAGCTCGTGGGTGGCCAGCGCCGTCATATCGTCAGGAGCGCACTACTTGGCGTGCGCGAGTTCGTACGCGATCGCCTGCTCGAAGAACTGCGGCGCCCACGCGCCATCGACCTTGACGCCGTTGATGAAAAACGTCGGCGTCTGGTTCACCTTCAGCTGCTGGCCCATCGCGATATCGCTCTTCACCTGTTCCAGGGTGGCGGCGTACTTCGCGTCGAAGTCCGTCACCTGCCCGACGTCGGCCGTTGCCTTGCGCAAGCTCTCGGGCGTCATGTCCTTCTGGTTGGTGTAGAGGTAGTCCTCGAGCTGTTCGCCGCGGTTGTGCGTGCGCGCGAGGCGCACGGCCACGGCCGCGTCACACGCCCACGGGTGCAGCATGGTCCGTACCGCCTGGTTGCAGTTGGGGTTGAGCGGGAAGTCCTTGTGAACGACCTTCACCTGCCCGGGGTGCGACGCCGCGTACTTCGCAATGATCGGCTTGTAGGCGAGGAACGCCTGGCCGCAGGCCGGGCACTGGAAGTCAGCGAACTTCACGATCAGCACCTTCGCGCCGTCGTTCGGCACGATGAGCGGCACGCGCGGCGCGCTGGCCATGAAGCGCTCGAGTTCCGAGCGCTGATCCTGGGTCACTTCCGGCGCCACCGCACCCAGCCCGCCGAGCGCGGCGGTGACCGGAGCCGCTTCACGCGGGAAGAACGCGAGCGTGGTGGCAGCGCCGCCCAGCCAGAGCACCGCCAGGGCGATGGCCATCGGGCTGGTGACGAGCGTCTTCAGATCCTGCGCGGCGCGACGGGGAAGAGACAGCATGGGGATGGATGTGGCCGCACCCGAAATGAGGAAGAGCCCAATCACGGCGGCATAGGTGATGAGGCACAACACGCAGACCAGCTTCAGGATGACGAACGAGGCATACGCCAGATAGAGGATGCCGGCCAGCGCCAGCGTCGACGCGGCGAACAGGTAGGCCGGGATGCTTTCGCGGACGGTCGGGCGCGCGGTCATGCCGGCGATGGACATGAGCGCGGCGAAGCCGAACCAGATGCCGCCGAAGACGGAGACCGAGATGCCCCGAAAGGTGCCGAACCGGCTGGCATACACCTGGGTGCAGCTGATGGTCGTGTTGACGTCGCAGAAGCTGGTGTACGTCGGGTCCGCGAACATACGGTAATGCACGTACGCCGCGGTGCCCGCGGCCCCGAGGCCGACGAGCGCGCACAGCAGGGCCAATCGCGCAGAGGTGGTGCTCATAGGATGAGGACTATATGTTAGCCAGACCCTCGTGTACAAGAAAACGGGATGCCGCGTGAGCGGCATCCCGTCGCAGCAGGACCAGTGCGTGGAAGGTTACTGGAGAACCGAGTCGCCAGCGCCCGTCATGCCGGCCGCCATCGTCCCGCCGTTGTTGTTGAAGTAGATGGTGCCGCGGGTATCCGTGGCGAACGCGCGCTGGCCGGTCGAACCGACGGTCACCGGGTGCGCTTCAGCGAAGTAGGCCGAGACCGCTGCGGCGGCCGAGGCGTTGCAGGTCTTCGACGCCACCGTGATGGTTGCCGCGCTGGTGTCACCCGCGAGGTTCACGATATAGCCGCTCTTGCTGACGCCGTTGGCCGAGAGGTCGGGCGAGATGAAGCCGGCGCTCGAACCGGAAGGCGGCTTGGAGAGGTCTTCCAGGGTCACCGCGTAGCCGTTGGCGCCGCAGCTCGACGAGAAGGTCGACTCCGCCGAGTTGATGGCGCGCAGCGAGCCGATGGCCGACGCTTCGTTACCCGACATACGGGCGCGCAGCAGGCCGGGGACGGCAATGGCCGCGATGATGCCGATGATGGCCACGACGATCAGCAATTCGATGAGGGTGAAGCCCTTGGCGTCGCGAATCTTCTTCATGGTCCTACTCCTACTAAGCGGTTGGTCACGTTACCCACGTTATGTGGGCGGTCCGTGCCATGTGTGTGAGCAACGTGAATGCCAGATCCCAACACTTGCCGCGGCACTTTGAAGGACCTTTAGATTCTAAGACTTGCAGACCCGCCGTGCAATTCCGCCAACCCCGCAGCCACGCGTATTGACAGTTTGCGTCAACCGGCGGTGACGAGGTTTGTCAGGTCGTCGCAGGAGGACAAGGCTCGTGCACCCACCGGAGCGCGTACGCACATGAAGAGGGGGGAAGCCAGTCGCGGCTTCCCCCCTCGTTCGGGACTACGTGCGTCGACTACTGCAGCACCGTGGCGCCGGACATGCCGGGCGTGATCGTGACGCCTGGATTGTTGAAGTAGATGGTGCCGCGCGTATCGGTGGCGAACGCCCGCTGGCCGGTCGACCCAACGGTGACGGGGTGCGCCTCGGCGAAATATGCCGACACCGCATCGTCAGCCGACCCATTGCAGGTCTTCGACGCCGGCGTCACGACCGCCGAACTGGTATCGGCCTCGATGTCCACGATGAACCCGCTCTTCGACACGCCGTTGGTCGCCAGGTCAGGCGAAATGAAGCCGGCGGTCAATCCGGTCGGCGGCAAGGCCAGGTCGTCGAGCGTCTGCGCGTAGCCGTTCGCGCCGCAGCTCGAGGAGAACGTCGACTCCGCGGTGTTGATGGCGCGGAGCGAGCCGATGGCCGACGCCTCGTTGCCCGACATGCGGGCGCGCAGCAGCCCCGGCACCGCAATGGCGGCAATGATGCCGATGATGGCCACGACAATCAGCAGTTCGAGCAGGGTGAAACCCTTCTGGTTCTTCTTCACGGTCTTCATGACAGTCTCCCAGGCGCACAATCCAGGCAGTCGGCTGCTCGTCGATGAGCAACCCTGCCCTGCCTCAAGCAACGCCGATACCAGATCTGTATCTCGCTGACGAAACTGCCCCAGTGTGACACGCACCACCTCTATGCGACCGATGCCTGGGCGCGTCCACCAGTGGAGATGCGTGCACTGACATTTCGTGTCAGCGGCATCGACATCGATTGTCAGGGCGATGGGACGTGGACGACAGTGCTTCACGGCGTAGCGCGCCCCACGGGCGCTCGCGAGGCCGAGCTACAGCCGGTCGCTGCCGGTGCCGGGACCAAGGTAAGCGAACACCGCGTGAGCCATACAGCTGATTATCGGAGGTTATATTTCTTCACGTAATACCGAAACGAACGGAAACTCATCCCCAACAACTCAGCGGCCTTGCCCTGCATGCCGTTGGCCCGCTCGAGCGCCTGCGAGAGGTAACTCCGCTCGATTTCCTGCACGCGCGCCTCCAGGTCGAGCCCTTCCACCGGCAGGGTTTCGTGCCCGCCGCTGGTGAGCGAGGCTGCCAGCCGCGGCGAGCCGCCGCGGACAACCGCCGGCAGGCTTTCAGGCTGGATGGACGGCGTCCCCTCGAGCGCCACCGCCCGTTCGATGACGTTCTCGAGCTCGCGAATGTTACCCGGCCAGTCGTGCTTCTGCAGCAGTTCGAGCGCCGGGCGCGAGATGGCGGTGACCGGCTTCTCCATCTGGCTCGAGTACTTGGCCAGAAAGTGCTCGGCGAGCAGCGGAATGTCCTCGCGCCGCTCGCGCAGCGGCGGCAGCACGATCGGGATGACATTGATGCGGTAGAACAGGTCCTCGCGGAAGCGGCTTTCGGCCACGGCCTTCGCCAGGTCCTGATTCGTGGCGGCGATGACGCGGATGTCGGCCTGCAGTTCCTCGAGCCCACCGACCCGGCGGAAGCGCCGCTCCTGCAGCACCCGCAGCAACTTCACCTGCATCACCGGGCTCATTTCGCCGATCTCGTCGAGGAAGATGGTGCCCTTCTCGGCGACCTCGAGCAGCCCCTTCTTGTTCTGGTCGGCGCCGGTGAAGGCGCCGCGCATGTGCCCGAACATCTCCGACTCGAGCAGCGTTTCTGGCATGGCGCCGCAGTTGAGCGCCACCATCGGCTTGTCGCGCCGCAGAGAGTGATAGTGCACGGCCTGCGCCACGAGCCCCTTGCCGGTGCCCGACTCGCCGGTCAGCAGGATGGTGCTGTTGGTGCGGGCCACGGTCTCGATCATCTTGAACACGTCGAGCATCGACTCGCTGCGCCCGATGATGTTCGAGAACGAGTGCGACACGCCAAGCGTGCGCTTCAGCAGGATGTTTTCCTGCTTGAGATGGCGGTTCTCCACCTTCTCGCGCACCTTCATCTTCAGCAGGTCGATGTCGAACGGCTTGCTCAGGTAGTCGCAGGCGCCGAGCCGCATCGCCTCGATGGCGGTCTCGGTCGAGGCGAACGCCGTGATCATGATGCCGAGGATGTCGGGGTCGATCTGCTTCGCGGCCCGCAGCACCTCGACCCCGCTCATGTCCGGCATCTTGATGTCGGAAATCAGCAGGTCGAACGGACCGCGCTCGAGCGCGGCGACTGCCATGCGGCCGTTCTCGGCCAGCGACACTTCATACCCTTCGCGCTTAAGCACAATCGCGAGCATCTGCCGCATCGACGGCTCATCGTCGACCACGAGAATTCTCGGCGCCTGGCGAGCGGCGTCGGTGGGGGTGCTGGCGGTTTCGGTGGCGCTCATGTGGTGACTTCCGCTCGCGCCGGCAGGCGCACTGAAAAGGTCGTACCGCTGCCGGGCGTGGAGTCGACCGTGATCGCGCCCTGATAGTCGGTGACGATGCGATGGACGATGGCGAGCCCGAGCCCGCTGCCCTTCGCGAAGGTGCCGTGGAACGGCTGGAACAGTCCTTCGACCGCCTCCGCCGCAATGCCCACGCCGTGGTCCTGAACGGTGACCACCACATCGGGGCCGTCGAGCGACGCCCCCAGCAGCAGCGCTCCGCCGTCAGGCATCGCCCGCAGCCCGTTGGTGGCGAGGTTCCAGATGATCTGCCTGACCTGCCCCTCGTCAGCCTCGAACCAGATCGGTGCGTCGGGCACCAGCACGTCGACGGTATGCGACTCGCGCACGTCGGCGCTGTTCCGGAGCAGCAACCCGGCATCCTGCACGACGCGGCGCAGATCGAAGCGGGCGATCGCGAAACGGTGCGGACGCGCGTATTCGAGGAACGACTTGATCGTCGTGTTCAGGCGGTCGGATTCGCGCAACACGATGTCCATCAACTGCGCCTGCTCCTCGTTGAGCGGCAGGTCGTCGCGCAGGATCTGGATGGAGCCGGACATCGAGGCGAGCGGGTTGCGGATTTCATGGGCGATGCCAGCGGCCATCTCGCCCACCGCGGCCAGGCGCGACTGCAACTGCGCATCGCGCTCGTGCCGCTTCACGTCGGTCAGGTCCTGGAAGGTGATGAGGAAGCCCGCGGTGCCGCTCGGCGTGTCGACATGGGTGGCGCTGAGCCCCACGTCGATGGCGCGACCATCGCCGCGCCTGAACTTGTGCTCGAGCCGGCGCGCGCCGCTCCGCCCGAGGCCGCGCTTGAACGCCTCGGTCAGTTCCGCCGGCAGTTGCAACACGTCGGACACCGGCCGGCCGACCACCGCCTCGGCGGCCAACCCACAGATGCGCTCGGCCGCATGGTTGAACGTGAGCACAAGCTGCGACGGGTCGGTCGTGACGAGTCCGCTCGGCAGGCTGTCGATGACGTTCTGGTTCAGCGCCTGCAGGTCGGCCAGGTCGCTCGACGCGCGCTCGAGGCGCACGCCCGCGGACCGGACACCCTCCGCCATCGACCCGCTCAGCAACGCCACCGTGAGGAAGCCGAACAGGTTCAGCCCGACCACGTACTGTGCGGCCGCCCGCGTCGGCAGCGCGGTCGCGTTCGCGACGAGCCAGAGGTCGGGCGCGATGGACGGCGGCAGGTACTGCGTCAGCACGATGCCGACGTAGAGCACGCCAGACAGCGTGGCCACCATCATGCCGCCGCGACGGAACTGGATGACGCTGCCGGCAATGATCGGCAGCGCGTAGAGCGACGAGAAGAAGCTGGTGACGCCGCCGGTGAGGAAGATGAACGCCGACACCACGACAGCATCGCATCCGAGCTGCGCGTCGACCAGCCAGCGATAACGCTCGACGTAGCGCAGGCACCATGCCCACACGATCGTCAGGCCGTAGGTGAGCGCGATGAGCCAGAAAAAGGGATGGACCGCAAAGGAGCCCGGCGCCGTGATCTGGGCCAGCGTCGCGCCGCCGAGCAGCAGGGTGCCGACCATCGCCCGAGTGGCGATGAGCCAGCCCGCCTGCCTCTTGAAGTCCGTGATCATCACCGCCTAGGTCAGTTTGCTGATCAGGTCGAAGATCGGCAGGTACATCGCGATGACGATGCCGCCGACGACCACCCCGAGGAACGCGATCATCACCGGTTCGAGCAACGTCAGCAACCCGGCCACGGCCGTGTCGACTTCGTCCTCGTAGAAGTCGGCGATCTTCTCGAGCATCGTGTCGAGCGCGCCGGTGGTTTCACCGACGCTGATCATCTGCACCACCATCGGCGGGAAGACCTTCGTCTCGCGCAGCGGCGACGCAATCGTCTCGCCGCGTTCGATGCTCTTGCGCGTCACCATCACGGCATCCTCGATGATCGAGTTGCCCGACGTGCGCGCGGTGATTTCGAGACCGTCGAGAATCGGCACGCCCGAACTGATGAGCGTGGCGAGCGTCCGGCAGAAGCGGGCGACGGCGATCTTCCGCAGGATGTTACCAAGGATCGGCATCTTCAGCGTCGTGCCGTCGATGACCCGCTTGCCACCCTCGGTGACGTAGTAGGTCCGGAACGCCCACCCGATGGCGACGAACGCGACCGCCATGATCGGGAAGTACGACACCAGCGAGTTGCTCAGCCAGATGACGACCCGCGTCGGCAGCGGCAGCTCGGCGCCGAGCCCCTCGAACAACTGCGCGAACGTCGGGATGACCTTCCACAGAATGACGCCGACCACGAGCGCGGCGATCACGATGACCGCGACCGGGTAGATCATCGCGGACTTGACCTGCCCCTTCAGCTTGACGTTCTTCTCGATGTAGGTGGCCAGGCGCTTCAGGATGGTGTCGAGGATGCCGCCCGCCTCGCCCGCCGCCACCATGTTCACGAAGAGATGATCGAAGGCCTTCGGGTGCTTGCGCATCGCATCGGCCAGCGAGGCGCCACTCTCCACGTCACTGCGGGTCTGGAGGATGACGGCCGCAAAGTTCTTGTCCTCTTCCTGCGAGCCGAGGATGTCGAGGCACTGCACGAGCGGCAGGCCCGCGTCGATCATCACCGAGAACTGGCGCGTGAACACCGCCAGGCTCTTGGCCGACGCGCGCTTGCCGGTCTTGCCGGCCGCCTTGACCGGCGTCGCGTCCTTCGCCTTCGCCGGCGCGATCTTGGTCACCAGCACCTGCTCACGCCTGAGCCCGGCCACAGCGGCATCCATCGAATCGGCGATGCGTTCGCCGCTGACGGTCTGCCCCGCTCGTGTTCTCCCTGAGTATGCAAATGTCGCCATGTGTCCTCAGCCCTTTCTCAACCCGTCCGCTAACGGCCCATCGGGCGCGCCGGCACCCCCGCCGCACGTCCAAGGCCAGCACCGGCAACGACGCCGACGCCGCGGTTGATCATTTCCTGGAGTTCGTCCTTGTTCGACGAGCTGCCGAGCGCTGTTTCGATCGTGATCTGCCGCTTCATGTAGAGGCTCGCCAGCGACTGGTTCGCCGTCTGCATCCCGAGCTTCTCCTGCCCGGTCTGCATGGCGCCGTAGATCTGGTGAATCTTGTCGTCGCGAATCAGGTTCCGGATGGCTGGCGTCGGCACGAGGATCTCGAGCGAGGCGACGCGCCCCTTGCCGTCGGCCTTCGGCAGCAGCGCCTGACAGACGATCCCTTCGAGCACCAGCGACAGCTGCGTCCGGATCTGCGACTGCTGGCCCGCCGGGAAGATGTCGATGATGCGGTTGATCGTCTGCGCCGCCGAGTTCGTGTGCAGCGTGCCGAACGTCAGGTGCCCGGTTTCGGCAATCTTCAGCGCCGCTTCCACCGTCTCAAGGTCGCGCATTTCGCCGATGAGGACGATGTCCGGGTCTTCACGGAGGGCGGCGCGCAGCGCGTTCGAGAAACTGTTCGTGTCGCTGTGCACCTCGCGCTGATTGACGAGGCAGCTCTTGTGCTGGTGGATGTACTCGATCGGATCCTCGATGGTGAGGATGTGATCGTGACGCTCGGTGTTGATCTTGTCGATCATCGCCGCCAGCGTCGTCGACTTGCCGCTGCCGGTTGGCCCGGTCACCAGCACCAGGCCGCGCGGCCGCTCCGCCAGCTTGGCGACCACCGCCGGCAGCCCCAGTTCGTCGAAGCCGCGCACGTTCTCGGGAATGAGACGGTAGACCGCGCCGGTGGCGCCGCGCTGGCTGAAGACGTTGCAGCGAAAGCGCGCCAGCCCCTTGATGCCGAACGAGAAGTCGAGTTCCTGCGTCTCTTCGTAGCGCTTCTTCTGCGCATCGGTGAGGACGCTGTAGACCAACTGCTTGGTCTCGGCCGGACCGAGGTCGGGCAGCGGCAGCCGCTGCAGGTGCCCATGCACGCGGACCTGCGGCGGGGTCGCCGTCGTGATGTGCAGGTCGGAGCCGTTCAGTTCAACCAGGGTCTTCAGCAGTTCGGGCAGCGTGGCCATGGACTATTTCACCGTTTCCCTGACGACCTCTTCGATGGTCGTGACACCGTCTTTGACCTTGCGGAGACCGCTCTGACGCAGCGTGATCATCCCTTCGTCGACCGCCTTGCGCCGGAGTTCGAGGCCCGAGGCGCCGACGAGGATCAGCTCGCGCAGTTCCTCGCTGATTTCCATCACCTCGTAGAGACCGACGCGCCCCTTGTAGCCGGTCTGGTTGCAGCGCTCGCAGCCGGCGCCCTTCATCGGCGTCACCGAGTTGGCATCGTCGGGCGTGAAGCCGGCGTGAATGAGCGCCGCCGGTGCATGGGGATGCGGTTCCGCGCAATTGCTGCAGATGCGGCGCACCAGGCGCTGTGCGCAAATGAGATGCACGGAGCTCGCCACCAGGAACGGTTCGATGCCCATGTTCATCAGGCGGTTGACGGTGCTCGGCGCGTCGTTGGTGTGCAGCGTCGAGAGCACCAGGTGGCCGGTCAGTGCCGCCTTCACCGCGATTTCCGCCGTCTCGAAGTCGCGGATTTCGCCGACGAGGATGATGTTCGGGTCCTGGCGGAGGAACGAGCGGAGCGCCGCGGCGAAGTTGAGGCCGATGTTCTCCCGCACCTGTACCTGGTTGATGCCCATCAGGTTGAACTCGACCGGATCCTCCGCGGTCATGATGTTCGTTTCCTGAGTGTTGATCTTCGCGATCGACGAATAGAGCGTGTTCGTCTTGCCGCTACCGGTCGGACCGGTGACCAGAACCATGCCCCACGGACGCTGAATGGCGGTCTCGTACTTCAGCAGCGACTCGGGCTCGAAGCCGAGACGCGTCATGTCGAGCATCAACTTGTCGCGATCGAGCAGACGCATGACGATCTTCTCGCCGAAGAGCGTCGGGAGCACGGAGACGCGGAAGTCGATTTCCTTCGGCTGCCCGTTCTCGTTGAAGCGGATCTTGATGCGCCCGTCCTGCGGCAGCCGCTTCTCCGCGATGTCGAGCTTCGACATGATCTTGATGCGCGACGAGATGGCGTCGCGGAACTTCATCGGCGGACTCATGATGTTGTAGAGAATCCCGTCGATGCGGTAGCGCACCCGCAGTTCCTTTTCGTAGGGCTCGATGTGGATGTCGCTGGCGCCCTTCTGGATGGCCGACATCAGCACCACGTTCACGAGGCGCACAACCGGCGCGTCCTCGCCCTGCTTGGCGAGCGCCTCGGCGCTGATCTCCTGGAGTTCCTCCAGCACCTCGACGTCGTCTGCCGCCGAGAGCGACTCCTGCAATTCCTCGAGGCCGCGGCTGGCGGCGTCGAGGGCGCTCGGCCCGGTGGGCAGCGGCGCCTGCACGGTCTTGCCAGCGGTCGGGTAGTACTTCGCGATCGCCTCCACCACCGCCGTTTCCGACGCGACGACCGGCTCGACGTTGTAGCCGGTCATGAACTTGATGTCGTCCATCGCGAAGACGTTGGTGGGGTCCGTCATCGCGATCGTGAGCGTGGCGCCCGATCGACTCAGGGGGATGATTTCGTATTTCTGGGCAGTGTCGGCGGGAATGAGCTTGATGACGCTCTGGTCGATCTCGAACTGCGCGAGATTGATCGACGGCACGCCGTACTGGCGGCTGAGAAGGGCGGTGATGTCCTCGTCTTTCACCAGACCGAGGCGTACGAGGTTGTGACCGAGCTTCCCGCCATTGGCCTTCTGATAGTTGAGGGCCTGCTGAAGCTGGTCCGGGGTGATGCGCTTCTCCTTGAGGAGGAGTTCCCCTATGCGGACGGCCATGTGTCGATCGTCGGAGTAGTCATGGGTGGCTTAGAACGACACGCTGACGCTTGAACTCCACCCGGTCACTGATTCGTCCCGCCCCATGGTTCGTGACGCATTCAGGAGAAGGGCCGGCGTCACCGCGACGCTCACCCCGGCGCTCGCCGCCGGTCGCGATGCCCCGACGGTGTTGGCCGATGCGCCCGCACGGACACCGAGGCGTCCCTGCGCGAGCCAGGCCTCGGCTCCAACCGCCACGTGACGCACCTCACCCACCGCCGTGGCGGTCGTGGTGAGGTCGGCATCAGCGGCGACGGTGACCCCCTTGAGCGAGCCGTTGGCGACGCTCAGCACCGCCAACCCCACGCGCGCCTGACGGCCCAGCGTGAGTCGGCCGGCACCTTCGTCGCCGAAGGACGGCTCGAATACGTTCTTCACCGTGAGACCGAGGCGCACGTGCCCGAAGTTGGCCATCGCCCCGACGTCGGCATCTGCCCGGGCCTGCCGCGCCACGGCGGCCGCGTCAGCCTCATCGAGCAGATCCGTCCCGGCAGGTGCGTTGACTACCGCCCCGGCCCGCAACAGCTTCAGCGTCGTCCCGATCACGAGGTGGTCTCCGAGCGACTGCCCCACGGTGGTGCCGAACTGGCTGATCGCGACTGAGCGCACACTGATCCCACTCTCCCGTGGATCTTGTCGGTTTTCCGACGACACTGCTGTAGTGGCGGGTGACGCTATTTCACTGAGGCGCAGGCGGTAGTAGCTGACGCCGAGCACCGGAAACGCGAGAGCCATACTGCTGGAAGTTGTTCTCGCGGCAGGACCTTCGGCGGCGGGGGTGACAGGCTCGGCCGTACGCCCGCGCTCGATGACGGCACTCAAATAGGTGCCAGTGGCCAGTCCGGCCGGATTCCACCAGCTCGCCGTGGCATCGTCGGCGACCGCCACAAAGGCGCCGGACATGCCCTGGGCGCGAACCCCGACGTTTTCGAACGTTTGCGCCGATACCTCGGACGCCATGCCGGTCAGCAGCCCGAGGGCCACGCCGGCGCACAGATGCTTACAGATCCGCATATTTCTGAATTATCGGGCGAATGGGTGTGCAGGGTGAGCCGGGCAGGCGTGCGGCCGTGGAAAGCCCGTGCAACACGGCACATATCGCCGTGTCGACGCCGGAACTCACGTGTTACCTTAGCGGTCTTAACCATTAGCGACACTAACTATCTATCCGGATGCCTTCCGCAGCCACGCGCGACACCGCGCGAGAACTCCTTTGCATCATTCCGCTGGTCATGAGAACCGTGGCTGCCGAGCTTCGCGCCGCTGGTGAGATGCCGGCCCCGGCCCATTTCGGCCTGCTCACGATCCTCGGGAGCCAGCCGCGGACACTCACCGAGTTGGCGCTGCTGCAGGGCGTCAGCCTGCCGACGATGTCGAACTCGGTCTCGACGCTGGTGCAGCGCGGGTGGGTGAAGCGCAGTTCGCCCGCACGCGACCGCCGCGTCGTGCTCATCGAGGTGACGCCGGTCGGCACGGCCACGGTCGAGCGCGTCGGCAAGGCAGCCGAGGCGCACCTATCGGAAATGCTCGGCAATCTGACACCGGCCGCTCGCCGGCGACTGAAGGCCGGGCTCGGCGTCCTGCGCGACGTCTTCTCGGACGCGCCGGCCACCAGGCCGGAGCGGGCCGCCCGCGCCACCCGGGCGCGAACACCGGCATGAGCGGGCGCGTCTAAGAGTGCAGCCCGGCCAATCCCATGACAGCAGACTCCTTGTCCGTCGATTCGTACGGACATCGCCGTTTTTCTGGAGCGTAGCGTGAACAAGAAGATCCTCATCGTGCTGGCGATCGTCATCCTCGGTGGAGCGGCGGCCGGTACGAGTTACTACTTCAGGAAGACGCCCGGACCAACGGTCACGGTCGAAACCATCCGCCTGCGCGATCTGGAAGCCGTCGTCTCGGCCTCCGGAAAGATTCAGCCGAAGCGCCTCGTCAACATCAGCGCCGATGCGTCCGGACGGGTCGTCGACCTGGCGGTGAACGAAGGTGACCGGGTCACGCGCGGCCAGTTCCTGCTCCAAATCGACCCTAAGTCGCTCCGCACCAGGGTGGACAGCGGCAATGCGTCGCTGCAGGCTGCGGAGAGTTCGCTCGACCAGCAGCGCCAGGCGGTGGAAACCGCGCGCGTACAGCTGGACCAGGCCCAGAAGAACCTGGCGCGCCAGCGCGACCTCTGGAGCCAGCAACTCACAACCCGCGAGTCGCTCGACAAGGCAGAAAACGACGTGAAGGCGGCCGAGTCGGGGCTGCGCGAACGCGAGAAGCAGGTCAATTCGCAGGCCGCCCGTATCGGCCAGGAGCGGGCCACCCTCGAGAGCGCCCGCTACGACCTGAGCAAGGTGCGCATCGAGTCGCCGATCGACGGCATCGTCACCCGCCGCAACATTCAGGAAGGCGAAACCGCGGTCATCGGCACCATGAACAACGCCGGCACGGTGCTGCTGACACTGGCTGACATGTCGATCATCCAAGCCGAGGTCGAAGTCGACGAAACCAACATCCCGAACGTCACCATCGGCCAGATGGCGAAGGTCTCGATCGACGCCATCCCTGACCGCACCTTCAAGGGGCACGTCAGCGAAATCGGCAACAGCCCCATCCAGGCGGCTGCTGGCAGCACCGCCGCGAACCAGGCCACCAATTTCAAGGTCGTCGTCATGCTCGACGAGCCGATCCCCGACGTCCGGCCAGGCTTCACCTGCACGGCCGACATCACCACCGCGACCAGGACCAACGTCACCTCAGTGCCGATTCCGGCAGTGGCCGTGCGTGAACTCACCTTCGATGCCGCCGGCCAGGTGGTGAAGCCGCCCAAGGACGCGAAGAAGCGCAAGCCGACCGACCCGCCGCCGCCCGTCCCGGAACTGCTGCCTGGCCAGACGCGGAAAGAAATGGAAGGGGTCTTCGTCCGTCGCGGTGCGGTGACCGAGTTCGTGACGATCGCGCTCGGCATCTCCGGCGATCGCTACTTCGAGGTCGTGAACGGGCTGAAGGCCGGCGACCAGGTCGTGACAGGCCCGTACAACTCGGTCCGCAACCTCGGCGACGGCGACGAGATCACCGTCGAAGAACCGAAGACCACTGCCCCAGGCAAGTAACGGCGGGACTGTCGCGTGAACAAGATTCTGGAATCCGCGGGCATCGCGCTCGACGCCATCTGGGCCTCCAAGCTCAGGTCGCTGATGACCGTGCTCGGCAACATCGTGGCGGTGACGTCGATCATTGCCGTGGTGTCGCTCATCCAGGGGCTGAACGCGTCGGTCACCGCCGCGATCATGAACCAGGCGGGCGCCGACTCCTTCAGCGTCCAGCAGTTCCCAGTCACCCGCAGCGACGATGAGTTCGAGGCGGTGCGCGGGAATCCGCGCATCACCCTGCAGGACGCCCGGGCCATCACCCGCTACAGCGACAAGGTGACGGCCGTGATGGCTGAAGCCACCGGCAACGGCCGCGTCAGCTATCACGACAAGTCGATCGACAGCACCCGGGTGCTCGGCGTCAGCGCCGACTACGTGGAGTTCTCCACCTTCGACGCCGAGCGCGGGCGCCTCATGAGCCCGCCCGAGGTCACCACCTCACGGCCGGTCGCTGTGGTTGGCTGGCAGACCGCCGACCGGCTCTTCGGCGCCACGGTCGACCCGCTCGACAAGGTGATTCAGGTCGAAGGCATCCACTTCCGCATCGTCGGCGTCAGCGCCAAGCGCGGCTCCATCCTGGGGCAGTCGCAGGACGAGTTCGTCGTCCTGCCACTTGGCCAGTTCCAGCAGTTGTTCGGATCGCGCCGATCGCTGTCGCTCACGGTGAAGCCGCGCGATGTCTCGGACCTGCCGGCGGTGATGGACGATGCGACCATTGCGCTGCGAACCGCTCGCGGACTCAAGCCCAAGCAGGCCGACAACTTCGGCATGTTCACATCGGACACGATTCTCGACATCTACCACCAGGCGACCAACGGCATCTTTGCCGTGCTGGTCGGCGTCGTCGCCCTGTCGCTGGTCGTGGGCGGCATCGTCATCATGAACATCATGCTGATGGTGGTCAGCGAGCGAACCCGAGAGATCGGGCTGCGCAAGGCGCTTGGCGCCAGGCGCGCCGACATCATGGCGCAGATGCTCACCGAGAGCGTCGTGCTGTCGATCTTCGGCGGCGTCGTCGGCACGATGTTCGGGGCCGGCATCGCCACGGTCATCGCGAAGTTCACGCCGATTCCCGCATCGGTGGAACTGTGGTCGGTGGCGCTCGGGATCGGCATCACCGCCCTGGTTGGCCTGTTCTTCGGTCTCTATCCCGCATCACGAGCCGCACGGCTCGACCCCATCGAGGCACTTCGCCGTGAATAACGTCGCAGCAGCGGGGCGCGCGCATTCACGCGCGACAGGCCCATCGCCCATCGCCCACCACCGATCGCCAGCAGCGGGTGTGTCGCCATGCGCCTGACCCTCTTCGGCGAGATCGTCACGATGGCGTTCGACACGGTGCGGACGAACAAGATGCGTTCGGCGCTGACCGTGCTGGGCGTGGTCATCGGCATCACGTCGATCGTCGGGATGACCTCGATGATTCGCGGCTTCGACCAGTCGCTGCGCGACATGATTGGCGCGATCGGCCCGAACACCATCTTCGTCCAGCGCTTCGGCGTGACGAGCTTCGCGAGCGGCGGCGAGATTCGCGACCTGCTGAAGCGCCCGAACCTGACCATCTCGGACGCGCGGGCGCTCGAGCAGCAGACCGACACGATCCAGCTCGTGGACATCCAGCTCGGCGCCGGCGGCCCGCCGACGACGAGGCGCGTGTTCTACCGCGACCGGCGCACCCGGCCGGTGGTGGTGTTCGGCACGACCGAGAACTTCGCGGACGGCACCAAGATCCCGATGATTGCCGGACGGTTCTTCAACGGCACCGAGGTGCAGTACCGCAAGAACGTCGCGGTCATCGGCAACTCGCCGCACGAACTACTCTTCGGCGCCAGCGGCACCGACCCGGTCGGGAAGTTCATCCGCATTGGCTCGGAGCGGTTCGAGGTGGTCGGGGTGTTCGACAAGCGGCCGGCGGCCGGCGGCTTCAACCTTGGCCAGGACGACTTCGTCGTCATCCCCTACACGGCCTACCAGCGGATCTTCGGGCTCAATGCCGTGCGTGTTGCCCGCAACGCGACCTTCATGCCGATCCAGATTGCGCTCGTGCCGCGCGAAGGGGTGAAGCAGGAGGACGCGATGGCCGACGTCGAGCGGGTCATGCGCATCCGTCACGGCCTGCGCCTGAACGAGCCGAACGACTTCGACGTGCTCACGCAGGACGCCTTCCTGAAGCTCTGGGACCAAATCAGCCAGGGCACATTCTTCGCGCTGATCGTCATCTCCTCGATCGCGCTGATGGTCGGTGGCATCGGCGTGATGGCCATCATGTCGATCTCGGTCACCGAGCGGACGCGTGAGATCGGCGTACGCAAGGCGCTCGGTGCCCGCCGCTCCGAGATCCTGTTCCAGTTCCTGATGGAGGCGGCATTCCTGACGTCGCTGGGCGGCGTCATCGGCATCGGCCTGGGCAGCGGACTCGGGTGGCTGGTCCACGTCGTGTCGGGGTTCCCGATCTCGCTCCCCTGGTGGTCGTTTGCGATCGGCCTGGGCTTCTCCGCCTCGGTCGGCATCTTCTTCGGTATGTGGCCCGCCGTGAAGGCCTCGCGGCTCGATCCGATCGAAGCGCTTCGCTACGAGTAGCCTCCCGCGCCCGTGCGGCGCGGCCGGTCCTGATGCCTGTGACTTCTCCGTTGTGACGGGAGTATGATCCGCCCATACCCCGTCGCCGAATCTTTTCGGCGCACGGACACAGACAGTGTGAGGGGCCGCACGGGGAGGTGTCAGCCCTCCCCGCCGCCTCCTCACGTCAGACCGCGCCCATACGCGGCCTGGGGGAGAGACTCCCATGAAGGTTTACGACGCCGGCACCATACGCAACGTCGCGCTCGTCGGTCACACCGGCTCTGGCAAGACGCAGTTGGCTTCCGCCATTCTCGTAGACGCGGGCATGGTGAACCGATTCGGCCAGGTGGACGACGGCACGACGGTCACTGACTTCGACGAAGAAGCAATCGCCCGCAAGCACACGCTCTCGGCCAGCCTCGCCTTCGCCGAGTGGAACAAGCACAAGATCAACATCATCGATACTCCGGGCATCGGGAACTTCCTGAGCGATGCGCGAGCAGCCCTGCACGTGGCCGATGCCGCCGTAGTCGTGGTCGACGGTGTGGCCGGCGTCATGGTGCAGACCGAGAAGGTGTGGGCGGCCGCCGAGGAGCTGAAACTGCCGCGCCTCATCGTGGTGAACCGCATCGACCGCGAGCGCGCCAGCCTCGAGCGCACGCTGCAGTCGCTGCGCGATTCCTGTAGTCGGTCGGTCATTCCGCTGCAGCTCCCGATTGGCGAGGAGAAGGCCTTTACCGGCGTCGTCGACCTCATCTCCCGCAAGGCATTCATCTCCAAGGGTGGCGAGAAGGGCGAGTATCGCGAGGCTCCGATTCCCGCGGAGCTGGTGACCGCAGCCGAACACGCCCGCGAGTCGCTGATCGAGATGGTGGCGGAGTCCGACGAGAAGCTGATGGAGCACTACTTCGAGGCCGGCACTCTGACCGACGAGGAGCTGCTCGCCGGCCTCAAGGCCGCCACGGCCGCCGGCACGTTGTTCCCGGTCGTCTGCACGTCAGCCGCGCTGAACATCGGCATTCCGCAGTTGCTCGATGCGGTCCTCACGACGCTGCCCTCTCCGGCCGAACGTCCGTTCCACTTCGTGGGTGCCGACGGCGACGACGCATCGAGACCGGCGGATGAGAACGCGCCCACCTCGGCATTCGTCTGGAAAACCATTGCAGACCCGTTCGCCGGACGCATCACGATGTTGCGGGTGGTATCGGGCACGCTGAAGTCCGATTCGTCGCTCCACAACAAGACGCGCGACGTCGCGGAGCGCATCGGCAGCCTGCAGTTACTGCAGGGCAAGACGCCGACGGTCGTCCCGGAGATCAAGGCGGGCGATCTCGGTACCGTCGCCAAGCTCAAGGACACGCTCACGAACGATACGCTGGGTGACAAGGCGGATGGCGGCAGTTACCCGCCGATCCGGTTCCAGGAACCGGTGCTGTCCTACGCGATCGAGCCGAAGAGCCGGGGCGACGAAGACAAGATCAACCAGGCGATGCACCGACTGGAAGAGGAAGACCCGTCCATTCGCTACAGCCGCGATCCACAAACGAAGGAACTGCTGCTGTCGGGTCAGGGGCAGATTCACATCGAGGTGACCGTCGCGAAACTGAAGCGCCGCTTCGGCGTTGACGTGCTGCTCAAGCCGCCACACATCCCGTATCGCGAGACGATCAAGGCGGCGACCGAGGCGCATGGCCGCCACAAGAAGCAGACGGGCGGACACGGGCAGTTCGGCGACTGCAAGATCAGGGTCGAACCACTGGCGCGTGGTGCCGATTTCCAATTCGTCGACGACATCTTCGGCGGGTCGATTCCGCGTCAGTTCATTCCGGCGGTCGAGAAGGGGATCCAGGAGACGCGCGTTCGCGGCTACCTGGCGGGCTATCCGATGGTCGACTTCAGGGTGACGGTGTTCGACGGGTCGTACCACGACGTCGACTCGAACGAGTTGTCGTTCAAGAATGCCGGGCGGCTGGCGTTCAAGGACGCGATGACGCGGGCCAGGCCGACCATCCTCGAGCCGATCATGAACGTCGAGGTCTATGCCCCCTCCGACTTCGCTGGCGACCTCATGGGCGACCTGAATGGCCGCCGCGGGCGTATTGCGGGGATGGACACACGCGGCATCATGACGGTCATCAAGGCGCAGGTGCCGATGGCGGAGATGCTGACCTACGAGCAGCACCTGACGTCGGCGACGGGTGGCCGCGGCTCGTACCACATGGAGTACTCGCACTACGACGAGGTGCCGGCGCACCTGCAGACCAAGATCATCGCGACGGCGAAGGCCGAGCGGGCTGGAGTCGAGGTCGACGAAGCGTAGGGGACGCCGGACGTCAGCACTCAGAAGTTGAACTGGAAATAGAAAAGCCCCGCAGGTGCGAAGCACCGCGGGGCTTTTCCGGTTCGGGGACGGCCAAGCACCAGTCGCCCAGAGCGTGACGCCTGTTTAGCTACCGCCGGCCTTGCGCGGCGTGGTCGACTTGCGCACGGAACCGCGCGACGGCTTCGGCGCCTTGGTCTTCGGCGCGCCGCCATCGACCTTCTTGCCGCCACGGATGCGGTTGGCTGCGGCCTTGAGGCGGCCGCCAACACCCTTGGCCTTCGGAGCCTCGGCTTCGGCGCCTTCGGCTTCGACGTGGGCGTTCGGGTTGTATTCGCTGCCGACCAGTTCGATCTGGGCGGTTTCGGCGCCATCACCCTTGCGGCTGCCGATGCGCAGGATGCGGGTGTAGCCGCCGGGACGGGCCGCGAAACGCGGGGCCAGGTCATCGAACAGCTTGCTGACGATTGCGCGGTCCTGGATGTCGTGCATCACCAGACGGCGAGCGTTCAGTGCCTTGAGGTTCGCGTCGCCGGCCGCGAGGCCGCGCTTGGCGATGGTGATGAGCCGTTCCACGAAGGGCCGCAGTTCCTTGGCCTTGGGAACCGTCGTCACGATGTGCTCGTGGCGCAGAAGCGACGTGGCCTGGTTCCGGATCATCGCGATGCGATGTTCGGTGGGGCGGCCCAGCTTGCGGTGTGCTACTCGGTGTCTCATTGTTCGTGTCCTAGTCCTGCCCGCCCGCCTGGTCGACGCGCATGCCGAGGCTCAGGCCCATCGTGTGCAGGATTTCCTTGATCTCGTTCAGGCTCTTGCGCCCAAAGTTCTTGGTCTTGAGCATCTCGGCTTCCGTCTTATGCACCAGCTCGCGAATCGTGCGGATGTTCGCGTTCTTGAGGCAGTTGTAGGAGCGGACCGAGAGTTCGAGCTCTTCGACCGACTTGTCGAGATTCTCGTTGCCGATGCCGCTGCGCGGGATCTCACCCGCCACCTCGGACTGTGGCTCGACGCCCTCTTCGAGGTTGATGAAGATGTTCAGGTGGTCGCGAATCAGCTTCGCGGAGAGCGACATGGCGTCGCGGGGCGTGATGGAGCCGTTGGTCCATACATCGACGGTCAGCTTGTCGTAGTCGGTGGTCTGTCCGAGACGCGCGGCCTCGACCAGGTAATTCACCTTCTTGATCGGCGAGTGGACCGAGTCGATCGGAATCCAGCCGATGCCGAGGTCCTCGTCGAAGTTCTTGTCCGCCGAGACGTAGCCGCGGCCGCGGCGCATGCGCATCTCCATGTGGAGGCTGCCGCCCTCGGACACCGTCGCGATGTGCGCTTCGGGCTCGAGGATTTCGACGTCGGCGTCGGCCTGAATGTCCTTGGCCTTGACTTCACCCGCCTTGTCGACACGGATGACCAGCGTCTTGGTCGAATCAGTGTGCAGTTTCAGCGGGATCTGCTTGAGGTTCAGGATGATGTCGGTCGCATCTTCAACGACGCCCGGGATCGGCGAGAACTCGTGCTGGACGCCGTCGATCTTCACCGCGGTGATGGCCGCGCCTTCAATCGAGGAGAGCAGCACACGGCGCAGGGCGTTGCCGATGGTCGTGCCGAAGCCCCGTTCGAACGGCTGCGCGTAGAAACGGCCAAAGCGGTCGGTGAGCGTCTCACGCTCGAACTCGAGGCGCTTCGGGCGCTGAAAACCTTTCCAGAGCATGTGATGTCCTTTCGCTAGCGGGCCCTCAGACGGGCCTCCAGACCTGCAAGTGACCATCGACCTCACGCCGCAGGTCTGTGTAAGGCTGCGGGCCGATGGTTAGCGAGGCAGACGACGACTGACGTCTGCCAGGCGGGCTCTGGGCTTTCGGCTTTGGGCAGCGCCGCAGAAGGACGCCGCCCGAAGCCTGAAGCCCGAAGCCAATTACTTCGAATACAGTTCGACGATGAGCTGTTCCTGAACCGGCTGATTGATCTGCTCGCGGGTCGGGATCGACACCACGCGGCCAGACAGCGCGCCGCCGTCGAAGGAGAGCCACTCCGGAATACCGCGGCCCTTGACCTCCTGGATCGCATGCTCGATGGTCGCGTTCTTCTGGCTGCGGCCCAGAATCGTCACCACGTCGCCCTGCTTGAGCGAGTAGGACGGGATGTCGACCTTCTTACCGTTGATCAGGAAGTGACCGTGGCGGGTCAACTGGCGCGCCTGCGAGCGCGACGTCGAGAGCCCAAGGCGATAGATCACGTTGTCGAGGCGCCGCTCGAGGAGCTGCAGCAGCGTGACGCCGGTGATGCCCTTCGTGCGCTCGGCTTCCTCGAAGTACCCGCGGAACTGGTCTTCGAGCACGCCGTAAATACGCTTGACCTTCTGCTTCTCGCGGAGCTGCAGGCCGTAGCCGGCGAGCTTCGCCTTGCGCGTCTTCCCGTGCTGGCCGGGCGCGAAGTTACGCTTCTCAATCGCGCACTTCTCCGTGTAGCAGCGCTCGCCCTTCAGGAAGAGCTTCATGCCTTCTCGGCGGCACAGGCGGCAGACAGGTCCGATGTAACGAGCCATTCAATCAACCTCTAAGAGAACATCGCAGTTGGCGAATCGGCGACGGCGACGGCGGGGACATCCACCGCTCGACCACCGCAGCACCGACTCACCAGATCACCAACTGATAAACGTCAGACGCGGCGGCGCTTCGACGGACGGCAGCCGTTGTGCGGGATCGGGGTGACGTCGCGGATCGACTTCACTTCGATGCCGATGGTCTGCAGCGCGCGGATGGCGGACTCGCGCCCGGAACCGGGCCCCTTTACACGCACATCCAGCGAGCGCATGCCGACCGTCTTCGCCCCGTTGCCAGCGTTCATCGCGGCCTGGGTCGCCGCGTACGGCGTGCCCTTGCGCGAACCCTTGAAGCCGATGCCGCCGGCGCTCGACCAGGCAACGACGTTCCCCTCGGTGTCGGTAATCGTCACGGTCGTGTTGTTGAACGACGCGTGGATGTGCGCGAGCCCGTGGTGAACGACGCGCTTTTCGCCGCGCTTCTTGAAGGTCTTCTTGGGCTTGCCCGCCGCCTTCTTTTCTGGTGTGGCGCCGTCGGCTGCTTCTGTCTTTGCCATATCAGTTCAATCCGCTGTCAATCAACTCTGCAAATCAGCACGGTTGCATCCCTGCGAGGCAGGGCGCCACGTGCTAGACGGTCTTCTTCTTGGCAATCGCACCCTTGCGCGGACCCTTGCGCGTGCGTGCGTTGGTCTTGGTGCGCTGGCCACGAACCGGCAGGCCGCGACGATGGCGCAGGCCACGATAGCTGCCGATCTCCATCAGCCGCTTGATGTTCAGCGAAATCTCCTTGCGGAGATCGCCTTCAACGCGCCCCTGGTCTTCGATGACGATGCTGATCTTGCGCACGTCGTCTTCGGAGAGGTCCTTGACGCGGATGTCCCCACTCACTTCGGCTGCCTTCAGGATGTCCGTCGCGCGGAACCGTCCGATGCCGAAGATGTACGTGAGACCGATTTCAACCCGCTTGGTGCGCGGAAGATCGACGCCTGCAATACGTGCCATATGCCCTTATGTCCTTAGCCCTGCCGCTGCTTGTGCTTCTGATTGGCGCAGATCACCCGAACCACGCCGCGGCGACGGACGATCTTGCACTTGTCGCAAATGCGCTTGACCGATGCTCGAACCTTCATTATCTGATCCTTGTCAGGCCCCAGGCTCCTGACGCTAAGCGCCGGAAGTCCTAAGCGATCTTCTCAACTATCCGCCCACGCCCGCGATCGACGGGTGAGAGCTCCAGGCGCACCGTGTCCCCGACCAGTATCCGGACAAAATTTCTGTCCGGCCGGTCGGCAATGTGCGCCGTGACCAGTCCGCCTCCGTCGAGCTTGACGCGATACAGCGCGTGCGGCAACTGCTCGACGACGACTCCAGCTATCTCCCCGCGGCGACCGGGACGTCTCTCGCCGTCAGAATCCATGGTCCATCCGCCGTCACCGCTACGGTGTGTTCGAAGTGCGCCGACAGGCTGTGGTCTCGCGTCACCGCGGTCCACCCGTCCGACAACACTTTCACCTGCGGCTTTCCGGCGTTCACCATCGGCTCGATGGCGATGACCATGCCCTCGGCCAGGCGAGGGCCCCGTCCAGGTTCCCCGTAATTGGGCACCTGTGGTTCCTCGTGCATCTGCTGGCCGATGCCGTGGCCGACGAACTCTCGAACGACCGAGAAGCCGTGTGCTTCCACATGCTTCTGGACCGCGTGACCGATGTCCGAAATCCGGCTGCCCGGTTTCACGACTTCGATCGCCTTATAGAGCGACTCCTCGGTCACCCGGAGCAGCGTCGCCGCCGCTTCGGAGATCGGGCCGACCGCCAGCGTGACCGCCGAATCGCCGTAGTAGCCGTTCAGCTTCGCGCCAACATCAATCGAAATGACGTCGCCGGCGTTCAGCACGCGCTGGCCCGACGGGATCCCGTGTATCACCTCGTCATTGACCGACGCGCAGATGGTGGCCGGATAGCCGTGATAGCCCTTGAACGCCGGAATCGCTCCGGCGTCGACGATCAACCCCTCGGCGATCGCATCGAGTTCCGCAGTGGTGACCCCTGGTGCCACGTTCGCCGCGAGCGCCGTGAGCACCTGGCCCACCAGCCTGCCAGCCGCGCGCATCTTCTCGAGTTCCGCCAAGGACCTGCAGACAATCACAGTGCTGACCCGCCAACCACCACGCTTTTAGCCTCGTCCACCGCGTCGACCAGTGCCTGCGCCACCACATCGGCGGCCTGCGCTCCGTCGACAGCGCGGAACGTCGGACGTCCCTGGTAGTAGGCCACCAGGGGTGCCGTGTTCGCGTGGTAGACCTTCAATCGCTCGAGCACCACCGACTGGTTATCGTCGGTTCTCTGCGTCAGTTGTCCGCCGCACTTGCTGCAGACGAGCGTCGAGATGGCCTTCGTATCGGACGGGTCGGCGTTCGACCCGCACCGGGTACAGACCATCCTGGTTCCCAGTCGCCGGACCAGTTCCGACTCTGGGACGATGATGTCGATCACGATGAGCGGCGACCGTCCGACCATGACCTGGTCGAGCGATCGGGCCTGCGCCACCGTTCTCGGGAAGCCATCCAGTATAAACCCACTTCTCGCGTCATCGCGATTCATACGGTCCTGGACGATTCCGATCATCACTTCGTCGCTCACGAGTTCGCCGCGATCCATGATCGCCTTGGCCCGGAGTCCGATTTCGGTGCCGGCTTTGACCGCTTCGCGCAGCATGTCGCCGGTCGAAATCTTCGGAATACCCTTCAGCTTAGCAAACCGTTCGGCTTGCGTGCCCTTACCTGCGCCAGGAGGGCCGAGCATAATCAAGTTCAGCGCCATCGCTTTGTACCCGCGGGCCTCGACTCCCGCTGGCGACGCCCGCACGTGGGCGCGTCGCGATTCACGAACGTTTACGCCCTGCGGCCCCGGATGCGCGTCTTCTTCATGAAGCCGTCATAGTGCCGCATGATGAGCTGGCTCTCAATCTGCTGCACGGTATCCATCGCGACACCGACCACAATCAGCAGTGAGGTGCCACCGAAGTAGAACTGGACGCCCATACCTTCCGTGATGAAGCGCGGAAGCGCGGCATCGAGCCAGCCGCCGATGAACGGAATCGGCTCCACCTTGAACCCGCTCAGCAGGAACTGCGGCAGGATGGCGATCACCGCCAGGTAGAGCGCTCCGGCCAGCGTGATGCGGGCCAGAATTCCGTCGATGTACTCGGCCGTCCGCTTACCTGGGCGGATGCCTGGAACAAATCCGCCGTACTTGCGCATGTTCTCGGCGACGTCATCCGGGTTGAAGATGATCGCCGTGTAGAAGTATGCGAAGAAGACGATGCCCGCAACGAACAGCAGGTTGTAGAGCGGCATCCCGAGCCCCAGTTGCGTAACCAGGGTGTCGGCGAACCGGTTGCCCTGGAACATCTGCGCGAAGGTGGCCGGGAACGCCAGAATCGATGAAGCGAAAATCACGGGGATGACGCCCCCCGTGTTCACCTTTAGCGGAATGTGGGTGCTTGACCCGCCATACATCCGTCGACCGACGACACGCTTGGCGTATTGCACGGTCACTCGTCGGTGCCCGCGTTCGACGAAGATGATGGCGGCAATCACGATGGCCATGACCGCAACCAGCAGGATCATCGAGAACAGCCCGAGCTGGCCGGTCCGGATTTGATCGATCGTCTGGATGACCGCGCGCGGGAATCCGACCACGATGCCGGAGAAGATGATGAGCGACATGCCGTTCCCGATGCCGCGCTCGGTGATCTGCTCACCCAGCCACATGATGAACGACGTACCGGTCGTCAGCGTCAGGACTGTCATCAGCCGAAACCCGAGCCCGGGATTGTAGACCAGAGGCAAGCCGCCGGTAACGTTCGTCTGGCGTTCGAGGAAGATGGCGATGCCAAGCGCCTGGATGACGGCCAGGACGATCGTGCCGTAGCGGGTGTACTGGGTTATCTTGCGACGGCCCAACTCGCCTTCCTTGGACATCCTCTCGAGATACGGCCAGACCACCGTCAGGAGCTGCAGGATGATCGACGCGCTGATATACGGCATGATGCCGAGCGCGAAGATCGTGACACGCGACAGGTTCCCACCGGAGAACATGTCGTACATGCCGAACATCTGATTCTGCATCTGCTGCGCGAGCTCGGCCAGTGCTGCCGTATTCACGCCCGGGGTCGGGATGTGATGCCCTACCCGGTAGACGCCCAGCAGCCCCAGGGTGAAGAGCACCCGGTTGCGCAGGTCCGAGACAGCGAAGATGTTCTTGAGGCTATTTTCCATTGGCTGCAATCCGGGGCGGGAATGACTCCCGCCCGCCTGCTATGCGAGCGCCTCTGCCTGACCGCCGGCCGCGGTAATCTTCTCCGCTGCCTTCCCGCTGAACCTGTGTACCTTGACCGTGAGCGCCTTGCTCACGTCGCCGCGCGCCAGCACCTTAATCGGGCTGTTACCGGTGACGAGGCCCGCAGCCACAAGGACGTCGGGGGTGATGACCGCGCCAGCTTCGAAACGCTCGACGAGCGTATCAATGTTGACGACCTCGTACTCGACCCGGAACGGGTTGTGGAAGCCGCGCTTCGGGATGCGACGGTGCAGCGGCATCTGGCCGCCTTCGAAGCCACGCTTGGAGCTGTAGCCCGCACGCGACTGGGCACCTTTATGACCACGGCCGGCCGTCTTGCCGTTGCCGGAGCCCTGACCGCGACCGACGCGCTTCTTCGAGTGCTTGGCGCCCTTTGGCGGTTTGAGATTGGAGAGATCCATTCCTGCTACTCCTGAACCGTGACCAGGTGCCGCACCTTGTGCAGCATCCCACGCGTCTGGACGGTGTCCTTCACTTCGACCGTGTGGCGGATGCGGCGGAGGCCGAGGCCTCGCACCACTTCACCCTGGGTCCTGTTGAAGCCAATTGTGCTCTTGACGAGGGTCACCTTCAGCGATCCGGTGCCCTTCGAGTCTGTACGCTGGTTCGCCATGCTGTTCTTTCCTATGCCGTCGCGCCGGTGAGCTCTGCGAGCTCCTTGCCGCGCATTCTGGCGACTACAGTCGGGTCCTTCAGCATATCCAAGCCGGCGACAGTCGCCCGCACTACGTTGTGCGGGTTGGCCGAGCCGAGCGACTTGGTCATGATGTTCGTGATTCCAGCCGCTTCGACGACTGCACGCACTGCGGCTCCCGCGATGATGCCTGTGCCGTCCGGAGCCGGCTTGAGGAGCACGCTGCCGGCGCAGTAGTTGCCCAGCACCGCATGCGGAATCGTGGTGCCAGCGAGCGGCACGCGGATCAGGTTCTTCTTCGCCGCCTCGATGCCCTTCTTGATGGCCGACGGCACTTCCTTCGCCTTGCCGACACCGAAGCCGACGACGCCGTGGCCGTCGCCGACCACCACGAGGGCGCTGAAGCTCAGGTTCTTGCCGCCCTTGACCACCTTGGTGACACGGTTGATCGAGACGACGTTGTCCTTGATGTCCAGCTGCGACGGATCGATTCGCTCGCGAGTACGCATACCGCTCCTAGAATTCCAGTCCTGCTTTGCGCGCGGCGTCCGCCACGGCGCGGATGCGACCGTGATAAAGGAAGCCGCTGCGGTCAAAGACCACGCGCTTGATACCGCTCTCGATGGCACGTTCGGCGATGACCTTGCCAATCACCTCGGCACCCTTCAGGTTGCCGCCGGTCGCGCCGGTCTCGAACGTCCCCTTGATGGCCGGCTCCACGCTTGACGCCGAGGCCAGGGTCTTGCCGCTCAGGTCGTCGATGACCTGCGCGTAGATGTGCGTCACGCTGCGGAACACGCTGAGGCGCGGCCGCTCGGGGGAACCGGAAATCCGCTTGCGCTGCCGAAGCTGGATGCGGCGGCGGCGATCGTCCTTCGTCTTGATCTTCATACCTACTTCGCCCCCGTCTTGCCGGCCTTCTTCTTCAGCACTTCACCGGTGTAGCGCACACCCTTCTGCTTGTACGGGTCGGGCTGGCGGAGCCGACGCAGGTTCGCAGCCACCTGGCCGACCAGTTGCCGGTCGACGCCGGTCACGGTCAGATGGGTCTGCTTGTCGATCGCGATCTCAATGCCGTTCGGGATATCGAACACCACCGCGTGCGAGTAGCCGAGGGCCATGATGACCTGCTTCCCCTTCAGCTCCGCGCGATAACCGACACCGACGATGTCGAGCTCGCGCTTGAAGCCGTCGGTGACGCCGGTCACGGCGTTGGCGACCAGGCTCCTGGCGAGGCCATGGAACTTGGCCAGCGACGGGTCATCGGTCGAACGCTTGGCGTGCAACTGGCCGTCGGCCAGTTCGAAGTTGATGCCGGCGGGATGGGCCTGCTTGAGCTGGCCCTTCGGTCCCTTGACTTCGACGGCACCGGGCTCGACCGTGATGGTCACACCCTTCGGTACCGGAATCGGTTTCTTTCCAATTCGAGACATGTCGCTGTTCCTTCTTGCTCTCGGCTCTCGACGTCAGGTGACGCCGGCTTCGAGTCCCTTACCAGATGTTGCAGAGCACTTCGCCGCCGATGCCAGCCTTGACCGCTGCGCGGCCGGTCATGACGCCATGCGAAGTGGTCAGGATGCTGGTGCCGAGTCCGGCCAGCACCACCGGCACGTCCTCGACGCCGAAGTAGACGCGGCGACCGGGACGACTGATGCGTTCGATACCGGTGATGACGCGCTCACCGTGCGGGCCGTACTTCAGCTGCAGGCGGAGCGTCTGCTGGACAGCGCCCGGCACCTCCATCAGCTTGAAGCCCTGGACATAGCCCTCATCCATCAGGATGCGGGCAATATCAGCCTTGATGCGCGACGCGGGCATGTCCACGCGCGTGTGCTTGGCGGTCACGGCGTTCCGGATCCGCGTCAGCATGTCGGCAATTGGGTCTGTCATATCTCTCTCAGCTCAGTCGTTCCGGTTTCCAGGTTGCCTACCAGCTGCTCTTGGTCACGCCGGTGACGTCGCCGTCGAGCGCGAGCTTGCGGAAGCAGAGGCGGCACAGTGCGAATTTTCGCATATATGCGCGCGGGCGCCCGCAGAGATGGCAGCGGTTGCGCAGCCGGACCTTGAACTTCGGGGTCTTCTGTTCCTTGGCTTTTTTTGCTGTCGTGGCCATTCGTGATTCCTTGGTCCTGACTTACTGACGGAACGGCATCCCGATGAACTGAAGCAGCTTGCGCCCTTCCTCATCGGTCTTTGCGGTCGTGACCACGGAGACGTTCATGCCGCGGGCCTTGTCGACCTTCATGTAGTCGATCTCCGGGAACAAGAGCTGGTCTCGGAGACCGAGCGTGTAGTTGCCGCGGCCATCGAAGCCCTTCGGCGACACGCCCTTGAAGTCGCGCACACGGGGCAGTGCAATCGACACGAGACGGTCGAGGAATTCCCACATGCGCTCGCCGCGCAGGGTCACCGTGGTGCCGATCGGCTGGCCCTGACGCAGCTTAAACTGCGCGATCGACTTGCGGGCGCGGCGGACGACCGGCTTCTGGCCGGTGACGCGCGCGAGTTCATCGGCGCCGGTGTCGATGATCTTGGCGTTGGCGGTCGCCTCGCCCAGACCCATGTTGACCACGATCTTCTGAATCTTCGGAATGGCCATCACGTTGGTGTAGCCGAATTCCTTGGTCAGCGACGCGATCGCCTCGCTCTGGTACTTCGCTTTCAGGCGGTTCATTTGTCGACCACTCCCTCGCACTTGCGGCAGATGCGCACCTTGCGACCGTCGCCCAGGATCTTGCGACCGACGCGCGTCTGCTTCCCGCACTCGGGGCAGAGCAGCTGCACGTTGCTCGCGTGGATCGACGCCTCGCGCTCCACGACGCCACCCTTGATGTTCTTCTGTGGGTTCGGCTTCGTGTGCCGCTTGATGATGTTCACGCCTTCGACGACGAGGCGGTTCTTCGCCGGGTCAATCTTGAGCACACGACCGCGCGCGCCGCGGTTCTTGCCCGTGATGACCAGGACGTTGTCGTTCTTCCGGATAGGTGTCGCTAGACGACTCATTACAAAACCTCAGGCGCGAGCGAGATGATCTTCATGAACCGGCGCTCGCGGAGTTCGCGGGCGACGGGTCCGAACACGCGCGTCCCAATCGGCTCGTTGTTGTCGTTGACCAGCACCGCTGCGTTGCGGTCGAACCGGATGTAGCTGCCGTCGCGTCGGCGCTGCTCCTTCGCGGTTCGCACGATCACCGCCTTGACGACCTGCCCCTTCTTCACCGTGCCCTCGGGTGTGGCTTCCTTCACCGAGGCCGTCACGATGTCGCCGAGACGGGCATAGCGGCCTGTCGAGCCGCCGATGGGATTGATGACGGCGATCTTGCGCGCGCCGGAGTTATCGGCGACGTCGAGGATCGATCGCATCTGAATCATGGCTGTTCTCCTTAGACCTGCGCCGCCTGGCGGACAACGCGCTTGAGCGCCCAACGCTTGCGGCGGCTCAGCGGACGTGTCTCGACGATTTCTACGAGGTCGCCAATCTTGGCTTCACCGCTCTCGTCGTGCACCATGAACTTCGACGTCCGCCGCTCGGTCTTCCCGTAGAGGCCGTGACGCACCTGCCACTCGACGGCAACCACGATGCTCTTCTGCATCTTGTTGCTGACGACGACGCCTTCTTTTTCCGATTTCTGAGCCATAGCTACTTTGCCTGCTTCTGCCGCAGCACAGTCTTGATACGGGCGAGATCACGCCGGACGGTGCGCATCTTGTCCGGTGCCTCGAGCTGTCCCATCGACTTCTGAATCCGCATGCGGAACAGCTGGTCGGTGAGTTCTCGATCCTTCGCGCCGAGCTCCTCGGCTCCGAGGTCGCGGAGTTCCGCTGCCTTCATTACGCCTTCTCCTGCGCGAATCGCGTCGCAAACTTCGTGAGAATCGGCAGCTTGGCCGAGGCGAGACGCATGGCCTCGCGGGCATCTGCCTCGCTCACGCCTTCCATCTCGAAGAGCACGCGGCCGGGCCGCACGACGCAGACCCATTCTTCAGGGTTGCCCTTGCCCTTACCCATTCGGGTTTCCTGCGGCTTCTTCGTGATCGGCTTGTCGGGGAACACCCGAACCCAGATCTTACCGCCGCGCTTGATGAAGCGAGTCATCGCGATACGCGCCGCCTCGATCTGCCTCGCCGTCATCCAGCACGGCTCGAGTGCCTTCAGCCCGTAGTCTCCGAAGGAGACGTCGGAGCCGCGCCAGGCCTTCCCGGCCATGCGACCGCGCTGCTGCTTGCGGTACTTGACTTTCTTCGGCATCAACATCGGTGTTATCTCCAGGCTGGAGTGGCGGGTGCCCGACCCGCCTCACCTGCCCTGTTCCTTACGCTCGCGGCTGCTGCGGGCGACGCGGCCCGCGCTCGCGGATTTCTTCTTCACGCCCGCGCTGCGGCACGAGACGCTCACCCTTGTACAGCCACACCTTGATGCCAATCTGGCCGTAGGTCGTGCTGGCTTCAGCGAAACCGTAGTCGATGTCCGCTCGCAGCGTCTGCAGCGGCAGCTGGCCGTGCAGATACCACTCGGAGCGGGCGATCTCGGCGCCGTTCAGACGACCGGAGACCCGCACCTTGATGCCGCGGGCACCGAAGCGGAGCGCCGACTCGACCGCCTTGCGCATCGCGCGGCGGAACGCCACGCGCTTTTCGAGCTGCATCGCCACCGACTCGGAGATGAGCTGAGCATCGAGCTCAGGCTTCTGAATCTCCTGGATGTTGATGAAGACCTCGCGCGAGGTGCGCTTCTGGATCTCCTGCTTCAGCTTCTCGACTTCCGTCCCCTTGCGGCCGATGATGATGCCCGGACGCGAGGTGTAGATGTCGATCTTCAGCTTGTTGGCCGCGCGCTCGGTTTCAATCTTCGACACACCCGCATGCGCAAAACGCTTCTTCAGCATCGAGCGCAGTGCGAGGTCTTCGTGCAGCAACTTTGCGTAGTCGCGGTCCGAATACCAGCGCGATCGCCAGGTCTTGTTGAATCCGAGGCGGAATCCAATCGGGTGAACCTTCTGGCCCACGGTTACTCCTTATCCTTCTTCGGCGCGCGGGCACGCTTGGGTGCTGCTCCGCTGCCAACCGGCACAACCTTCACAGGACGCTCAGCCACCTGCACCGTGAGGTGCGCGGTGCGCTTGATGACGCGGTAGGCCCGGCCCATCGGGGCGGGGCGGACGCGCTTCTGCGAGGGACCCTGGTTGGCGAAGCAGGCCGACACAAACAGCCGCTCCACGTCGCCACCAAATCCATCCTTCTGCTGCGCATTGGCAATCGCCGACCGGAGCACCTTCGCGACATCCTCAGCCACCGACTTGCGGGTGAATTTGAGGGTTGCGAGGGCCAGGTTGACGTCCTTGCCACGAATGAGTTCCAGCACCAGCCCGGCCTTCTGAGCCGAGGTCCGGACGTAGCGCGCGGTTGCTTTCGCTTCGACCATGACTCGCTCCTTACTTCCCCGCCGGGGAAGAGGCCTTCTCGGCGACCTTCTGGGTGTGGCCCTTGAACGTGCGCGTCGGGGCGAACTCGCCGAGCTTGTGACCAACCATGTTCTCGGTCAGATACACGGGGATGAACTTCTTCCCGTTGTGCACAGCCAGCGTGTGACCGACGAACTCCGGGATCACGGTGGAACGGCGCGACCAGGTCTTGATGACCTTCTTCTCGGACCCGCGATTCATCACCTCGATCTTCTCGAGGAGCGACGTATCGACGAACGGTCCCTTCTTGAGTGAACGGCCCATTACTTCTGTCTCCGCTTCACGATGAACTTGTCGGTAGTCTTCCGGCTTCGGGTCTTGAACCCCTTCGTCGGCTGGCCCCAAGGCGACACAGGATGACGGCCGCCCGAGGTCTTGCCTTCACCACCACCGAGCGGATGGTCGACCGGGTTCATGGCCACACCGCGAACGTGCGGGCGCTTACCCAGCCAGCGGCTGCGACCGGCTTTGCCGATCGAGACGTTTTCGTGGTCGAGGTTACCGACCTGCCCGATGGTCGCGTAGCACTCGATGAAGATCTTGCGGATCTCGCTCGACGGCATCTTAACGGAGGCGTATTCGCCGTCCTTCGCCACGAGCTGGACCGACGACCCGGCGCTGCGCGCAATCTGGCCACCCTTGCCCGGCCGCAGCTCCACGTTGTGGATGAGCGTGCCGAGGGGAATGTTACGGAGCGGCAGCGCGTTGCCTGGCAGGATGTCCGCCGCTGGACCCGAGACGATCGAGTCGCCAACCTTCAGCCCGACCGGATGCAGGATGTAACGCTTCTCGCCGTCCGAGTAGCTCAGCAGCGCGATCCGCGCCGAACGGTTCGGGTCGTACTCGACCGTCGCAACCTTCGCCGGGATGCCGTGCTTGTCCCGCTTGAAGTCGATGATGCGGTACATCCGCTTGTGACCGCCGCCGCGCCACCAAATGGTGAGTTCGCCACGGTTGTTACGACCGCCGCTCTTGGAGAGCTTCTCCACCAGCGGCTTGTACGGCTCGGACGTCGTGATCTCGTCAAACGTCTGGACGGTCTTGAAACGCGTGCCGGGCGACGTCGGATTGAACTTGCGAATGGGCATGATTACGCGCCCTCCAGGAATTCAGGCATCTTCTGGCCTTCGCGCAGCGTGACGTAGGCCTTCTTCCAGTCCGGGCGCCGGCCCGAGTACCGACCCTGGCGCTTGATCTTGCCGTGCACGATGCTCGTCCGGATGTCAGCGACCTTGGCCCCGAGCAGCTTCTCGATGGCAGTCCGGATCTGAATCTTGTTGGCGTCGCGCGCCACCTCGAAGACCACCGTACGACCATCCTCGCGGAGGATCGACGTCTTCTCGGTGATGAGCGGCCGGCGGATGATGTCGGTCAGCTTGATATTCATGACTACGCCAGCGCCTCCTGCAGTTTCTCGAGCGCGCCCTTCGTCGCAATCACCCGGCGGGCATTGATGACGTCCCGCGCGGTGAGGCGCGAGCTCGGCACCGCATTGATGCCAGGCAGGTTGCGCACCGACTTGGCAAAGTTGCCATCCAGCGTGACGTCGATGAGCACGGCCTTGCCGGTCACACCGAGGCGCGTCAGCGTCTCGAGGGCGGTCTTCGTCTTCACGTCGGCCTGATTGAGCGACTCGACCACGACCAGGCTGCCGTCCTGAATGCGGGCCGACAGCGCCGCACGCAGCGCACCACGCTCAACCTTCTTCGGCAGGGCATAGTCGTAGCTGCGCGGAACCGGACCGAATACCGTGCCGCCCTTGCGCCACAGCGGGTTACGCGCTTCACCGACCTGCGCGCGACCGGTGCCCTTCTGACGCCACGGCTTCTTGCCCGTGCCGCTGACCAGACCGCGGGTCTTGGTCATGTGGGTGCCCTGGCGCTCGGAGGCGTTCTGATGAACCACCGATTCCCAGATCAGCCCGGCGTTCACACGTCCGCCGAACACTTCGTCGCGGACATCGATGGCGCCGACTTTCTCGTTCTTGTTGTTGACGACGTCAATCTGCATGGCGCCTCTACTTCTTGCCCTTCTTCGGCTTCTCGACCTGGGCTACCTTGATCTTCTTGGCCTTGATGGCCTTGCGAATGACCACGTAGCCAGTCGGCGCCCCGGGAATGCCACCCTCGACGATGATGAGGTGGTTCTCCGGGTCGACGCTCAGCACCTTCAGGTTGTGCACGGTGGTGCGGGCGCCACCCATGCGGCCGCCCATGCGCATGCCCTTGATGACACGCGACGGAAACGACGACGCACCAATCGAACCCGGTGCGCGGTGGAACATGGACCCGTGGGTTGCCGCACCGCCAGCGAAGTGGTGACGACGAACGACGCCCTGGAAGCCCTTGCCTTTGCCGGTGCCGATGATGTCGACGCGCTCGCCCGTCGCGAAGATCGACGCGAGCACCTCTTCACCAAGCTTCGGCGATTCGGTTCCGGCGGCCTGCGTCACCTCGCGGCGAACGCGGGTCGGCGGCACGCCGGCCTTCTTGTAGTGGCCAGCCAACGGCTTGCCCACCTTCGCGGGGGTCTCTTCGACCAGCCCGAGTTGGATGGCTTCGTAGCCGTCGGACTGCGCCGACTTTGCCTGCACAACGACGCAGGGACCGGCCTTGATGACCGTCGCGGGATGGATCGTGCCATCCGCGTCGAAGATCTGGGTCATCCCGACTTTTCTGCCGATGATTCCGTTCACCATTTCAGATACCTATCAGGCTCTGGGCTTTGGACTCCGGGCGCGTTGCCCGGCCGACTGCAGGCTGGAAGCCTGGAGCCAGACGCCCGAAACCTCTACTTGTGTTCCTTGCCGAACGCCTTGATTTCGACATCGACGCCCGCCGGAAGATCCAGCTTCATGAGGGCGTCTACGGTCTGCGGCGTCGGCTCGAAGATATCGATGAGCCGCTTGTGGGTGCGGATTTCGAACTGTTCCCGCGACTTCTTATCCACGTGCGGCGAGCGGAGCACGGTCCACTTGTTCTTGGCCGTCGGCAACGGAATCGGCCCGGCCAACCGCGCTCCCGTGCGCTTCGCCGTATCCACGATCTCCGTCGTCGACTGGTCGAGCACGCGGTAGTCGTACGCCTTGAGGCGAATCCGGATTTTCTCGCTGAACGATGCTGTAGCCATATCTCGTTTACTTTCCCTGCATGCGAGCGATGACTTCCTCGCTCACGTTCGACGGCGCCTGCTCGTAGCGATCGAAATGCATCGAGTAGCTCGCGCGGCCCTGCGTCCGCGAGCGGAGGTCGGTGGAGTACCCGAACATCTCCGACAGCGGGACACGCGCCTGGATAATCTGCGTGCCGCCACGATCTTCCTGCGACTGAATCTGACCGCGACGGCTCGAGAGGTTACCCATGACGTCGCCCATGTGTTCCTTGGGGACGGTCACTTCGACGCGCATGATCGGCTCGAGCAGCACAGGCTTGGCCTTCTTGGCCGCATCCTGGAACGCCATCGATCCGGCAATCTTGAACGCCATTTCCGACGAGTCGACGTCGTGGTACGAACCGTCGTACAGCTCGACGCGAACGTCGTCGATCGGGTAGCCGGCGATGACACCGCGCGTGAGCGCTTCCTTGATGCCTTCGTCGATCGGCTTGATGAATTCCTTCGGGATCGAGCCGCCGGTCGTGCCGTTCTCGAAGATGTAGCCGGTGCCAGGCTCGCCAGGATAGACGTGAATCTTGGCGTGGCCGTACTGACCGCGACCACCCGTCTGCTTGGCGTACTTCATTTCGCCGTCAGCAGGACGCGTGAGCGTTTCCTTGTAGGCCACCTGCGGCTTGCCGACCGCGGCCTCCACGCCAAACTCGCGCTTCAGACGGTCGACGATGATCTCGAGGTGCAACTCGCCCATGCCGGCGATGATGACCTGCCCCGTCTGCACGTCCGTCTGCACATGGAAGGTCGGATCCTCGGCCCTGAGCTTCTGCAAGCCCACGCCACGCTTTTCCTGGTCGCTCTTCGTCTTCGGCTCAATCGCCAGCGAGATCACCGGCTTCGGGAAGTCCATCGCCTCGAGCACGATGGGCTCATTCTCGTCGCACAGGGTATCGCCGGTGCCGACGCTCTTGAGACCGACCGCCGCAGCGATGTCGCCAGCGTAGACTTCCTTGATTTCCTCACGCTTGTTGGCGTGCATCTTCAAGATGCGACCGATACGCTCGGTGCGCTGCTTGGAGGAGTTGTAGACCGACGACCCGGCAGTCAGCACACCGGAATAAACCCGGAAGAACGCGAGCTGGCCGACGAACGGGTCAGTCATGATCTTGAACGCCAGCGCCGAGAACGGCTGGTCGTCGGCGGCGAGGCGGTCGATGGTCGTACCCGCCTCCTTCGCGTTGGGGTCAAGGCCAGAGACCGACGGCACATCGAGTGGCGATGGCAGGAAGTCGATCACGGCATCGAGCATGGGCTGCACGCCCTTGTTCTTGAAGGCCGAGCCACAGATGACCGGCACAAACGCCGCTTCGCCCTTGGTATGCACCGAGGTCAGCACGCGCTTGCGCAGGGCGGCCTTGATCTCGGCTTCGGTCGGCTCTTCACCGCGGAGGTACTTCTCGAGCATCTGATCGTCGGCTTCCGACACCTTCTCGATCAGCTGCTCGCGGTAGTACTTGGCCTCTTCCATCATGTCGGCCGGAATCTCGCCGACGATGTAGTCCGCGCCCATCGTCTCGTCCTTGTAGGTGATCGACTTCATCTGAATGAGGTCGACGACACCGATGAAACGATCTTCCGAACCGATGGGGAGCTGGATGGCGACCGGGTTGGCCTGGAGCTTCGAGATGATCTGGTCAAACGTGCGCTTGAAGTCCGCACCGATGCGGTCCATCTTGTTCACGAAGCAGATGCGCGGCACGCGGTACTTGTCCGCCTGGCGCCACACCGTTTCGGACTGCGGCTCGACACCGGCAACCGAGTCGAACACGGCCACGGCACCGTCGAGGACGCGCAGCGAGCGCTCCACTTCAGCGGTGAAGTCGACGTGACCAGGCGTGTCGATGATGTTGATGCGGTTGTCGCGCCAGAAGCAGGTGGTGGCAGCCGACGTGATCGTGATGCCGCGCTCCTGCTCCTGCTCCATCCAGTCCATCACGGCCGTGCCTTCGTGCACTTCGCCGATCTTGTACGTGATGCCTGTGTAGAACAGGATCCGTTCCGTCGTGGTCGTTTTACCGGCATCAATGTGCGCCATGATGCCGATGTTGCGGGTCTTCGCGAGTGAAGTCTGACGGGACATTACAAGTGGGCTCTGGGCTCTTAGGCTCTGCGCTTTAGGGAAACGAAGCTACCAACGGTAATGGGCGAATGCCTTGTTGGCTTCGGCCATGCGGTGCGTGTCTTCGCGCTTCTTGACGGCGCCACCACGAAGGTTCGCCGCATCCATCAGCTCGTTCGCGAGCTTCTCCTGCATGGTCTTGCCGTCGCCGCGAGAGGTGGCGTAGCCGACAATCCAGCGGAGGCTCAGCGAGAGCCGGCGGTTCGGGTTCACTTCGATCGGCACCTGGTAGTTCGAGCCGCCGACGCGACGCGACTTCACTTCAAGGCTCGGCTTGACGTTGTCGATCGCTTTCTTGAAGACCTTCAACGGATCATCGCCGGTCTTTTCCTTGATGATCTCGAAGCTCTTGTAGAGAATGCGCTCGGCCGTGCTGCGCTTGCCGTCGCTCATCACGCAGTTGATGAACTTGCTCACGAGCGGGCTGTCGTACAGCGGGTCGGGAGCAACGTCGCGCTTCGGAATTTCTCGTCTACGGGGCATGACTTAAGCCTTCTTCGGGCGCTTCGCGCCGTATTTGGAACGTCCCTGCATGCGGCCCTGCACGCCAACCGCGTCGAGCGTGCCGCGCACCACGTGATAGCGCACACCGGGGAGGTCCTTCACGCGGCCGCCGCGGATGAGCACCAGCGAGTGCTCCTGCAGGTTATGGCCGACGCCCGGAATGTAGGTCGTCACCTCGATGCCGTTGGTGAGACGAACACGCGCCACCTTGCGGAGGGCCGAGTTCGGCTTCTTCGGGGTCTGGGTGAACACACGGACGCAGACGCCACGCTTCTGCGGGCTGTTCTGCAGCGCCGGGCTCTTGGTCTTGCTGACGATCTTCTTGCGACCGGCGCGAACAAGCTGGCTGATAGTCGGCATAAAGCTATGAGCGTCCAAAATTCACAGACAGCAGCGATCGCCGCGGACGCCTCGGCGGCGAGTCGCTTAACTCCAGGGAGCGTCCCCGGCAGCGTTCCAGACCTGAAAGCCTCGCGGCTTGGCGCCTGAAACTGATTACCCTATGGCTCGATAAATTGAGTCGCGCGATGGAGCGGATTGCCTTTTGTCGCCACTCTCCTATCGGGAACATCCCCGTAGGCGGGCCAGGCACCGTATTTCCTTTGAATCGCTCCTCAAGTCTTGCTGGGAACGACCACGTGCGCGTCGAAGGGTTAGAGCCAGATAGGGTGTCCCGGCTCCAACAGAACCTAGCGAATATAGCACGAGTTCGTCAACCTGGCAGAAATTAAATGCCGGCCGGTCACCCGCGCAGGATACGTATCTTACCGGTACAAATTCGGGCTTGTACCCCACTATCTTCAGAATCTCGTACTTCGCTGCCGTGCGTGGGGCGCTTTCGGCAAGTTCGATAGGAAGGTAGACCTACGAAGCAGGCGGAACTGCTGCGGCTGAGTCACAGAGGGGCGCGCGCGACCTGTCGCCGCCCCTCAGTCCCGCTCGTAGCGGGCCACCACGGCCGTGCAGTTATCACGACTGCCGGTGTCCATCGCCTGCCGCACCAGACGCCCCGCCAGTTCCTGCAGATCCTCGGACCCCGCGCACGTCTCGGCCAGGGTCGCCGCGCTCAGCACCCCGTGCACGCCGTCGGTCGTCATCACCAGCAGCTCGCCGCGTGTCAGCGCCCGCTCCCGCACGTGCACGTCCACCTGCGGCTTGGCGCCGATGACGCTCGTCAGGGCATTGCGCATGGGGTGGGTCTTGAGGATGGCCGGGTCGAGCGACGAGTCGCGGGCCAGCATCACGGCCGCCCAGGAGTCGTCGGCGGTCAACTGCTCCGCCGCGCCGGCGCCGATCACGTACAACCGGCTGTCGCCGACGTGCGCCACGGTCATCACGTCACGCCCGGCCAGCATCGCCACGATGGTCGTGCCCATGCCGGTCCAGTCCGAGGAGGCGGCTGCCGCCTCGAACACACGGGTATTGGCCACCTGCACGGCGGTCCGGAGCAGGTTGGCCCGCTCGGACAGCCCGCTGTCGTAGCCGTAGGGCCAGGTCGTGGTGACGCTGTTGTTCGCCACGTAGTCGAGCACCGCCTCGACGGCCAGCCGCGACGCGACCTCCCCGGCATTGTGCCCGCCCATGCCGTCCGCGATGACGCAGAGATGCAGGTCGGGGTCGATGCCGAAGCAATCCTCGTTCGTGGGGCGGACATGGCCCCTGTCAGTAACGCCAAATGCGCGCAGCATGCAGATATCGACGAGCTTTCAGTCTCCTCGCCAGAGTCTATCGGACGGGAACCACTAAACCTGTCGCCCTAGCGTACAGATTGTGTCTCGACTCGAGCGTCTCGCCACAACGGCTGCCGCCAGCGCAACGGGGTCAGCCTGGCGCACGGACCACCCACGTGGCCATGCAGCGCATGTCCTGGACGATGGTGCTCTTGATCGGATCGGCGAGCGTCCCGCCGAGCGCTCGCGTCAGCGCGGAAAGGCGCGGCTCGGATACCAGATAGCGCTCGCTGCCGTCGGGCAGCAGATAGCGCTCTG
>Ga0114974_10000103_pt1 | contig 68899 bp, 73 predicted proteins | sample S_130206_EF_Meta_FD_87318 | JGI IMG/M metagenome (GOLD analysis project Ga0114974, IMG submission 87318) | Freshwater microbial communities from Lake Simoncouche, Canada to study carbon cycling - S_130206_EF_MetaG | ecosystem: Environmental > Aquatic > Freshwater > Lake | place: Lake...
ATCCGGCGTGGGGGTGGCGATCAATGTCCCGTCGCGCCCCATCCCCATCGCATGGGCCAGCAGCAGCCGCGCCTCGCCCCGCGGATTTTCGATGCCCGCCTCCGCCAACAGCCGAGTGGCATCTTCGAGGGTCAATTGTCGGCCGCCTCGAATTCGGCCAGCCGGTCTGCCTGGTCCTGCGCCACCAGCGCGTCCACGATCTCGCCCAGCTCGTCGCCGCTGATGATCCGCGCCAGATTGTAGAGCGTCAGGTTGATGCGGTGATCGGTGACGCGCCCCTGGGGGAAATTGTAGGTGCGGATGCGCTCGCTGCGGTCGCCAGACCCCACCAGGCTCTTGCGCTCGCTGGCGCGCTCGGCGTCCACCCGCTTGCGCTCGGCATCGTAAATCTTGGCCTTGAGCAGGGTCATCGCCTTGGCCTTGTTCTTGTGCTGGGATTTCTCTTCCTGCATCGCCACCACCGTGTTGGTGGGAAGATGGGTGATGCGCACCGCGCTGTCGGTCTTGTTGACATGCTGGCCGCCCGCGCCCTGGGCACGGTAGGTGTCAATGCGCAGGTCCTTGTCGTGAATGACGATGTCGACATCCTCGACTTCCGGCAGCACCGCCACGGTCGCCGCGCTGGTATGGATGCGCCCCTGGGTTTCCGTGGCGGGAACGCGCTGCACCCGGTGCACGCCGCTTTCGAATTTCAGCTTGGCGTAAACTCCGCGCCCTTCGATTTCCAGCGTGGCTTCCTTGAAGCCGCCCAGATCGCTTTCCGACAGCGACAGAACCTCGGTCTTCCAGCCCTGCAGCCCGCAATAACGCTGGTACATGGACAGAAGGTCGCCCGCGAACAGGGCCGCCTCGTCGCCGCCGGTGCCGGCGCGTATTTCCACAATCGCCGAGGAGGCGTCGGCGGCATCGCGCGGCAGAAGCTGGATCTTCAATTCATGGTCCAGCGCGGTCAGGCGGGCACGCAGATCGGCCCGCTCCTGTTCGGCCATGCCGCGCATCTCCGAATCCGTTGCCGGGTCCGCGATCAGAGCCTCGGTTTCCTCCAGCTGGATCTGGACGCTGCGATGCTCGCGCGCCGCCTCGATCACCGGGGCCAATTCAGCGTGTTCACGGCTAAGCTTGACGAAGGCGGCGCCGGACGCGCCCGACGCCATCTCGCTTTCGAGTGCGGAAAAACGGTCGAGCAGCCGCTCGAGTTTGGCGGTTGGTATCATGAAGCCACGCTACTGTGCGGCTTCGAGCGGCGCTCCACGCTGCGCCTCGATTTCGGCGGCCTTCTTCTCGCAAAGCTCGACGACGTGATCGACCAGGCTTTCATTGCCCAGCTTGTAGGCCGGCTTGCCGTTCAGATAGATCATGCCATGGCCCTTGCCGGCGCCGCCGCCGGTGAAGGCGAGATCGGTTTCCTTGGCTTCGCCGGGGCCGTTCACCACGCAACCGATGATCGAAAGCGACATCGGAGTGGCGATATGCTTGAGCCGCTCTTCGAGGGTGCGGACCGTGTCGATTACATTGAAGCCCTGGCGCGCGCAGGACGGGCAGGACACGATATTGACGCCGCGATGGCGCAGGTTCAGCGACTTGAGGATGTCGAAGCCGACCCGCACTTCTTCCACGGGGTCGGCGGAGAGCGAGACGCGGATGGTGTCACCGATGCCGCTCCACAAGAGCATGCCCATGCCGATCGACGATTTGACGGTGCCGGAAATCATGCCGCCGGCCTCGGTGATGCCGACATGCAACGGACAGTCGATCGCCTCGGACAGCGCCTGATAGGCCGCAACCGCCAGGAACGGGTCCGACGCCTTCACCGAAATCTTGTATTCGCGGAAATCCAGGTCATCGAGGATCTTGGCGTGGTTCAGGGCGCTTTCCACCATCGCTTCCGGACAGGGTTCGCCGTATTTCTCCAGCAGGTCCTGTTCCAGCGATCCGGCATTGACGCCGATGCGCATGGAGCAGCCATGGTCCTTGGCCGCCTGCACCACTTCGCGCACGCGCGCGGGCGAGCCGATATTGCCCGGGTTGATGCGCAGGCAGGCGGCGCCGTTGATGGCCGCCTCGATGGCGCGCTTGTAGTGAAAATGGATGTCGGCCACGACCGGAATTTGGCTGGCCTTGGTGATGGCCTTCATCGCCGCGGTGGCGTCCTCATCGGGGCACGAAACGCGCACGATATCGGCGCCGGCTTCCACGATGCCGCGAATCTGCTCGATGGTGGCGCGGGCGTCACCGGTGATGGTGTTGGTCATGGTCTGGACCGTGATCGGCGCATCGCCGCCCACCGGAACCTTGCCCACCATGATCTGGCGCGATTTGCGCCGGTGAATGTCGCGATACGCGCGAATGCTCATTATCGTTCGTCCTTAGCGGCTATTGAACCGGTCCACCAGCGATTGGGGATCGAGGGAGACACGGCCGAGAACCTGTTGCGACTGCCCCGCCCGCCCTAGGGCCAGGCCATCCAGAACCACTTCAACGGCGGCGCCATCGCTGGTCGCCATGGAAAGGCCCGGCGTGTTGGGCACCTGATAGGTGTCGCCGGCCTTGAGGTCGCGGTTGATATAGAGGGTGCCGTCCTCGGACCGCACCGTGATGCGCGCATCGTTGCGGGCGCGCAGCACGACGCGGGCGCCGCGATTTTGCGCGCCATAGACCTGCCCGCTGCCGGGAATGGCGGGAACCGCGGCCTGGTTCGGTCCGGTCGTCGCCTGGGTTGCCGGTGTTTCGGGACCAGCGGCCGGCGGCGGCGTGGCGGTGGGTGTTTGCGCGGCGCCCGGCGTGGCCGGGCTGTCGGTCGCCGGTGACGGCGTGGCGGTCTGCGCCGGGATCACCACCGGTGCGGGCGCCGGCGCCGCCGCGACGCGAGGCGGATTGAGAACCGGCGCCGGCGGCACCGGCTGGTTGTCGTCACTGCCGGACGACAGCAAATGCCAGACGCCGAACACCAGCAGCACGGCCACCACGCCGGCGATCAGGCGCCAGCCCTGCGGCAGGCGGCGGCCCTCTTCCTGGTGGATCGGCGCGGGCTCGCGCGACTGTTCCTCGGGACGCCCGGAGATATCCTGCTTGAAGCGCTCGACATACTGCGCCGAGTCCAGACCCAGATGGCGGGCATAGGAACGCACAAAGCCGATCGCATAGGTCTTGCCCGGCAGATCCTCGAGCCGGTCTTCTTCCAGCGCTTCCAGATGGTCCTTGCGGATCTTCAGGGCACGGCTGACCTGGGCGATATCGTCGCCACGCCGCAGCCGGGCCGCGCGCAGGTCCTGGCCTACCGTCTCCAGCGGGCTTTCGCTGTCGCCGGAAATTTCACGCAAGTGGATGCTACGGCGGTTGGTGCCGTCCTTGTCTCCACTGCCGTCATTTTCCAGGGACATTTGTGTAAGTTTGGTCATAGGTTGTCGCGACAGCGCCCGCCCTCAATTTCCCAGCAAAGAGGGCAAGCGCGGCTAAATATTTGGTGGGCCTATCTTATCCGAACAAGACGGGTACGAACAACCGCTGCACTGCAAAAAAGCGGGTTCCCGGCGGAAAATCCCTATTTCAGGACAATTCCACGTTCCGCGGCGAAGGCCGCCAGCCGGGTTCTGAGGGAATGGTCGGTCCGGCCGCACAAGCGGTCCACAAAGGCCGAGACCTCGCCCAGGTGCAGGCTACGAATCATCATCTTGATGGGGCCGATCTGGCCGGGCTGCATGGAGAGGGTGCGGATGCCCAGCCCCAGCAGCGCCATGGCGTCCAGCGGCCTGCCCGCCATCTCGCCGCAAAGGCTGAGATCGCCGGAATTCTCCGCCGCGCTCTGCACGATCAGCCGGATCAAGGTGAGCGAGGCGGGATTGAGATTGTCATAGCGGCGGGCGACGCGGGGGTTGGTGCGGTCCACCGCGAACGCCAGGCTGAGAAGATCGTTGGAGCCGATGGAGACGAAGTCAGCCGAACGCATCAGCTGCGGCAGCATGAAGGCCAGTGCCGGCACTTCCAGCATCGCCCCCACCAGCACCTGGGTCGGACGTATCAGATGCAGCAACCGCGCCCGTTCCAGTTCGCGGTCGATCAGGGCGCGGGCGCGGTTGAACTCGTCCACGTCCGACACCATCGGCAGCAGGATGCGCAAGGTACGCCCGACGCTGGCGTTCAAAAGTGCGCGCACCTGATAGCGCAGCAAGGCGGGGCGATCGAGCGCGATGCGTATGGCGCGCCAGCCCAGGGCGGGATTTTCCTCACGCTCCCAGCGGGCATAGGGCAGCACCTTGTCGCCGCCCAGATCGAGGGTGCGGAACACCACCGGCTTGTCGCCTGCCGCGTCCAGGATTTTCTTGTAGAAGGCCGCCTGGTCGGCAAGGCGCGGCATGGTCTCGCCGATCATGAATTGCAGTTCGGTGCGGAAAAGGCCGATGCCGTCGGCGCCCGACTGGGCCAGTTGCGGCATGTCGAATTCCAGGCCCGCATTCATCATCAGCTTCACGGGCACGCCGTCGCGGGTGACCGCCGGAAGGTCGCGCACCGCCGCGAAGCGCGCCTGGGTCTGGACCCGCACGGCGCGCTTTTCCTCGAACGCCTTGATGATTTCGGCTGCGGGACGCAGATGGACTTCGCCCACCTCGCCATCCACCGCGATGGCGTCGCCGCCGCGGGCATTGTCGGCGATCCCGTCCAGCGAAGCGACCATGGGAAGGCCCATGGAGCGCGCCACGATGGCGACATGGCTGGTGACGGCGGCCTCCTCCAGCACCAGCGCCACCAGCCGGTCGCGGCCGTAATCCAGCAGCTCGGCGGGGCCCATGCCGCGCGCGATCAGCACGGCATTGAGCGGCAGGCTGCGGTCGGCGACGTCTTCGCCGGTGAGATGGCGCAGCAGCCGCCGCGCCAGGTCGTCGAAATCATGGGCCCGCTCGCGCAGGATGGGATCTCCCAGGCGCTGGACCCGAAGCCGGGTTTCGTCCTGCACGCGTTCGACCGCGGCTTCGGCTGTCAGGCCGGTGCGCACCGCGTCGCGCATGCGCTGGCGCCAGCCCTGGTCATAGGCGAACAGGCGATAGGCCTCGATCACCTCGCGCCCCTCGCCCGTCAGGTCGAGTTCGCTGGAAGACAGCATTTGGTCCACGGATTCGCGCAGGCCGCTGATGGCCGCTTCCAGCCGCTTAAGCTCGTCCACCGGATTGTCGGCGATCATCCGCTCGACCTTGACGCGCGGCTCGTGCAGCACGACGCGACCCACCGCCACGCCTTCCGACAGCCCCTCGCCCACGAACTTGCGTGGCCGGTCGTGGCGCAGTTCCGGCTCGTCCAGTTCCGCGACGTTGAAGAATCCGCCCTGCGCCACCACTTCGGCCAGCACCATGGCCACGGTCTGCAGCGCCTCGACTTCCTCTTCGGCGTAAATCCGCTCCGCCTTGTTCTGCACCGTCAGAACGCCGAACACCTGCCCGCCGCGCACGATGGGCACGCCCAGGAAGGATTTGAACGGGTCTTCGCCGGTTTCCGGCCGGTAGGAGAAATGCGGATCGCTGGGCGCGTCGGACAGGTTCACCGCCTCGGCGGTTTCCGAGACCATGCCGACCAGGCCTTCGCCTTCCTTCAGCCTTGTATTGTGAACCGCTTCGCGGCGCAGGCCTTCGGTGGCGAACAGCTCGAGGATCTTGCCGGCACGGCGCAGATAGATGGAGCAGACTTCCGCCACCATGTTGGAGGCGATGACCGCGACAAGCTTGTCCAGCCGCATCTGGGCGGATGTCTGCTCCGCCATGATTTCGCGCAGGCGGCGCAACAGCAGACGTGGACCGCCACCGGGAGACATCAGTGTCTTTCCTCAAAATCAGTGCAGAAGGTCATCGCCCCAGTGTGAGCAATACGCCCGGCCAATCAAGTAAAAGCTGACAGGCCGCTCGCCGCAGGCTCGCGGCGCTCGCCCCTTTCGCATGTCCAGCGGACATGCTCTCGTGCTTCGCGCGACCGGGGCTTGTGGATCAGGCGGCGTCCAACTCATAGGCGGAATGCAGCGCCCGCACTGCCAGTTCGACATATTCCTCGGCGATCAGCACGCTGACCTTGATCTCGGAGGTCGAGATCACCTGAATATTGATGCCCTTGTCCGACAGGGTACGGAACATGGTCTGGGCAACGCCGGGATGGGCGCGCATGCCGATGCCGATGATCGAGACCTTGGCCACCGCCGCGTCATGGGTGACGTCGCGATAGTTGATGGTCTTGGCATGGGTCTCGATGGCCGCCAGCGCGCGGGCCAGTTCGCCGCGGGTGCAGGTGAAGGTCAGGTCGGTGGTCTTGCCGTCCTCCGAGACGTTCTGGACGATCATGTCCACATTCACCCCGGCATCGGCCAGCGGGCCGAAGATCGCCGAAGCGATGCCGGGCCTGTCGGGCACCTTGTGCAGGGTGATCTTGGCTTCGTCGCGGCTATAGGCGATGCCGGTGACCGGTTTCTTTTCCACGATGTCTTCCTCGTCGCATAAGAGGGTGCCGCCCACATCGGGCGTGAAAGTCGAAAGCACGCGGGTAGGCACCCGATGCAGCATGGCGATTTCCACCGAGCGGGTCTGCAGCACCTTGGCGCCCAGCGAGGCCATTTCCAGCATTTCCTCGAAGGCGATCTTTTCCAGCCGCCGCGCCTTGGGAACGATGCGCGGGTCGGTGGTGTAGACCCCGTCCACATCGGTATAGATGTCGCAGCGCGCCGCCCCGATGCCGGCCGCGACCGCCACCGCACTGGTGTCCGAGCCGCCGCGCCCCAAAGTGGAAATGCGGGTTCCGGGGGCGACCCCCTGGAAGCCGGCGACCACCGCGACCTCGCCGCTTTCGATGGCCTTCTTCATGTCGCTGGCGGGCACACCTTCGATGCGGGCCGAACCGTGCACCGCCGAGGTGTTGATCGGCACCTGCCAGCCCAGCCAGGAACGCGCCTTGATGCCCATCGCGTTCAGGGTGATGGCAAGCAGCCCAGCCGTGACCTGCTCGCCCGCGGCCACCACCACGTCATATTCACGCTGGTCCGGCAGGGCGGCATGATTGGCGCCTTCGGGCCGGGCCGCGCTCGGCGGAATTGCCGCCTCGCTGGTCCAGGCCACCAGCTTGTTGGTTTCCCCCGCCATGGCCGAAACCACCACGGCGACCTTGTTGCCGCGCTCGACCTCACGCTTCACCAGGGTTGCGACATGGCGAATACGCTCGATGTCGGCCACCGAAGTGCCGCCGAATTTCATCGCAATCGTCGCCATGTGCCCTGTTTGCCCCTAGCCTGATGGCGGCCTACATAGACGGGGATGCACCCCGGCTCAACCCTTAAAGGTCCGGGGCCTCAGGGCGGAAAAATGGCATGAAGTTCAAGATGTTCAGCGCCCCCGGGCCGGATGGAATCGTCACGGCGGTGAACGACTGGCTGGCCGGCGAGACCGGCATCGCCATCCGCCATACCGAGACCCACTTCACCCTGGCTGAGCCTGAAAAGCCGCTGCTGCTGTTTTCGGTCTGGTACGACGAATGAGCGACGCATCGGTTGACCCTGCCGAAGTCGCCAAATTCTCCGCCATCGCGGCGGAGTGGTGGGACCCCGCGGGCAAGTTCGCCCCCCTGCACAAGTTCAATCCGGTGCGGCTGGGATTCATCCGCAATGAGGGGTGCGCGCATTTTGGTCGGGACAGCCGGTCGCTGCGGCCTTTCGAAGGCCTTTCGCTGCTGGATATCGGCTGCGGCGGCGGGTTGCTCGCCGAGCCCATGGCACGGCTAGGCTTTGACGTAACCGGGGCCGACGCTTCGGAGAGGAATATAGGCACCGCCAAGACCCATGCCGCCCAGTCCGGGCTGAAGATCGATTACCGGGCAACCACCGCCGAAGCGCTGGCAGCCGAAGAACGCAGCTTCGACGTGGTTCTCAACATGGAAGTGGTGGAGCATGTCGCGGACGTCACCGCCTATCTGGGTGCCTGCACCCAACTGATGAAGCCCGGCGGGATCACCTTCGTCGCCACCATGAACAAGACCCTCAAGAGCCTCGCTCTGGCCAAGATCGGGGCCGAGTATGTGCTGGGCTGGCTGCCGCGCGGCACCCATGACTGGAACCGGTTTATTCCGCCTACGGAGCTTAAGACGTCACTCGAGCAGTCCGGCCTAACCATCCTGAAAACACAGGGGGTTTCCTTCGACCTGTTGGGTTGGGACTGGAAATTGAGCACCGATGTAGACGTAAACTACATGGTCGTGGCGAAGCGCCCGGCCTAGCTCAGTTCGCACCTTCCGGATCGGGCGGCAACGGGGCGACATCCACCCCTTCTTCGACCAGTTCCTGGGCTTCCTGATGGGTCGTCTCGCCATAGATGTGGCGGTCGGGGGTCTCGCCATAATGGATCTTGCGGGCTTCCTCGGCGAAATTGGGGCCGACATAGTCGGCATTCTCCTGGACATATTTGCGCAGGCCCGTCGCGAACTGGCGCATCTGGCGCGCCTGCGCCGCCCTGCTCCTGGCGGACTTCTTGGTGCCGCTGACCGCCGGCGCCATGATGGCCTTTTCGATGCGCATGGAATCGCAGGCCGGGCATCCCAGCTGTCCGGCGAAGGACTGCTCGTCGAAGGCGGCGCTGTCGCGAAACCAGCCTTCGAATTCGTGCCCCTTATGGCAACGCAAGGAATAGGAAATCACGGCAACCGCTCCCCCAGCCTGCCCCCAGGCTATTGGGGCGAAACATGATCCGGGAACGGAGGATTCGCAAGGCCCGCGCTAGGGGCCGGCGAATTCGCGGTCGTGTTGCAGGTTCGGAACTTTCGCGCGGGCTTCCGCCGCCAGGGCCGGATCGATATCGGCGATGATGACCCCCGGCTCTGTGCCAGCTTCCGCAAGCACCTCGCCCCAGGGCGCCACCATCAGGCTGTGCCCATAGGTGTTGCGGCCATTGGCGTGGGTTCCGCCCTGGGCCGGCGCGATCACGAAAGCCCCGTTCTCGATCGCGCGGGCCCGCAGCAGCACATGCCAATGCGCGCTGCCGGTGTGCACGGTGAAAGCGGACGGCACGGTGAACGCGAACGCCCCCTTCTGCGCCAGCTTGCGGTAGAGCTGCGGAAACCGCAGGTCATAACAGATGCTCAGGCCGATCTTGCCCATATCGGTCTCGGCCACCACCGCCTCGCCGCCACCGGCCACGGTGTTGGATTCGCGATAGGTTTCACCCGAGGCAAGCTGCACGTCGAACAGATGAATCTTGCTGTAGCGGGCGCGGATACCGCCGTCGGGCGCGAACAGGAAGCAGCGGTTGGCGGTCTTGCTGTCGCTGACCTTGATGGCCAGCGATCCGATCAGAATCCAGACCTTGAGTTCTTTCGCCAGAGCGGAAAAAACCGGCAGGGCCGGGTCATGCGCCTCGTCGCAACTCTGGGCCAGTTTGGCGCCGCCGTCCGGCGCCATCAAAGTCGTATTTTCCGGCGTGGCGATGAAGGTGGCGCCCCGGGCGGCTGCCTCCCGCACCCAGCGAACGGTATCGCGGATATTTTCCGCCACATCGTCGGTGGAGCGCAGTTGAACGCAGGCCGCCCGGAATGCTGTCACTATTTCACGCGGTCCTGGATCTTGGCGATGCCCGCCTTGGAGCAGACTTCATCCTTTTCGCCGCCGGGCGCGCCCGACACCGAAATGATGCCGACCATCTCGCTTCCCGCCATAATGGGATAGGCGCCGGGACGGGCGGTTTCGATCAGCGGATTGGCCTTGATCTCGGCGGCCAGCGCGGCATCGGTGCCGAGCTTGGCCAGGACTTCACCGCTGCTCATCTTGTACTTCAGCACGGCTTGCGCCTTGGTCATGGCAATGCGCTGGGTGATGGCGGCGGCGCCGTCATTGGAGATCACCACGATCGGCACGCCGGCGGAATCGGTGATCAGGGCCGTGGTCTTGTAGGTGCTGGCCTGGCAGGAGGCATTGGCGGCCTGGGCGGCTTCGATGGCCAGCGCGGTGGAAATGCCCTTGGCGCGGGGCGGGCGCGGCAGCTTGAACTCTTCGGGGGTCGGCGCCGGGGCGATGGTGGGCGCGGGATTGACCTGCGCCATGACCTGCATGGCGGGCATGGCAAGCGCAAGCGAGGTGACAGCGAGCAGAATTTTTTTCATGAATAGTCCCTTCCCGTTTCTGAAAATTTTATTGCGCGGCATTATTCGGGTCGCCGCCGCGCTTTGTCCAGACGTAAAGGAAGGAAAACTAGGCCAAAAGCGGGTCCAGCTTGCCTGCCTGTTCCAGGGCATACAGCTCGTCACAGCCGCCGACATGAGTGTCGCCGATGAATATCTGCGGCACGGTGCGGGCGCCGCCGCTATTGGCCTGCATCTCCTGGCGCGCTTCTTCATCCATCATGATGTCGATCTCTTCAAATTCCGCGCCCTTCTTTTTCAGGAGCGATTTGGCGCGCACGCAATAGGGACAAAACGGGGTGGTGTAGACGCGGATGGTTTTCATGATTCAGACTCGGGAATTCTCTGTCCTATATAAGCACGTCCCACGCCTTCACAACGCGGGCCAGCGCCAGAACGTGAACGCGCGTGGCGCCCGCCCGTTTCAGGGCCCGGGCGCAGGCATCCACGGTGGCTCCGGTGGTCAGGACGTCGTCCAGCAGCAGGATACATTTGCCGCGAACCCTGGCCGGATCTGGAACCTTGAAGGCGCGCTGCACATTGCGCCGCCGCGCCAGTTCGGCGGACTGATTGTAGCGCCGCTGCCAGAGCCGCCAGCGATGCAGCGGCACCGGCACGATCAGGTCGCAATCGGCAAGGGCGGTTTTTCCCGCGCGCTCCAGCCAGCGGGCGAAACCGGGCACCAGATCCAGGCGGTCGGCATGCTTGAGCGCCAGAATGGCGCCACGGCTTTTTTCGTCATAGGCCAGGATGGCGCGGGCGGAATCGAAAGCCGGATGGCGGGCAAGGCATGCGGCACAGCTGTTTTCGCCTTCCAGTTCGACGGGAAAGGGCAAGCCGCAGCAGGTGCAGCCGGGACCGTCCAGAAAAGTGATGCCGCTCCAGCAGGCAGCGCAAAGCCCCGGGGCGCCGACCGGCAGCCGGCAGGACATGCAAAGCGGCGGGAACAGCAGATCGGCAGCTGCGCGCAACACGCTTTTCCCATTCCCGGCCATAGGCGCTATTCTAGCGCCGATGCTGCAACCCCGCTCGCCCCTTTTCGATTTTTCCGCAACCCGGCGAGCGCGCCGGCGGGCGCGGCTGCTTGCCGGCGACCGTTTCCTCGACCAGGCCGCAACCGAAGGCCTGGCCGACCGGCTGGCGGCGGTGACGCGCAAATTCGCGGCCGGTCTTTGGATCGGCGCCCCGGCGAACGAAGGCGAGCCAACGAAAGACCCAGTACCACCGGACATCGCGCCCTTTGCCCGGGAGTGGGTCTGCGCCGATTTTGACGAGAATGAGATTCTGGCCGCCGGCGAAAACCGGTTCGATGTCGCCGTCAGCTGCTTCTCGCTCCAGGCCATCAACGACCTGCCGGGCGCACTGGTGCAGATTCGTCGCGCCTTGAAGCCCGACGGCCTGCTGCTGGCGGCGCTGCTTGGCGGAGGGACCCTGTCCGAATTGCGCGAGGCCTTCGCCCATGCCGAAAGCGTCACCCGCGGCGGCGCCAGCCCCCGCGTCTCGCCTTTCGCCGATGTCCGCGACCTTGGCGGGCTGTTGCAGCGGGGCGGCTTCGCCCTGCCGGTCAGTGATGTCGAGCGGCTGCTGGTGCGTTATGGGGATTTCTTCGCCCTGGCCCGCGACCTGCGCGCTCACGGCCTGACCAATGTGTTGTCGGAACGCAGCCGGTCATTCCTGCGGCGAGACACGCTGGCGGCGCTGCTGGCGCAATACGCCGCCCGGCATGGCGATCCGGACGGCAAGCTCAGGGCGCGATTTGAGATTCTCTATCTCACCGGCTGGTCGCCCCACCACAGCCAGCAAAAGCCGCTCACCCCGGGGAGCGCAAAAGCCCGGCTGGCAGACGCCCTGGGGGTCAGCGAAACCGTTATTTCAGGTTCGAAGACATCGTCGTGAAGAAGGTGGACAGCTTGGTGCCCACGCTGGTCGCGCCGGCGATAATCATGACCGAGATCAGGCTGGCAATCAGGGCATACTCGATCGAGGTGGCGCCGCACTGGTTGGCCATAAGCTGCTTCACAACAGATCGCGCAGCATGGGAATAAGCGGCAAGTCGGCCGCGGGCATGGGAAAGCCGCCCATGTCTTTCGGGCGCACCCATTTCAGCGCCGCGTGATGGCGCGGCTCCGGCACGCCGTCCCAGCGGCGGCAGACATAGAGCGGCATCAAAAGGTGAAATGCGTCGTATGTGTGCGAAGCAAAGGTGAACGGCGCGAGACAGGCTTCCTTCACCGCGATGCCGAGTTCTTCCCTCAGCTCGCGGATCAGGGCATCCTCGGGCCGTTCGCCGGTCTCGACTTTGCCGCCTGGAAATTCCCATAACCCCGCCATGTTTTTGCCCTCGCGACGTTGTGCAATCAGCACGCGGCCGTCGGGGTCCACCAATGCCACCGCGACAACAAGCATGAGAGGTTGCGGTGTGTTCATGTTGGAGGACCGCGACTAAGGTGGGGTTAAACGGAATGGTTAGCGCAGCTTAACGCTGTTCCAACGCGTTAGGGAAACTAGCCCCGGTGCTGGGCGGCAAACAAGGAGAAGACGATGACGACATATGGCAGCGCCGCCTGGAAGGGCGGACTCAAGGACGGTATAGGCGCGATCTCCACCAAGAGCGGCGCCCTGAAGGATCATCCCTATGGTTTTGTCGCCCGCTTTGAAGGCGGGCCCGGCACCAATCCGGAAGAACTGATCGGCGCCGCTCACGCCGGCTGTTTCACCATGGCCCTGTCGCTGATCCTGGGCGAAGCCGGCTTCACCGCAGACCAGATGGACACCAAGGCCGAGATCACCTTGACCAAACAGGATGACGGTTTCGCCATCACCAAGTCGGCTTTGACATTGCGGGCGAAAATTCCCGGCATCGACGAGGCCAAGTTCGCGGAACTGGCCGGCAAGGCCAAGGCGGGCTGTCCGGTGTCCAAACTGCTGACCTGTGAAATCACGCTCGATGCGGCGCTGGCCTAGTCGGCCTTCGGCAAGAATAGCGGTAATGACAACGGCCCGATCGGCGTGAACCCGCCATCGGGCCGTTGTCGCATCAACTGCAGACCGTGCGCGTCCAGCATCGTCTCGCGAGGAAAAGGTTGTTGCTTGTTCGTGCGGCGCATCTTTTCGCGCACAAAGCGTTCGGCGCCCAAAGACTGGAAATGGCCGGTGATGGGCGCGGGGAATTCCGGGTGGTCGATCACCGGGTCGACATAGGGCCAGAAGGCGTAGCGGCAGTAGTCCTTGGACAGCCAGCGCGGTTTCAACCCGCTGCGGTCGCCGTGATTGTAGGCATAATCCAGGCAGTGATCGTCTTCGCTGCGGGTATGGCGCTCCAGCGACTCTTCCCAGTCCTTCAGCAGCGCAAAGGCGGCATCGGTGCCATTCCACAACTGCACCGCGCCGCTCGCCATCAGTTGGGAGTCCGAGGCGACATCGACACTGAAAAAGAATTTCCACAGACGCCCATCCGTCAGCCAGGCATCGTTCACAGGATCGGCCAGCCAGTTGTAGACGGCGAAATCACAGCCTTCGTCGCAAAGCGCCGCAATCAGTTCCGGGGCTTTGCGGAAAATCACATCCGCATCAACATACAGGACCGGCTTGCGGAAGTGGCGCAGGGCAAAATTGATAAAGCGCGGCTTGCTGAATTCCAGATCGGCGCCACCGCCCTCACTGATGGAGCGATGAACCTGCGGCACTTCGAAGATCGCATGCGCCAAACTGCCCAGTGACGCGACAAGTCGTTCCGCTTTCGCTTCATAGCCGCGCGTGAACATGGCGCAGACGATGAAGGGAGCGGACGCATCACCGCCTTCCCGCCACTGGGTGTAGGGGCTGGCCATCAGGCCGTATCAGCTGCGGTAGGAACCATTGATGTCAATGTAGCCATGGGTCAGGTCGCAGGTCCACACGCGTGCCGCGCCTTTGCCCAGGCCCAGATCGACTTCGATGGTCACTTCGCGGCCCGACACGGCCTTGGTCGCGGTCGCCTCGTTGTACTTGGCGGCGCGCATGCCCTTTTCGGCCACCACATGGCCGCCAAAGGAAATCTTCAATTTGTCCCGGTCGGCGACCTCGCCGCTTTTCCCGACGGCCATCACAACGCGCCCCCAATTGGCGTCATTGCCCGCGACCGCGGTCTTGACCAGCGGCGAGTTGGCAATGCTCAGCGCGATGCGCCGGGCCGCAACGTCATTTTCCGCACCCGCTACATCGATGCGGACCAGCTTCTGGGCGCCCTCGCCGTCGCGCACCACTTGCAGCGCGAGATCGAGCAACAAACCATCCAGCGCGCGGCGGAATTCGGTCAGCTTCTTGTCGCTGGCCTTGGTGATGGCGGCATGCTTGCCGCCCTTGCCGGTGGCGAACAGCATCAGCGTGTCGCTGGTGGAGGTGTCCGAATCCACCGTGATGGAGTTGAAAGACGGGCCGACGCCCGCATTCAGACATTCCTGCAGCACCGAAGCGGGCAGATTGGCGTCCGTGAAGACGAAGCTCAGCATGGTCGCCATGTCGGGCGCGATCATGCCCGACCCCTTGGCGATGCCGTTGATGGTGACTTTCACGCCGTCGATACTCGCCGTGGCGGTGGCCGCCTTGGCGAAGGTGTCGGTGGTCATGATGGCGTCGGCGGCGGCACGCCAGTTACCGGCGGCGGTCTGGCGCGCCAGGTCGGATAACACACGCGTAATCTTGGCAGCCGGCAGCGGTTCGCCGATCACGCCGGTCGAGGCCATGAACACCTGGCTGGCGTGACAGCCTGCAACCGCCGCCGCCTCGCTGGCCACTTCGCGCACCCCATCCAGGCCCGCCTTGCCGGTAAAGGCATTGGCATTGCCGCTGTTGACCACAAGCACGCGGGCCTCACCGCCCTTGAGCTTGTCCTGGCACCACAGGACCGGCGCACTGGCGGTCCTGGATTTGGTGAAAACGCCCGCCACCTGGGTTCCCGGCGCCATCAGGGCCAAGAGCACGTCGGTGCGGTTCTGATAGCGCACCCCTGCGGCGGTGGTACCCAGCCGTACCCCGGCCAGCGGGGGCAGTTTGGGGAAGCTTTTGGGGGCCAGCGGCGACACGGCAGGGCCCGCAGACTTGCTTCCGGACGCCTTCTGAGTCGGTTTCGCGCTTTTGGCCATACTTTTCCCCCGATTTGGCGGGGATATTGTTAAAAACCCCCGGTTTGACAAGAGAGTAGCGCGTTCTTATGTCTCCCGCGCGGCCGCCATGCGTAAAAGGCGGCTCTTTTGGGCCTGACCGCCGTTTGGCCCCTTCCGGCCGTATGTAGAGGAATTTCATGCTGGGTCTCAGCACGTTTGCCAAATCGCTTTTCGGCTCCGCCAACGAGCGCAAGGTCAAGCCCCTTTGGGCGACCATCGCCAAGATCAACGCCCTGGAGCCCCGCTTCCAGGTGATGTCGGACGACGAGCTGCGGGGCCAGACCCCCCTGTTCCGCGAGCGGCTGGAAAAGGGCGAGACCCTCGACGACCTGCTGCCCGAAGCTTTCGCCGTGGTGCGTGAAGCCGCCAAGCGCACCCTTGGCCAGCGTCACTTCGACGTTCAGCTGGTCGGCGGCATCGTCCTGCACCGGGGCAACATCGCCGAGATGAAGACCGGCGAAGGCAAGACCCTGGTCGCCACCCTGCCGGTCTATCTCAATGCCCTGGCCGGCGACGGCGTGCATGTCGTCACGGTCAACGACTATCTCGCCAAGCGCGACAGCGAATGGATGGGGCAGATCTACCGTTTCCTGGGCATGAGCGTGGGCGTCATCGTCCACGGTCTCAGCGACGAGGAACGCAAGGCCGCTTATGGCGCCGACATCACCTACGGCACCAACAACGAGTTCGGCTTCGATTACCTGCGCGACAACATGAAATACTCGCTGGACACGATGAGCCAGCGCGGCCACAGCTTCGCCATCGTGGACGAAGTCGACTCCATCCTGATCGACGAAGCCCGCACGCCGCTGATCATCTCCGGCCCCACCGAAGACCAGACCGAAATGTACCGATCGGTGAACGCCGTGATGGGCGCGCTGGTGAAGGAAGATTACGACCTGGACGAAAAGGCGCGCCAGGTGTCGCTGACCGAAGCCGGCAACGAGCACATGACCGAGATTCTCAAGACGGCGGGGGTGCTGGAAACCGGCGATCTGTACGACATCGAGAACATCGCGATCGTCCATCATGTGAACCAGGCGCTGAAGGCGCATCTGTTGTTCCAGAAGGACAAGGATTACATCGTCAAGAACGGCCAGGTCATCATCATCGACGAATTCACCGGCCGCATGATGGAAGGCCGCCGCTATTCCGAAGGCCTGCACCAGGCCCTTGAAGCCAAGGAAGAAGTCCAGGTCCAGCCGGAAAACGTCACCCTGGCCTCGATCACCTTCCAGAACTACTTCCGTCTCTACGACAAGCTGGCGGGCATGACCGGCACGGCGATGACCGAAGCCGCGGAATTCATGGACATCTACAAGCTGGACGTCCTGGAAATCCCCACCAATGTCCCCGTCAGCCGCATCGATGCCGATGACGAGGTCTATCGCACCGCCGACGAGAAGAACGAAGCGATCATCAAGCTGATCATCACCTGTCGCGAGCGCGGCCAGCCGGTGTTGGTGGGCACCACCTCGATCGAGAAATCCGAACAGCTTTCCGAAATCCTCAAGAAGCGGAAGATCCAGCACCACGTGCTGAACGCCCGCTATCATGAGCAGGAAGCCTTCATCGTCGCCCAGGCCGGCCAACCCGGCGCAGTGACCATCGCCACAAACATGGCGGGTCGCGGCACCGACATCCAGCTGGGCGGCAATGCCGACATGCGGATCAAGGCCGAACTGGTCGGCATCACCGACGAAGCCGAACTGGCCGCCAAGAGCGACGCCATCCGCAAGGAAGTCGCCGAGAACAAGAAACAGGCGCTGGCCGCCGGCGGCCTCTACATGATCGGCACCGAGCGCCATGAAAGCCGGCGCATCGACAACCAGCTGCGCGGCCGTTCAGGCCGCCAGGGCGATCCCGGCGCCTCGAAATTCTTCCTGTCGCTGCAGGACGACCTGATGCGCATCTTCGGCTCTGAGCGGATGGATGCCATCCTCACCAAGCTGGGGCTGGAAGCCGGCGAAGCGATCACTCATCCCTGGGTGAACAAGGCGCTGGAAAAGGCGCAACAGAAGGTCGAGGCGCGCAACTTCGAGATCCGCAAGAACATCCTGAAATATGACGACGTGCTGAACGACCAGCGCCGGGTCATCTTCGACCAGCGCAAGGAGATCATGTCGTCGGAAGACGTTTCCGACCAGATCGCCGACTTCCGCGAGGAAGTGGTGGAGATGCTGGTGGAACGCCACATCCCGGAAAAAGCCTATGCCGAACAGTGGGACGCCAAGGGCCTGCACGACGAGGTCGACAAGATCTTCGGCGCCGACCTGCCGGTGCTGGACTGGACAAAGGAAGAAGGCATCGCCGACGAGGAAGTGCGCGAGCGCATCCTGAAAGCGGTGGAGGAGCGCGCCGCCGAGCGGGCCGCCAATTTCGGCATCGACGTGACCCGTTACGTCGAAAAAGCCATCCTGCTGCAGACCCTGGACCAGAATTGGCGCGAGCACATCGTCAACCTCGACCATCTGCGCCAGTATGTTGGCCTGCGCGGTTACGGCCAGCGGGATCCGCTGAACGAATACAAGAGCGAAGCCTTCGAACTCTTCGAGGCCCTGCTCGTCACCCTGCGCACCGATGTGGTGCGCCAGCTGATGCATGTGCAGATCCAGACTGGCCCGGTGCCGCCGCTGGAAGATACCCCCCTGCCCGACATGTACGCCTCCCACATCGATCCGCTGACCGGCGAGAATGAATTGGAGCAGGCCGGCGCCTGGCCCGACGACGAGCCGGTGGACCCCAACAATCCCAAGACCTGGGACAAGGTCCAGCGCAACGCCCCCTGCCCGTGCGGCTCCGGCAGAAAGTACAAGCACTGTCACGGCGCGCTGACCTGACGTCGCTTGCGCCGATACCGGTTTCGCGCGTTACTCCCGCCATGAGGGATGAATCGTGCTGACTGAGCATCAATCCGGCGGCAAGACGGTCTGGGTGGACCTGTTCAATCCGACCAACGAAGAGATCAGCAAGGCCTGCGGCGTTTATGGCGTTGACATCCCGCCCCGCGAACAGCTGGACGAAATCGAGTTCTCCAGCCGGCTGCAGTATGAAGACGACGCCTTCACCATTTCGGTGCCCGTCACGCCGCACGTAAAAGGCCAGCCGGATGAAGATGTCACCACGCCTCTGGGCTTTGTTCTTACCAAGGACCTGCTGGTCACCATCCGCTTCGCCCATCTCCACACTTTCGAGGCGATAACGGCGCGGATAAAGCGCCGCGAGCGCAGCCCCGCCGACATCTTCATGGTGATCCTGGAAGCCATGATCGATTACGGCGCCGACCGGCTGGAGGAATTGCGCGCTGAAGCGCTGCGCGTTTCCCAGCGCATCTTCCACAAGGAGATGCAGGAGGAGCAGCAGCACAATGTCGCGCGCACCAACAAGATGCTGCGCGACACGATGGTGGAAGTTGGCGACATGGGCGAGCGGCTGTCCTATATCCGCGACACATTGCTGGTGATGCAGCGCGCCGTACCCTTCGTCGCCGAACATGGCGATGGCTGGCTGGGAGACCCGGTCAAGGCGCGGTTGAAAATGGCGGGCGCCGACGTGCAATCGCTCAACGATTACGAAGTCCACCTCACCGACAAGCTGCAATTTCTGCTCAACGCCACCCTGGGCTTCATTTCGACCGAGCAGAATGACCTGTTCAAGGTGATGACCATCTGGTCGGTGGTCGGCATACCGCCGGTCCTGGTGGCCGGCATCTGGGGGATGAATTTTCATTTCATGCCGGAATTGTCCTGGCACTTCGGCTATCCGCTGGCGCTGATCACCATCCTGCTCAGCGCCTTGTTGCCGCTATTATGGTTCAAGTATCGCGGTTGGTGGTAACCCGCCGAGGGCACGGCCTGTTCCGCGGATATAGCGAAATTTCCGCCATCTTGTATGTTTCGCGCAGGGGCAAAACGTCAGTCATTCATCGAAGGGATCCACCATGCGTTTGGGCAAACTTGTCGCGATCGCGGCAGCTCTGTGTGTCACGACCGCGTCACTGGTGACGCCGGCTGCGTCACAGTCCTCCATTCGCCGCAAGACCGAAGAAAAGAAAGCGGAAATTCCGACCTGTTCGCGCCGGATCGGCTCCCTGGCGGTGCGCGAGCCGGACAACAAGTGGTGGGAAGGCCTGGGACTGGAATCGCCCGAGGCGCTGATCAAGCTTTTCGTCCAGCGTTCGGGCTGCTTCACCCTGGTGGACCGCGGCAAGGGCTTTGAACTGGCGTAGCAGGAACGCGCCCTGGCAGCCGGCGGCGCCCTGCAGGGTGGCTCGAACATCGGCGGCGGTCAGGTCCGCGCGGCCGATTACATTCTGGTTCCCGATGTCGTCTCCAAGAACGCCAATGCCAGCGGCACCAATGTGGGCGCGTTTCTTGGCGGTCTGGTGGGCGGCGGGCTCGGCGCGGCGATCGGCGGAAGCCTTTCATTCAATTCCAGCACGGCCGACGTGATCCTGTCGGTCACCAACGTGCGCACCAGCGAACAGCAGGCGATGGCCGAGGGCCATGGCGACAAGACCGATATCGGCTTTGGCGTCGGCGGCGGATTGGGCGGAATCGGCGGCTTTGGCGGTGGTGGCGTGTCCAGCTACCAGAAGACCGCCATCGGCCAGGTTGTGACGCTGGCCTATATCGACGCCTACACCAAGCTGGTCGGCCAGATGGGCGGCCTGTCCAGCGCCGCGGCGCAGGATGCGCCCCAGCGCACCGTCACCATGTCTCGCCCTGGCGTGATGCGCGCCTCCCCCGATGTGAAGGGCAAGGTCGTACGCGAGCTCGATCCCGGCATGATCCTCTATCCCACCGGCAATGCCGACGGCGCCTGGCGAGAAGTCACCGACGAAGTCGACAATAAGGGTTGGGTGCCGAACAGCAGCCTCTCCATGGCGCGCTAAACGTTGCACATCAAAGCAAAAGGCCCGGAGCGATCCGGGCCTTTTTGTTAGATACTGCGCCCCATCGCCAAGAATTTCGCGCGGCGCTGACGCAGTATCTCATCGCCGGACAGGCCGTCCATTTCCTTCAGGCCCTGGGCGATCTGGTCGGCCACCACGTCCATGGTGTCCAGCGGCGCGCGGTGCGCCCCACCCACCGGTTCGGGCACGATGGCATCGATCACCTTGAGCTGGAGAAGGTCCTGCGCGGTGATTTTCAGCGCGGTGGCGGCTTCCTGCGCCTTGTCGGCGCTGCGCCACAGGATCGAGGCGCAGCCCTCGGGCGAGATCACCGAATAGATCGAATGCTCGAGCATATAGACGCGGCTGGCCGCGGCGATGGCGATGGCGCCGCCTGACATGCCTTCGCCGATGATGGTGGCGATGAACGGCGTCCTGACCGAAAGCCCCGCCTCGATGGATCGGGCAATGGCTGCGGCCTGTCCGCGCTCCTCGGCGCTGACGCCCGGATAGGCGCCGGCAGTGTCGGCGAACGACAGGACCGGCAGGCCGAAACGGTCGGCCAGCTCGAATATCCGCACCGCCTTGCGATAGCCTTCCGGCATCGCCGAACCGAAATTGTGCCGGATGCGCGACTGGGTATCGTTGCCTTTTTCCTGGCCGATGAAAGCAACCGGGCGTCCGCGAAACCGGGCCAGGCCGGCCACGACGGCCTGATCTTCACCAAAAGAACGGTCGCCGGCCAGCGGCGTGAAATCTTCGAGGATGCGATTGGCGTAGTCGAGAAAATGCGGACGGCCGGGATGGCGCGCCACCTGCACCTTCTGCCACGGCGTCAGCCTGGCATAGGTATCGGCCACCAGCGTCCCGGCGCGGGTCTGCAGGCGCTCCACCTCGCCGTCGATATCCATGTTGGGGTCTTCTTCGGCGAGCTTGCGCAGCTCGACGATCTTGCCTTCCAACTCGGCTATGGGGCGCTCAAATTCGAGGTAATGCATGGCTCAAATCACCGTCAAAGGCGGAAAGTGACACAGCCTTTCGCGAAAGGAAATGCCTAAAGAACCTATTTGTTCCAATGGGTTAACGCCTGTTTTTGGCGGGTTTGGCCTTGGCCAGCGGATGAGCGGTGCGCATCACCTGGCTCAGACGGTCGCGCGCCACATGGGTATAGATCTGGGTGGTGGCGATATCGGCATGGCCCAGCAAGGTCTGGACGCTGCGCAAGTCCGCGCCGCCTTCCACCAGATGGGTGGCGAAGGCGTGGCGCAGGACATGGGGCGAAACCTTGGCGGGATCGAGGCCCGCCTTCAGCGCCAGCCCCTTCAGCAGCTGGTGGAAACGGCGGCGGGTGAGAAACCCTTCGACGCCGCGCGAGGCGAACAGGTAGCGGTTGTTCTTGTCGTTTTTGGGCACGAATTCCTCGCGCACTGCCAGATAAGCGTCCAGCGCCGCCCGCGCGGAAGAGTTCAGCGGCGTCATGCGTTCCTTGTTGCCCTTGCCGGTGATGCGGATGAAGCCTTCATGGGTGCGTACGCTGGCCAGTTTCAATCCTGCCAGCTCGGTGACGCGCAGGCCCCCGCCATACAGCATCTCGACAATGCAGGTCAGCCGCAGCCCTTCGGGCGTTTCATCCTGCATCGCGGTCTGGAGCATGGCGTCCAGATCGCCACCGGAAAGGATCTTGGGCAACGGCCGGCGCGCCTTTGGCGCGGCGATGGTCTGGGTAGGATCGTCCTCGCGCATCCCTTCGGTGTAGAGAAAACCGTAGAACTGGCGCAGCGCCGACAGCTTGCGCGCCTGGGTGGACGCCGCCAGGCCCGCTTGCGACAGCGATGAGAGGAAAGCGCGCACCGCGTCCCGGCTGGCCTGGCGCAGATCGGCCAGCTGCGCGAAATCCACCAGGTCGCGGCGGTAGGCAGAAATGGTGTTGGCGCCCGCCCCGCGCTCGGCGCCCATCATGTCGAGGAAAAGCTCGATCAGATAGGCCGTGTCCGTTCTTTTCACAGGGCGCCCTGCGGGCGCTTGGTTGTCTGGCGCGCCTTTCGCGCGCTGGGGTATAGGGCGCGCCTCCGCGCGCGGGGGCCGAGTCATGGACACAGGTGTATCATGGCTGTATCGAAAAAGGGCATGACTCTGAAGCGAACCGTGGCGCTGGTGGGCATGATGGGGGCGGGCAAAACCTCCATCGGCAAGCGGCTGGCCGCGCGGCTGGATGTGCCCTTCGCCGATGCCGATCACGAGATCGAAGCGGCCGCGGGCATGAGCGTGGCGGAGATTTTCGCCAAGTATGGCGAGCCCTATTTCCGCGACGGCGAGCGGCGGGTGATCGCCCGCCTGCTGGGCGAGAAACCCCATGTGCTGGCCACCGGCGGCGGCGCCTACATGGACGAAACCACCCGCGCCACCATGAAGCAATCGGCATTCACCATATGGCTGAAGGCGCCCATTGAAATCCTGCTGGGCCGGGTCCGCAAACGGCAGGGCGTCGACCAGACGCGTCCCCTGCTCGCCAATGATGACATGCGCGGCACCCTGGAGCGGCTGCTGGCCCAGCGTGAGCCGGTCTATGCAGGTGCCGACATGGTGCTGGAATCGGGCGACGAGGCCCATGCCGTGCTGCTGGACAAGATCGTTGCCGCCCTGGCCGCCCATGGGCTATGCGACAGCCATGAGTGAGACGATACCGGTTGGACTGGGGACGCGCGCTTACGACATCCATGTCGGGGCGGGCCTGCTGGCGCGCGCGGGCGAATTGCTGAAGCCGCTGGTGCGCGGTCCCGTTCCGGTGGTGACCGACGCAAATGTCGCGGACATCCATCTGGCGCGCCTGCATGACATATTGGGCACGGCCGGGATTGATGCACGCCCCATCGTGATGGCGCCGGGCGAAATCAGCAAAAGCTTCGCCGGGCTGGAACGGCTGACCGGCGAATTGCTGGACATGGGAATCGACCGCAACGGTCTTGTCATCGCCCTGGGCGGCGGGGTGATCGGCGATCTCACCGGTTTCGCGGCGGGCGTGCTCAAGCGCGGCGTCGCCTTCGCGCAGATTCCCACCACGCTTCTGTCGCAGGTGGATTCTTCGGTCGGCGGCAAGACCGCGATCAATGCCAGGCAGGGCAAGAACCTGATCGGCCTGTTTCACCAGCCACGCATCGTGATTGCGGACACCGCCTTGCTGGCGACCCTGCCCCGCCGCGAATTGCTGGCCGGTTATGCCGAAGTCGCAAAATATGGCGCACTGGGCGATGCGAATTTCTTCGAATGGCTGGAGGTGGGCGGCGTCAAGGCGCTGGCGGGCGATGAAGCGGCGATGGTCAAGGCCGTGGCCCATTCCTGCCGCATGAAGGCCGAGATCGTGGCGCGCGACGAACGCGAAACCGGCGACCGTGCCCTGCTCAATCTCGGCCATACCTTCGGCCATGCGCTGGAAGCGGCGACGGGATTTTCGGGACGGCTGATCCATGGCGAAGCCGTGGCCATCGGCATGGCCCTGGCCTTCCGGCTTTCGGTGAAGCTGGGCCTGTGTCCCGGACAGGATGCCGAGCGTTTCACCCGCCATCTGCAGGCCGTGGGACTGCCGTCTGCCATCGGCGACATTCCCGGCGCGCGTCCGGGAGCCGACGATCTGATCGGCCATATGGCGCATGACAAGAAAGTGACGGACGGCCAGCTGACCTTCATCCTGCTGCGCGGGCTGGGACAGGCCTTTGTCACCCGCGATGTGCCGCTGGCGGCGGTAAAATCAGTCCTGACGGACGGCTAAATCCCGGCTATCATTACCGTTCTTTCACCGGACACCTTCCCCATGCTTGCCGACATCATCGCCGGAAGATGAGTTCCACCCTCGTCAATCTTCTGCTGGCGGTTTTTCTCCTCGCCGCCAATGCGTTCTTTGTCGCGGCCGAATTTGCGCTGGTGAAAGCGCGCGGCTTCCGCATCAACGCCCTTGCCGAGGAAAACCGGATCGGGGCGCGCCTGGTACAGGAGATCCTTCGCAATATCGAGGCCTATCTCGCCTGTTGCCAGCTTGGCATCACCATGGCTTCGCTGGGACTGGGCTGGGTGGGCGAGCCCACCGTCGCGGCGCTGCTGGAGCCGGCGCTGGTTCCGCTGCACCTCACCCCTTCCGTCATACATTTCACCTCCTTCCTCGTCGGCTTCCTGGTCTTCTCGTCGCTGCACATCGTGGTGGGCGAGCAGGTTCCCAAGACGCTGGCGATCCGCGAGCCCGAGCCGGTGGCGCTGTGGATCGCCTATCCGCTGCGCGGCACCTTCCTGCTTTTCTATCCGCTGAACTGGCTGCTCAACACCGCCTCGCGCTCGATCCTCACCGTGCTGGGCGTCAAGGAAGCGCCGCATCACGACGTTCTGACCGATACGGAGATCGAAGGACTGGTCGAGGTGTCCGCCGAACATGGCAAGATGGGCGTGGGCCAGGCCGAATACATCCAGAATGTCTTTCGCTTCGCGCAGATGGAAGTGTCCGACGTCATGGTCCATCGCACCGAGATGTTCACCCTCAATGTCGATGACCCGCCGGGGGAAATTCTGGGCGCGGTGCTGAAGGCCAGCTATACCCGCATCCCGCTGTGGAAGAGCACGCAGGACAATGTCATCGGCGTGTTGCATGTCACGCACCTGGCCAAGGCGCTGCTGGAAAAAGGCGACATCGCCAAGGTGGACATCGCGGCCCTGGCGAGCGAGCCATGGTTTGTGCCCGACACCACGGCGCTGGATGAGCAGCTCGACGCCTTCCGCGAACGGCGCACCCATCTGGCGCTGGTGGTGGACGAATATGGCGCGTTGATGGGACTGGTGACGCCGGGCGACATCTTGTCGGAAATTCTCGGCGAGATGCCCGACGAGCTTCAGAAAGCGCGGCCCTATGTGCGGGCCAGGCCAGATGGATCCTACCTGGTGGACGGCACGGTGCCGGTGCGCGACCTCAACCGCGAGCTGGACTGGTCGCTGCCGGAGGACGACGCCACCACCGTCGCGGGGCTGGTGATCTCCCAGTCCGGCACCATTCCAGATCCTGGACAGCGCTTCGCCTTTTTCGGCTACACCTTTGAGATCATGCGCCGCCAGCGCAACCAGATCACGGCGCTGCGAATCGTGCCGCCGCGCAGCGACGGCCAGGCCCATCCGCCACACGCAGCCGAGATTTTGCCCTAGGCCTTCATCGCCTCGCCGGGCGTCAGCAAGGCAAGGGACAAAGCGTGGACGGAACCCTTGAGTTCCTCCTCCAGCGCAGCGTGGACGCGGCGCTGGCGCTCAACCCGGGAAACACCTTCAAACGCCGCCGCTACCAGACGGACATGAAAATGGGTTTCGCCCCGGCTGCCGTCATCGCGGGTGGCGCCGGCATGACCGGCATGGCGGGCGCTTTCATCGCGCACCTCCAGCATCAGCGGCGTGAAAGCGGCGGTCAATTTTTGCTGGATGGCATCGGCAACTGTCATGCGCCCCTAGTTTGCTTTCGCCTTGCGAATGTCAAGCGATACGTTTCCTTGTCTTTTACCCTTGCCACCCCATAATTGTTCGATGGTCGAACCCCGTGCCAACCGCTTCAAAACCGACATTCGGATCAAGCCCGGCGGCAAGGCGAAGAAGCCCGAGCCGCAAACCCGGATGTGCGAAGCCCCCGACTGTGTCGGGCGCGGCGACTGCCGCGTTTCCAAATCGCCGAAAAATCTGACCGAATATGTCTGGCTCTGCGCCAAGCATGCCCGCGTCCACAACGAATCCTGGGACTACTTCAAGGGCATGGGTGACGACGACATCCAGAGGTTTCGCGAGGAGGCCCTGACCGGCCATCGCCCGACCTGGCCCCTGGGCAAGCGTGCCGCCCGGGCGCGGATGGGACAGACCCCGTTGGGCAATGTGAATGACAGCCATGCGATGTTTGCAGAGGACGACGAAACCGGCACGGTACGGCGCCCCGAGCGGCAATTGACGCGGCTGCAGATCATCGCCATGGACACGATGCAACTGGCCCATAACGCGACCTTGATCGAGATCAAGGCGCGGTATAAGGAACTTGTGAAGCGTTTTCATCCCGACGCGAATGGCGGCGACCGGGGCGCGGAAGAACGGTTGAAGCAGGTTATCAAGGCCTATGGCGTGTTGCGCGCCTCCGGGCTCCTTACCTGAACCGGGCCTGCCGCGCCCGCGTTAGCCATACGCAACGGCTCCCGGATCAGACATCATGAGCACTCATACCTCCCCCCTGGACCCGAGCGTCATGCCCGACACCACTGTCGATGCGGGAGAGGTGTTCGGCATCAAGACCAAGATGAAGGTTCCCGCCTTCAAGACGGCGAACGAGCATGTGCCGGAGCGCGATCCGGCCTATCGCTTCGACCGCGAAACCACGCTGGCGATCCTGGCGGGCTTTGCCTTCAACCGCCGCGTCATGGTTCAGGGCTATCACGGCACCGGCAAGTCCACCCATATTGAACAGGTGGCGGCGCGGCTGAACTGGCCCTGTATCCGCATCAACCTGGATTCGCATATCAGCCGCATCGACCTCATCGGCAAGGACGCCATCGTCCTGAAAGATGGCCAGCAGATCACCGAATTCCGCGAAGGCCTGTTGCCCTGGGCCCTGCAGCGCCCCGTGGCGCTGGTGTTCGACGAGTATGACGCCGGCCGTCCCGACGTGATGTTCGTGATCCAGCGCGTGCTGGAGGTTTCCGGACGCCTGACCCTCCTGGACCAGAACAAGGTGATCCATCCCCATCCGGCCTTCCGGCTGTTCTCGACCACCAACACCATCGGCCTGGGCGACACCACGGGGCTCTATCACGGCACCCAGCAGATCAACCAGGGCCAGATGGACCGCTGGAGCATTGTCACCACGCTCAACTACCTGACCCACGAAGCCGAAGAGGAAATCGTGCTGGCCAAGGCCCCCAGCTACAACACCGCCGAAGGCAAGAAGACGATCTCGGCGATGGTGCGACTGGCCGACATGACCCGCAATGCCTTCGTCGCCGGTGACCTTTCCACCGTGATGAGCCCGCGCACCGTCATCACCTGGGCGCAGAATGCCGAAATCTTCGGCGATATCGGCTTCGCCTTCCGTCTCACCTTCCTCAACAAGTGCGACGAGCTGGAACGCGCCAGCGTGGCGGAATTCTACCAGCGCTGCTTCGGCGAGGAATTGCCGGAAAGCGCCGCCAAAGTCCTGGTGGCGTGAAACCGGAAAGTCCCAGCGAACCCTTCAAGCGGGCCGTCACGGTGGCGGTGCGGAGCCTCGCGGCCGAGCCGGAGCTGGAAGTCAATTTCTCCGCCGAGCCGCCGGCCCTCAAGGGCCTGAAGGCGCGCCTTCCCTCACCCGCCCGCAATCTCTCGGCCCAAGACGTGGCGCTGGTGCGCGGCACCGGCGACGCCTATGCCCTGCGCCGGGCCTATCACGACGAAAAAGTGAACAGCCAGTTCCGCCCCGCTTCGCCGGAAGGCGCCGCCATTTTCGAAGCCGCCGAACAGGCGCGGGTGGAAGCCATTGGCGCCCTGGCGATGAAGGGCGTGAAGGCCAATCTCGCCAGCGGGCTGGAACAGCGCCTGCTCAATCGCGGGTTGGGCAAGGCGCGGGTCAAGGACGGAGCGCCGCTGGCCGATGTGCTGGGACTGATGGTGCGCGAGAAACTGACGGGCGAGAAGCCGCCGGCCTCGGTTGCCGGCGCCGTGGAACTGTGGCGGTCCTTCATCGAGGAAAAGGCCGGCGCGGACCTGGACAAGCTGGCCGACGCGCTGCGCGACCAGAAGCATTACGCCAAGCTCACCCGCACCATGCTCAATCACCTGTCGTTCGGCGACCAGAGCGAGAGCGATTCCTCCGCCGAGCAGGATGCCGATGGCGAAAAGCCGGACGGCGAAAACGAAGACGGCCAGGACCAGGACGCCCAGCAGGACGGTGAAAGCGCCGCCACCGAATCCGCCGCCGAGGCGGAGGACGGTGAGGAGGTCGAATCGGACCAGGCGGCGGAGAATTCCGAAGACCTGTCGGACGCAACGGAACCCGAAGACGGCGCCAAGCCGCAACGTCACGAGCAGCCCTTCTCCCGCCAGGACGAGTGGGGCTACAAGATTTTCACCGCCGAATTCGACGAGGAAATCGGCGCCGCCGATCTTTGCGAGGCCGAAGAGCTGGCGCGTCTCAGAGGGTTCCTGGACCAGCAGCTGTCGGCCATGCAGGGCGTGGTTTCGCGCCTGGCCAACAAGCTGCAGCGTCTTTTGATGGCACAGCAAAACCGTCATTGGGAATTCGATCTCGAGGAAGGCATGCTCGACAGTTCACGCCTGACCCGCATCGTGATTGACCCGATGTATCCCTTGTCCTTCAAGCGCGAGAAGGACACCACCTTCCGCGATACCTGCGTCACGCTTTTGCTCGACAATTCCGGCTCGATGCGCGGCCGTCCCATCATGGTGGCGGCGATGTGCGCCGACATTCTGGGCCGCACCCTGGAACGGGTCGGCGTCAAGACCGAGATACTGGGCTTCACCACCCGGGCCTGGAAAGGCGGGCAATCGCGCGAGAAGTGGCTTTCCGCGGGCAAGCCGCCGCAACCCGGCCGCCTCAACGACCTGCGCCACATCATCTACAAGGCGGCGGACGAGCCCTGGCGGCGGGCCAAGCGCAATCTCGGCCTGATGATGCGCGAAGGCCTGCTGAAGGAAAATATCGACGGTGAAGCGCTGACCTGGGCGCACAACCGCATCATCGCCCGGCCAGAGCAGCGCAAGATACTGATGGTGATTTCCGACGGCGCGCCGGTGGACGATTCAACGCTGTCGGTGAATGCGGGAAATTATCTGGAGCATCATTTGCGCCGGGTCATCGAGGAAATCGAAACCCGCTCGTCGGTGGAGCTGACCGCCATCGGCATCGGCCATGACGTGACCCGCTATTACCGCAAGGCCGTCACCATCGTGGATGCCGAGCAACTGGGCGGCGCCATGACCGAACAGCTGACGGAATTGTTTGCCGAAGAAGTCCCCGCCGGCCGCCGTCGGCGCAGGTCGGCATAACCGCACAACGGTTTGAAAGGTGTGTGCGGTTTTCCCGGCCGCCCGCTTAGGCTCGCGGCGTACTTCGGCTCGCACCGGGTCCACTGGACCCGTGCGTAGGCTTCACGCACCGGCTCAGTACCCATTCCGTCCGTGCAGCGGGCGCATCGCCGGGCGCAGCAGGTAATAGGGCAGCAGCAGGACGCTTTCCCCGAAGAAAACGATGAAATGCACCAGCGCGGAGTTCGTCCACGACATCTGGTCAGCGCCGGCGAAGGCGGCGGGATAGTAGACGGCGCTGAATACCAGGCTGGCCGCGAAGGACGCCGCCAGCGGCGCTGTCCACCAATGTGGGCCGCGGGCCGCGTCAAAGAAGATGATGGCGATGAAATTGGCGAACAGGAACGAAGCGCCGAAGGCCAGCAGGGCGCGCAGGGACAGAGCCGGCGTGTTGCTGATCCAGTTGCCGATGTCCCAGGGATTGGCCAGCGCGACGAAGGTGATGATCCCCAGGCCGGCCAGCAGCTGGGCAAAGGCGTAGTTCACGCCATAGCGGCGGTTGCACAGATGCACCGCATACCAGGCCATCGGCAGGATCAGGTCGCTGATCGCCAGCATGGCGTTTTGCACGCTGCGCGGCGCCGCCGGCAGGATCAGAAAGGCATCGGTGAAAAGATAGGCTGCGCCCAGCAAGGTCACCAGCAGCACCACGGGCAATGCCAGACGCACCACGACCAGGGCGGGCACCATGACGCGCTGCCACAGATCGTCCACGGCCCCGCCATAGGCGCGTTCCTTGGGCGGCCAGACAGCGTCCTGCTCGCGGCGCAGGCGGTAAGGCCCTTCGTCCGCTTCAAGTGCCGCAATGGGCGCACGATGTGCGCCGTTTCGGTAATCGTAGGCTTTCAAGACACCCCAGTCCTGCCCAACAGTGCCAATCTGGCACGTTTTGCGTAAGTTTCAGAGGTATCTAAGCAAGCGCGATTCCGCAGGCGCCGCAGTGCTAGATTTTGTGGGTCAGGTGGCGCTGGTCGCCGCCGGTTGCCGTCAGGCCGCCTTGGCGGAGGTCTTCTTGGCGATGGCGCGCTTCAGGCGCAGCGCCTTGGGCGACAGGACGCCGTCCTTGCACTTGAGGATGAAGGGATCCAGGCCGCCATTGCGGTCCACCGAACGCAGCGCGTTCATGGAAATCTTGAGCTTGTAGCTGTTGCCCAGAATCTCGCTGGCCAACGCGATAATCTGCAGGTTGGGACGATAGATCCGCTTGGTCTTGTTGTTGGCGTGGCTGACATTGTTGCCAACCAAGAGGCCTTTTCCGGTCAATTCGCAGCGGCGGGACATGGCGGTTTCTCTTCGATTCTCAAGGGTTTCCGCGCCTTTTCAGCCGGAAAGAGCGGGGTTCATAAGCAAACGGGCCGGTTTGGTCAAGGGCCGCGCTCCCTGGCCGGACAGCCACCCCAAAAGCACAAAGATAACCGGCCAGACTGGTCCCGACCCGGAAAAAGGCCCCCATGACCTGCCGCCTTGCCGCCGCCGCCCTTTTTGCCGTTTGCGCCACCACGGTGAAGGTGGATGGGCAAAGCCCCAAAGGCGTACGGCAGGGATCATAAACCCGCGCTTATCCGGGAATATTTTGATCCGGGTACGGAATGGAGTCGGATTGGCCTGACAAAGGCCCATCGCTCGAGTCGACCACTAGATATGGTGGTCAGGACGTCCCCGGAATCTCCTAAATGTATGAGAACAAAGGCAGATATTGAATTGGTTAGCGATTCGGACAGTGTTTGTATACTTTTTGTTCTTGTTCTTAACCTGTAATCCACAGCGAGCCCATTCCCGCTACAATACCGTCGGCAATTACGCCAAGCGGGAGGGGAACATGGTGCAGATTTCAAGACTTGGATTCAGGGCAATGGTGCTGGCGGCCACCCTGGCTTTGGGAGCCTGCATCGGCAATGCGGTGGCGCAACAGCCGCATATGTATGCCGCGCTGGATGCGCTGCGCACGGCGCGGGCGGAACTCATCGCCGCCACGCCCAACAAGGGTGGTCATCGCGCCCGCGCCATCACCTTGGTGAATCAGGCGATCGACGAAACCAACGCCGGCATCCGCTACGCTCAGTAGCATCTGGCGGGAAAGAGCCCCGCCCGGGACTCTTTCCCCGTCTTTTTGCTTGCACCAGACGCGGTGACACACGATCTAACGGGCCATGCACACCACAGGCGCACACCGCGAAGCATCCGCCAAAGTGACGGCGGTGCTGGGGCCCACCAACACCGGCAAGACCTTTTTCGCCATCGAACGCATGCTGGCGCACAAGTCCGGCATGATCGGCCTGCCGCTGCGCCTTCTGGCGCGCGAGGTCTATGACCGAATCGTGCGGCTGCGGGGGCCAGGCGAAGTCGCGCTGATCACCGGCGAAGAAAAAATCGTTCCAAAAAATCCGCGCTTCTATGTCTGCACCGTCGAAGCCATGCCGCTGGACATTCCGGTGGCCTGCCTGGCGATCGACGAGATTCAGCTTTGCGCCGATCCCGAGCGCGGCCATGTCTTCACCGACCGGCTGCTGCATGCGCGCGGGCTCGAAGAAACCATGTTGCTGGGCAGCGACACGATGCGCGGCATCATCCAGCGCTTCATTCCGCGCGCCTGGTTCATCAGCCGCGCCCGCTTTTCCGACCTCGCCTATACCGGCGCGAAAAAACTCACCCGCCTGCCCCGCCGCTCCGCCGTGGTGGGATTTTCCGCCGAGGATGTCTATGGGATCGCCGAAGTGATCCGCCGCCAACGCGGCGGCGCGGCGGTGGTGCTGGGCGCACTCAGTCCCCGCACGCGCAACGCCCAGGTCGAGCTGTACCAGTCCGGCGACGTGGATTTCCTGGTGGCGACGGACGCCATCGGCATGGGCCTCAACATGGATGTGGACCATGTCGGCTTTGCCGCCCGCGACAAGTTCGATGGCGCGCGCATGCGCGCCCTGCGGCCCGACGAGATCGGCCAGATCGCCGGCCGTGCCGGGCGCTACATGAATGACGGCACCTTTGGCGTCACCGCCGACTGCGAACCGTTCGAAGACGAGTTGGTGCAGCGGATCGAAAGCCACCGCTACGATCCGGTGCGCGTGCTGCAATGGCGCAACCCATTTTTGGATTTCCGCAGCCTCGCCAGCCTGAATGAAAGCCTGGATGCACCGCCGCCGGAAAAAGGTTTGACGCGGGCGCGGCCCGCCAGCGACGCCGTGGCGCTCCGGCTGTTGTCCGATGACGATGAGATCAAGGCCATCGCCACGTCGCGCGAGCATGTCGCAAGATTGTGGGACGTCTGCCAACTGCCCGACTTCCGCAAGCTTTCCACAGACGAACATGTGAAGCTGGTGCGCAGCATCTTTCTGTTTCTCAGCAAGGACGGCGTTATTGCCGACGACTGGCTGGCGCGGCAGATCGCCCGCGCCGATGTCATGGAAGGCGATGTCGCCACCCTGTCGGGGCGACTGGCGCAGATCCGCACCTACACCTATGTCGCACACCGAGCGGCGTGGACGCGCGACGCCGCGCATTGGCAGGGCGCCACCCGCGCGGTCGAGGACCGGCTGTCGGACGCGCTGCATGAGCGCTTGACCCAGCGTTTCATTGACCGGCGCACCTCGGTCCTGATGAAGCATTTGCGCGACGATGAATTCGCGAGCCTCACGCTGGACGAAGCCGGCAGCGTCTCCATCGGCGGCGAAGCCATCGGCCGGCTCGATGGTTTCCGCTTCGAACCCGATCCGCGCGCGGTCGGTTTGCAAGGGCGCACCTTGCGGGCCGCGGCGCTGAAGGGGCTGGAAAGTGAAATAGCCGCCCGCAGCCATGCGCTGGCGGCGGCGGCGGACAGTGCCATCACCCTCAGCGAGCATGGCAAGCTGTGGTGGGACGGCGCCATTGTCGCCCGGCTGGTGGCCGGGCCGACGCCGCTGACGCCGAATATCGAGATGCTGGCCGATGCCCATGTGCGCACCGAGGCCCTGCAGGCGCGGCTGCAGGCGTGGATCACCGCCCGCATCAAGGACCGGCTGGGACCGTTGCTGGCCTTGCGCGATGCCGCCGACGCCAGGACGGGAAGCGGCAGCGCCCTGCCCGGTGACGCGCGTGGCATCGCCCATCAACTGGCGGAGAATTTCGCCGGCCTGGATCGCAGCGGCCTGAACCTGCCGGACAAACTCGGCCCGCTGCTGCGGTCCTTACGCCCCTTCGGGGTCTGGTTCGGGCGGCGCATGGTCTACCTGCCCCGGTTGCTCCGGCCCGATGCGGCGGCGCTGCTGACCCTGCTGTGGGGCATCTGGGAGAAAAAAGAGTCGCCGCCCGCGCCGCCCGCGCCGGGCCTCACTTCCTTCGCGGTCGACAAAGGCACCGACACCGCTTCGCTTCATGCTGCCGGTTTTGCCGTCATGGGCGGACGCGCCATCCGCTTCGACATGCTGGAGCGGCTGGAGGATGAACTGGAAAAAGCCTTGTCCTCGGGCACCGATGCCGAGACCCTGCTGACCAAACTCGTATCGCTGCTGGGTACCGGCAAGGGCGAAGCCCGCGCCGTTCTCACCGCCCTCGGCTGGCGCGCCATCGATGTCGCCGGCGCCCTGCCGGTCTGGCGGCGCGCCCGGGAGAAAATTCGCCGTACGGAAAAAGCGAGGGCCCGCAAGCCGGAGCCGCCACCCGATCCCCATTCGCCCTTTGCGGGATTGGCAGCGTTGAAGGTGCGATGAGCCGGTTGGACAAATGGTTGTTCCATGCCCGCTTCTGCCGCACCCGGGCCCTGGCACAGGCCGCCGCCGCCGCCGGCCGTGTCCGCCTTAATGGCCGGCGAGTCGAAAAACCCGCCCAGATGGTGAAGCCTGGCGATATCCTGACCCTGGGACGGGGCGCCGAGGTGATGGCGGTGCGGGTCCTGACGTTAGCCGAACGGCGCGGCTCAGCCACCGAGGCGGCCCGCCTGTACGAGATCATCGAATAGCTCCCACCAGTTGAGAACAATTATCAACTGGTGCGCCATTGAAGACTCTTGCCTGACAGGGCGACGCGCCGTAAGCACACCCCCTCATTTCGCCTGAAGGACGTGCCTGCCAATGACCTATGTCGTCACCGAAGCCTGCATCAAGTGCAAGTTCATGGACTGCGTCGAGGTCTGCCCGGTGGACTGTTTCTATGAGGGCGAGAACATGCTCGTCATCAACCCCGATGAATGCATCGATTGCGGGGTTTGCGAGCCGGAATGCCCGCCGGAAGCCATCAAGGCCGATACCGAGGCGGGCCTGGAAAAGTGGCTGTCGGTGAACGCCGAATATTCCCGCACCTGGCCCAATATCGCCCAGAAGGGCGAAGCCCCGGCGGACGCCAAGGAAATGCAGGGCGTGCCTGACAAGTTCGAGAAATTCTTCAGCCCCAACCCGGGCTCGGGTTCCTAGACCCTCGCCCTATCCTGAAGGCCGCGCCGGTACTCTGCCGGTCCCGGGCCGCTCTCGGAATTCTGACGGTCCGTCAACCAGGCCTGCCGTCCAGGATGTGCTCAGCACACAGAGCAACCGTCACAAATGGTTGAATCTGCGGCCCTTTCCACCAAAGTTAAATAAACGCCGCGAAATCAATGGGATGGGGCCGTTTTTTCTTCCATTTTCGCACAAAGCGTGATAGGGTCTGCTCGTTCTAAAGACCTGAACGAAACCGTGCCCGCCGGCGCCCCACCGGTGGATCACCCCATGTTTTGTCCGCACAGGAAAACAAATGACCGCCCTGAAGTCCCCGCCTGCCAAAACCGTCACCGCCGCCCCCGCGAAGAAGGTCCCCGCCAATTCCAACCGCAAGCATGAGTTCAAGACCAACGACCATGTCGTCTATCCCACCCATGGCGTCGGCAAAGTGTCCGGCATCGAGGAGAAGGAAGTCGCGGGCGTGAAGCTCGAGCTGTTCATCATCGAGTTCGAAAAGGACAAGATGACCCTGCGCGTCCCCACCCTGAAGGCCAAGACCGTGGGCATGCGCAAGCTGTCCTCGCCCGAAGTCGTGGCCGGAGCGCTGAACACCCTCAAGGGCCGCGCCCGGATCAAGCGCACCATGTGGTCGCGCCGCGCCCAGGAATACGAAGCCAAGATCGACTCCGGTGACCTGGTGTCCATCGCCGAAGTGGTGCGCGACCTGCACCGCGCCGGCGGCCAGCCGGAACAGTCCTATTCCGAACGCCAGCTCTATGAAAAGGCCCTGGCCCGCATGGCCCGCGAAGTCGCCGCCGTCGAAAAGACCGACGAGCCGACCGCGGTCAAGCGCGTCGAAGGGATGCTGACCAAGAAAGCGGCGTAACGAAAAACTGCGACCCTCTATCGCAAAAGGAAAAGCCCGGCAGCGATGCCGGGCTTTTCCTTTGCTCAGTTCTCGAGGACTTCAATCTGCGCCGGATTGGACAGCGCGATCTGGGTCCGGCCGCGCACCGTCTGCACCGTGCCGCGCAGGCGGACATGGCGGGCATGCAGGCTTTCCAGGTCATAGTCGCGGAAGGCGCGGCGATCCTCGGGCGCGATGACGGCGGAAAAGCCGCGCGTCCAGTCATTGCCGAAATCGATCACGATGCGCCCGTCCCGATTGCCAACATTGGTCACCCAGCCTTCCACCACCTGAAAGCTGCCGGCGGTGCCCCTCATCGCCTGGGGGCTGCGCGGCGCATAGGCACTGATGGCCCAGATGCCCGCGCGTCTGGCGCGGGCCTTCGCTTCGGCCTCGTACAGTTCGGGCGAACACTCATCGCGGTCGGGCGAAATCGCCACCCGCGCCAGGCCCTGCTCCAGCAGCGCGACCTGCAGCCATACCTGGTTGAAGGCCTGCGCCCGCACCCGGTCGTAGCGGTCCTGCTTGGGCGGCGTGGCGGTGAAGGTCACCGGCCCCTGTTGCGCCAATTGGGTCAGCACCGACAGCGCCCGGTCCGACAGATAGCGCGGCCCACCCTCGGCTTCGGCCTGCGGCAGGCGGATGCCTTCCAGCAGCACGGCGCGGCCATCGCTGAGGATCAGTGCCCCATTGCGTTCCACACGCAACACCCGCGCGCGGGAGATTTCCGCCCTTCCGGCGCAATCGGGAATAAACCGCTGCGCAAAGGCCGTATTGGCGTCAGCCAGGCAACACATTGCCGCCAAAATCACTGCATAGATGATCCGCATCGGGCCATTGGGTCCAAAACCATTCCGGCGGTCAAGCGTTTGCCAGGAGCGCCCCGCCGTCAAACCGCGTCAAAGGTTAATGCCATGGCCGCGCCGTTCCTTGCGCTTCCCGCCACGCTTCCCTCCGCCGCCGAACTGCCGGGGACGGTGAAGGCTGCTCTGCCCGCCTTGACCGTGATGATGGTCAACGGCCTCAGGGACTTCCTGTTCGCGATCCTGATTTTGGCCGCGGGGTGGATGCTGTCGCGCTGGACCGGGCGCTGGCTGCGCGATGTGCTGTCCCGTACCGTTTATATCGACGCCACCATCAAGCCGCTGGTGGCCGGCTTTGTCCGCTATTTCATTCTCGCCATCACGGTGGTGGCGGTGCTGGGCCAGTTCGGGGTGCAGACCACCTCGCTGATCGCCATCCTGGGCGCGGCGGGCCTGGCCATCGGGCTGGCGATGCAGGGCACGCTGTCGAATGTCGCCTCCGGCGTGATGCTGCTGATCCTGCGCCCGTTCCGCGTCTATGACCGGATCAAGGTCGCCGATGCGGTGGGGCCGGTGCGCGAGATCGGCCTGTTCCGCACCACCATCCTGACCGATGACGGCATCTATGTTTCGATTCCCAACGCGTCCATTTTCACGGGCACCATCCAGAACCTGTCGCGCGAGGGCAAGCGACGGGTGAATTTCACCGTGGAGATCGACCGCGGCGAGAATATCGACATCGCGCAGAAGATTATCCGCGACGCCCTGGCGCAGGAATCGCGCATTCTCAAAAACCCCGCTTGCACCGTGGAGGTGGAGGCGCTGGGTCCGCTGTCCACCACCTTGGTGGTGCAGGTGTGGATTGAGAATCGCGACTTCGGCGGCACCCAGTCCGACATCAAGAAGCGGGTGCGCCATGCCCTGCAGGGCGCCGATGTCAGCGCCCCGGTGCCGGTGCCCGCGCCGTCGGTGGCGCCCTGGTCCCCCACACCAGAAGAGCCGCAGCAGCCACAAGTCAAAAAGCCGAACTAGATTTTGGCCTTCAGGCTCAAGCCTTTGGGCGGCGCGCTTTCTTCGGGCACGAAAAAATCCGGAAGCAGGTCCTTCGATGGATCGACGCGATAACCGTCGAAATCCGTCACGCCATTTTCCGCCAGGAAACTGTCGTCGATCAGGAAATTTCCGCTGAACGTTTTGGGCTTTTTGAAAACGTGCCATGCGGCGTCGGCGACGATCTGCGGCGTGCGGCAATGCGCCAGCCCCTCTTCGCCGCTGACCACATTGCGCATCGCCGCGGTGGCTATTGCCGTGCGCGGCCAAAGCGCATTGAAGGCAACCTGTCCCCGGAATTCTTCCGCCATGCCCAGCACGCAAAGGCTCATGCCGTATTTCGCCATCGTATAGGCGGTGTGCGGCGCGAACCATTTGGCGCGCATGTCCAGCGGCGGCGACAGCATCAGCACATGCCCATTGGCGGATTTGCGCAGATGCGGCAGGCAGGTTTTGGACACCAGGAAGGTTCCGCGGGCATTGACCTGGTGCATCAGGTCGAAGCGTTTCATCTCCGTCGCTTCGGTGCCGGTCAGGGAGATGGCGCTGGCATTGTTGACGCAGATGTCGATGCCGCCAAATTTTGTCGCCGCCGCATCCACCGCCGCGATCACCTGCTCTTCAAAACGGATATCGCAGGGCACCCCCAGTGCCGTGCCGCCTGCCCGTTCGATCTCCTCTTCGGCGCTGTAAATAGTTCCCGGCAGCTTCGGATTGGCCTCAGTCGTCTTGGCCGCGATCACGATATTGGCGCCGTCCCGCGCCGCCCGAAGCGCAATGGCCAGGCCGATCCCCCGGCTGCCACCGGTGATGAACAAGGTTTTGCCCGCCAGCGACACGAATCCTCCCCGGTTACCGCCATTATGGCCCAAGGCTGCGCAGATTCCCTCGACATCTTGTCAGCGGGTGCTTATTTAGCCGCCATGATCAGCCTTGAGACCAAAATCGCCCCCGCCGATGCCGCCGGGATCACCCAGGCCGCCCGCATCCTGCGCGATGGCGGTTTGGTCGCCTTCCCCACCGAGACGGTGTACGGGCTGGGCGCCGACGCCACCAATGGCGAGGCGGTGGCCGCGATCTTCGCCGCCAAGGGCCGTCCGCTGTTCAATCCCCTGATCGTGCATGTCGCCGACATCGAAGAGGCGCGCCGCCATGTGGAACTGTCGCCGCGCGCCCAGGCGCTGGCGGAAAAATTCTGGCCCGGCGCACTGACCCTGGTGCTGCCACGGCGCAAGAACTCGCCGCTGTCGCTGCTGGTCAGCGCCGGCCTGGACAGCGTCGCCCTGCGCGCGCCGTCCCATCCCGCCGCCATCGCCCTGCTGAAGGAAACCGGCCGGCCCGTGGCCGGCCCTTCCGCCAACATGTCGGGCCAGGTCACCGCCACCACCGCCGCCCATGTCGCCGACAGCCTGACAGGCAAAGTGGATTTCATCCTGGACGCCGGCAGCGCTACCCTGGGCATCGAATCCACCGTGATCGGCTTTGACGGCGACCGTCCGCTGCTGCTGCGCCCGGGCGCCATTCCGCGCGGCGAGATCGAAGACATGATCGGGCCGCTGGGCGCGCCCGGAAGCCTGATCCGTTCGCCCGGCCAGCTTGCCAGTCATTATGCGCCGCGTGCCGCCTTGCGGCTGAACGCGGGCGAGATCGAATCCGGCGAAGTTCTGCTGGGTTTTGGCGACGCGCCGGGCGCCAAGCTCAATCTCAGCCCGCGCGGTGACCTTCGGGAAGCCGCCTCCAATCTCTTCGCCATGCTGCGCGAACTGGACAAGAGCGCCAGCCGCATCGCTGTCTCGCCCATTCCCGCCACCGGCATCGGCGAGGCGATCAACGACCGCCTGCAGCGGGCGGCCGCGCCGCGATGATCGTGCTGGACCGGCTGAAGGACGCGGTCGGGGCGAAAGGGTTCAGCGAAGATCCGGCAGAGATCGCGCCGCATGTCGAAGAATGGCGCGGCAAGTATAAAGGCCACACGCCGCTTCTGCTCAAGCCCGCTACCTCGGGGGAAGTGTCGGCCATCCTGCGCATCTGCCATGAAACCGGTACGCCCGTCGTCACCCAGGGCGGCAATACCGGACTGGTGGGCGGACAGATTCCCTTCCATGGCGAAGTGTTGCTGTCCACAAAGCGCCTCAACAAGATCGGGGCGGTGGACACACGCGGAATGACCGTGACCGCGGGGGCCGGCGTCACCCTGGCCCAGGTGCAGCAGGCGGCGGATGACCAGAATCTGCTGTTTCCGCTCAGCCTGGCGTCGGAAGGCAGTTGCACCATCGGCGGCAACATCGCCACCAATGCCGGCGGCACCCATGTGCTGCGCTATGGCATGACCCGCGCTTTGGTGCTGGGCATCGAAGTGGTGCAGGCCAATGGCTCGGTGCTGGACCTGCAGCGCGCCCTGATGAAGGATAATAGCGGCTACGACCTCAAGCAGATGTTCATCGGTTCGGAAGGCACCTTGGGCATCATTACTGCCGCGACGTTGAAGCTGTTTGCCAAGCCCGATGTTTCCGTCACCGCTTTCGCTGCCGTGCCCTCACCCGCCGCCGCGCTCAAGCTGCTGGGGCTGATGCAGGCGCGCACCGGCGGCATGCTGTCGGCCTTTGAACTGATCCCGCGCATCGCGCTGGACTTCGTCACCCGTCACATCGAGGGCACCCGCGATCCGCTGGCCGCGCCCTCGCCCTGGTATGTGCTGATGGAAGCGACGGGGGGACGGGAAGCCAGTCTGGCTACCAGTTTCGAAACCGGCCTTGCCGGCGCGATAAACGATGGTGTCGCCAGCGACGCGGTGGTGGCGGGCAGCCAGACACAGGCGGCAGCGCTGTGGAAACTGCGCGAGAGCATTTCCGAAAGCCAGAAGCGCGAGGGCGCCTCGATCAAGCACGACATTGCCGTGCCGGTGGCGGCGATCCCTGACTTTATCGCGCGCGCGACACCTGTGGTGCAGGCACTGGTCCCCGGCGTTCGCCCCGTCAGCTTCGGTCATCTGGGCGATGGCAACCTGCATTTCAATTTCAACGCGCCCCGCAGCGGCGACGATCCCGACTTCCTCGCCCAGTGGGACGAGGTGCAGCAGGCGGTTCATGATATCGTGAAGGAATTCGGCGGCTCGATCAGCGCCGAGCATGGCATCGGCGCGATGAAGGTCGCGTCACTGCCCCGCTACAAGTCCCATGAAGAACTGGACGCGATGCGCGCCCTCAAGCGCGCCTTCGATCCGAAGAACATCCTCAATCCGGGAAAACTGATCCCGCCGGTCTTGCGGCTCTAGCGCAGGATTTCTGCTTCGGTGCGGCGGCCGTCCACATAGACGGTGACACGCTGCGTGGCGGGCGCCGCCGCCAGCGCCATGATCAGCGCCATGATCCAGCCGATGACCGTCCAGCCCAGGAAGAAGTTGATCGTCGCTACGCCCAGCGCCGACGGCGTGCGCCGCAGGATCGCGACGATGGTTGGCAGCCAGTACATCACGAACAGGATCGACAGGATCGTCAGCACGGCGAAAACCTCCACAGGCCAGGGCATAATATAGGGCGTATTGGTCGCCGTACCAGTCCTAGGCCGCTTTGGACAGCGTGGGCGTATCGGCCGGTGCGATATCCGCCTGTCGGTTGGCTTCGGCGCTGATCTTGGCGGTGATCATGGTGGCGGCATAGGGAAGGCCTTGCACCCCCAGCATCACCATCCACATGGCCACGGCGGGGTCCTGGAAGCCGCGGTCGAACGCCATGGAGACCATCGCCATAACCAGCAGGGCCAACAGCAGCGCTTCCTGCCACACCACCCGCAAGACTTGCGTGAAACTGGCGGGATCGGCGCATTTGGGCGTGCGCAGGAACGGCTTGCTGGAAGTCAGCAGGCCCGTCCACACCGCCTTGCCCACCGAATGGGTCAGCGCCAGCCCGGCCACAGACGCCACCACCGCGCCCTTGAAGCCCGAGCCGACCTTGGGCGGATAGAGCAGCAGGGTCTTGATCAGCTTGGTGGCGAACAGCGCCATCGCCGCCATCGAGAGAGCTGGCATCGGCACATCGACATAGCGCGGGAAAATCCACATCAGGATGGTCCAGCTCAGCGCCATCAACGTCACCACCATGCCAAGTCCGTCGGAAATCCAAGGCAGCCAGCCGGAAAAGAAATGATAGCGCTGCGGCAATGACAGGGCCGAACGGCCGAGGAAAATCTCGCGCGCATGGCGCTTCATTATCTGCATGGCGCCATAGACCCAGCGATAGCGCTGGGACATGAAAGCCTCCAGCGTGTCGGGCATCAGGCCGGACCCCATGCTCTGCGGCACATAGGCCGCCTCATAGCCGGCTTCGAACAGCTTCAGGCCCAGCTCGGTATCCTCGGTGATGCACCATTCGCTCCAGCCATCCACTTCCTCCAGCGCGTCCTTGCGCACGATGGTCATGGTGCCGTGCTGGATGATGGCATTGTGCTCGTTGCGCTCCACCATGCCGATATGGAAGAAGCCGCGATATTCCTCATACGCCATCGCCTTGAAGCGGTTCTGCGGCGCGTCGCGGTAATCCTGCGGTCCCTGCACCAGCGCGATGGAGGGCGAGGCGAAATAGGGAATGACCCGGCGCAGCCAGAAAGGCTGGACCTGATAGTCGCTGTCGATCACGGCGACATACTCCGCCTTGGGATCGGTCAGCGCCAGGGCACGGTTGAGGGCGCCGCCCTTGAAGCCTTTCATCTGCTCGAAATGGAAAAAGCGGAAATGGGAGCCCCCCACTTCGGCGTTCAACTTGCGGCAATGGGCTTCCACCGGCTCCCAGGTCTCCCGATCGGGCGTGTTGTTGTCCAGGATGATGACTTCGTAATTGTCGTAATCCAGCCGCGCCAGCGCGTTCAGGGTTTCGATCACCATCTGCGGCGGCTCGTTATAGGTCGGCAGATGGATGGAGACGCGCGGCGTTTTTTCCGGAATGCCCAGCTTCATCACCCGCCGGTCCACCCGCCACAGGCTGGCCGCCAGCTCGATGCTCTCGGTCAGGATCACGGCGCAGGCCAGGAGCACCAGCGGCGACATGGCGATCAGGGCGACGATGTCGGCGGGATCGACATATTCCAGGGTGGTGGCGTCTATCAGGGCCAGAAGGCCGGTTGAGACCAGCACCACCATGCCGCCCATCATCAGATAGCCGGTCTGGCGCACGCGCGGCATCCGGCCCAATACCAGCAGGCCCAGGAGCAGGCTGGTGATTGCGGCCATGAACGCATAGCCGCGCCATTCGGGGAATGTGCGCAAAAGGCCGGTAAAGGCGAATTTGGGATTGCCCTCGGCGTCGAACATTCCCCAATAGGCGCCCACCGCACCTTCCATGGAATCCTTCTTCGTCGGCTGGTCATAGGCTTCCAGCAGGTAATAGTCCCAGCCCTTTTCCTGCGCGAACTGCACGAAACCGCGCATGAAATAGGCCTGGTTTGCCACCGAGGCTTCGGCGCGGCCGCGCGTGCGCCCCTCCGAGGGCCAGCCTGCTTCGCCCACCACGATCTGCTTGTCGGGAAATTCCGCCTGCATGTGATTGTAGAAGCTGGCGGTCGCTTTCAGGCTGCCGCGCACGTCCGCATTCTCCCAATAGGGCAGCAGGTGCACGAAAATGACGTCGACATACTGGCCGATTTCCGGCGTCAGCATCCAGGTGGACCAGGGTTCGGCGGTGGTGATCTTGATGCGGGCGGGCAAGGCGTCGCGCACCTGCTGGATGTAGGTGTTGAGCTGGTCGGGCGTGACAAAGCCGTTGAGCTGGGTTTCGTTGCCGATGATCACCCGGTCGATGGTGCGCCGGTTGTCCAGCGCGGTGCGGATGCCCAGTTCGATCTCTTTTTCGTTTTTCTCCAGATCGGCGCCGATCCAGATCCCGAGCGAGACCGTCATGCCGTAGCGCCGGGCGATTTCCGGCACCTTGTCCATGCCGCCATCCACCGTATAGGTGCGGATGCGCCCCGTGATCTTGGAAAGCTGCGCCAGATCGCGGTCTATGCGCTCAGGCGTGATATCCCTGGCCTGACGCTGCGTGAAGATGTGGCTGGGGCTATAGGCGATGCCGCGCACCTGCCCGTCCCATTCCGGGGCCACCACCGTATAGTCGCGGCTGGTCCAGAACAGGGCGCTCGCCCCCACCACCATCACCAGCGCGACGGCGATGCGCAGCTTGCCGCCTCCCAGATGCCGCGCGTTCCAAAAGCGGGTGAAGAAGGCGCGCAACACGTCTACTGTTCTTGGCGTTCGCTGGGGTCGGGGATGTAGCCCTTCTCGCCGCGCCTGGGGGCGGGCGTGACCTTCACCAGCCTGATGTCGAACAGCAGGACCTGGTTGGGCGGTATTGTGCCTTCACCGGAACCGCGCACGCCATAGCCCAGATTGGGCGGGATGGTGAGCAGCCAGCGGTCGCCCTCGCGCATCAATTGCAGCGCTTCGATCCAGCCGGGAATGACGCTGGAGAGCCGCATGGTCGCCGGCAGGCCCGGCGAAGTGCCGTCGAAGATCACCTTGTTGATCAGGGTACCGGTGTAATAGACCGTCACCGCATCCGTAGCGGCAGGCCGCTTGCCATAGCCGTTCTGGATGATGCGGAACTGCAAGCCGCTGGGGCGCGTGATCACGCCCTTCTTCAGCTTGTTTTCCTCGAGATATTTCAGGTTGGCGTCGATGCTCAGCGCGTCATCCACCGCGAAGGCGGGCGCCGCCCAGCCAGCCAACAGCAAAACCGCAAAAACAGTCCATAACCGCTTCATTTCAGTCTCCGAAAATCCAGGCGCCCGCCTGACCCCATCCTAGCGCGGCTGGGCCTTCCGCCATAGCGCCTGAAACCATGGAACCCCAGCTTCGCGGCGAAATTTTGTGCCCTTGCTTAACCGCTGGATCAGGTGAATTTGCTGACCAGGTGGATCAGCACCACAAGCCCGAAAACCGCCACCAGGACCCCCGAGCCCCGGTTGATGGTCCGCATGGCCTTTTCGTCGATCCGGGCGTGGAACAGGCCGATCAGGGTGGTCAGGACCAGCCACCACAGGGCCGATCCGCCGACCACGCCGGCGACCACCAGGCTGGCGTCCGTGAAACTGCCTGCCCCCCCGGCGAGCCCGCCCAGGCCGGCAAACAGGCCGCCAAAGAACATCAGGGTGGCCGGATTGGTCACCGTCAGGGCGAAGGTCGACAGCATCGCCCGGGCCAGATTGCTGCCGCCCTTGTCCAGGCCGGTTTCCGGGCAGTGGGGCACCGGCGGGGCGATAAAGGTGTGCCAGCCGAACCAGACCATCATGGCGCCGCCGACCAGCTCGATGATGGTGGAGTAGCCCTGGATCAGCTGGGCGATCCAGGTCAGGCCGAACCCCGTGACGGCCGCGAACACGCCATCGCCCAGCGCCGCGCCCAGCCCCGAGACAAAACCGTTGAGGGTGCCGAAAGCGAAGGTGCGGCGTATGCAGATCAGGTTGACCGGCCCGATCGGGACCGCCGCGATCAGGCCCATCACCACGCCGGAGAGGACCAGGTAAAGGATGGTCATGCCGGCTCGAGCGTTTCCACGAACCGCACCGGCTTGCCATCGGCGCTCCCGGTGCTGGCGAAGTCGCGCATCACGGTACGCCCGCGCAGGATGGTCGCGACCGGCCAGCCCTTGGTCTTCATGCCATCGAAAGGCGTCCAGCCGCAGGTCGAGGCGATCCACTTGTTTTCGATGGTGCGGGTCAGGCCCATATCCACGATGGTGAAGTCGGCGTCATAGCCGCGCACGATGCGGCCCTTGCCGGCGATGCCGAAAATGCGCTGCGGCCCGGAGGCGGTCAGGTCGATGAACCGCTCAAGGGTCAGGTTCCCATTGTTGACGTGATCCAGAAGGATGGTCGCCAGGGTCTGCACCCCGGGCATGCCCGATGGCGTGTCGGGGTAAACCTTGTCTTTCTCCTCGCGCGTATGGGGGGCGTGATCGGACCCGATCACGTCGATTACCCCTTCACGCACCGCCGCCCACAGCGCCTGGCGATGGCTTTCATCGCGGATGGGCGGGTTCATCTGGGCATAGGTGCCCAGCCGCTCGTAGCATTCCGGCGCCGACAGTGTCAGGTGCTGCGGCGTGGTTTCGGCGGTGGCGATATCCTTGGCGTCAGCCAGCAGGGGAATCTCTTCACCGGTGGTGACATGCAGCACATGCAGCCGCCGCCCGGCGGCGCGTGCCAGCCGCAGCACCCGCTCGGTGGACATGCGCGCGGCTTCCGCGTCGCGCCAGATCGGGTGTGTCCCCGGCTTGCCGCGCTCGGCCAGATGCTTGCGCTCGATCATGCGGTCTTCGTCTTCGGAATGAACCGCGACCCGGCGGTTGCCCGATTTCAGCGCCGCGAGAATGTCTTCTTCCTTGTTCAGCAGCAGCGTGCCGGTGGACGAGCCCAGGAACGCCTTGATGCCGCAAACGCCGGGCAGTTTTTCTAGGGTTGCCAGATCGGCGATATTCTGCGGCGCGGCGCCCGCGTAAAATGCGTGATCGCAATGCATGCGCCCGGCGGCACGGGCCAGCTTGTCCTGGATCGCCTCGGCCGTGGTGGTGGGGGGCACGGTGTTGGGCATCTCGAATACGGATGTGACGCCGCCCAGGATGGCGGCCAGGCTGCCGCTGGCGAGGTCTTCCTTGTGGGCATTGCCGGGCTCGCGGAAATGCACCTGGGTATCCATCACCCCCGGCAGCACATGCAGGCCCCGCGCGTCAAAAATCTCGGCGGCCTTGGCGCCTGCGAGATTGCCGATGGCGACAATGCGCCCGCCGATCACCCCGACATCGCCCTCGGCAATGCCATTGGGGGTGGCGACCATGCCGCCCCGGATCAGAAGATCGAAACTTTCCTGATTTTTCATGCTCATGGGTCCGGCAGTTAGCCTACCCCTCCCGCTCTTGGCAATCTTGACGGAGGGGATTAACTGGGATGGATGGAACCCATTCATCTCGAAGACCGCGCGGTTATCGCAATTTCCGGCCCCGAGGCGCGCGATTTTCTGCAGGGCCTGGTCACAAACGATGTGGCGGAAGGGCTGGCCCCGGGCGCAGGCCTGTATACCGCCCTGCTCTCGCCCCAGGGCAAGATCCTGTTCGACTTTCTCGTTACCGAAGGCGAAGGCGCCTTGCTGCTCGATTGCGCCAGGGATTCTTGTGAGAATCTCCTTAGAAAACTGAAGATGTACAAGCTGCGCGCGAAGGTGGAGATCGAGGCCCGCGACCAACTGGGTGTTTACAGCAATCTCAGGGGCCATCCCGACAATCGGCCCGTCCCCTACGCCGACCGCGCTGTCACTTTTCCCGATCCGCGCATGACCGGATTCGGAAACCGCAGCATCGGCGCCCGCGCCGAGATGCCGGCCAATCTGCCCGGCTCCCTCGCCTATCACGAGACACGGCTGGCGCTGGGCGTGCCCGAAGGGCGCGATTTCGGTTATGAAAAAATCTTCGCCCTGGATGCCGGGCTGGAAGAACTGCATGGCGTGTCCTTCACCAAGGGCTGCTACATCGGCCAGGAACTGACATCGCGCATGAAACACCGCGCCACCGCCCGCAAGCGCATCCTCACCATCACCGGCGAAAGTGAACTGCCCGGAGGCGGCGCGGTCACGCGCGGGACGGGCGAGATTGGGGAAATTCTCTCCAGCTATGGCCGGACCGGCTTTGCTTTGGTGCGGCTCGACCGCCTGGACGAGACGCAGGGCGAGATAACCGCGGCGCAAATTCCGGTGACACTGAAAAGGCCGGCATGGCTGCTCTAGAAAAGACGCGATGCCCATGGCCGGGCGAAGACCCGCTTTATGTCGCCTATCACGACAGCGAATGGGGCGTGCCGGAGCATGACGCCCGCGCCCTGTACGAGAAGCTGGTGCTGGACGGATTCCAGGCCGGGCTTTCCTGGATCACCATCCTGCGCAAGCGGGAAAACTTCCGCAAAGCCTTCCACGATTTCGATCCGCATAAGATCGCCCGCTACACCGCGCGCGATGTGGACCGGCTTTTGAAGAATGAAGGCATCATCCGCAGCCGCGCCAAGATCGAAGCGGCAATCCGGGGCGCCCGGTTGTGGCTGGACATCGAAGAATCCGAGCCAGGCGGCTTTCACGAGCTGATCTGGAAGCATGTCGGCGGCAAGCCCGTGACCAACCGCTTCAAGAAGGACGACCAGGTGCCGGCGCAAACCGAGATGAGCCAGGGCCTGTCGAAAGAATTAAAGCAGCGCGGCTTCAACTTCTGCGGCCCGGTCATCGTCTATGCCTTTGCCCAGGCCACCGGCATGGTCAATGACCATCTGACCACCTGCTTCCGCCATGAAGACTGCGCCAAACGCACCGCCAGGTGATCCGGAGCGCGGAACGGTCCGTAGGTTCGTGCATGAACCCCATCATCGTCTGGTTCCGGCAGGATTTGCGGCTGGCCGACAATCCGGCGCTGAAGGCCGCCGCCGCGACCGGCGCGCCGCTGATCTGCCTGTTCGTTCTGGATGACGGGGCCGCGGGAGACTGGAAATGGGGCGGCGCGTCGCGCTGGTGGCTGCATCATTCCCTCACCGCCCTGGGAAAATCGCTGAAGGGGAATCTGGTGCTGCGCAGGGGCGATGCGGCTGCCGTTATCCCTGCCCTGATGCACGAGACCGGCGCGGACCGCGTCTTCTGGAATCGCTGCTACGAACCCTTTGCCGTCGCCCGCGACACGGCGCTGAAAACCGGGCTGCGCGCGGAAAGCTTCAGCGGCACGCTGTTGCATGAACCATGGGAGATAAAGACCGGTGCCGGCACGCCCTTCCGCGTCTTCACGCCGTTCTGGAAAGCCATGCGGGACCGGCCGGTGGAAAAACCGTGCCCCGCGCCGAAAGCTCTGAAATTCGGCAGCGCGGCAAGCGAGCGACTGGAAGATTGGAAGCTGCTGCCGGTCAAACCCGATTGGGCTAAGAAATTCGACTGGACGCCGGGGGAAAAATCGGCGCAGGGCGCACTGTATGATTTTCTGGACGACATCGACGACTATGGCCATGCCCGCGATCTGCCGGACCGCGATGGCACGTCACGCCTGTCGCCGCATCTGCATTGGGGTGAAATCTCGCCGCGGCAGGTCTGGCATGCAGTGCGGGCGAGATCGCACAGCCAGGGCAGCGAAACGTTCCTGAAAGAACTGGGCTGGCGCGAATTCTGCGCCCAGCTCCTGTTTCACAATCCGGACCTGCCCTCCCGGCCGCTGGACCGGCGCTTTGCCAAATTCCGCTGGCGCACGAGCGAAACGGATTTCCGCGCCTGGACAACGGGGCAGACCGGCATTCCCATCGTGGATGCCGGCATGCGCCAGCTCTGGCAAACGGGCTGGATGCACAACCGGGTGCGCATGATCGTCGCCAGTCTGCTGATCAAGCATCTGGGCATCCATTGGCAACGCGGCGAGGAATGGTTCTGGGACACGCTGGTGGACGCCGATCTCGCCAGCAACAGCGCCAACTGGCAGTGGGTGGCGGGCTGCGGCGCCGACGCCGCGCCCTTTTTCCGCATCTTCAATCCGGTGCTGCAGGGCGAGAAATTCGATCCCCAGGGCGTCTATGTCCGCCGCTTCATCCCCGAACTGAAAAATTGTCCCGACAAATATATCCACAAGCCCTGGGACGCGCCGCAGCCACCGAAAAATTACCCCGCGCCCATCGTGGATTTGGCCGCGGGACGGGACCGCGCCCTGAGCGCTTTTCGAGCCTTGAAGGGTTAGGCGCGGCCTACTAGGTTCCGGTCATGCAAATAAAGCATGACGTCATCGCCGCCATTGGCGGCACGCCGCTGATCCGTCTCAGGCAGGCTTCCGAAGCCACGGGCTGCGAAATCCTCGGCAAGGCGGAATTCCTCAATCCCGGCCAGTCGGTCAAGGACCGTGCCGCGCTTTTCATCATCCAGGACGCGATCAGGCGCGGCAGACTGCGGCCCGGCGGCACCATCGTGGAAGGCACCGCCGGCAATACCGGCATCGGCCTGGCCACCGTGGCCAATGCGCTTGGCTTCAAGACCGTGATCGTGATCCCCGAAACCCAAAGCCAGGAAAAGAAAGACGCACTGCGCCTGTTGGGCGCCGAGCTGATTGAAGTGCCCGCCGTGCCGTACAAGGACCCCAACAATTATGTGAAACTGTCGGGGCGGCTGGCGGAGCAGTTGGCGAAAACGGAAAAGAATGGCGCGGTCTGGGCCAACCAGTTCGACAATGTCGCCAACCGCCAGGCCCATGTCGAAGGCACCGGCCCGGAAATCTGGGCGCAGACCGATGGCAAGGTGGATGGCTTCACCTGCGCCGTCGGCACCGGGGGCACCTTGGGCGGCATGGCCATTGCGCTGAAAGAGCGCAACAAGAATGTCCGAATCGCCGCCGCCGATCCGCTGGGCGCGGCAATCTATAGCTGGATCAAAACCGGCAAGCTGGAAAGCCACGGCAACTCCATCACCGAAGGCATCGGCCAGGGCCGCGTCACCGCCAATCTGGATGGCGTGCCGATTGACGACGCCTATGAGATTCCCGACGAGGAAGCGCTGCCGCTGATCTTCGATCTGCTGCAGCATGAAGGGTTGTGCATGGGCGGTTCCACCGGCATCAATGTCGCGGGCGCCATCCGCATGGCCAGGGACTTGGGCCCCGGCCACACCATCGTCACGATCCTGTGTGACTATGGAAACCGCTATCAGAGCAAGCTGTTCAATCCCGCTTTCCTGCGCGAGAAGGGCTTGCCCGTTCCGCCCTGGCTGGCCGAACAAGGTGCACCACTGGCGGTTCCGTATCTATGAGCAACCTGGTGTCCACCGAATGGCTGGCCGCGCATTTGAACGATGTGCGGGTGGTGGATGCCTCCTGGTACATGCCGAACGACAAGCGCGATCCGCACGCCGAATTCGAAGCCGCGCATATTCCCGGGGCGGTCCATTTCGACATAGACGCCATCGCCGACCGCTCCACCGACCTGCCCCACATGATGCCGTCGGCTGGGGCATTCGCCAAAGCCGTCGGCGCCTTGGGCATCGGCAATGGCGACACGGTGGTGGTCTATGACGGTTCCGGCATCTTCTCTGCCCCCCGGGTGTGGTGGATGTTCAAGGCCATGGGCCATGATCAGGTAAAGGTGCTGGATGGCGGCTTTCCGAAATGGCGGCGCGAAGTGCGCCCCATCGAAACCGGCGCCGTCCGGCCCGAGAGCCAGATTTTCCGCGCCAGCCTTCGTCCTGCCATCATGCGCGACTTCGATGACGTGATGAACATCGTGAAGGATCACAGCGCCCAGATCGCCGATGCCCGCAGCCCCGGCCGCTTTACCGGCAGCGAAGCCGAACCGCGCGCCGGCGTGCGCGGCGGCCACATGCCGGGCGCCGCCAATGTGCATTTCCGCACCCTGCTCACCGCCGAGGGCACCTTCAGGCCGCAAGCGCAGCTGCGCGAGATTTTCGAAAAGGCGGATGTGGACACACAGAAGCCGATCGTCACAAGTTGCGGCACCGGGGTCACCGCCGCCATCCTGATGCTGGCGCTGGACGAGATCGGCGCGAAGGATACCGCGCTCTATGACGGCTCCTGGACCGAATGGGGCGCCCGCCCTGAAGCACCCGTGGTCAAGGGCTGACATGGCCAAGGCGGCGCGGCGCATTCCCATGACGGTGACGTTCCTGGAGATGAACGCCAGGCCCACCGCCCTGCCGCCGCCGCAACCGCGCGGCAAGGTCGCCCTGCTTCGCTGCGAAAAGCCGCCGGTCCATTTCTACCGCTATCTCTATGACACGATCGGTGCGGATTATTTCTGGGTGGACCGCAAGCGGCTGACGCCGGACAAGCTGGCGGAGGTGATCCAGGACCCGCTCAACCTGCTCTATGTTCTGTATGCGGATGGAAGTCCCGCCGGCATAGCCGAACTGGACCTGCGCAAGGAAGGGGTGGCCAATATCTCCTATTTCGGCCTGATGCCCGAAGTGATCGGCCGCCGCCTGGGCTATTTCTTCTTTTATCACACCTGCGCCAATGCGTGGGCGCATCCCATCCAGCGACTGACCATCAACACCTGCACGCTGGATCATCCCCGCGCTCTACCGCTATACCAGCGGCTGGGCTTCACCGCGTATGCCCGCGAAGAACGATTTGTCGAACTGCTCTAGGTTCCGGGAATTGCCATGAATATCGTCGTTCTGATCGGCATCATCATCACCGTGGCAACCGGAATCCCGGTCTACCTGCAGATGCGGAGGCATCCCAAGGGCCTCAGGATCCTGTTCTTTGCCGAAATGTGGGAGCGTTTTTCCTATTACGGCATGCGCGGACTTCTGATCTTCTACCTGACCCGGCACTTCCTGTTCGACGACGCCACCGCCAACGGCCAGTACGGCGCCTACACTTCGCTGGTCTATCTGCTGCCACTGATCGGCGGCGCGCTGGCCGACCGTTACCTGGGCACCCGCAAGGCCATTGCCTATGGCGCGGTCCTGCTGGTGGCCGGTCATTGCCTGATGGCGGTGGAAGGCAGCCCGGCCAAACAATTCCTGGTGCATGACGGCGCGCGCTACGAAGTTCTGTCCGGCGAAACGCCACGCGTCGTGGTGGACGGCAACAGCTATCGCTATTCCTCAGCCGGGAATGGCGGCATTGCCGTTGCCGGACTTCCGGCCACTGCTGCTCTGCCGGCGACCCTGACGGCCGGCAGCTATTCCACGGTAGAAGAACGCGACCCCTTCTTCCTGTCGGTCTTCTATCTCGCTCTGTCGCTCATCATCATGGGCGTCGGATTCCTGAAGCCGAACATCTCCACCATCGTCGGCCAGCTTTACAAGGCAGGCGATCCGCGCCGCGATCCCGGCTTCACGCTCTACTATTACGGCATCAACCTCGGCGCCTTCTGGGCCGCCATCCTTTGCGGCCTCTTGGGCGAAACCGTCGGCTGGTGGGCAGGCTTCGGCCTTGCCGGTGTTGGCATGCTGGCCGGACTGATCGTCTTCCTGCGGGGCAAGGTCCATCTGGAAGGACATGGCGAACCGCCCTCTCCCGCCTTGCTGGCGCAGCCGGTGCTGGGGCTACTGAGCCGCGAACATATCATCTACATAGGCGGACTGCTCGGCGTCGGCCTGGTCTGGCTGCTGGTGCAGCGCAATCAGGCGGTTGGCCTGCTGCTCGCCGCCGGCTCGGTGATCGTGCTGGGCTATGTCGGCTGGTACATCGCGGCACGCTGCCAGGGCCGCGCCCGCATGGACATGATCCTGGCGCTGCTCCTGATCGCCGGCGCGGTGGTGTTCTTCACATTGTTCGAGCAGGCCGGCACATCGCTCAACCTCTTCGCCGACCGCAACACGCAATTGCCTGACGGCTTCACTGCGGCGCAGACCCAATCCTTCAATGCCGGATTCATTCTCCTGTTCGCGCCGCTGTTCGCAATGCTGTGGGCCTGGCTGGGCCGCAAGAACATGGATTTCGACCCGGTGGTGAAATTCGGGCTGGGCCTGGTACAGGTCGGCGCGGGCTTTCTGGTCCTGGTCTGGGCCGCGGGCTTTGCCGACACGGACTATCGCCTGCCGCTGATATTCCTGGCACTGGCCTATCTGCTGCACACCACTGGCGAATTGTGCCTGTCGCCGGTCGGCATGGCAGAGATCACCAAACTGTCGGTGCCCGCCCTGGTCTCGACCATGATGGCGATCTGGTTCCTGTCCAGCAGCTGGGCGCAGTATATTGGCGCCTTCATCGCCGAGCATGCCGGCACCGAGACCCTGGGCGGCCAGGCGATCGATCCGCGCGCCGCGCTGGAAACCTCGCTGGGCGTCTTCAATGTGATCGGCTGGGTCGGCGTCGGCAGCGGCGTGTTCTTCTTTCTGATCAGCTATCTGTGGCCGCGGCGGGCCGCTTAACCATGGACAAGAAAGACAAGCCCGAAACCCTCGCCGTCTCCGCCGGCCGCATGAGCGATGAACATTTCGGCGTGGTCAACACGCCGGTCTATCGCGCCTCCACCATTCTCTATCCCGATCTGGCGGCGCTGAAGGCCAACAGGCAACCTTACAGCTATGGCCGGCGCGGCACGCCGACCACCCGCAGCTTCGAAGAAGCGATCTGCGCCATGGAAGGCGCGGCGCGTACCGTCACGGTGCCGTCGGGGCTCAACGCCAATGCGCTGGCCACCCTTTCGGTTTGCGGCGCGGGCGATCACCTGCTGATGGTGGACAGCGCTTACGAACCCACCAAGACCTTCTGCGAGACCACCCTCAAGCGCATGGGTGTCGAGACCAGCTACTACGCGCCCACCGATGACATCGCGCCGCTTCTGAAGCACAACACCAAGGCGGTATTCTGTGAAAGCCCCGGCTCCCTCACCTTTGAGGTGCAGGACATTCCCGCCATCGTGAAAGCGGCGCATGCCAAAGGCGCCTCAGTGCTTATGGACAATACCTGGGCAACGCCGGTTTTCTTCCAGCCACTGGCGCATGGCGTGGACCTTTCCATCCAGGCGGCCACCAAATATGTCGGCGGCCATGCCGATGTGATGCTGGGCTATGTCGCCGCCAATGACAGCCATGCGGCGCGGCTGCACGAGACCCATGGCAATCTGGGGCTCTATGCCAGCGGCGACGATTGCTTCCTGGGCCTTCGAGGCCTGCGCACCCTGCCGGTCCGGCTGGCGCGCCATCAGGACACCGGCCTCACCCTGGCCCGCTGGCTGTCCGAGCGCCCCGAAGTGGCGCGGGTGCTGCATCCAGGGCTGGAAAGCGACCCTGGCCATGCCCTGTGGAAGCGCGATTTTTCCGGCGCCTGCGGCCTGTTCGGGCTGGTGCTGAAACCGGCGTCCGACGCTGCGGTCGCCGCCTTCGTGGATGGGTTGCAGCATTTCGGCATCGGCTATTCCTGGGGCGGGTTTGAAAGCCTGATCGTCCCGGCGCATATCAGGCGCAGCGCCAGGGCCTTCGCGGCGGAAGGACCGGTCTTGCGCATTCATGCGGGCCTGGAAGACGCGGGCGACCTGATCGCCGATCTGGAAAAGGGCCTCAACCGGCTGAGAGAGCAATCGTGACCGACCACCTGACCCACGCCGCCTTCGTCTCCACCGTCAAGTTCGACGACAAGGGCCTGGTGCCGGTGATTGCCCAGAGCGCGGCGACGGGCCAGGTGCTGATGTTCGCCTGGATGACCCGCGAGACCCTGGAAATGACCCTGGCAACCGGGCGCGTCACCTACTGGTCCCGCTCGCGCCAGTCGGTCTGGACCAAGGGCGAGACCAGCGGCCACCACCAGCACCTGGTCGAGGCCTATGTGGACTGCGACGGCGACGTCCTGCTGCTGAAGGTGGACCAGATGGGGCCGGCCTGCCACACCGGGGCGCCAAGCTGCTTTTTCCGCAAGTTAGATTGAAGCGGAACGGGCTGACGCGGGTTATAGTGCGGACATGTCAGACCTGAAGTCTTCCCCGCATCGCGCCGTTGGAGCCGACCCTCTCACCCCCAAATTCATGACGGCGGTGATCACCGCGGTGGTCGTGGCCGGCATCTATTTCGGCCGCCCCGTGCTGATGCCCCTGGCGCTGGCGGTGCTGATGGCCTTCGCCCTGGCGCCACTGGTCGGGCTGCTCAAGCGCTGGCATCTGGGCCAGGTTGCTCCCGTCCTGATCAGCGTGCTGCTGGCGGTGGTGGTCCTGACGTCGCTGGGCGGCTTCATGGGCTCGCAGCTGGCCAAGCTGGCGGCCGAACTGCCGCGCTATCAGACCAACCTGGCCCACAAGATCCAGTCGGTGGTGGGCGGGGCGGCAAACAACAACACCATCATGCGGCTCAACAAGACCGTGGAAACGCTGGCCGAACAGGTCACCGGCAGCAGCAAGGCCGAGGAGACAGCCGGCGTCACGCCGGACGATCCGATCAAGCCGATCCCCGTCATCATCCGCCGCACCTCGGTGGCGCCCTGGTCCATCGCCCAGACCGTTCTGGGCCCGCTGCTGGAGCCGCTGGGCCTGATCGTGCTGGTGCTGGTGTTCGTCGGCTTCATCCTGCTGCAGAAAGACGATTTGCGAGACCGCATCGTGCGCCTGGCGGGATCGCGCGACATGCAGCGCACCACCATCGCGCTGGACGAGGCTGCTTCGCGGCTGTCGCGCTATCTGTTTTTGCAGACCGGGGTCAATATCTGCTTCGGACTGATCATCGGCATTGGCCTGTGGCTGATCGGCATTCCCAATCCCGGGCTGTGGGGGCTGATGTCCGGCCTGATGCGCTTTGTTCCTTATGTCGGCGTGCCGCTGGCCTCGCTGTTTCCCCTGGCCCTGGCGCTGGCGGTCGACCCAGGCTGGAGCATGCTGGTCCAGGCCATGATTCTCTACTTCGTGGTGGATGCCGTGACCGGCCAGGCGATCGAGCCTTTCCTGTATGGCCGCAGCATGGGCCTGTCGGCGGTGGCGGTCGTGGTCGCGGCAGCGTTCTGGACCTGGCTGTGGGGACCAGTGGGCCTGCTGCTCTCCACCCCGCTGACCATGTGCTTCGTGGTTTTCAGCCGCCATGTCGAAAGCCTGAAATTCCTGGATGTGATGCTGGGCGACCAGCCGGCACTGCGCGCCGAGCAAAGCCTGTACCTGCGCATGCTGGCCAACGACCCCGACGAAGCTGCCGACGAAGCCGAAATCTTTCTCAAGCAAAATTCACTGTCGGCCTATTATGACGAAGTGGCGGCCCGCGCCCTGATGCTGGCCCAGACCGATGTTGATCGCGGCGTGCTGGACCCGGTGCGCCAGGAGCGCATCCGCGACGCCATCAAGGGCCTGATCGTCAACCTTTCCGACCGCAAGGACGAAGACGCCGGCGATCCTTCCCACAACTGGCACGGCGCGTCGGTCGAACCCGTCCTGTGCGTGGCCGGGCGCGGCCCGCTGGACGAAGCCGCCGCCTTGCTGCTGGTGGACATGCTTGGAAAATACGGTGTGGGGGCGCGGGTCGTGTCGTCGGATGAGACCTCGGCCACCCATATCCGCGAATTGTCCTGCGCAGGTGTGCGCCTGACCTGCGTTTCCTATCTGGAACCGGGGACATTCAAGAATGCGCGCTACCAGGTGCGCCGGTTGCGCAAGCACATGCCCGGCGTGCCGGTGATTGCGATCTTCTGGGGTCTGGCGGGTGACAATTCGCGTTACCTCGACGGCATCGAAGCCACCGAAAGCGATATCGTCACCACCGGCCTCAAGGAAACGGTGCAACACATCCTGGCCTTCGCCCGTCGCGCCTCGCAGCCGACGATCGCGGCGGCCAAGTGAATTTAAAAGGGCCCAACGCTTCGCTACATGAGGCCGCGCCGTCCGACTATGGCGTGCTTCTGACGACCGTGCCGTCGCGCGACGAAGCCGCCTCAATCGCCAATCTGCTGATCGACGAAAGGCTGGCGGCCTGCGTCCAGCTATTGCCCATCGAAAGCTTCTATCGCTGGGACGGCAAGACCCGGAACGAGGCCGAACTGCTGCTGCTGATCAAGACCCGCACCGCCCTGTTTGAAAGCGCCATCGCCCGGATCAAGGCGGTGCATAGCTATGCCGTGCCACAGATCGTCGCCCTGCCCTTCAGCGCGGGGTTTGCCGGCTATTTCCACTGGATGGACGAAGTGACGGCCTGACGGCATACTTGCGGGAAACCAGAACAAGAGCCGCAAGGCCATGCCGCACCCACTATCGCTGGCGCATCTGAGCCTGATCGCCAGCCCACCCGAAGACCTGATCAGGATCGCGGCCTTGGCGGGATTCGACCTGGTGGACCTGCGTCTTTCCCCCGCGACCCCAACCGATCGCGTTTATGACGATAAGGAGCGGATATCTCTGTGCCGCGCACTTCTTCCGCTTTTGCAGGGCAACGGGCTTGCGGTCTGGGATGTCGAAATCATTCGTCTCGGCGACGACACCGACCCCGAACGCCATCTGCCACTGATGGAGGCCGCGAGCCTGCTGGGAGCACGCCGATTGAAGGTCGTTTGCGACAGTGATGACCCGGCACAGGCCGCCACATTGCTGGCGCGGCTGGCCGAACTGGCCGCGCCCTTCGGTCTCACGCTCGATCTGGAATATATGATTTTCTCCGGCGTGAAGTCCCTGGGCGCGGCGCTCGCGGTCAGCCGCGCCGCCGCACAGTCCAATCTCAAGGTGCTGGTGGACGCATTGCACTGGATGCGCGCCGGCGACAGTATGGCCGACATCAGGGCCGCCCCGGCCGGAAGCCTGGGTTATGTCCAGCTTTGCGACGGCCCCCTTCAGGCGCCTTGGGGACACGACGCCCTGATCCGGGAGGCGCGGACCGACCGGCGCGCTCCGGGCGACGGAGAGTTTCCCCTGAAAGACTTGCTGGACGTCATGCCGGAAGGATGCGTCGCCAGCGTCGAGGTGCCCTTGCGTCCCGGCGATGATCCCCTCATGCATGCCCGGCACCTCCATGAAGCGGCGCGGCGCATCACAGACCTTGGTGAGAACGCATCATGACTCCATTGCGGATCGCGGTTATGGGTGCGGGCCTGATCGGCAGGCGGCATATCCAGACCATCCTGGACATGCCCGGCGCTGCCGAACTGGTGGCCGTGGCCGATCCGCTGGGTGCCTCGGCAGAGCTGAAAACGGGAAGCGCCCCCTGGTTTGCGGACGAACGCGAGATGCTGGACCGGGCGCGCCCGGAAGCCGTGGTGATCGCCACGCCGAACCGCCTGCACCTGCCCCAGGGCCTTGCCTGCTGCGAACGCGGCATTCATTTCCTGATGGAAAAGCCGGTAACCGCCACCCTGGAGGAAGCCGAAACCCTGGTGGCGGCCATCCGCGCCAGCGGCGTCAGGACACTGGCCGGGCATCACCGTCGCTATCTCGCGGCCATCCAGGATGCCAAAGCCGTGATCGCGAAGGGAACGCTGGGCCGGCTGGTGGCGGTATCGGTGGTATGGGCGACGCGCAAGCCCGACGACTACTTCAAGACCGCGTGGCGCACCCAGCCTGGCGGCGGCCCTCTTCTCATCAACGCCATCCATGAAATCGACATGCTGCGGCACCTGTGCGGCGAAATCGTCAGCGTCAGCGGGATCAAGAGCAATGCGATGCGCGGTTTCGCGGTCGAGGACAGCGCGGTCGCCATGTTCCGCTTCGCCAATGGCTGCCTCGGCACCCTGGCCTGCACCGATGCCGGATTTTCGCCCTGGACCATCGAGCAGGGCAGCGGCGAGAATCCCGCGTTCCCGCACAGCGCGCAAAGCGCCTATCGCCTGATCGGCACGGAGGGCAGCCTGGAATTGCCGGTGCTGCGGACCTGGTCAGCGCCCGTACCCGGCGACATCGGCTGGAATCGCCCGATCGCTGCCACCGAGGCCGTGCCGCCCTATCACGACCCATACAAGGCGCAACTCGCCCATTTCCAGCGCCTGGTGCGGCTGGACGAACCGCCGGTGGTCTCGGTCGCGGATGGCGCCCGCACCCTGGCGGCGACCCTGGCGGTGACGCAATCCAGCGACGAGGAACGGCCCCGCACGCCGTATCGCTTTCCATAATGGTGATGGCGACCCCGGCTGGATTCGAACCAGCGACCACCGGCTTAGAAGGCAGGTGCTCTATCCAGCTGAGCTACGGAGTCGTGCGCCGATCCTAGGCCAAAAGACCCAAAAAATCAGTGCGGCCCATTCAATGCGACCACGGCACCTTGCGGTCGAACTTGAAATTGTCCGAATAGGCCTTGGGCTTGGGCACCAGCACGTGCGGCTCGAACACCTGGTAGGGAATGGCGTTGGCCTTCGCATAGGCAACCGCTTCTTCCGCCGTGTCGAACTCCAGACAAAGCTGCTGGCGCATGTCGCCCGAAGAGGTCCAGCCCATCAGGGGATCGATGGTGCGCGGCGTCTCCGGCTCATATTCCAGCTGCCACAGCTTGGTGCGGGCCTTGCCCGATTGCATGGCGTTCTTGGCCGGTCTGTAAATACGCGCGCGCATGGCACCCTCAAAAAAACTCTATCCCGCGTTCACTGCCGCGCCCGCCCTCAAGTCGCTGACGCGCGGGCGGGCTTGGCATTTGTTTTCCGCGCGACCGCGCGGAAAACAAATGGTCGGAGCGGCTGGATTCGAACCAACGGCCCTTAGCTCCCAAAGCTAATGCTCTACCAGGCTGAGCTACGCTCCGATCAGAGCCCGTCAGGAATTACACGCTGGGGACAAAGGCGTCAATTAACCTCGACAAAACGCCCGAAAAACAGGCTTTGCCAGTTTTTTCCCGTCAAAATGAACTGGCCCGTGGCCGCGTCATGGGCAATCCCGTTGGGCACGAAATTGGAATCGGAATCGATGTAACGGCGCTCATAGGCGTTCATCCGGGCCCGCAGGGGCTTCAGGTCGGCGCTGGCCTCGACGCAGCCGGTCGCGGGATTGATCTTCACCACATCCCAATATTCGAAGACATTGGCCCAGACCGCGCCGTCCACATATTCCAGTTCATTGAGATTATCGAGATAGCGGCCATCCCGTGTCACCCGCACCGAACCGAGGGTGCTGAAATCCTTCGGCGACACGAAAAACAGCCGGCTGGAACCGTCGCTGGCGATCAGCCGCGTGGCGTCATGGGTCAGGCCCCAGCCGTCGCGCGGATTGGGAAATTCCGCCAGCGGACGCAGCTGGCGGTCGAACACAAACACCCGGCCCTCGCGCCAGCTCATCTGGTAGATGCGCCCATCGAACATCGTCACGCCCTCGCCGAAATAGCGTTTTCCCGCCGTCATCAGCTGCGTGACCTTGCCGGTGGCCGGATCGATACGGTTGATCCGTGTATCGCCGAACAGATTGCCGGTGCCTTCCAGCAGGGCGCCATTGTCCACTTCCAACCCTTGCGTGAAGCCAAGCGTGTCGCGCTGGATCTGCTTTTCCACCTGGAAGGTCAGCTTTTTGGGCGCGGGACATTTTTGCGCCAGCGCCGGGGCGGCGCAAAGCGTCAGCAGGACAAAGCAAAGCAGGTATCGCATGGCGGCGACTATCGCAGCCGCCGACGTAAAATCAATTCGCGAGGGTCAGGAATCCATCACCGCTATTTCCGCGACCAATTCACCTTTCGGTCCGTCCCCCACCCGCACCTCGACCTTCTGGCCTTCCTGCAATTCGCGGACATTGCAGCGGCGCAAGGTTTCCATATGGATGAAAATGTCGGTGGTGCCGGGGCCACGGCTGACAAAGCCATAGCCCTTGGCGCGGTTGAACCATTTCACCGTGCCTTCAAAGGCCGGACCGCGCGGCTCGGCGACATAGCGCGGACCGCGTTCGCTGACCGTGGGCATGACCTGGGCGGTGGAATTGTCCAGGGACAGGATGCGGCTGGCCTGCATGCCGCGCGGGCCTTTCACGGCCTCGCACACCACGGACGCGCCCTCGAAGGCCTGCTTGAAGCCGGACTGGCGCACACAGGTCTGGTACAGCAGGATGTCACCCTCGCCTTCCGAACCGGACGGCGTGATAAATCCATAGCCTTTATGGGCATCAAACCACTTGACCTGACCGGTAACGGTCCGGCCGCCAGCATCCTCCATGTCCCCCCCTGCGATTGCCAGCAGGTTTCGCCACAATCCTGCCTTATTGGACCTCCCGCCAAAAGGGGGGGTACGGACGAATTTTCGGGGTGTACCGGACCTGACGCTGGGCCAATATGCCCGCGCTCCTCAGGAAAGCCGCGATGTTCCGCTCTGCCACGCGCCCACAACCGCCCCACCAACAGGGAAAGACAGGACCGTCCCCCAATCCGGCGCCGGCCGTCTGGATCGCCGGCCTGGCCGGCGTGGTGGTTATCCTGCTTCTGTTCGTGATTGTGGTGATTTAGCGGTTTCTATTTTGGTGCAAAGAAGCGAAACTGCCGCATTCGACAGGGTTTGCGACAAATCCTGTTTGCGTGGGGGTATGGCGTGACGTCAAAATTGCGCCTCATGATCAAAGAAGAAGCCAAGCCGCACATCCTGCTGGTGGAGGATGCGCGCGACATCCGCGAGCCCCTGGCGCGCTATCTGCGCGAGCACAGCTATCGCGCCACCACGGCCCAGGACGCCGCAGCGGCGCGCAAGGTAATGAAGGGCGCCGCCATCGACCTGGTGGTGCTGGACATCATGATGCCCGGCGAGGACGGCCTCAGCCTGTGCCGCTCCATCCGCGAGACCACCCAGATTCCCGTCATCCTGTTGACGGCCCGCGGCGAGGAAGTGGACCGCATCATCGGCCTGGAAATGGGCGCCGACGATTATATCGCCAAGCCGTTCAGCCCGCGCGAATTGATCGCCCGCGTCGCCGCCGTCCTGCGCCGCACCCAGGCCCTGCCGCCGCGCCAGAAACCACCGGGCGCCGAACGGGTGCGCTTCGGGGACTGGATGCTCGACACCGGCCAGCGCGAGTTGATCGGCCCGGACGGCGTCGCCCTGCCCTTGTCCAGCGGCGAATTCCGTCTGCTTTCGGCCCTGCTGGAGCGGCCCAAGATTGCCCTCACCCGCAACCAGCTGCTGGACCTGACCAAGGGCCGCGATGCCGACCTGTTCGATCGTTCGATCGACAACCATGTCAGCCGACTGCGCAAGAAAATCGAGCCGGACCCCAAGAATCCGCGCTATATTAAGACCGTATGGGGAGGCGGGTACATCTTCGCGATGGACCCAGAAATGGCTTAGGCGCCTGACGGGCGGCCATAAAAGCAAGGGCTGAACATGCGATTCCGACTCTGGCCGCGCACCCTTGTGGTGCAGTTGATCCTGGTGACCGCCGCCGCCGTGGCGATCTCCAATATCGGCGTCGCAATCTATTTCTACAAAAACAGCGAGGCCCAGGCCCGCAACTTCAATACCGAGCGCATGATCGACCGCACGGCCGCGGTCGCCGCCACGGTCCGGCAGGTATCGCAGCAACCACGCCTGGTCGTGATGCAGAATATGAGCCGCGCGGAATGGCGTTTCCGCGAAGCAAAGGGATACGTTCCCCGGCCGATGACGGCCGAGGAAATGGCACTGGCCAAGCGCCTGGCGGATGCCCTGCCGCAAAACTATCCGCGCAAGGATGCCATCCGTGTGCATCTGCATCAGCCACTGTACAACATCCCGGAAGAATTGCGGGCATTCCGTGCGCGCGAGCTGCGCACCGTCACCGAAGTGATCCAGACCATCGTTCCCATCGACGATCGCACCGCCATGAGCGGCGTGCTGCTGAGACCGACGCCGGTCTGGCCTCTGGAGCTGATGATCGCCGCCGCTATCGCCTGCGTGCTGGCTTCGGCGGGCGCCGCCTTCATGGCGCGGCGGGTGGTGCGGCCCTTGTCCGAACTCACCAGCGCCGCCGCCGCCATGGCGGTGGGATCGGGCACACCGCATGTCGCGGAACAGGGACCGGAAGACGTGCGCAACGCCGCCGCCGCCTTCAATGCCATGGCCGAGAAGGTCACCAAGACCCTGGAAAGCCAGCGCCACCTTTTGTCGGCGGTGGGCCACGACCTGCGCACACCTCTGACCGCCATGCGCATCAACCTGGAATTCGTCGAGGATAGCGAGTTGCGCGAAGGGCTGATGCGCAATCTCGACGAATTGCAGGCCTTGACCGAGCAGGTGCTGGCCGCGGCCAAGGGTGCCGGCGGCGAACAGCGGCGCAGCGTGGACCTGTCGGCGCTGGTGGAAAGCCTGTGTACCGACCTGGACGAAATCGGCGAGCCGGTGAGCTGGGCCAACCACTCCCCCGCCCCCATTTCCTGCCGCCCCAACGAGATCAAGCGCGCCGTGCGCAACCTGGTGGAGAATGCAGTCGCCTATGGCCACAAGGCCGATGTGAGGATCGCCAATGCCGGCGATGGCTATGACGTGGTGGTCGAGGATGAGGGCCCCGGCATCCCGGAAACCGACCGCCAGCGCGTGTTCGAGCCTTTCGTCCGACTGGAAAGCTCGCGCAACGAAGCCACCGGCGGCACCGGGCTGGGCCTGACCCTGGTCAAGGCGATTGTCGAGGGCCATGGCGGCGTGGTCATGCTGGAGAACCGCCCCGGCGGCGGCTTGAGGGCCCGGATGCATCTGCCGCGCGTCGCAGGTGCGGCCTAGTTGCCGCTGGCAACAAGAAACATCTTCCAAGCCCCGAAAACTGCACTTCCCCAAAGGGTTTGACTTGGATCTTGAGGTGACGTCTGAAGGCGGCCATGACCGATGACCCCCTCTATCGCCGCGAGCTTTTGCGGCTGGCGGCGAACGCTGCCGGGGCCGGGCACCTGCCGGCACCCGACGCTTCTGGCTCCGCCCACAACCCCGCCTGCGGCGACCGGGTGACGGTAGAGCTGATGCTGGAAGGCGGACGGATCGCCGCCCTGGCCCATCAAACCCAGGCCTGCATCCTCACCCAGGCCTCGGTGGCGCTGCTGGCGGAAGCTGGCGCCGGACTGGATCAGGCTGGTCTGGCGCGGCTGGCAGGTGGCCTCAAGACCATGCTGGCCGGTGGCGCGGCGCCCTCGCCCGCCTATGCGGTGTTCGAGGCCGTCGCCGGCCATCCCGGCCGGCATGCCTGTGTGCTGCTGCCGCTCGAGGCGGCGCTCAAGGCTTTAGAGAGCCCCGAACCACGCACTGCCGGGACCAAGGGCTAGCGCCGACCCTACCAGCCGGGCCTCGCCGGTTCCCAGCTCCAGCGCCCGGGCAGGCCCGGGCAGATCGAAGCGGACGCCGTCTTCGCCCAGGTTGAAGACACAGACGATCTTCTCGCTCCCCGCCTCGCGGACAAAGGCCAGCGCGTCGCCGGCCAGCAGGGTGAGCGTGCCGCTGCGCAGCGCCGGATGGGCATTGCGCGCGCCAAGCCACTTGCGCGTGAAGGCCAGCGCCGAATCCGGATCGCGCTCCTGGGAGGAAACCGCCAGCGCTGCATGGTCGGAGCCGGGCGGCAGCCAGGGCGCGCCACTGGTAAAACCAAGACCGGGCGCGGCGGCGTCCCAAGGCATCGGCGTGCGGCAGCCATCGCGCCCCTTGAACAGCGGGTAATAGAGATCGCCCACCGGGTCTTTGAGCTGATCGCGGCGCAGGTCCACTTCCGGCAGGCCCAGTTCCTCGCCCTGATAGAGCAGGATGGTGCCGCGCAAGGCGCAGAGCAGCGCCAGCATCGCCTTGGCCGATCCGGGTCCGAAGCGAGTGGCGGTGCGGATCACGTCATGGTTGGAAAAGGCGATGCAGGGCCAGTGATCGGGAAATTGCGCCAGGGTTTCCAGATGGGCGCGGATGGCCGCGGCGTCCGTCGCCAGCAACAGCGCGAAGTTGTATCCCGCATGCAGGCCGGATTCCGGCGGCAGGTAGCAGCCGGAGCGTTCGAACTCTTCGGAGAATTCGCCGAACACAAAACGGCGATCAAACGCATCCACCCGGCGGCGGATCACATCCAGCACGGCGCGGTTCTCTTCCCGGTTGGAGTCATTGAGATGACGCTGCATGTTGGCCGCCGCCGACCATTCCGGTGCACCACGCTGTGCCGCCGGGATGGGCGGATTATCGGTGAGTTTGGTGTCGTGCAGGAAGGCGTTGGCGACATCCAGGCGAAAGCCGTCCACACCGCGCTTCAGCCATGTATCCAGCACCGCCAGCGCTGCTTCGCGCGCCTCGGCCTTCATCCAGTTGAGCTTGGGCTGCTGGCGCAGGAACTTGTGATGGTAATACTGCCGCCGCGCCGGCTGGTAGGACCAGGCCGGACCGCCGAACACCGACAGCCAGTTGTTGGGCACCGTGCCGTCGTCCTGCGGGTCGGCCCAGACATACCAGTCGCGCTTGCCAACATCGCCGTCGCGGCTGGCGGCGAACCAGGCATGTTCATCGGAAGTGTGGGCCAGGACTTCGTCGAGCAGGACTTTCAGGCCCCGGGCATGGGCGGCGTCCAGCAGCGCGGCGAAATCCTTCAGGGTGCCGTAGTCGGGATGCACCCCGTCATAGTCGCAAACGTCATAACCCCAGTCGCGGTTGGGCGATGGATGGATGGGCGACAGCCAGACCGCGTCGACCCCCAGCGACTTGATGTAATCGAGCTTGGACGTCAGGCCGGCGAAATCGCCCTGCCCGTCGCCATTGCCGTCGCAAAAGCTGCGGACATAGACCTGATAGACCGAAGCGCCGCGCCACCATGGCACGGGCGCCACGGGTCAGACCTCGCTGGCGCTGCTGATGACCTTGGCGGCGAGGCCGTATTTGACCGCATCCTCGGCGCCCATCCAGAAATTGCGCTCGGTATCGGCCACGACCTTTTCATAGGACTGCCCGGTTTCCACCGCGATTTCCCGGATCAGGCGGGCGCGCATCTTGAGGATTTCCTCGGCCTCGATGGTGATGTCGCTGGCCTGGCCGCGCACGCCGCCCAGGGGCTGGTGCAGCAGAAAGCGGGTAAAGGGCAGGCAGAAGCGGTTTTCCTTTTTGGCGCCCAGGAAAATGTGCGCGCCGGCGCTGGCGACCCAGCCGGTGCCGATCATTTTCACCTTGTTGCCGACAAAACGGATCATGTCGTGGATGGTGTCACCCGACTCCACATGGCCGCCCGGCGAATTGACGATGACGCGGATATCGCCTTCGCTTTCGGCATAGGCCAGAAGCTGCGCGGTGACCCGTTCGGCCATCTTCATGTCGACTTCGCCGAAAATCAGGATGGTGCGCGACTTGTAGAGCGCCTTGGCGATCTCGCTGGATTGCGGCTCCGGCGCCTTGGACTTTTCGTCTTTTTCGTCATTTTCTTCATCGGCGCGGAACAAGGGCAGTCTCCGGGATTCGGGGGTTGAGGCAGTCTAGCGATCATATAGGTACGGGCAACCCGCCTTACAAAAGGTCAATAACCGCCCGCATTGTGGGGCCACTACCCGCATTTACGACCAGATCGGCGAAACGGTCCTGCGGGGTTTCGTCCCGGTTCAGGATCGCCAGCCTGGCCCCGCGCCGCTTGGCCATCAGGGGAAAGCCCGCCGCCGGATAGACCGCCAGCGAGGAGCCCATCACCAGCATCAGGTCGCAGGCCAGGGTAGCGGCCTCGGCCCGCAGCATTTCATCCTGCGGCATGGGCTGGCCGAAGGAGATGGTGGCGGTCTTCACGATGCCGCCGCAGCCGGCGCAATCGGGCGCCTCGCCATGGGCGTGGAAATGGGCGCGGATGTCGGGAATCTCCACCCGCCTGCCGCAGTCCAGGCATTTGGCATAACGGGTGTTGCCGTGCAGTTCGATCACCGCTGCGTCCGGCACGCCGGCGGCCTGGTGCAGGGCGTCAATATTCTGGGTGATGACATGGCTGACCCGGCCCTGGGCCACCAGTTCGGCCACCGCCCAGTGCCCGTCATTGGGCTGCACCGCGTTCCAGGTGTCTTCCATTTCAAAGCGCCGCTGCCAGGACACGCGCCGGGCCTCGGGGTCGCGGACATAGTCCTGAAATTCCACCGGCATCATCTTGGTCCAGATTCCGCCGGGCGAGCGGAAATCGGGAATGCCGGATTCGGTGGACATGCCCGCGCCCGTGAAGATCACGGCACGGCGCGAGGACCGGATCAGGCCGACGAGCTGCTGGATACCCCCTGTCACTGCGTCCTGAGGCTGTAGGGTTTCACGGCGCCGCAGTCCGCTTTCACCCAGTCGCCCCTGAAGCTTGTGGACATGCGGGTGGGATTGCCTTCCACCGTGCCCTTGAAGTCGTAGCTGCCCTGATAATGCTCGGCGCCGCGATAGCTGATCTGCATGCGGCCGGTGCCTTTCATCCTGCCGTTGCAGGTCATCTCAGACGTCATGGAGGATGGCGTCTGGCTGAGAACCCTGGTGGTGCAGCCGGTACCGCCCTGGTCGATATGCGGCGGCTTTCTGGAATCCACTTCCGCCTGGCTCATGCACATCTGGCTGGTGAAGGTATTGGCGGCTGGTGCCTTCATGCCCATGGCTTTCATCTGCGCCGCCATTTCGGGCGGCATGGTCATCGCCATGTTGGTGGTGGTGCTGGTCTTCCACAGTCCGGCCTTGCCGTGGCCCGCCAGCGCCGCGCCCGGCGCAAGGATCAAGGCCGCCACAATCACGCCGGACATCTGTTTGCGCACCATGTCATTTTCCCATTCGTGAGACCCGGCGGGAATCTGGCACGCCGGTCCCGTCTTGAAAAGCGCCACCGGGGCGTTACTGGTGGCTTTGGCGAAAGGATACTAGCCATGACCAGACCCAAAGCCCTTATCACCGGAGCCTCCAGCGGGATCGGGAAATCCTATGCCCGGCGGCTGGCGGGCCGCGGCTACGATCTTGTGCTGGTGGCGCGCGACAAGGCCCGGCTGGAAGCACTGGCGGGGGAGCTGGAGGCAAGCGGCGCGGCTTCGGAAATACTGGTCGCGGACCTGACACAAAGCGCCGATGTCGGGCGGGTGGAGCAGAAACTGGAAAGCGACGCCGCCCTCACCTTCTTTCTCAACAATGCCGGCATCGCCACGGTCGAGCCCCAGCTTCACACCAAGGTGGAAACCATCGAGCGGCTGGTGGCGCTGAATGTGACGGCGGCGACACGGCTGGCGCTGGCGGCAGGCCGCGCCTTCACGGCGCGCAAGTCGGGCACCATCGTCAACATGGCCTCGGCGGTGGCAGTCAATCCGGAACGGTTCAACGGCGTTTACAGCGGCTCCAAGGCCTTCCTGCTGGCCTTGTCCAACGCCCTCACCCGCGAGCTGGACGCCAATGGCGTCACCATCCAGACCGTACTGCCCGGCATCACCCGCACCGAAATCTGGGAGCGGGCTGGCAAGGATGTCGAAACCTTGCCGCCGGAAAAAACCATGGATGTGGACGAGTTGGTCGATGCGGCGCTCAAGGGCCTGGAGCTGGGCGAGCGCATCACCATTCCCTCCCTGCCTGACGCCAATGACCTTGCAGAAGCGGAAGCGGCGCGCCTGAAGCTCGGGCCCAACCTGTCCTGGCAGCATCCGGCGGCGCGTTACCTGGGCTAGGCTTTCCCGGCGTTTCGCGCCACACCTTCCTGGATCAGCCGCTTGGCTTCGGCGCTATCGCCCCAGCGGATGATCTTGACCCATTTGCCGGGTTCCAGATCCTTGTAGTGGGCGAAGAAGTGCTCGATCTGCTTGAGGGTAATATCGGGCAGATCACTGTAATTGGTAATGCCGTCGAAACGCTGGGTGATGTGCGAGGACGGCACCGCCACGATCTTCTCATCCATGCCGGCATTGTCTTCCATCAGCAGCACGCCCACCGGACGCACGCTCATCACCGCGCCGGGCGCGATGGCGCGGGAATTGGCGATCAGAACATCCACCGGATCGCCATCGCCCGAAAGCGTATGCGGGATGAAGCCGTAATTGCCCGGATAGCGCATCGCCGTATAGAGAAAGCGGTCCACCACCAGCGCCCCGGAGGCCTTGTCGAGTTCATACTTGATCGGCTCGCCGCCGATCGGCACCTCGATAATGACATTGACGTCATCGGGGGCATTTTTTCCGACCGGAATCTGGTCCACGCGCATGGTTTAAGTCCTGACTGAAAGCGCCGGGGTGGTAAGATCAATGCTGCGGTGCGTCAACCCGC
>Ga0114974_10000104_pt1 | contig 68755 bp, 123 predicted proteins | sample S_130206_EF_Meta_FD_87318 | JGI IMG/M metagenome (GOLD analysis project Ga0114974, IMG submission 87318) | Freshwater microbial communities from Lake Simoncouche, Canada to study carbon cycling - S_130206_EF_MetaG | ecosystem: Environmental > Aquatic > Freshwater > Lake | place: Lake...
AAATATTGGTAAAAAAAATTCTAGAAAAAAAATTGATATTTTTCCCTATGTCTTATTAATGGTTTGGTGTTTCTAAAACAAGACCCCTCTTTTAAAAAAAGGTCATATATACTAAAAAAAATTTTTAGAATTTTATTAACCAATATTTCCATCAAGCCATGAAACTGCCGTTATAACGGTCAAAATGTCATATAGGGGGGGGGTACGGAGGGGGGGAGGGGTACATATGGCAATACCCCCAGGTGGGAGGGGGTATGCCAGGATCCCCTTGTCATATATAAAGTTATTAACAATGGGGGGTGGATAACTTTAGTTATGGGAAGTTATTAACATGACACCATGTCATAGACCTGTGTTACACTTCAGTCCTTAAATCTTGTGGGTCTCTTACTATCACCTACTATACGGAATTTATCTATATTAATCTTACGTGGGTGACCTGACTTATATCTCAACGCCCAATCAGGGATCTGATCTTCAGGTGTTGTGTTATATGAATTCACTCTCATGGTAGATGGTAGTTGTGTGTAGGCTTGTGACATGAAGTCTTCCATCTTATTGTTGTATTTCCAACCGAACTCTTCATGGTACTCTTCAGGGAACAGGTGAACAAGGTAAGATAGATCACTTCCTTTGCCTGCATACCACTCCCATGTGATATCACTTTTAAACCTATCATCAAAGGGGAGATCATATAGATTACTTAGTGTGATCGGATCTATCTCTAATTCAACCGACAACATTGAGGGGTATATATCTAAGGGTGTATCAGATACTTTAAGTGACACCACGAATGGATATTCTGATTGGACTATACTCTCCAATATTCTTATTCCCTGTTCTTGTTTTCTTGTTAACATACTCATATAAATATTAGGTTATGTCGAAAATTATCCATACCTTTGTTATGTTGGTGGTTAAGTCCGAAACGGGTTGGGGGAAAGTATAATCCCCTTGGAGCGTAGACTCCAACACGCTATATAAAAAAAATAAGGGATTCATAATTATTTGACGATCACACTTGTCCCCCATGTTTAATTTGTTTACATTTGTAATATGAAAAGTAGTATAGAAGTATTGGTTGTATTGGGGACATTCATATTTGGAATGTCTATTGTTAGTTGGGCACATAGTTTTACCCCCTCGTTTATTCATAGAGATGAAACTGAAATTGTAATTGGTGATGGAGACGTTAATTAATATCTTCCTATGGTTTTTTGTTACATCTGTAACAATTGTAACCTCACTCATAGTATGTGTCTTTATCATATCTAAGTTCCCCGACTCTAAGTTGGCAACTTGGATCCGTAATCATGTCATTACAGATAGAGACCTTTAACCCCCAATCTAACGTGGATCATTTAAATAGTTATCAACAACAGATAATGAATGATCCCTGATTAGTTTATTTATAGATGAAAGATCCTCACTTGATAGTGGGGATTTTTTGTGTATGTACTCTATCACATCTCCCATGTCCGTTGAAGTCAGTACCAAGAAACTCTGTTTGATAGGTTTATTTAATCCTTTAGTGGTAACTTCTTGGTATGTACACGTGCCAGAAAAGTTATGGTGACAATATGTCAGGGTTATGGTACTACCACTTTTGTTAATAACTCTGTTGAAAACTTCTAATATCTCTATCATAGGGGGGAATTGTTAATAAATAAATATGTTAAAAAACTTGTTTTTGTCAAAATGTCAGTCACGTTCGCGTTACTACACAGTGCTTTTACCACTTTCTCCCACCATTACCATAGTATTAAGTTACCACTTCTTCCCACCGATAATAGTCCTGTTGATATAGTGAGAGTGAATAAATCCCCTTTCTTGACCCCTACAAGACCACTTTTTTAGGTATACACATTCTCCAGCGAAAACTATATAGTAATGTCCCATAGTGCGGGTACAGTCCTTTAGGACGTTAGTAGATCACTAATAGATAACTAAGTAGATAACTTCAACGAACCTTTAGGTACCTTTTCAACCTTTGACCCCGTAATAATAGACAACTTATATAGGAAGTAAATGGGTGGTAATTAATGGGACATAATGTTTCTTATACTACACAAACCCGTAGGGTTATTTCCCTTATAAGACTCATTGTCCCTTTCATCTACATACTAAACAATTACCTCATCTGTTCATTATTTCTCCTTGTTCAGTGTAACTGAACATTCATTTAAAATGAACACCATAACTAATTACTAATCTGTTTACTTATTGTCTACTTATAAATGGGGTTCCCATTGTAAGTGGGGGATTATATTAGTTTACACTAAGTAGTTTACCGTAAACAACATTATAGATAAACGGATATATTCCGATTATCCTATTAAAATATTACATAAGAGTATTGGATAAAATTATGAATGAAGATCCGTAGTGAGTTTACGAACGGGAGGATGGAATGAATGATTTAATCCTATACTCTAATACATATATCATTTATTATTACTATCTTTACCTTATGGATAAACCTTTTGTTATATATCTTGATATTGATGGTGTACTTGTTAGTTACCTTAAACTAAAGGACAGGGATCCTGATGGTAAACATTCTTTTATACCTAAGTCTGTTGAAGTACTTAATAGTATTATTACCATGTTTAATTCTGATATATGTATTGTTTCTACTTGGGGTCGATCTTACTGGAACGGATCTAAGGATGGTAATGAATTTAAGGACTTCTTGGTTAGTAGAGGTATAATCGTTAATGATCTATCTTTTGGTGATCCTGATGATCGTGCGGGATATGTTATTAAACGTAAATCAGAGGGTTACACGAAGTTTCTTATCATTGATGACGAATCCCTCGAATATTATAAAAGAGAGTCTGAGATTGGATTTAATCGAATATTATCTTCTAACTCTTGGAGATGTTTGGATGACTATGATCTGGTTGGCGTTAGTAGGAACTATGAAAGACTTATTTCAGATTACCCCATTTCTATGTAAGATAGACCCCAAATTTTAGGGTTCATCATACCACAAAATGTAATTGTATGTTTTTACATATAACACTATTATCCTTTAAATAAAAAATCCCCCATTGTTAGTGGAGGATTGATTTAATCTTTATCTTGTATTCTTGATATTTGTTCTTGTTGATTTCTTTTTGGTGCGTCAGGTCTTTCAAACTCTTTTTTTGATTCCATTAACTCGTCTTCAAAAACAACATACTCAAACCCATCTTCAAAAACCACTCTATATACTCTTGGACATCCTTCTAAAAGTCTTTCTAATTTTGTATCCAAACAACCATGTTCTACAATACTCAAAACTAAAACTTTATTGTGTGTCCTATACCATAATTCCGCATCACAAGATTTAGGACTCTCAAAACAATGATACTCAAACCAAAATTCCTTTCCTACAACATCATCAGTTGTTTCCGATGATTCATTAATTACCCCCATCATTGATTGTATTCTTTGTATGTTTTCTTGTAGGTTCATACTAATAAATTAATTATGTCTTTCGCAATGTCAGTTTTATTTCTTCTTTCACCATTTTTATCGTAAACATTTATAATATGTTTCGATATATCTCTGTTATTAACATCTTCTTCTTTAGATAATGGGGCAATTTTATTCCAATCTTTAGCCATATTTAATCCGCCCCACCCTTTCATTTCTTCTACATCAGGTAAATCTTTTTTATCAAATTTTCCACCCTCACCTTTTTTCATTCTCTCTAATTTATCAATAAGTTCTTTTTCTTTTTCTTTTGAATGTTTGTGTTTTCCACTTTTAAGCCCTTGAACCATTTGGTCCATAAATCCTCCCCATCTTTCTACATTAGTTTTTATTAACAGTTCTTCTGATTTATCAGAATCTTGTGATGGCATTAATAAAAACACATTTGGGTAGTTATTTAATAGTTCTTTTACCCCTTGGTTGTGTGCGTGACCTCCACCAAAATCCATTATTGATGACGTATTATATTTTTTAAAATCAGGGGATAATACGTGTTTAACCAATTCAAATTCTTTTTCTTTAGCATACCCAAACTTTTCTTGCATTTTATCTAATTTCACATATTCAATCCCTAGTTGATTTGCAAGTTCTTCTGATACGGTAGATTTACCAACAGTTGGTGGTCCAATTAAAACAATTCTATTTGTTCCTTTATAATCCGATGTTTTCTTATTTTCATTAAGAAGACCCATCATTGATTTAATTCTCTGTATGGATTCCTGTAGGTTCATAATTTTTTTATTATATCATAAATTTTATAAGCCTCTTTTTCTGCCCAAGTTATTATTTCTTCTTCTTTTTTAATAATATCGTGTTTGTGTAACTCTAATGATAAATGCATTGTCTCATGCATAATTAGTCCCATCTTTTCTTTATCTTTACCTAATCTATTTAAGTTTAAATATAAAAAATCTTTTTCTGTTTTTGGTGTTTTATTTGTTAGTCCCGCAATATACGCACTTTCTTTTGTATTTTTATATCTTAAACATTTTTTATAGTTTAGTCCGTGTAAATCTTCTACATTAAAATGTGTAAATATATCACAGGGATTTTTAGACAGAATAAGCGTGTAGTTTTTATAATTAAAAACCTTAACGGGAGAATCTTTTTTATTCCCCATCATTGATTGTATTCTTTGTATGTTTTCTTGTAGGTTCATATGTAATAAATATATGTAAAAATAAAAAATCCCCCATTGTTAGTGGAGGATCTAGTTAGAATTTAGTTATGGTGGATAGGAATTCTCTTAGGACATCTTTATACTTCCAGTTTTAAAATCTTCATATTATCTAAAGTCGTCTCCAATTATTAATAAATTTACCATTACCACAAATATTACCGACAATCCTGTTCATAGTGTATTTAATTTAAATGAATTAATGACCCGTATGTATATGTGTCATAATGTATGGATGCACTAATGGTTTCCATAAAATAAGCATGTTCACTACTTTGGAAATCTTCATTGATCCAAAATCGTATGCCCCATCGTTTTAAAGCATACTCCCGTAAATCATTAAGATCCTTTCTACTCTTTTTGATAGTATTAATAATCTCAATTATCTCATTATAATCCTTTTCGTCTATTTTTAATTTCATAGTGAATACGTTTAGTTTATATTATTTTCTTGTTTAACTAATTTCCCTTTCATATTTATTTAGGTGTTCTATTAAAGGTGTTCCACTTGAACCACAACATTCCCCCTTCTTCTAACGATTTCTCTAGCATCTGATTCACATCTACATGAAACAATTATTTGTTTTATTCCGGAATCGCTAATAAAATGTACTCTAAATCTAGTCATAATTTTTATTTTAAGTTAGTAGTCAGGACAGGATTCGAACCTGCATAATGACGAATAAAAGACCGCCACGTGTTAACCAATTACACTTACCTGACTATATTTAAAACACACTCTCAAGCATTCTACTTCCCGCAGTACGAAATTGTATCTTACTTAGCCCACCGTCAGCGGTATGGGTACTTGAGTTTATGTGTTTTGTAGTCAGGACAGGAATCGAACCTGTAAGTAATGGAAGTTCCTCAGCCTCTCCCATGTTCAGTGTTTTGTGCTCTGCCCTTTGTTTTATACTCTGGCACCAACAGTTTTCGCCACCTGACCAACCATTGGTGTGTACTTATGATTTTCATCAGTGATACGCCACCTGACCATATTTTAATTCTTTGGTCGTTTACTCAAGATTTCATCAATTTGTTTTAATATTTCCCCACTTGGATCTGTAATATGTAGTAAAGAAATAATGTCTAACCTTGATTTCATTTCTGGTTTTAAACCCCAACCACTACCACAGGTTTTCGCTTGTTCTCCAAACATATCAATAAACTTATTTTCAACGGCATCTCTCAATGGACCGTCACCACCAAAAGGCACTTTACTTCTGTCAATAGGACCTATTTTACAAAACCAATATTCTAAATTTTCCATATTACAAAGATACTACTTAGTTCTTATTAATCCAAATTTTAATTACAAATAATCTATTTTAACGTCACCCCAATGTTTAGATGGTATCATCACATTATGTTTTCCTCTTAGTGGTGAAAGTTCAATCAGGGAACTATCATCCGCTTCCAACCTTATATAGTTAATGGTTTTTTCGAGAACAAACCATATCTTATCACTATCTTTATAATTAAACTTCTTGGATGTAAAACTTACAGGATCACCAACATTCAAATTGTCAAAATTTACCATATTACTTAATAGTTCTTATTAAACCAAATTTTAATTAATTAAACTGTTAACGATATCTGTTAGTTCATCTAGTTTGATTGGTTTATCAACAAACTGGGACGCCCCTGTTCTCATTGCATGCAATATTTTATAATCATCCGTAACTGCCGTTAAGAATATGATTGGTGTTGTGGTATCTTGTTTTTTTATCTCACCACACATTTCTATACCATCCATATTTGGCATACGGATATCTGTTATAACAATATCAAAGGAATCTTTTTCAAATTTCGATAATCCTATGATCCCATCAGGTGCTGTGGTTACAGTGAATCCGTTTTTATTAAAGTGATATGATAAGAATATTAAGATGTCTTCTTCGTCATCCACTATAAGCATTTTTTTCTTCATTGCAATAACAAATTCAATCGTTTAATTTCAGCAATTACATCGTCACCTAATTCTATTTTAGACATCATCGATAGGTCCATTACCTGATTCATGAGGACATTGATTAGTTCTTGTTGAGCTGCCATTTTCGCAGATATCATCTGTGGCACGTTTTCTAGTTCTTCGTTAGTCATATTTTTTTTCTTTAAATAATTTTTCTAATTGATCTATGTTTGCGACAACCGTCCACGTATTTCTATTTAATCGCATCCAATTACCATCAACGAATCTTTTATAAACAACAAATTTTTTTTTGTCTTCAACATAAACTATTGAATAATTATAATCCTCTATTTTTAAAATCTTCATACTATTTGTGGTTATCACCAATTATTAACAGTATGACCATTAAAACAAATATAACGGATACAATCCCAATTGCTATAGAAACCGATGTCATTCCCACACTTATTTTTCAGAATCAGTTTCATCTGATCCGTATTTTGACTCATACACTAATGTAGTAATCTCATACATACTAGGTGCCCCTACTTCTCCAAATTCTTTTAATATCTCTTCCATAACTTTTATTTTTATTTTATTTTAATTCCCGTGAATTTCTTGATCCTTCGTTTAAGTCTCATTTTTAAAAACCTATTGACAACCTTACCAATATTATTTTCTTTCTCTAATAATTTATTTATTAAATCATTATGACTTTCTTTTTTCATTTTACTCATTTATTAGTTTCATAATCTCTCTTGTTAGATGTCCCGCAGTTTTTGTTCCATCATTACGCCACATTATGATTAGATACTCAATTTCTGAATATAACGTAACATCACTGTATTTTGGAATAGATATTGTTTCATCATACCATTGAAAGGAATCTAAGTCCGTATCTTTCATTGATACCAATAATCCTTCGTACTCCATACCTGACTCATAATATTTATTTATGAACCATTGGATTCTTTCTTCATATGATAATTTTAATTTCTTATCCATAGCACAAATATAATAAAAATCCCCCACTTAATCAATGGAGGATCCTAATTATTCTATATCTAAGATATATACTCTTTATTTATCACATCCATCTTTCGCCACTTGTTAATTGATCATATCTCACCTCAATTCTGTGTTTATAGTGTTTTTTTAAACTTTCTATAACCTCATCATACCATTGAGATTCAAGTGGCATGGTGCTATATATTTCATAATGGATCCCATCCATTAACACTGAAGTTGTCACATCTATAAATCTTTTTAAGTCCATGATACCCCCATCATTTCTATTTAAATTAAGTAACATATTTGATGACATATCTAAAGATTCTTTAAATTCTCTCTCTAAATCATCGTGCGGGACTCTGCGTCGAATCATTGGTATAAGACTATTCTCTTCCCTTAATATTTTTCTTATAGATTCATTAATGTCTCCACCAAACGCCTCAACATATCTATTTTTAATCTTGTCATAAAAATGTTTTAAAAGAAAATCATAAACCTCATCATATGGAAAATTATCATAATCTTCATCAGATAAATTATCACGATAATCATCAATAAGATATGATATAACAGTAGTTCTAAACACATTAAAACTACAATATCCTCCATTATTATGTTTTCTTAAATATGTATCGGTAACTTTATTTAAATTTTCAAAGAATTTTTTATCTATTGAATTCATATCAACTCTTCTACGAAAGAATGTTGATTCATTAACCGGTTCCCTTAATATTCTTCTTATGGATTCTTGTAGGTTCATATTAATAAATATATTGATAATTGGAATCAATCAAATATAGTTATATCACCCCACATTAATTATATGCCACTTTCCATCATAATCCTCCACAAGACACGTAGAGTTCTCACAGAAGTCACCTGAGTTCATATAGTCATTATCTAACTTAGGTTGGTGTATATGTCCGCACACCGCAACATCATATCCTTTTTGTATTGTTAGTTTCTTTGCGTTATCCTCGAAATCAGATACAAAATTAATCGCCCCCTTTACAGATTGTTTAATTACATTCGCCAGTGAATGATAGGGTAGATTAAACTTTTGTCTAATGTAATTATACATCGTATTTAATCTTATAACAAAATCATAACTCCATCCACCAATTACCGCCAACCATCTTACCTTCATTATAATAAAATCTAATACATCCCCGTGAAAACAAAAATACTTTCTTCCATCCAATCCTTGATGAACATACTTTCTAACCATCTCCATGTTATTCATCTTAAAGGGAACGAATGGTTTTAAAAAATCGTCGTGGTTTCCCCTTATGTATATAACCTTTGTTCCCTGTTCACTTCTTTTCATAAACCGTCTGAACACTTTGGAACATTCCTTATTCCACTTGCCCTTTGATTTCATTGCCCATCCATCAATAATATCCCCATTAAGGATTAATATATCCGATTCATTCTCTTCTAAAAATTTTAGTATCTTCTTGGTTTGTGATTGTCTTGATCCCAAATGTAAATCACTCATTATAATTGTTCTCCACCTTTTCATTTCCAATAGGTATTATCGTTTGAGAAGAACTCTTTATTGTTCCTGTTGAAATATGATCTAATCATTAGTCTAATCATATATACTAACCCCTTGTTGTCGAATCTTCTTGGTAGTGTGAATATTGTTTTATTTAATATCTTAAATTTTTTGGATTTTACTTGTTTCGATAATAGATAGTCCTCAGATACTTGGACATGTTCGTCAAATCCCCCCAGTTTATCGAATGTATCTCTTCTAAACAACATGAATCCCCCTAAACAGAATGGTGAGAATAATTTTGATGCTCTTTGTATTACATCGAACGTTTTAAACACATAATTGTATTTCCCACTTGTGGTTCGTATCTTTGTGGTTATCAGATCCATCTGATGTGATATCATCTCGTTTGTTGCTTCTTTTAGTAAGCTCGAATCCAATATAAACATATCCGAATCCATAAATAATATAAAAGGGGTTTTTACCATCCATGCTCCGTTGTTTCTCGCTTTGGCTGGTAATCCCCCCTCTATTACTTTTAAATTAAATTTATCCTGATTTCTATTCTCCAATTGATATGTTGTTCCGTCATCTGATGAGTCAGCGATGATCACTTCCACATTGTCTATGTTGTCTTGGAAGTTTAATAAAGTTAAAGCAATATCTATTGTCTTTAATTCATTTTTACACGGAATTACTATGGTTAAAAGTTTTGATAGTTCCATACATATAACTATCTTATTGGTACTCAAAATGGCATTACCAAAACGTTAAATCTATGTGAACAAATGATGGTGGATTTATAAATTATTCTCTATCTTATCCTTTTGGTAGTGCGTGTGCAGTATATGTATTAACATATGTAAGTGATAAGAACATAATATGATTATATTATAGATTTCGAGATATAACAACCCGAACAATAACCCTATGATGGGTGATGCCAGGTATAAATACCCATAGAATTTAAGTCGTTTACTCTTGAATAAAGGGTATAGACAGGACACAAAAAATAAAACCGCTAATACGTTATGTGTGTTGGGATATAATTTGGTGGAGAATGCGGTTACTAATACTAATAAAAAGGATGGTATTTTCCAATTCTCTATAGATAAAAAGATATATGCTGTCATTACGTTGGCAACTATAAATAATGGTTGTAGTGGGGTGTTCCAGTATTGTGATAATGATTTTAATTCTCCCTCGACGGATAATAATATAAATGGGTATATCACAGAGATAAGTATCAATAGTATTTTAATACAGTGATCCAAATATTTCTTATAAAATCTTATAACCCACCGATTCATTGTCTTATGTTTTTATTTATTATTTATATTAAAACGTTACATATCACTTAACAATTTAATAATCAACTTTACTAGTATCTTTCACTTCTTTTGGCAGTATCAACAATATCCAAATAAAAATCTTCAAGATCTCTTTCTCCCGTTTCAATTTTATTAATGACCTCATCTCTACGATAAAGAGTATTAATAACAATAAACTCAATCATTTCCTCATCACTAATATTTTCAGGTTTAACAGATTCAGGAATACAATCGTGGTCTTTATCAAAAGTATCGACATCATCAAAATAAAAACCTGTTTCACCAACTATCTGTTCAAATTTTGGTACCATTAAATCCTCATACCATTCCTCAATTATACTCATCACAAAGTTTTTTCTTGTGTTGAAGGTCTTCATTATCTTTTCCACTAAATTTTTTGACACTAATAAAGTACCTCCTTCAAATTTATCTTCTTCAAAATAATATATTGCAGTAATAAGTTCTTTACCATTAACACACCAATCCTCACGAAGATTACCATAGTTACGAGATTTTTTACCTATTTTTCTATTACCATCGTCAATCAAATCATCAAGAAATAATGTAATAACTTTTCTAAGACTATCCGTAGATTTGATGTATCTTCGTCTTTTGTCTTCTTCTTTTAATATTTTTTTAATTAGATCTCTCATTTTTTAAAATTCAATAGTAATTGTATTAGGAAGTTTACTTATATGGTTATAATGATCCTCACAACTTTTACGAACACTATCATCATTGTCATCAATCGTAAAAACAAAAATATCCATCCCTTTAAATGTCTTCCATAATTTTTTCTCAAGAAATGATTCGTATTTATCCATAGTATATTTTTTATCAGTGACAATTATAACTATATAAAATTTATTTTTACCCGCTTGAACGGAAACAAAACAAGGTTTATAATTTGATGTATTTAAATGCTCACCACTTACCCCCTCAATATAATCGGCAATAAATTCAATCTTTTTTAAATCTGATGGTTTAACATCTGTATTCAATTTGTTTTCTTCGTTATTATTATAATTAAAATCACCTAAATCCTCAGATTCATTTAAAGATTCATTACAACTTAATTGTGCATTATCAAAGTAATCTAAAAACTCATCAAAGTATCTTTCTCTTATGAAATGATGTAAATCAATTGCAATATTATCATCCTCAATATCGTTACTATTAACAAAGTTTTCTATCGCCCAATTAGTAATCTCCCTGAAGTATATATAAAACTTATCTTCATCATAATCACAAGGTGTCACTTCATTGTAAACCTCATCAATAAGGTCATCAATTTGTTTCAGTCTTCTAACTATAAATGGATTAAAACGGTCTTTCATATAGTATAAATATATATAAAAATTGTTTTAACAGAATAGTGTTTGATTAAGTTATACGTGGTTACTATATTTGTATTTATGAACCTTGAAAAACGATTTAATTTATTCCAAGATTTCTTATACGAAATGAGTAATGGATCAATATCCCATGTTAGGTCAATTAATCTTGAAAAACTTAATAAACCAACGGTAAGATATGAAGGTAGATGTAGTAGGTCAGATGAATTTTCTAATTTTCATATGTCAGTTCATGTAACAGATTATATATTAACAATTGATCTTATTGCTAGATGCCATATGGATAAGATATGGTGTGATGAATTAACATATATGTTTCGTGGGACATTTAGTTCTTTACTACCGGCAAATTGTATGATTGTTATTAATCCATTAACTAACGATCTAACCTCCACTAATTGGTACGCTTAACCCCATTGAAGATGTATGTCATCAAACTCTATTCCAAATGAATGTGCGGTAACTATAACAAAATCCCCAACCATATCTCTTATCTCCATATCAAGTTCCCACCAAAGATCCTCATCTATTGAGTCGTGATCAGTTAAATCATATTCCTCACCATTTGTCATTAAAGTAACATTACCGTGAGTAATATTAAAATCAACAAATATTTCAACTTTTTCATCTTCTTCCCTTACAAAAACATATGGAAGTTTAAATGAAAAATCATACCCACCTGTATGAATACCTAAATCTTCCATATCATCTGTGGTAAATTCTTTTCTACTGGTTAGATACCTTTCAAACTCTTTTCTCAGGTCATAAACATTACCCACATATTCTCTATAGTAACCCATTATATCATTTGCTTTACCACGAAAACCAAGTCTCTTTACCATCTTATGATCATATCTTGGTATCTCCCCTAAAGATTTCTGTTCATCCCAAAGATCAAAGAAATATTTCTTTACAGGATTAACCTTTTCTTCCTCCATTAATATTCTTCTGATTAGATATCTCATATAAAATATAAATATCACATAAAAACAAAACCTGAGACGTAGTTTCTCAGGTCAATGGAATTAATCCACATTCTTATGTTTTCTCTTACGAGTGTAAGATTTCTTACTCTTCTGAACAGTATGTCTTGTTGCTGCCCATATCTCTTGAATTGTAATCTCAATAGTTTTCATCTTTTCCGTATGTTTGTATATTAGTATTCATAATTAATAATACAAATATACAAATTATTTTAATAACGCAACCTCAGCTTCGGTAATTTCTGTACCATATTTTATTGTAAAATCAATAATAAATGATTGAATTATTGTTCTAAGTTCATCCTGAACGTCAAAATAAGAGGACATATCATCTATTTCGTTATTGCCCCTTGAAATGTCATACCTTTTTTGGTAGTACTCATCTTCTATATCATTATACTCTGTCATATCAATATAACCCTCAAGTATATCCGCATCCGCCTCAATGTTTTTGTCCTCATCTCTATCAATAGTAATACGAACATTACTTAACTTAAATGTAAATTTTAATTCTTCATCATCGTAGCCTCTTCTGAAATTTAGTTCACTAGAATCAAATGTTTGATTTGACAAAAAATCTAATAATTTTTCTTCCCCAACACTTTCACCACCTATATATTCAAGATAGTAATCGTGTATCTCTATTGATTTTTTTCTAAATCCAAGTTTACTAATTAAACTATAATCCATTGTTGGGTATTCCCCTTCGGATTTCATTTCATCCCAATGGTCAAAGAAGAACTTTTTTATTGGGTTCACTCTATCTTCTTTTAATATTTTTCTAATTAACTCTTTCATCTGTTGTACGGTCTAAACCTCATTGGATTTGCTTTAACTGCAGATTTAGGAAATCTTAATTTGGATCCCTGTGTTCTTGCATTCTTTAATGTCCTTGCGTATTCCCACATTTCTCGTTTATTACTATTCTCCTGTTCTTTAATATTAAAAATAAGACGTATCTTCCATTTACCAATTATTCTATCGGCAATAAAATACATAAAATCATCATAATCAATCCAAGCTGATATACTATTAAAAGTTAAATTAACATCAACTTCAAACATAGGAATTCTACTCATACCTTTTTTTCTTTCAATATTTACAATACTTATTTTATCTATACTATCAACAACATCACAAGCATCAAACGACAACCAAAGGGGGAAAGTATCCGCATCTATTTCTTCACAACCATGTTTAATTTCTTCTAACGTTTCCTCAACGATGTCTTGAAACGTCTCCGTCATTGTTTCTTTACTTAGTTTATCTTTATCTGACTCCATTAATCCCCAATCCTTACCTGTACCTTCATGTTTTAATGTTATTGCATTTGCAGGTATGTTTTCAAATGTTACCATATGTTTTGATCTTGATTCGTAGTGTTTATCTTTGTACCACTTAACATCAGGTATCATTTCAGTGTCAATTTCCCATACATCGTCATCGTATGTAGAATCAAACGATGCCCTTTTATTTGTTGAGTTAGTGGCAAAGATTGCGGGTATACACTTCTCACCATAACCAACATAAGTTTTATAACATTCTCCAGCCCTTACCTTCAACCCTTGTTCCATAATCTTATCCCTGACTTTAGGATTAGATTTATGTATAACAATTTTGTTTGGTGTTATTTCTTTACCCGCAGGACTATAATTTTCGTTAATCCCACCTCTACTTTTTCTTTCATTATAATAATACATCTTAAGTACAGGTTCATAAGTCTCAATCATATAATTAATAAAATTATCCACATCATCCTGTGGTAATTCTTCTATATCAATATTGTATTTGTAATGTATATAATTCTCTAATGTTGCCTTAACTAACTTATATTTAAATTGTTCAACATTTGTTGATTCAAAATACATATAAGAAATTCCTTGCCTCATCATTTTTTCAAATTTATGATGATCAATCCTTCTTTTAAAAAATGGCGATAATTTGTGTTCCTCCGACATATAATGATAAATACCAGTTAAATCAAAAAACATTTTGCCTATTGATAGTTCTTTTATTTTGCAAAGTCAAATGTTTTCATTATCTTTGAAGTATGAAAAATATGAAAATTAAAGATATTGTGATGAAAGTTATTGACGTGTTGTACAACATCGTCGTTGGGGTATTGACTATGTTAGGTAAGGTGATCGTATTTTTGATTACTCTTATTCAGTCTATCAGTGTTGAAAAGTCAAAGTCTGCAGTTAAATTTATCTTCTCTGATGCTAAGTCGGAAGGTAAATCAATTGTTAATCCTACAGTTGATAACGGATCAACTATTGATGTTGAATTTGAAGTTGTTGAACCTAAAAGTAAACGTCAAGAGCTTGAGGATAGTCTTCGTTATTTGAAATCCAAAGTTAATAAAACCGTACAGGATAAAACCAGTATCGGTATTATTGAATCCGTACTTAAAAATATGTAATAGTCGAATCTTTCAATACGTTTTGACTATAGGCATCGCAATCGGCATTTTTAGATGTTTTACAAGAACATACTATTGTTAACAACGCAATGGAGATAATTAAAATTTTTTTCATTTGTGTTTTATATTTTTGATATGGTTGTAAACCAATTTGGTCTATATTTATCTTTATAGTAATTATTATTTTGCCTTCTACTACTTTCTTTATCATAAAATCCTGTCATATACTCCCTATTGACCATATGTCCTTCAATGGATCTTAAATTATTTAATTTCTCAATAATTTGTTCATTAGTTGGGTTTTCCCCCTGAATGAATTTAATAAGGCTATCTACTGGTGTTTTGTCCATAATATTAAATATAAGTATCTTCAACAAAAATTGGCGTTTTCTCACCCACATAAGCCCCAACAATATTATAATAATAATGTTCAAGAGCATCCTCCTCAGTCATATCTTCACTCATTAGTATTTCAATCACTTTTGATTTGGAATAAACTAATTTCATACTATTCTCCTCAATCCCTATGATTCCACCATCAAGACCATCTGCCTTTAGTATTTCATCGTCAGGGTAATTCTCAACTATCTGATCAAGTATTGAGGTATCTTGTGGTATCTCATCATACACAAGTAATGCCACATCACAATCCACAACACTAAACTCATCCTCACCTATTGCGATTTGTTTTACAATGAATTCAATTTCTTTACCATGTTCCAAATCAGTATTATTCATCATTGATGGATGAAGTGGTACGTCAATAAATATAGGTTTAACCTTGTTTAGATCTGCGTGTCTAACAACAAATTTACCATCAGGTAATTCTTTAAGATATCCTCTCAATTTCATTTTTTTCGTCTCCCTCTATTTTTTTGAATAAATCCAACAAGTACTGTCACAATAACAACATATAAAATTGCGGTAATCCATAAAGGGGCACTTACCCACCACCAAGACCAATCAATATAATTTGTAAGTTTTAGGACTAAAAATATTAAAAATAGAATGGTTCCTAAACCCATTCCACCACCAGCATTATTGTTGTTATTTCCCATATTTAAATTATATGGGATTTGATTTAATTAGTCAATATAGTCAGGATCATTTTCGGATAACCATTCAAACATTTCCAGTCTACATTCTTCTAACCAATCAGTACAGGTATCTATAATCGTATCATAATAATATGAATTAAACCATTCGAACAATTCAGATATCTTACGAAATGGAAACTTAATATCAACGTCATAAAATAATTCCACATCCGTATCATAGTTACGAATCTCATTACCATATATGTCCACATTTATAGGTAATGTATCACCACCATCCCAAAACATAGTTCCATAACCAGCCATGGACTCTTTGGTTTTTTTAAATTCTATAAAAAAACGCCAAGATCCAGCCATATTATCCCTATAAACCTCAACAATAACATTATTATCTTCATAAGTTTTTGGTAATACTTTCTTTTCAAAAATATAATAACTTAATATCTCATTACACTCTTCATTAGTAAATGGTCTTGTAAGTTGGAACATTATGTTTGCCAACTTAATCGGAAATTTATATCTATTTAATGTTTCAATCAGACCGAACTCCTCAATGGATTGTTCAACCTCATATTTCATATCATCAATATTTGATTCGCTAATTATCATTACGGTTGAAGTATTGAAGATGCGTAGTTATAAGCCTCATTAGGTATTACACCTTTAAGTTCGGTAAATGGTGTTTTGTTTTTTAATGCGTCAGCATATGCCGTTTTATTAGGACCGCTATTGTATCCTGCAATTGCAAGATCTATTCTACCCGGAAATCTATTTATTAATACTTTCATAAATTTAACATAAGCCTTTAATGAATCACTAATATTACAAGGATCTCCACCACCACCATAAGTGGGCCAAGTCCCCGGCATAAACTGAGCAATACCTTTGGCTCCCGCAGTTGAGTTTTTCTTACAGGACATAACATCAGGCTTAAATGCGGATTCAGTATATAATTGTCTCATCGCTATTTTTGGATCTAAACCAATCGATTCAACATTAGATATAAAACTATCATAATCACTACCAGCGGCGTTTTTGAATTTAGATTCAATATCCGATGGGTATGGATTTACTTTAACCCCTGGATTTTCAATTACCATTGGGTTAAAGTTTTTATTACTTTTACCAAAAGTATATCTATTACCCGTTATTTTAAATAAAAAATCACTTATGATACCTCCTGTTGTATCAGGACTTAATTCACCAGTTTGTTCTAAATCATTTGTCTCTTGATAATCTTCAATTGCCTGAGAGGTTTCACCGTCTACTTGACCAGTCATTTGTAAATTACTTTTATTAATCACATTCAAAGAAAGTTGGATTGTTTTAATGTCCTCAGATGTTGCACTACTTTCCATGTTATCTTTTTTAGATAATATACTTTTAATAGAACTAAATAATCTTTGGGTCATACTTTGGGTTTCCATGTTATCATTATTATCGTTACTATCATTAGTTGGTGTTACAATATATTTTTCAACTTGATCTCTGAATAACTTATGAGCGGATCCATTTGGATGTATACCATCTGATGTCCAACTAGGATCCCCGACAACGGCAGGTATTATAGTGGCACTTTTAATATTATTTGTAATTTTTTCCTGTAATTCAATAGTTCTATCTCGACTTTTTAACATACATGGTTTATCACAATATATTGTTGGTTTTAATTTATCGTCGGACATTACCGATTTTGCGTCATACCCAATAAACACATACGCTTGACCTCCTTGTTTAACAACCGCATCAACCATATTTTGTATATTTGATACCGTATTATCTAATGAGTCCTGAGAAAACGCATCGTTTCCTCCACCCCATATGAATACTTTATCATATTTTTTTTCACTTAACTTTGGTAACATATTGTCCAACATCCAAGAAGTTTTCATCCCTACTTTTGCAACATGGGTCACATCCCATTCAGGATGATCTTTTTCTAAAAGATAATTCCAAGTATAACCAACACCTGAACTTAAACTGTCCCCAACAAACATAACATTAATTTGACCATCACCATCTTCTTTGATGAGGTTTACCAATCCATGTAATTGTTTTTCACTTATTAATATCTTCATAATTAAACATTATATAATGGATCATTTTTAAACAATGTTAACCCACCTTTACTCACAACTTCGTAATCTTTATTTTCAAATATAACATATTTAGATCCGTCTTCATTAATAAACATTATTCTATCAACATAACTTGGGTTATATTTTTTCATGGAGCTTGTTGGTACTGCATGTTTAAAATCGTCAATTGTACTACCTTTAACACTACCTTTTAATGGTTTTATTTGGTAATATAAATTTTCACTATTAATTTTTAAATCTCTACCATATCTAGTGTCTTGTATTGATCCAGGACAATACTCTGTTATCCCACCTTGCCCTGTAATATTGTGTATATTTTTTAGGACATTAATAGCATTTTGTTCATTAATTATACCTCTTTCTAACGTACTCCAATTTAATTCTTCCAAAGTATCTAAATATATAGAATTAGGTCCTAAAATTTCTTCACCGTTTTCAACTAACCAATTTAAAAACTTAACTTTAAAATCTTCAAAATTATCTTTTTTACCTTCTAAACCTGTTTTTGTTTTATTAGAATATATTTCAAGCAACTTTGATATAATTTCTGAGTTTGTATCAAAATAATTTAATATCGACCAATCAGATACCAAAGAAAAATTTACACCATATTTAACTCCTCTATAATGTATTACCCCCGTATTTGTTTTACAATTTTCATCCTTTACTGATTGACCATACATCGGTTCACCATTACTATCTGTTTTAGATGAATAGATTGTTTTAAGTACATTTCTAAGTGTTTTTTGGTAACTATTTTCATTTTTATCATATTTTAATAGATAAGATAATGTTCTGTCATTACCAATAAGAACATTAAATCTACCATCATTATTCATTATGTATGGATCCCAATTAATATTTTTAATAACAAATGGGTTTTCACCAATATTCACTTCTTTACCATCTTTAACAAGAATGATAATTTTTTTTGGGTTATTTTGTATTAATATTTTATCGTTATATGATATCCCTTTAACATAAATAAGTGAGCTTTTAAACTTTACCGCTTTTTCTGTAAGACTATAGTTAATTTTTAGGGGTTCACTTTTGTCTTCTTCATTTTCTGTAATGATTCCCATTAAAGTTTTTATCCTATCTAATTCCTCAATAATTATATTTTTACTCATAATTTATAAATATCACAATTTAATTTCTTTGTAGAACCCGTTAGATCTAAACTCCTCATCTTTTACATTTAATTCAAGATCAATTGTATTTCTATTAACATGAAATTCTCCTTCAGACCCTGGGTCTCTATACCACCCTTCATTTTTAATATCTAAAAATTTAACAAAATAGTCTTCAAATTGTTTAACAAAACCTGGGTCAGCATCACCATCCATATTATTATAACGAAAAGCAAAGTCATCACCACCACCCCAAAACTCAACGCTAAACCAACTAACTTGGTCTTCATCCATCATTTCAACAATATGTTCGGGAGTTTCCCCTTCATATTCATGTTGTGTATATTGACGATAATAACAATAACTCTTAATATGTATCTTCTTTTCTTCAGGATATATTCTAAAAACTAATTCATGATAATCATTTATATCATAATCAAGTTGATTAGTTAATTCCCTCATATGGTCTTCAGTGTATTGAATAAAGAAATTACGAAAAGTACCAACCATAGGTACTTTTTTATTTCTATTATGGGTTTGACCATCAAATAAAACTACCGGTTGGAATGCACTTACATTTTCAATCGCTTCATCATAACAATGAACCGATACCTCACAGGGACCAATATCTTCAAGGTAAATGAATATTGCTTGAATTATTTTATTTATTTTATTTATTTTATCACTCATTTTACATTTTTAAGTTCTACCATAAGTCGTAAATCACTTTTAACTTGATCTCTAGTATTCCAAATATGGTTTATTTCAATTTCCTCTTTAGTTACTTTAATTTCTCCACTAGCACCTTCGTTATTTTCCCAACCACCGAATGATCTCTCTAAATAAGTATAAATAACGTCTTCCATTCCCGCACTCAAATCATATACATCATTATCATTACCTTCTCCAACATTTTTAATTTCTCCACTATCTCCACCACCATCATATTTAATCACAATATAATCAAGATTGTGTTCATCTAAAAACGTATTTACTTCCTCATTATCATTTAATTCATAAGAATCGCCAGCAGGTTCCTCACCATTTTCCGTTATCATACTAGTCATAATCATAACTCTTGGGTCAACTTTAAATGATATAGTTAATCTATAATAATACTCATCATATTCGTCTTCACTTTGAGATCCTTCCCATATTTCGTCACCATATTTATTTATAATCATATCAAAAAGTGGTAAAAAATTAGATGGGATATTAACATCTGTACGTAGTGTGTTTATCCACACTCTTTCACCCCACGAATCAATGTAGCGTCTATCCATATCAAAAGTAACTGATGCTTCAGGTGTATCGAATTGATCCAAAAAAAGGAAAAAGGATTCTAATAATCTTTTCATAATACTATTTTATAATAAATATAAGTTAATCGTCAAATTTCATGGTCATTGTTCGTATCATCCACATTGGTCTTTCATTAGCCTCAATAGCTTTTATCCAATCGTGAGCACTTGGGATATAATTGTAACAGTCTTCTCTTACATGGTCTTCACCCACATATCTCGTATAAACAACTTTATCATCACTATTGATGAATGATGATCCGAATATCTTTTCCATCTCAAATATACCCTCTGAGTGGTGTCTAAACATCCTGTGTAATGAATTTCCAACCCACCCCTTAGTTTCATCCAACCAATTATGTAAATGGATATAATCTTCTTCCTTACCTCCGTATTTCTTAACAGAACTTTTTGCATGTATTAATGGGTGCGCCATAATAAATAATTTTATTAAATAATAGTAGATTTTATTATAGAATTGTAGCAATATTTATTATATATGAAAATTATAATCACAGAGACACAAGCAGACATATTATTTGGGAATGATCTCCATTGTCCAAAATGTGACCATTCATGGAAAAAAGAAAAGAACGATAAACACTCTTATTTATGTCACGAATGTGGTTGGGATATCGAATCCAAAAAATACAATAAAGTAGAACTAAAGAAATTTTGGGATATCTATAACAAAAAATAGATTACACAAAAGTAAAAAACTCTATACATTATGATATTTATATAGAGTATGAAAGATATGAAATTACAAAATATAATAAAACGAGTATTGTTAGAGGAAGTCGAAGATAAGGCGTTTACAAAGAGAGAAGTGATATTTTTTAAATTTATAAATGAATATAAAGAATCTGCAAACCCTACATCCGCACAAATAAATAAGTTTATTCAAAGTAATGCATCATCTTTTGGTTTTAAACTTGGCGACTTTTTTGAAATATATAATAAGTATACTCAGAACTATAGGGAAGATGGTAACTATGAAGATACTAAAACAAGTGACCTTAAACAATACCATAACTTAAAAACAAAAAAGGTAACTAACACAAATGCATCTGAAAGAGTAACTGAGTTATTACCATTTAAAGGATCTAACTTAGAAGGTAAATGGGAACAAGATAATAAAGGTGATTGGGGATATATTGTTCTTTCATATAATTGGTATCCAATATACATTTACAAATATAAAAAATGGTTTGAGACATCTAACACGTATTCGTCTTCCACATCCAAACAAATGAGGAACACAAGACCAACAAGATGGAATAGTGATATAGGTAAAGAAATGTTAATTTGTGATCGTAATGAAATGGAACAGATCAGACGAGGATCAATTAAACCAGAACAATTAGTTGTAGATAAAAATAACAAATTTACTGAATCAATTGATAAATTAATTGACTCACGTACCTCACAAACAATTAGAGTTGGTTGGTTCCCAAGAGTAAGATTATCATTCTACTATACAGGAGTTAGGTTCAATGAGAAAATGCCTGAGGTAGATATAAACATTGTTAAAGTCGATAAGATTGATAATAATAAAATAGATAGAGAAGCCGGTGATTTCTTCACAGATAATATGTCTGGTGTCTCCAAAGAATATCTAAAATCATCAGTTAACTCTTATTTTGAAAGATCCTTTACTGAAATGTTAGGTAGAGATGTATCACAAAATATAATCGTTAATATAACTTATAATAAATAAAAAAGTCGGACTTAGATCCGACTTCCTTTTTTTATTTCCCTACCATGTGGTATTCCATCATTTCGGTCGCCTTAGCCACCGCTATGTCTTTGGTTTTAAATCCACGTTCTTTAATATTCTTACCGTGTATGATTTGATAAGTTGTGGAAGCAACTTCTTTGTTATCTCCTCTTCCTGGTTGTTTTCTCATAGCGTCTATCGCATAAACATCTAAATAACCAACTTTACAAATGTAACGACCTTTTGTTATACCCTTTCCCATTTTTTTGTTTTTTGTTTTGATTAATACTTCTACAAATCTACGAATTTATTTTTGATCTGACAACATAAAATTTAAAAATTTTCTAATTGTTTTTACAATTTTTACTCTTTCAGGATTTTGTTCGTCCATATCGTAAACATAATCAGTTATATCGTTTTCATATAACATAGTTATAATACTTTTTTCCATATCTTTTTTTGACATATAACCTGTAAACCCAAAACCAGGAAATCCTTCAAATCTGTATTCCTTAACTTTTAATGGTTCTATATCGCCCCAATTACCACCTAACTCTCGTTCGCTAACCTTAAGTCTTCTCATTAAGAAATAAAACAATTTGCTATCAATACCCTCATGTTGTGAAGATATTTGTTCATTCTCATTCAAAGTTAATTTAATCATTTATTTAAGAAATTTTAATTTGTAAAGAGTAGAATTTATTAGTTCTTCTACAGTATCAATTTGGTTCTGCAAATAACTTTCTTTAACTGAATCACGATTATCAGAAATAACATCCAATAACTCTTTAAAGTACTTAATTAATTGATCATTTGACTTATAATCGACCATATCAAAAGTTTTGTAATTTTTAACTAATCCGTGTTTACCCTGATATGATTCAACTAACCCGTCAACTAATCCATCTATACCTTCATAATATCCTTGTAGTGCTTTATGTTCTGAATATGAAGTTGTTTGTAAATGAAGGATATGTACTTGTGTTTGTGAATGTAATAACTTACAAACTATTTCACAAAACTGATCATTACTTCCTTCGGACTCTGAATCATTTTCATTATTGTCATCTTCGTCTTCAATTGTATCTTCCTGTTCGTACATCCCTTGTTTTTTTAATTCTTCAAACAATTTGTGTGTTAAATCTTTTTCCATAGTACTTTATTAATAAATATACTAAAGTTTATGATTTTTCAAACAAATCCTTTACTGATATAATAACATTGGATTCATCAAACGTACTATCTAACCTTAATATCTCATTTTTAATCTCAGGAAACGAAGACCATAATAATGATCCTTCTGTATTTGGTCTATAATCATTGTCAACCAAATATTGAACTACGGTATTATCTTCTAAGGTTATAAACCCGTGAGCAAACCCTTTTGGTACAATTAATTCATCCCCACCTTTCATTTCAAAAAATTGACAATTATTGTATGTTCTAAGTGGTACTTGTAAATCTACTACGAAATCTAAAATTTTACCATTAATAACTTTTACCAATTTACCCTGAGAGGTTTCTCCTGTTTGGTAATGTAATCCCCTTAATGTAAACTTTTTTGGGTTCACACTAATGTTACTTTGTTTCCATTCCTTATCTAATTCAAACAACGAAAGAGGACTAAATGATCCTCTCTCATCGTAGAATATTCTGTTGTTGATTATTCTTGGTTGTTCCATTATAAAAAGTTAATTTCATTAGTTATTGGATCCCAATCAATATTCCATGGCGTATGAGAATAAAGATATTGCTCGTTCAATACAGACGCATTGAAGTAGTGGGTATGTCCGTCAAAGTAGTGTCCGTGTCCACTGTGGATATGACCACAGATGTGGATCTTAGGTTTGATTTGTTTAATTTTCTCTGCAAGTAATTCACAACCCAAGTGAACATTGCGGTTACCTTCAACATCATCCAATATCCCCCAAGCCGGTCCGTGAGTAATTAAGATATCAATCCCTTCAGGTATCATATCCCATTTTGCTTTCAACTCTTCACCGTTTTTAGGTAAGTTAAACGCCCAATTGTAGAACTCAGGTTGCCAAGGAGAACCCCAAATTTTAATCTCAGGTCCATCACCGTCTTGGACAATCATTAACTCATCTTGGATGTAGTCAATAGTTTTGTATCCTGTTAAGTTACCTTTAACTTTTTCAGCATTATTTTGGAATCCCCAATCGTGATTACCTGCAATAAATACTTTGTGATCGTAAGTTGCAATTTTGTCATACCAACCCGCAAACTGAGTAATCTCGTGTTCGTAACCCATAGAACTGATGTCACCTGAGCAAATCAAAATATCACCACCAGGTAAATCGTGATGAATATGTTTGTGTTTGCCGTGAGTATCGCTAAATAATGTCAGTTTCATATTTTTTTATATTTACATTTATCCCCATGCCATTTACTGTAGTTACCCTTTCCAGAAATAACCTCACAGTATGGACATTTTGTTTTTATCTTACTAGGATTATTCATATCACTAAAAAGTGCAGGATGTTTATCTAAAACTTCTTTTATTTTCATAGGGTTTTTATCTCCAGATATTCTTCCTTTACTTGATAATCCAATTTTTCTTTTATGTTCTTCGGTAAAAACTTTTCCTTTATTAGGACTTGGTTTTCCTATTTTTGATTTACTAATATTGTCCCTATGATCTTGAGTAAATGGAGGTTTTTTAACTCCACGAGTCAAATCACTATGAACTTGAGAGGCTTCTATCTTAACTCTTTCAAACTGTTTACCAGATCTTATTACTTTCCTTTCTTGGTTATCACTTCTTACGGACATCATCCTAACCGCCAATTTTAATTTAGGATGATTTGGATAAATTTCTACTAAAAGTAGATGGATTACCCAATGTTCTTTTGCCGTTAACCTGACTAAGTTTTCTTTTTTATTATCACCACCTAAACACTTTGGAACTACGTGGTGATTCTCCCCATAACCAATTAAAACTCTACTATTTGCCTTAAGAATAATATTATCGTGTATTTTTTTATAATCCATTATAACACTTTACCATAAGTATCACGAGCATGTAAAAAAACTTTATCGTATTAAGAATAATACAAATATACTAAATTATTTTGAATTATCACCAATAAGTTCTTTAACTTTTCTAGTAAGTATCGATTTGTTTTTTAATTCTCTCAAGGATATCCTCATTGGCGATATTCTCATTAATTATGATTTGCACCAAAAGATCCTTGATGTCCCTTTTACTTCGTTCCTTAGACTTTCTTGTTGTTTTTAATTCAACCTCATATAGGTAATACGAAATCTCGTCCACGTTTTTTAGTTTTTGGATGTACTTCTCGATTCGTTGATCAAGTTTTCTGCTACCATACACATCCATCAATTCTGGGAACGCCTTATCTAGTTCATCCAATCTACCTTTTAGGTATTGTATTTCTCCGTATTTTAAAATTTGCTCTTTTGTCATTTTAATTAATTAAACCGTTAACGATATCTGTTAGTTCATCTAGTTTGATTGGGTACAACTATAAGTGTAAACGATTATTAAAGTTATTATCACTAATATTACCTTTTGTTTCATTTTTTTCTTTATCGTCGATTATCCCATCTAATTTATTGCTAACCCATTCCAAATCCTCTTCTGAGACGGATATTTCCTTTAATGCTTCGAGGAGTCTTTGCTTATCCAATTCTCCTTGCTCTCTTGTCCATTTATTATTTTCTTTCTCCATAATTTCAATTTTGTTTACCTATACAAATATAGTTATCCGATTAATGTCAATCAACTATTTCTGCAACATAAAATGAACCATCACCAGTTCCATATGTTTTAATAATAAACGACACCTTATCTCCAACACTAACCTCAGGTGCAAATATGTCTGGGTTCAATATTATTTCACTATAATATATTTTACAGATCTCTTCGTTCTTATAATATCCGTAAACTTTTCTTGGTTCATATTCAATATAAACCCCGATATTGTCTTTATGTCTAATGGTTCCTGTTTTCATAATCATTTTTTTTTATAAATTATCATTCTTTAATCCTATTAATAATATCTCTCATACGTGTGAATATCTCAACCCCCATTGGGATTGACATTAATGATATAACGAATTGGTTAATATATGCAAACATTGCAACGGTTTCCCCTTGAGTCAAATTAGTACCCGTACCGGTAAATACAATAAGAGCAAGTATTAAAAATGTGGTTTTAGTTATATTAAGAGCTGTCCAATTTTTACCTTGTAGTGTTGATGAGTATATTAGAATTTTTCTTCTTCTTTTAAAAAATGTGTCAATTTTTGATACGTTACCACCACTCAATATGTCAATTTTTTGTTCAAGATGGGTATGTTTAAGTCTTGTACTCTGACCTATTTTTCTATATAAGGAATAGACAATAAAACAAATTGGGGCAACACATGACAGGACAGTGAATCCAGTCATTGGATTCTCTAAAAATATAAAAAACAATGTACCAATTATTGAAATTATTGCATAAATATAATAATGCATATCATTTTCTAAAAAATTGATTATATCATTTGACATTTCAACTCTAGCCATTGTTGAGGATGAATTAACATAATTTTCTTTCTTAAGATATTTGAATACTATATTATTATAAATTTTAGTATAAACCTTAGTGTCAAATACCATTCTCTTGTAAATGAATAGATTTTCAACGATAGCGATACCTATAAAACAAAATATCCAAAAATATTCTTTATGTAATAAACCATCGATCATCTTACCTAACACATATGGTTCTATTAAAAATAACATCTGAGCTATGAACATATACAAATATATTAACAGTAACGAGTATTTGTATTGCTTAAATATGTTATATATGTATGTCATAATTTAATTAGAAAGTGGTGCTTTAATTGTCGGATGTGATTGATAGTTCTCTATTTTAAAAGTAATATCTGGATCTAAACTATTAATGATTTCGTTGATACCTAGTAAATGCCAATTATCATTTCCTGAATTTATTTTTAATGTTGGTAATGGAAAAGGTTCTCTCGTCCTATAAGGTGGTACAGTCATGTAATCTTCACCAACATTATTATTAAAGTCTTGTTCGACATCTAAATTATATTCCATACCAGTTTGGTAATTATTCTCAAACCAAATATCATAACGTTCTTTATATGTTAATTCTCTACCTATTTGTTCCTTTGCTTGTTCAATGTGATTTGAATATAAATGGGTATCACCCAAGTTTCCAATCAATTCATCTGGAACCATATTAACTGTTTTAGCAATGATTTCTAATAACAACCCATAAGAAGCGATGTTGAATGGGATTCCCAAAAAAATATCACACGATCTTTGCGACCACATTAATGAGATTGCTCGTGTTGGTATGTTTGCATCATCTAATTGTTTAATAGAAGATTTTGCTAATTTTCTACAATCAAACCCATATTGTTCTTTAATATCATGTCTTTCTAACTCACTCAACTCTCTTGTATATATTTGAAATCCATAATGACAAGGTGGAAGTACCATTTTTCCTTCCGTGATATGTTTTCTTCCATATCTATTATTAAAATCTCTATCTGTTTTTAGTTTTTCTAAAAACTCTTCTTTTGTTAATTTTTTACTCATAATTTAAGTCTATTTATTATTTGAATATAAGAATTTATTGGTAATTTCTCATTCAAATACGTTTTTATTATTTCTGGATTATTGTATTTTTTTGGATTGTTTAAAAATTCAAAAAATATCTCTTTGAATAAATTTTCTTCAATATCACTTTCCTTAGAATAAACTATAAAATCACCAAATGATGGGATAAAAGTGTTAACATCAATAATCATAATTTGATGATTTTATTTCAATAATTATTTTTTTACCGTCAACAATCAATGGTATATTTATAGAATCATCTGTTGGATGATACATCTTAGGAAATGGGTTAAATGATAACGGTTCTTTAGTTTCATACAACTTATTCAAACACTCACTAATTGCAGTTCCAATTTCTTCAATTTGTTCTGATTTTTTCATAAATTTATTTTATTTTTATTTTTTTACTTGTTGGGTAATATAATTTATCACCATTTTTAATTAATTTACCTATAATCATTGAATTTAACTTCCCGTTTAATATCGCAAAAGGTTCATCTGTTTTATTAAATTTAAAGTTATTGTATTTCATTATTTTGGTTGTTAAATGATATATTTCGTGAGTTAATGTATCCACATTAATACCTTTTTTAGTTTTCTTGATTAATACATAAATTATTTTATTTTTTGGGATAAACTCCCCAATAACAACACCATCAAAATCAATTTCATTTATTCTATAAAGTTTTTTCTTATTATGATTTTTCTTTATTTTATTAATAGGTTTGTTCAAATCATAATCAAAATAAATTTTAATTTTAATATCATATAAAGGTATTTTTATTTTCATTCTACATAATCCCATTCTTTAAATAATCTTGATAAAGTTCATCATCAGTCCTATAATCAGTAACTGGTAAATCAGCTACATTCCAAGCATTAACCATCAAACGTCTTGAATCTGGGTTTGTTTTAAGGTCGTTGATTAGATTTGAGATTTGGTCTATATGTCTAGTGGTTGTCCCTTTACCTTCATTTCCATTTTTAAGTAAATAACCACCTTCTTTAATGTGTTTCCATTCTCTCCATTGATGTCCATAAATTGGACCTAGGTCTCCATACCATTTATTGAATTCGTCATCAGTCATAATCTTCTCTTCAAATTCTTTTTGAGTAAGTCTTTTCGGGTATGGTGCACTGAATGCTGGGTGTTCACGGTCAAAGTCTTCATCATAAACTTTATAGGCATCACCCGTCCATATATGACATCCATTATCCAATAAGAATTTAATGTTTGTTTCACCTCTTAAAAACCATAGTAATTCGGTTACCATAGTTTTCCAAGCCATCTTTTTGGTTGTAATGAGTGGAAACCCATCTTTCATATTATGACGAATCTGTCTTCCGAATACTGAAAGTGTGCCTGTCCCAGTACGATCCTCCTTGCGGACTCCATTATCTAATATATCTTGGAGTAAATCTGTGTATTTTTTATCTAATGTATTCATAACTTATATTTAAATTTCATCTTTCTTATTTTTAACTAATCCCGTCAAAACAGATAGACATCCACCACAAAATGGTTGGTTTAATTTTATTGTTTCCATGTCAGTTTCACAAATTAAACATTTAGGTGTTGGACTAAACGTGATACGAGTTGGTTTTTTAGTTTCCTCTTTACCATATTTTTTTCTTAAGTATTCCGCCCACGCAGCTTGTTTTCTACCATGTGTAAAAAACCATCCACAGTTTATTTCAAACCATTTTACAAAATTTTTCAACATACCGATTATTTATTTATTGTTAATTTTACGTTTTACCAGTTTAATTTCCTTCGCAATTTGGTTCCTGTCATCCTCAAACGTTCCAAGATATTTTGGATCAGATTGGATGGTTACAACCCTTGAGTACTTATCTGTTAGATCCTCGAGTTTTTTTTTAATTTATCGACATCCTCCCCATCATTTAGTGTCGATGTGATAGTATATTGTCGACTCCTTAATCTACTTTCGAGTGGACTAATAATGTCGTAATGGTAACTTCCCCAATACGTCTCTGGAGATTTATTTATTAATTGTTGACGAAAATTTCTGATTAATTTAAGCCCTGCCATTGATTGCCGATATGTCTCGCAAGAGTCTATTACCTTTTCTATCCACTTTACCACGTCTCCGTAGTGTTCACTTCGCTTTTCCATATTGTAAATATAGAAATTTTATTTTAAAAAAACAATCCCCAACTTGTCAGATGAGGATTTAATTGTTGTTTTTTTTATTTAATAAATGTTTTTGCATATACATCTCTAATTGCTTGTATTCCGTTCGGTCGAATCTCTCTTGTTCCTATACCTGCAAAATCCTGTTCTGTAATCGAAGGAACATCTTTTAACTCCGCAAAACTAAGAGAGCCATAATCCCATTTAAACCACTTATCTTTAATTTGGTCGAAAACATAAACATCGTTCTCTTGATTGATTGCCATCATAACGGCATATCCTGTACCACCATCAACTACGTCATTTTTAGACTTGTTTTTATATCCCTTAACGGATTTCCCGCCAGCTTCGATTATAGTACCAATCGCAAAAACTTGTTTTGAATATTTAACCTGCGACCAGTTTCTAGCCAATAGATTCATATATTTATGAATACCAAACCTACCCAAAATTTCGTTTGCTTTGGTTATTTGAATAACACCTTCTTCATAATCTTGGTCGGAAATCTCCACCTTATTCTGAGATACGTGCGACTTTGTTCTATAGGAATAAGCATTGGTTTTGACACCAAACTCTTCACCAATCTCGTCCCAAACGGTATCTGATCCCACCGCCCCTCCAGAATGGCACGTTATTTTGGTCAAATCTATTTTTGTGTTAAAAATATCCATTAGTCTAATATGTTTTTTAATTATCTAAAAATATACACTTCTCAAACTCGTAAAGTTGTTCACCCCTTGTTGATCTAACATGTAAATCATAGGTGTATCCAACCATTTTATATGGTTTGGTTACGTTTCCACTTTTGGTTGCCCTTATCGATTCTAACGGATTGGGATAGATGTTTGAATTTGGTTCGATATTTTTAACCTTGTCCGTCCAATTAGAAATCCCATACTTACCATCGTATCTAAATTCTTTACCGATAAGTGATTGTAGATTAAAACAATGACTGGTTTCATCCTCATTATATTCAATTAAATGTGGATGTTTTTCTCCGGTGAGTTCCTCGTAATGGGGATTTAATTCACCGGTGTATGGATCATGTGTTGGTATCTTAAATTTCATTTTTGACAATGGCGTTTCTTAATTGATTGATTAATAATTGTACTTCCTTAAAATCGTGGAACCTAACTGAGGGGTCTGTATTAAAAAATTCAACATACCATTCATCATCTTTAATCTCATCATTGGTTCGTGTGATAAAGGTAATACCATCGACAATATCTAAAACGTAGTAATACGTTTCATCACCTTCGTGCTCTCTCATTTCTTCACTTTTAAACCCTAAAAGTATTAATTCTCTTTCCGTCATATCACTTATTTTTATTTATTATATTTTAAAATATAAGGTGGTTCAATTCTAACCTCACTACCGTCACTATTAAAATAATAAGCAGTTTCACTATCGAAGGATATCGTATCGGTATACCATGTTGCCGGATACCTTCGATTTGATTCTGCCGATGGTATGTATACCTCACCATTAATCTGGTATTTATAAGTCTTAGACTTACATGATAACAAAATTAATACCCCAAATATACTAATTAATTTTTTCATTCTGTTGGATTGTCATTTTTTAAAATATGATTTAAATTTCATCCATACAATTTCAGGATAATTCCATAACCACCAAAAAAATATATAAATTTTTCTCATAAATCAACTATATTGAAATTGTTTATTTTATCGGTGAATACATTATTGTTTTCATCGTGTTTGCCTAAATTGTAAGTTATATATGTCCCATTTTTAAAATAGATTTTAACCATTAAGAATCCTAATTCGGAAACATATACATTGTTTAATTCACCAATACCATTAGGTGTGTTAATTTTTGGGCTTTCCATGACTTTACTTTATTACAAATTTTCCATTTGGGATTATGCGTATTTTACTAATCTTATTTTTCTTATATGACCTGACACCTTGCTTTCGAAGTTTAGTCATTTTATTTTTCATGATTATATCCTGTTTGATCATCCCATTATGTTGTAGTTGGAGATTCCGTTCATGGACATTATAATTAATTGAACACGAAAAAAGTAGTATAAGTAGTAGTATAAATCTCATTCGATTGTTTTAAATGTTATTGATTTTACTTTGTTACCTTCTTCTATTTTAATCCTACACATATCTATACCGTGTGTTCTATTTGCACTCTTATACAATTCTGAGGTAATCTACCTAAGTGTCTGTAATTGTTGATGTATCCCATCATATTACCACTACCTACGGCATTTGCTGAGTGAACCACAACTTCCACCACAGGTTTACCATCTAACCATTGATTAACCAACCATTTGGTACAATCCATACCTGTTTTCTCTGTGATGTTATCGTAATTTATTACGTAGTTTTTTACAACACCATACAACCATTCATTCATTGCACTGTCACCCAAATCGTGATCCAACGATATCAATTCAATATTCTCCAACCCAATTGAGTTTATCTTTTGGACGAACTCGTCGTAAGAACGAACAACGATCCAACTTGGATCAACTGGTGTTCTTACATCATCTAGATAAATTTTAACTTTTTCCATATTACAAATATACTATTTTTTATTTAAGTGTTCATTCCACACATCTTGTTTTCTACCATTTTGAATGGTGTCTTCAACACTACAACAAAAAGAAAAAAGACGACGTTGGGTGTGTTTCACCCCATTTTGTATGGTGTCATTAACGGCCAACGGTCTAACTCCTTTGTGCAATTCAGTTTCTTTTACCCCATTTTGAATGGTGTCTTCAACGTCAAAATTGTCTGGTCGGGTTCTATTAAAGATGTGTTTCACTCCATTTTGAATGGTATCTTCAACATCTGTGTTTACACAATTTGTTCCTTGAATGGTGTGTTTCACCCCATTTTGAATGGTGTCTTCAATAGCGAATGAATCGGCAATTGATTCAGGTACGGTGCGCTTAACCCCATTTTGAATGGTATCTTCAACACCTCTGGTGATGTTATCGCACGAGTGATCGGTGTGTTTCACCCCATTTTGAATGGTATTCTCAACAATACTGAGGGTAGAGTGGATATTTGGTTGGGTATACTTCGCCCCATTTTGAATGGTATCTTCAACCAATAAACAATAAGAATGTTGGCTACATCGGGTATACTTCGCCCCATTTTGAATGGTATCTTCAACCACCTCAGGTTTAAGAAATCTTGACTCAAACCATTCGGTAATATATTCTTGATTTTTCATAACATCCAAAGACATTGCTTTAAATAAAGATTTAAAAACATTGTAATTATACCACAATGTTTTATCTTTAGTAAATTCAATCATCCATTTTAATTCTTTGGTGTTAATCAACCAAAAAGATCCATTATGATTATATATGTCCATACCATTGGTGTAATCATCGGCGATCTCAAACAAACATTCTTTTTTCTTTAGTTCTTTATTATTCATTGTCTAAACTGTTTGGGTAATACAATAAAGTTGGGTTCTTTTTTTGAATACATACAACATATAGAAATCTCCAACCTCAGTGAAGTTAAGTAATAGTTTTATTTTTTCATAACTTTTCTTCTTTGATTTTTTCGTGTTTCTCCTTGAATGTATTGAATATCTCAACCAACTCATCAACAGAATCAAATGCCCACCTTTCTGTTTCAATAACAAAAAAGTCACCACCACCACCATTATCAGTCTTGATTGTTAAGAATTGATCTTCTGAGGTAACACAGTCAGCATCTTGTGCAAATGTAACCTTAAACTCTTGACTCAATATTTCAGCTTTTTTTATCATACCCTATTTTTATCAAAGATATGATTTTTTTTTAAATAAACCTAATACTACCTTCAAAATTTTCAACCTCACATAGTCCTTCATCATTAGATAATATTCTATCAATGTCTTCAGGAGTTAAATTTAATTTTTCGGGTCTTGCATGAATCTTAAAACTTCGAGTTAAACTTAATTTAGGATCCTTAATCAAATTTAATACGATTTCGTTTTCACATTTAACGATCATTGGGTATTGCCCGTTTACTGTTACAATTGCATCATCACCAACAAAAATCTCTTCTGTTGATCCAAGATAAGGTTTCTCATCAATTACAAATAATTTTACTTTAGTCATTTTTTTTTTTGTTATATATATGATTATGATTCCAATTACCACACTGTTCACAAGGTTTATCCTCCGTTGAATTTTCAACATCGTATTCAAACTCATCTCCGTGGCTAATAATCAACTGAACAATTTCTGTCCAATCATCCATACTTAATTTATTTTTTATTGACCTTAGGTTATCAATCAATTTATCCTGCAAATCATTAATCATCTCAGGACTCCTATTATCATATTCATGAGTAAATAATGATTCATCATTTATCTCAACATCTACACCAAAACAATTTTCACTTAAACTAATCTTATTCATAACCTTAAATCATTTTTACGATTCATATCCATAATATAAATCTTTAAATTTTTAACTAAAGATTCGGCATCACATTTTTCATACATATCAGGATATCTTTCTGATAATTGGTTTGTTTCTTCCATATCACGACAACTTGTTAATATATCCAATAACATGGATCTTAACATATGTTCTTTATCATATGAATCCTCAATTTTTCTTTCAAGTACAATTTCCTCAAGTTCTCTTGTGTAATCAATTAACTCTTCAACCGGACTTAAATCCATTAAATGTTCATTACCCCGGAATATTTGACTTACGCTCTTCATAGTGTTTATTACATAATGTTCTATACCAACCAAGATCTGTTCTCATTTCCCCCTTTTCACCACAGGTTTCACAAATCTCATGACTTTTATTTTCAGCCAATGTTATTCTTGCAAAAATTTCATTGGGTCCTGAATTGATGTAAAATCTTAATCCACCAAACTTTTCTTTAACCTGACACACCTGTTTATCCCACCCAAGTTTTATTAGATCGTCAATTAGATCTTTAATTAGTGGATACCAACCACTATCAACATCAAAGAACCCGCAGTTGGTAATTGGGGGTCTATCTGTGAAAAACCCATTCTCAAGTCCACCTATGGACTCAAGGTATGTATTCATTTCCTCTTTAGTCATTTTTTAAAAATTTTAATATTTTTTCTTTGATCCCAGATTGTTTAATACCTTCACTTGATTTTGGTGTTAATACAAAATTATCTATTGCCCAACAATCTTTCCAAGGCTCCCCATTTTTTCCCATATTCAAATCATCAACCGAAACCCAATGTGTAACCTCAGGATGATCGTGTAGGTATTGTTTTATTTCAATAGTTCGTGTTTGTTCTAAATCCCATTGTGGTGACCATATAAAACCGTTACCGTGAACGGTACAATGTTGTATGTTTGGTGTCAATGCAATTGGTCGTTTGATAATCCCCTGACTTTCGTAGTAGTCACCAAGTTCTTCAAGAGTTGCGTGTAATTTCCAATCTGATGACACAACAATTTCAGCACCTGTTTCTTCAAGTATTTCATTAAGGATTTTGATTGCCTTTTTATCGAAGTCGTCAAAACGATATTCAACAGGAGCATCTTTAAGTTCCTTACTTGAGTCTGGATTTGCTGAACGATACTTTGACCATTTCTTTTTTCGCCCACCCCAATTGTTGGAGAGACAAATTACACCATCGTTATCTAACATCAATACTTTCATAATTACATTATTTCTCCTTCAATTTTAAAAACATATTCAATCCATTCTTTAATTACTTCATAAAGATCATTTAACATATCTTCTTTTATATTCAACGCTTTACATATTGGTTGGATAAAATTTTTATACTCTAAAAAAATAATTTTATCTTTTAAGTTAAATCTAAAATAAACCTCACCTTCTTTATGATAACAAAGATTTTTTGGGCTACACACTAAGTCACCATAATGTGTGTCCAAAAAATTTAAAATAACATATATTTTATTTTTCCCTATCATTTAAGAATTTATTGAATGGGTGGTCCTTATCTTTATTGATTTTCCCTATAAAAATAGAGATCGTTATGATTAACAAAAAAAGTATAAGTCCTACCATATTGCAAATATAGTAAATTAATTTTAAATAAAAAACCCCCACCAAAGTGAGGGTTTTATATGATTTGATTCAAAGTAGATTCAGTATCTAAAGTTTAACAGATTTTTAAAGTTTAAAAAGTTATGATTGTTCTACAGTTGAATATTTTGAGTTTGGGACTTTCATTATCAATATCAAGTATCGAGCCAGTCGGCTTTCTAGAAGTAAATAGATTCTCAATCAAACTTATCCTCAAATCAAATTACGGTCATTGTGTTATGCATATCCAACGCATCTTGGATCTCCTCAATTCTATCTTCAAGATCTTTAATCATTTCGTCTCTTTCTCTAATTGAGATTTCACTTTCCTTTACAGATTCGCTATCCATACGGTAACGATCTTTGTTTGATTTACCTTCCGAACAATCCATTTTTGCCAACGCCTTAGCATTTGATTTTAGTTCCGACATTTCAAAAATTAACTCAAATACAGGTAAATTTGCTCTATGTATTCTACATTTTAATTCAATCAAACTTTTGGTTAACCTTTCAATATCACCACATAAAAGTATTGGTGAATATGGTCTTTTATTCCCAACTTCAACAGAATTATATTCTTGAAGTTTTCTTGTGTTATCGGAAATCTCTTTTACGATTTTATTTTTTTCCTTAAGTGCTTGTCTAATATTCATAATAATTTTCTTTTCGTATTAAAGTATAAACGTTTTTTTTAGTTATGTCAAGTGTATTTTACAACATATATATTTTATTATGGTAAATCATCACCAAGTGGGTTTATTGGTCTCAATCCACCTCTAATACTATCCAGATGATGACCTATATCAACTATACGTGTTTGTATTTCCTCTGTCATTTCATTTTCAGTCATTGGTTCCTCCATCATCATTTCTTCCATTCGTACTGGAATCGGTTCTTGGTGTCGATATATTCCCATTTCTTTCAATTCACTTTCACTAAATAATTTATAGTTAAATTTTTCATCTTTAGCCTCAGATTTCATTTCACCAATCAACCTATTTAATAATTCGAATGGTAATCCTGTTTCAATTGAATCCACTCTATCATCTTTTTGGTTATATATTTGAATTTGGTGTTGATTATGATAAAATCCAAATTTATTATTATTGATTTTATCAATTACATATATAAGTATACCATCTCTTGAGTGATTGTAGAAATAACTCTTATCTGAAACAGAAGCGGTACACCATCTTGTTTGATAACCATACGATACAGAAGCCGAATATGTTAATGGTTTGATACATAAATATTGATCATCCTCATAAACAACTTTAACTTCTTTTTTTCCCTTTTTAAATAAATCACGATTCTTAGCCATATAAACCTCACTTGCGACCATATCCCAACTATCGTATTTACTAATGTCTTTTTCATTAACTAAACCTCTTTCCATAAAGTCACAAAAATCAACAAATAAATGCATTTCATCCCACCCATATAACTGACTAATCAATCTTTTTGTCAACCAACTATTAAAACTATCGTCACCTAAAATCTCATCAATTTTTCTTACTCCGCTTGAATTGTCTTTTACCACGTATTTAATATCAGCATCGTAATTTTTTCTAAGTGTTTTAACCAAAAATTGAGTGTACTTTTTAGTGCCGCTAGTGTCCAAATTACCCATTAAATCAATTAAACTAACGTTAATCGGATCGTTTTCTTTTTTAATTTTCTTTATTCCCATTTTCTATATTTTTTTCTTCTAATGATGTTCCAAGTATGTATAATTCAAAGAGTATCGTTATTGCTATTTGAAAGAACCCACTGAATAACCACCAATTAAGTGGATTAAAATCATTCTCTACGCATATCATGATGGCGTAAAATAAAAGGTTCTTTGAAAAGAATGCAAATGTGTTTAATTCCTGATTCATTTTATTTAATAATAAGTAAAAAAAGTGATCCCATCAAGTTAATGGGAGTCACCAACATTATGTTTTTCACCATAAATTAAATATCCAGGGTTTATCACCTTACTCACTTTATTGCGAACACCTGTTACAGATTTTACAACTATACCTTCGTGTGGTACTTTAGTTCCCTCTATGAAATTATCAAACACAAAATTATCTTGTATTCCCTTATCCCATTTACCACGACACAATACTTCAACCTGTGGTAATTGTAGACAATCAAAGTGTACAGTTTCGTTTATATAAGGTTGGTACTCACCATCAACTTCAACATCAAACCCCGCGAATTTAACATCAGTCAAACCGTATTCGTAATTTTTTTGTATACCCGCACCATATATCTCACCATAGATTACAACACCTTCAGTTAATACAGATGGTTCGTAAGTATCTTTTACGTGATCCCACAATTTACCTCTTATGTTATAGGTGTTTGCAACAGTCTTCCACACATCAGTGTTATAGAATCCTTGAGAGTCAGATCCTTTTTCAACATTGTGAGAACCATATACATATTCAAACGCCGCCCATTGATTGCCAAATAACATTTTAACACGATCCCACAAAGAAAGTTTTTTCTTTCTAACTATTCCGTAACGAGCATTAGTTCCGTGTAACTTACGAGTTATAACAACCTCATCTTCCTCACTAAACATATCAGGTACGTTCTTTTGGTTAGGGAACTTGTAATACACTTTGAAGTTAGGGTTTTGGTGGTATTTTACTTTACGTCCCCCAACACTCAACTGAACGGTTTTAACAGGTGGTTCATACTTAGTTATCCCAAGTATTGTCATCATATCATTACCTTCATTAACGTTGTTCTCCAATGATTTTGGTACCAAGTATTTGAATGGTATTAACAAACACTCAGAGTAAACTCCACGAAGTTTTACTGTACGAACTCTTTGACCTTTACGAAGGTAGTTGGTAACTTCCATCAAGTCAGATAATGGTTGTGGTATTACCGCATCTGTGGTTGCAACAACCATTTTATCACCAATCTGGTATTCACCCTTTTTGGTTATGGCATTCCACCCACCAACAGTCACCAATTCTATGTTGTCCGCCCCTTCTATTGGTTTAACCTCTCCGATTACACCAACATAACATACACTATTTTGGTTTTCCATTTTTTTTTATTTTTAAATTTGGCGTTAATAATAACGCCCATAAACAATTTGCGTTTTTGGTAAAGTAAATTGCGGTTCCTATCAATCCAAAGAAACCAATATAAATTAATCCAATTCCTAAATATTTCATACCACAAATATACACATTATTTATTAATCAATACCATACAATCCATTTTTTTGATCCTCTTCCACCTTATTTTGATTTAAAGGTTTTTACTTGTTGGTTTTCCTTTTGTTTCAACCCAAAGTTTTAACTCATTATATAAAATAATGTCATCATTAAATGTTGATCCAAATCCTTTAAACATATAAAGAAATTGTTTTGCCCACCATAGTTTAAACTTAAATGGTAATTTGTGAAAGTGTTTTTTCATCTTATTCTGGTTTAAAGGTTTTACCACATCTATTACACTTAGCAACTTTTGGTACTGCCCATCCTTTTGGAACACATCCAAATTCATCTAGATAGTCTTGTATTTTAGCAGACCAATTATGCCATCCTAACTTACATTGGATTTTACCTATTAATTTTTTCATTTCTTCATATCATTTATCATGTACTTTGCTATAGGGTATATTAACATTATACAGACAGCAGTACCTACCATACCCACTCTTATATCCTTTGTCCAATATTGCGGATTAAACTGCATATGAATAAATCCTGCTACTAAATATGTTAATAGTAGTATTACTATGTATGGTATATACTGTTTCATCTTATTCTGATTTATTTAATCCATCTTGAAATAATTTTGCTATTCTAGGACTAAAAGGTCCAATTGGTATTGTTTTTTTACTACCCCACTTGTTTGAGAAGTAAGTGTCGGTTTTAAGTCGGTATTTAAATTGCTCTTTAGTGTGAGGTTTTATTTTAATAGGTTCTATACTATAAACACTACCATCATTTGGGTCAATCTCAACAGACCAACTATTTAAATAATATTCATATGCCTCATCAATAATCTGATTATTTCTTTCTTTATTCATCTTATTCTGATTTAAAGGTTTTGTTGTAGTAATCTGTTGCCTCTCCATTTCTACTCTTAACAAATGGTGGACTATAAAATCCATCAATATGAGCATCAATAATCTGCTTCTTCTCCATTTCTTTGGCTTTTTCAAACACATTTTTTACATCTTCCAATGTATCAATTACATATAATCCATTAAGTTGGTTTTCACCTAATTGCTCAACTAACCATTCTACTGCTGTCTGTTTCATTTTATTCTGATTTAAAAGTTTCATTTTTTTGTTCAGTGTACTTCCGTATTAGTTTGAATATTTCTCCAATATCTGTAAATTCAGATGGTGGACTATCATTTCTTCCTGGAAGAAAGATTAAAGTAAACCCATGATTACCCAAAAACCTTTCCTTTACTCTGATACCACATATTTCATCAATATAAACCCAAGGGTAATTACCCGAAAGTTTAACTTCAATTCCAATTTTTTTCAATCTTTCAACAAACCTTGTGATTTTATCGCCAGTTAGTTTTGTACTTGTTTCTGTTTCCATTTCTATATAAGTTCCAAATTTAGTTTCTCTTGTTTTCATCTTAATACGTATCTGTGAATTACTACTACCAATTTACCATTTATCGTTGCACGATCTGATTGGATTTCAATATCCATCATACCCAAATCTTCTTTAAGTCTGCTGGCTTGAACTTCAACTTCATGTTCAGCATCTTTCTCATTCTTGAAAAATCCAAAGTAGGAATCACACCCACCTGTTTTATCACATACTCCGTAAATTATCTCTCTTTGATCCATAACATTCTAATTTTTTATCTTTAACGTTCCACAAATCTTTTACCCCTTCGGTCATATGGCAATTATGTTGTTTCCCCGTTCTGCGACCGAAATCAACAATCATATCGTTATGACTGTTTTTTATGATATGCGGACATTCTTTACAAGGTTTTTTCACCTTACAAATGTAATAAATTATTTTGGATTTGACAAATTATTTTTTGAATTTAAATTCGGTTTCTATTTTTCTTCTACCGTATTTTTTTTCCATCAGTTGCTGATGTAGTTCCCAATTGATTATGGATTCATTCATTGGTTGATCGTCTTCTGCCATTGCGTAAAGTTTACCTATTTTTTTAATAATTTTGTCTGCGTCGTAGGATAACTGTTCACATCTATCCTTAAAGAACATAATAGGTTTTCTTTCATACTTAATCAAGTAGTTGATGAATTTTTGTCTTACTTTTTGTAAATTTTCAAATTCATCGTCTTTTGGAGTCCTTCCTCCATTAGATAAACTGTCAAATAACTTTTTAAGATCATCTAAAGGTGTTGATGTCATTTTATCAAATATCTCAACTTTAGTGTTAATTAAATTCATATAAACTACATTTAATACCGATTTAATCTTTTCGTCGTCAGACATATCGTCATTATAATGTCCAATATGTTTAAGTAATCCATCTAACCTATCCATATTTTTTTTTAAACCATCAATTAATTTTTCAAAACTATAATCCCTTATTCTTATCATTTCCTTAAACGCATGGTCTTCTTTAAGGAAAGTCAAAAACTGAGATTTTGTAATCTTTTTTTGTCTCATTCTAGAAGCAAGTTCAGTTGGTCTAACCAAACTCTCTGCCGCCTGCATATAATAATTGTACCTCATAAAGTTTAAATCAATCTCAGGTATTCCAAATCTTAGACTTCCTTTAGAATAGGCTTGGTATTCGGCATCATCCCCAATTAACTCAAACTGTTTTTTTTGATTGTCGTATTTATGTTTTAGTTCATGAGCCAAAGTCGATTCAGTCTCAACACGATCTCGTACAAATCTTTCATATAAATCATCAGTTTCCCATTCATCGGCAACAATAAAAGTAATATGTAATTCTATTTCTTTATCTAAAAATTGGACTTTTAATTGAATTTTTCTATTGTATTTAAAATTTTGCCCCATTCCCATTGATGCAATTTCAGGTTTCCCCTCATATTCAGGAATGTGTTCAACATTAACATGAAGATCAAGTGAATTAACATGGTAATCGGAAATATTCAAATCAACACTTCGATTAAAAACATACTCCTCTCTTTTATCGTAAATCCCCTTTATAAAATTCCCAACTATTTCATATAAATCGGATGCGGCATCTAAAATACCTTCAGGTACTCCTAACGCTTCGTTAAGTACCTTATATTGAGTCTCTGTTAATATAATCTTCATAGTTATAAATATATCGTAATATTTTTTTAAAAAGGTAGTATTTTTTCTATTTATAAGATATTTATTAATATGAGAAAAAAATTAAATAAAGAAGACAAACGAGTTAAAATTTCAATCACACTATCCCCAAATATTAATAAAAAAATGGAAGATAGTCTAATAAACAAGTCAAAATTAATTGAAAAACTATTAATTAATTACTATGATGGAACAAAAATATAAAGTTTATATAATAAAGTCATCGGTTAATGATAAAATCTATATTGGGTACACAAAACATTCCTTAAAACATAGATTATCAACCCATTTTAGGAACTCTAAAAAAAACTCAATGGTTAATAATAAATTCGCAAGAGCTATAATTAAATATGGTTTGGGTAATTTCACAATCGATTTACTTTATGAATGTTCAGATAAAAATGAAGCATTAATGAAAGAAGTTTTTTTTATTAATCAATACGATTCATATAAATTAGGTTATAACTCAACAGAAGGGGGTGAGACTGGTGGTTCTAATAAAAACCACGCCGACTTTTCAGGTGAAAAAAACCCATTTTACGGTAAAAAACACGATTTAGAAACAAGGAAAAAAATAGGACAAAGAGAGTATAAAACAGGTAAAGACCATATGTGGTATGGGGTTAAACATAAAGGTTCATTCAAAGAGGGTAAAGACCACCCTCTTTCAATACAAATAACGATTGATGGTGTGAAGTATGGTTCAATACTACAAGCTTGTAAAATACTAAATCTGGGTAGACGTAAGGTAATTAAATTATCCAACAACCCCAACCATCCCATCTAAATGGTGATCATCTGATATCTCGGAACCGATCGAACGTTTAGACATAATTTTAATTATCTCATCAATACTATACGGATCCAACCCGTTTCCATCTACACCGACATCCATTTTTTTACCATTACCAAATTTATTTTTACATCCTGAATGAATGTGCCCATGAAGGTGGATAACCCCTTTGGACATCCCATGCCAACTTTGGAGTGGGTAGTGACACAAAACAAATTTACGGTCGTTTAGACTTACCTCCAAATAGTGAGACACACTCAAAAATTTACTTCGTATATTCTCTCTATTGTTTTCAATGTGGTGATCATGATTTCCCAGTATTAGGTGAATATTTTTACATGTTAGTCTATCCAAAAATATCTCAATGTTTTCAAACCCCCCAAATGAAACGTCACCCAACATAATTAGAGTATCGTTTTGATTAACAAAATGGTTAATGTTATCCACCAATCTTGCATTCATTTTTTCAACCGTCAAAAAATCTCTAGTCGCATCGATCGGTACATCACCATCTTTGGTTCGCCAATCCGTTACACCACGACAAATATTTTTGTGCGAAAAATGGGTATCTGAAGTAAACCAGACTCTACCTGTTGTTTGTATTTTTTTAAAACTCATAATACAAATGTAGTTATATTTATTAGAATGAAAAAGTATTTATTATCCTTATTTTTTATTTTTCCCCTTTTATTACTATCTCAAAAAGTTTTAAGAGATAGTGTTGTCATTAAAAATGACATATTTAAAATTATCTATTCGGAAAAATTACAACAACCAATATCTGTAAAGTATTCCGTTCAATGTCCATCAGGTACAGCATCGAGAAAGGGTCTCGATTTTTATATTTGTGATTCAATCATTACTTCAGACAATAAAGACTACGATGATAATATCTGGGACAAGGGTCACATGGCTCCTGCTGCTGATTTTAATTGTACTAGAGAGCTATTGAAAAAAACGTTTACCTATTTAAATTGTTCACTACAACATCAAGATCTTAATCGAACCACTTGGAGATTATTGGAGGAGTACGAACGAAGTCTGGCTTTAAAATATAAAATAGTTTTAGTTGAGATAATATGTGAGTTCAGTAAGACGTCTAAAGTTTTGGCCTCAGGCGCTACCGTTCCAGATGCGTATTATAAAAAAATCACATATGAAGGTAAAACCGAAATATATTATTTTAAAAATAAAAAACCATCAACAACTGATTTTAAAAAGTTTTTAGTTAAAGGTTAACCTCGAACCTATCTTTCATCATTTGTATTTTATCTTCTGGAACTTCATGCGCGTTTTTACCACCATGTCTGTTTTCAACAATAATAGAGGTCACATAATAACCATACTTAATTGCTAATTCATAATATGGTTGAAGTTCCCACTCTTGTGTGAATGTGTTTGATACTGCAATTTTTGGTGTGTTTGACTCCATTGCATATCCAACATATTGTTGACACTCTTTATGAGCTTCTTTTATTTCAGATGCAATAAAATTGTAGTTACCGTCATTATCATAAAAATAATGGTCTGCCTCAAACACATTTTGTGTTAATTGTTTTGCAAAAGTTGTCTTACCACTTCCTGGTATTCCTCTAACTAGATATATCATTTTTTCCATATCACAAATATAATAAAAAAAATTGCATAAAAAAAGGGAGATCACTCTCCCTCATTAAATTTATTGTTTTATTAGAATAATGTATCCGTTACAGGAACAGATTGTACGTTAACTCCCGTATCTTGAGTTGGTGCCGGAGCTGGAGTTCCTCCTGTAAGTGCCAACATAATTTGATTTTTTGTTTCTGGGGTTCTTTGACAATTAACAGGTAAATTAGCACTTTTAGTGTTATTTAAATATTTTTTTATCTCTCTTAGTGTATCACAAAATTCTTTGTTACGTATATCTCTTTGTCTTTGTTTTTCAGAATCTATAGTATTTGTGCCCGAATTATTACCTGAATTACTGGTATTGTTTTTTGTGCCTTTTTCTTTTGTATTTGAAGAATTATCACTTACAGTAGGTATTGTTTTTGCCCCTCCCATAGAATCAGGTCCAAATATTATTTTAGCGGTAGTTCCTCCAACAATAGAATAACCCTTTGTGTCCCAAGGCCAAACAGCATCTATAATAATTGTATAACTATCTGGTGCTTCTAATATTTTAAAATATCCATTATTTTCATATAGTTGACTTGCTTGGTTTCCTGAATTAGGTTTTACTGCAATCCAATCACCTTTTTTGTAATTATGTTTTCTACCTGAATATGATATAGGTGTATCAAGTTTTGTATTGGCCATAATGTGGTCAAATGTTTCTTTATCAACAATACCAGTAGCTTGGTCATTTAAATCTGTATATTTTTTTTGGTAATTCATGACCGCAGTTTGAGTGTCGGTACCATATTTACCTGGTTTTAACTTTAATTTTTTTTGTATTGCCTCAACATCAGGACCTGTAGAACCAATATTTAAATCTCTTGTATATTCTGTTGCGGATGCTGGTTTTGGATCTGGAAATTTTTCAAGAATTTTATCATAAGTGTTAGCATCAATATTTCCTGTTACAGGTGTTATTCCATTTTCTGTTTGGAATTTTTCAACCGCCGCCTTAGTGTCAGGACCATATATTGGGGTTCCTTTATCTGGTTTTAACTTTAATTTACTTTGTATTTTACCAACCTCAGGACCTCTATCCCAAAGTTTTAATTCAATCTCAGTTAATAAATTGTGTCTGAAACCTTTTGTTCTCTCTGTTTGAATACTCTGATTTATTGTACCATCGTCCTCAAGATCAGGATTAGTAGTTAAAGCAAGTTTTCCCTGAATTGATGAAAACGCTCCACTCCACGCAACATCATCATATCTCCAAACATCATTTTGGGATATTGCAAATTGCCAAAACTTATCAGTAGTTGGATCAATAGAAAGTGCAATATTGGTTCCCTTTTTAACTCTAATATCTTCATAAGTTCCGTCCATAGATGGATTTTTTGGGTCAACTATTAAAAGTACACCATATTGATATTGATCAATAATGGGGTCACCTGTGTTTAAACTATAAAGATTAGCATCACCTCTGTCGGTGGTTATTATTTCACTTTTATTAATTAATGCTGGGTGTTCTTGCACCCATTTTATATATTCACCTCCACCACCTATAATTTTTGCCTGTATATTTTTTTTATTTTCTTCGTCTTTTTTTATTTTATCCGCAGCATCCAAAGTTGCTTTATATTTTTCCTCAAGTTGTTTTTTCCATGTCTCATAAAACTCATCACTCACCGCAATTGAATTTTCAAATAAACCATCAGTTATTGCATAATATTCAGCTCTTTCTCCTTCATGATCATTTTCAATACCATAATCAGAACCCGTAGTCTCACTAGTCCCAGCTATACCCAAACTATAATCTCCACCACCATATGTTTTAAATTTTTTATTTGCCACACAAAAAGTAGGAAAATCACCTAAATCTTTAAGTTTTGTGGTAATAGTTCCATAGTTCATCCCAAATTCTGTTAATTGTGCAAAAAGTGGTGTAGTGACATTAGTTAGAACAGTTCCACTTTTCGTTGGTTTACCCATAGCGTTTGCCATATAAGTTTGTGAGCACCACCTATTAATCAGGTCTTTTCCTGATAAATTCTTTGCATCCTCTTTTGCCTGAGATAAAAATTCAAAACAAATTCCACCTTCGGGACATTTTTCGTATGTCATATTATACACGGAAGTTCCTTTGGGAACAGTACCGTGTTTAACACTAGTTTTTATACTATATGGTTCAACTTCTTGTAAGTCCTCATTTAACAAACCATAACTTTCATTTAGACTTTGTCTAACAATATTTTTTATAAAACTATTTGTAATTCTTTTCATATCTTACCCATTAACGCATTTTTTATGGCTTTAACCGTTAAAATTCCCATTTTATTATCAGGTTCCAAACCAGCACTTTTATTGTCATTTAACCAATTCTGAATATCCACAACTGAGTAATTTTGAGTTTCTTCAACTATCATATTGGTCTTTACGCCATGTTGACTCAAAATATCTCTGATCTCACTTTCCGTTAATTTTAATTTAGGTAACATAAATATTGTTTATTAAATTTATTTTATTATATAAATATAACCATATAATAAAAAATAAATAAAAAAAGGGAACCGAAGTTCCCATTTTAGGTCCGACATTGAATATATCTGACTCCACCACCTTGTTTTTTTAAACAAGGAAACAATTATTTTGTTACCAACGCTTCGATCTTACTTTTAACTTGTTCAGTTAACGAAACTTCTTTAACGTTTGTAAAGATAACAGAGTCTTTCAAAATCTTACTTGGAATATGTACCAAGAATGTATCTCCGTTGAAGAAACTTAAGTCTTCATCTAATACCAATGCTCCGTGTACCATCTTCAAAAATATTTTGAATTGTGTCTGATCCATGAATGTCTCGTTGATTAAATCCCCGAACTTATCACTAACTACTTTTATGTTGAAACCCATCTTATTCATATAACAAAGATACTAAATTATTTAACAATAACAAATTTTCCACCCACTTTTTTTAGTGTACCAACAAAATTTTTTTCGTATTCAATACCAGACCAATAACCACTTCCATCAGTCCAAACACCACGTTTATTATTTTTATAAACCATCTCACCATCAAATGTGATATATTCAGGTTGATCATTTTCGGTCAAAGCATACGCTCTTGTCATTTCTCTCCTCTCAGATGGTGAATAATTACCTGACCAATCTTGACGACATAAAAATGTTGCCCGACCAACAATAACAGGATTACCATCAATTGTTGCTTTCTTGTTTAAAGATTTCTTGAATGTGTATATATAAGTTCCCATAGTTAAATAATTTTTTCTTTCCAAATACGATTTAATTCATCTTCCTCAATTCTCTGACTAAGATCAGAAAACATATTTGTTAACACCTTCACAAAACGAATTCTTTGTCTCGCTAATTCAGGGTTAAAACCAATTTCAATAAGTGAATCACTTAGGTGGCTATTTACTACAATGTATAAAGGAATTGATCTCATATATTTCTTATTTCTACAAATATACAAATAAAAATGACACGGCATAAAAAATCCCATACTTTTTTCTCAAAAACTATGGGATTAGTATTAATAAACCAATTAATTCGTAGAAAGGAAGGGTATTGGTTGTTTTTGTGTATTATAAATACATTTTAATTAACGAAAAGTCAAAAAATTTTTGTATTTAAGATAATATTTTTGTTAAAATTTTAAATAATTCGTCATTTTTATCAACAGGTAGTTCATTTATTGTAAAAAACCCACAATCTGAATGTTCGTGACCATCTTCTGCTTTATCTAAATTTGGTATCATTTCTTTATCGGATTCATATAAATAAACATAAATTAGACCTTTTGGTTCTCCTTTGTCATCTTTCTTAGTGATGAATCCAATTAAACTTATTTCCTCATCTATCTTAATATTTGTCTCTTCATAAAACTCACGATAAGCACAATCTTTAGGTGTTTCATTTGCCTCTAAATGACCTGTTGGGATAAACCACTTACCCGAATATGTTTCGTGATCAGCTCGTTTACATAACAGAACTTTATCCCCACATTTTAATATTATACCCGAACTTCTATCTGATTTCATTATAAGAATATATTTATTAGTATATGGAGTTAATAGTAAACAACAATTTATTCAATGTCAAATGTGTAATGACCAGTAAAGACATACAAAAAGGTATGATGGGTAAAAAATTTGACAAAAGTTTTGACGGTATGTTATTCATAATGAAAGGTGAACATCATTCATTTTGGATGAAAAACTGTATCATCTCTTTAGATATAATTTTTATTAAAAATAATAAAATCACCAAAATACATAATAATTGTAAACCATGTAAGACTTCTGAGTGTGATCGTTATGTCGGCAATGGTGATATGATATTAGAACTCAAAGGTGGTACTTGTATAAAATACGATATTGCCGAAGGTGATAGTATAATGTTACAAGATTAATACTATCTATTATTTGGTCTAAATCTCATTTGATTTGATTTTACTGCCGATTTTGAGAATCTTAATCCTTGTCCTTGTTTTCTAGCATTTCCTAATGATCTTGCGTGTTCCGTCATTTCAACCTCAAAATTTGGTTCATATCTATCACCACCATCTTCATCAATTTTTGCTTTTAAAACTCTAACAAATTCATTCTGTACCATCTTAGTAAATTTAACATAAGGTGAATCATCTGACTCTTCATTATATTTGTACTTACCTTCAGGTGGTCTCTTAGATCTACCTAAATAACTTAAACCAGAAATATTAGTAATACATTTATGTCCTCCACTATTGGCTTGAATTAAATCCCAAGCATTTACACTAATTGAATCTAACATTCTCATTTTTTTATCCGTTAAACTACTGAAAGGTTTTCTCATTGCAGTATCAACATCCTTAAGAATATCTTCCCCATCAGCCATTTGTTTAAATTCTTTACCATATAGTGCGTTAAAATCTCTGAATGTAAAACCAACAGATTGTTCACCAAAACCTTTTCCTGATTCAGATATCCATTTTATTGTGGATAAAGGAATATCCTTATCTTGTAGTTGTCCTTTCCACTTGTTTAAGACCTCATCTTTGATGTCACCCAAGTTTACACCTTTAAGTGCTCTTTCTTTCTTAAATGGATTACAAGACGCTTGTACTAACCCTAATGGCCAAGCAATTACTATAAAGTCAGCATCAGGATTATTTCTGAATGGTGTGTATCTATCATATGATCCTGGTTTCATCATACTACCACCACCATACTGAACTATAATTTTATTATCAACTTTAACATTTTTGTGAGTTTTCATTGTTTGGACATAATTCTCTTTGTTTTTTTCCAAAGATTCTACATCGGTATAATTTTTTTCTTTGATCTGAGATCTGATGTTTAATAATATACTTAATAAAGATGGATTTGCATTCATCACAATATTTTCTAAGAACCCTGGTTTGTTTTTAAATGCCAATAACAATTTATTTGCAACCATACCCATTGCCATTTTGTTTCTTTGTAATGACTGATCTTTATCTACCTTAAACAAATAGTTCATTACTTGTTCAGGACTAATATCGTATTGTGCATAATTTGCCGAGTCAACCGTAGATATCAAAGTAATATCATCAGAAGGGAAAATGTCTCTTGGAGATACAGTTTGAGATATTGTTTCAACGTTAGATCTTGATGATTTAAAATTAGTTGAGGTACCTTGTTCAACACCAGCTTGTGTGTCGTGGTGATCCGTATGTATGATAAACATTGGTTTACCATGAGCAAAGTCAACTAACACCGGCATAACCCTATCATCTAATAAAAACTTTAATTCATTAAGTAATGATTCACTTTTTCTAATAACCTCACCAATAGAATCCCCAATTTGGGTTTGATTTATATGATTTTTTAATAATTCTGATAAATCAAACTCATCCGTACCATTAATATTATAACCAGCATCTAAAAGAATTTTTCTAATTTTATTTAAAACAAAATCTATCTTTTCACTTAATTCTTCAGTAATTGCTTTTTGTATAGCCCATTCTTTATCTCCGTATTGAATAATTTCAGAATCGACTACTTTAATACCGTGTTGTTCTAAGTAATTTTTCATACCTAACGCAGTGGTTACACCATCTAAATCTTGGTGAAAATATATTTTAGCCTCAGGGTATCTTCTAGATAATTCCCTGATGTTTCTTATTCCCGATTCCGTTATTAACTTTTTCTTCATAGTTATAAATAGTTTTCAACAAAAAAAAGTTTGAGATTACGATGTTTTTATGTAAATTTACTTAAATCAATTAAAATTTATATTATGAGGGAAAAAATCACAAATTTTTTAGAAAAAAGAAAATCAACATTTAAGTCTATGGGTGTTGTAATTTTTGTAGTGGCATCGTTATTGGGAGGGTTCTCGATGGGTTATCTATATAATCAACAATATGGTCCAAAGAAACCAACAATTGAAATGGTTAGAGTTAATAGGTCCCAAGTTAATTTAGCAATAGATGAACATAACCATCTAATCGTAATTGACAAAACAACAGGTGACTACACTGTTTACCAAGATTCTATTGGTATGTCAATCTTTAAACTTTACGCTAAGAACATTTATATTGACCAAACAAAATAAGAAACTATGAATATCCTTAAATTAACAAAAATAACTTATCTTGGTTTATGTGTTGGGGTATTCATTTTTTTTGGATCCTTGTCCCATGTTAAAACTTCAGATGATTCTATTTTTACAGACTTAAATGATCACTCAACTATTCAATCTCCCACATCAATGAGAATGTACGAACTGATTGAAAAATATAGTACCAAGTATAAAATACCGAGATACGTTGCCTATAACGTGGCATACATGGAAACAAGATATTTAGGACCTTTCCATTGGGACTATAACCCTTATCAAGAATCTTTTGCAGGTGCGGTTGGTCCAATGCAAATTATGCCCTCAACATCTGATTATATTAATAAAGTTAATTACGGGAAAAAAAGATTAACTAATGATATTAGATTGAATGTCGAAACAAGTATGAAATTACTTAATAGATTATATTCAAGGTATAAAGATTGGGCAGTTGTTTGTGGATGTTACAACACAGGAAGACCATTGGTTAATGATTACGCAAGATATTGTGCGAGTAATTATAACTTTAAAAATAAGTGGGCTACAATTAACTAAAACTCACAGATGTTGTGATCACCAAACATATTGTCGTATTCGTCTTCCATCGTAATAAATACTAAGAAAAAAGGAAAACTCCCACTGATTATAGTGGGAGTTCTTTTATTTGTTCTAATGCCTTGAAGTAATTAATTCTTGTCTCGGCGATTTGTTTATAATTTTCACTTAACTCAATCCCTAACCATCTACGTTCCAATATCTGTGCTGCAACCAATGTTGTTCCTGAACCAGCAAATGGGTCCAAAATTATATCGTTTTTGTAGGACAATATTTTGATTGCTTTCGTCGGTATGTCCATCGAGAATGTCGCCTTGGTGAGTGATTTAGTATCTGCAAAGTAATTCCACTGACCAAACACAAGCTCCATAAACTCTTTCTTATCCGTTTCCTCATATACAACTTTCTTTTTTATGGTTCCGTCCTCCTGTTCAATTTCAGTCGGCGTACCTTTCCACTGTGGTTCCCCCTTAACAAGTTTTTTAGGACTATTTTTATACGCAATAATTAGACACTCCTTTGGGTTATAAATATATGGTTGGCTACAACTCATCCAAGAACCCCAAGCGGTAGTCTTACTTCTATGGGGACTATCTTCAGCCAAATCAATTAACCCAAACCAATTAAACCCTAATTTTTTCATAATATTCCATATTTCAGAAACAATAAATACCCTACCACCTCTTTCTTTTAGGTTAATTTCAAATGGTACGTTTACACATATTCTACCATCATCCTTTAATACCCTAAAAGCTTCCTCTAACCATTTAGTGGAGAATTTTAAGTACTCTTCTAAAGTTGTATTATCATTATAAACGTCATAGGATATGTTAACCGAATATGGTGGGCTAGTCACAATTAAGTCTATTGACCCCTCAGGAAGATTTGACATAACTTCCACACAATCCCCGTTGATAACCTGATTCAACATTTTTTCGATATTCTTTGTATCTTTCATAATATTCTTTTTTTCTTTTTAAATAAATTTTAGAGTCGAAATAAATGTAATCTAAAAAACTTCTAATTCCAACTATATTAACAATCTTAATGGTATATCTACCACTATCTTCGTGTATTCTACCAATGTTGGGTAGTTTAGACATCACCTCAATTAGGAATTCTCTAAACTTTTCAGAGGCACAAACTATGGTGACTACGGACATCTTAGTTGATTCACTATAAAAAAAATTACCATCACCATCATAATAACCCCTTATAAAATCTTTATAAAATTCCTCACTAATATTTGGATAATCAATAATAAACGTCTTTCTTGGGGCACACCCTTGGTTAATTAAATCTTCAACCATTTCCCCACTATTGACTCGAATAACGCAATTATTTGACACTGAGGGGGTTCCCTTTTTTGATGTTGTTTTACTTACATTATAAAATATTTTATGTTCAGAATTTAAATCATTTTTAAATTTTATTAGATGGTTTTCATCTTTTACCGATAACTTTAACACTACTTGAGCCCCGGTTTTAGTTTTTCTAACACAACCATCGGCAAATAAAAAACCTAACCAATACGCCTTATCTTCAGAATCAATAACGTTAAAATAAGAATGGTTCACATTAAATCTACGATTAGTTAATTCTATATTATTTTTATTTAGAATACGTTTTATTGGTCTTAAAGAAACCCCAAAACTTTTTGCAACTTTTTTTAAATTTTTCAATTCGTTATACCTTTCTATAACTAAATTATCATCTATATCTATTCTACTTCCCATATATATAAATATATGTTAGTGTGTAGAAAGTCACATTTCTTTTTTTTATTTAATACTTTCTAAAAAATCCCACACCTCATTAGAGAATTCCTCATATAGGTCACCATCCTCATCATCCGATAAGTCCACTATAAACTCATCAACACAAAAATCCACAATTATTCCGTGTACTTCTCCAAGTGTTTGTTCATCATTTTTTAATCCCTCATATAGATTAATAATATGATTTTTTTGATCTTCTGTCAACTTCATTTTTATTTATTTTTTAATGTTTCTATGTGATGTTCTAAATACCATAAAGCCTTTTTAAGGTCTTGTAATTCTTTATCCGAATCTTTCTTACCCGCCCTTGATATATACTTTACTGTATTCCCTAATGAGAATCCTAATTCCCAAGCGTCAATTACTTTGATTGCTTCATAAGGGTTATCTTCTCCTCCATAATGTTGGGGGTGGTTTACTTGTTCTATTTTTGGTGGGGGACACATACAAAGTACGTTAGCCCCACATACACATTCTTTTTCCATTTATTTTATTTTTTTCTAATTATAAAACAATTACCATCTAACAAAGATTCTGGTCTAGCCTTAAATGAATTGGGTAATGTCCCTATTATTTCATAACCATCAAGTGTAGATATAATATGATCCACCATAGGTCTTACTTCAGGGCTAAATTCATAATCATTATAATCGTCAAAAACAATATAACCACCATTTTTAACCATTGTTGAGTATAACTCAAAATCATTTTTCACTCCATTTGATGAGTGATCACCATCTATAAATAAAACATCAATATCATCAATGAATGTTTTAAGTTTTTCTACCGTTTCTATTTTCTGAGAATCACCTTGAATATATTCATAATGATTATTAAAAATATTAAATTTTTCTATATTTCTAATTGGGATTTCAGGTGATATAGGGATTCCTAAATCTATACTAAAAACATTGGTATTTTTTCTTTGACATATTAATGATGCCGATCCACCAGCATAACATCCAATCTCCACATAATTAAGATGGTAATCATCGGGATACGTTTTAACTATGTCATATAAAATATGATAATGATGATGAAACGTTTCTCCATACATTTCATTTGATATTCTTCTTGTAATATTTAAAGATTCTTCTGTGTGTGTCATAATAATTTATTTTATTTTTTTTGCAGGTACACCCACGTATGTTCCAGATTCCTCTATATGTTTAACTACCGCAGCATTTAACCCAATCGTTGTTAAGCTATGTATTGATATTTTTTCTTTAACTGACGCATTTGTACCAATGTAAACACAATCATATATTTTACAATTTCCTGATATTTTAGCACCAGGTGCGGTAGTAAAATAATCACCAATCTCACAATCATGTCCAATAGTTGTTTGAAGATTTAAATGGGTATGTTTACCTATCTTAACATTAGTTGTAATAATAGTCCCTGCACATATAATACTACCTTCTCCAATTTTAACATCATCACCAAGTATTATCACATTAGGGTGTATATGTGTAAAATATTTTGTTTCTTTTGGTAATCTTTGTACAATATCAAACCTATCACTTGGGTCTCCAACGGCAATAACCACTTCATACTCATTTGGGTCAAATTGAGATAACGGCAGTATTAAATTGTCATGACCATCCCAATATTTGTCATCAACAAAAAATTTAGTATTAACTCGTTCAATTAACGATAAACTCCAATATACCTCTCTCGCAAAACCGCCAGCCCCTATGATTCCTTTTTTCATTTTGTATAAATTTCAAATTTAGATAAATCAGGATAAGGTAACTCTAAATCTTGATTATGTTTTTTAGTCCCATCTAAGTTATAGAATTGTGTCATCATTAATAATCCTCTTGCCGATAATTCCGGCATCATATAAAAATTCCAACCTAACATATCAAAATTATCATCATGATATGAACATTCTCTTCTACCACTAAATCTTGCTCTTTTAAACCATAACATTGCCTTATGATCATCAGTTAAAATTGCACCTCCCTTACTCAATTTTAATGTTTTATATGGACCTGTAAATGAAAGACACATATGTGTTTTTGGTATATACATATCCGCAGTAAACCTCAACGCAGAATCCCAAACATTACTTGGTGATAGTTGGTATGCACCTTTGATCATATCTCCATCAACAGGTGTGAAATTAACTTTAAGTCCAGCATGAATAATTTCGCACGGTACAGATGGGTATGTTTTTGAAGGACAGTCTACCTTATCTGTTGTTAAACTTTTCTTTATATTTTTTTCATAGTATAATGCCAAAAATAATGCGTTACTCATATTATCTAACGCGATTGCATATTTTGATCCGGTGTAATCACACAACTCCTTTTCAAAATCTTCTGTTATTTTATGTACTCCGTTTGCCATAATAATTTATTTATTATTATTTATATATTCTATTATTTCTTCTTTGTTTTTTCCTTCACTAAACATCCTATATACATTGCGTGAAAATTCGTCCGTAGTCATTACCGCATCGGCATCTAAATAAGTCATAATATCATTTAAGTGAATAAGGATGTTTTCTTTCTTTAAAAATCTTTTGTTAAAACCCATTTTTAATTTTCTAAAAATTCTTTTTCGTTTTTCTTTTTCTCTTGTTCAATATTGTAATTTCTCGTTTGATTAATTAACATTATTGTTTTTCTCTTAAATAAAGGTAATAATGTTTCTTCAATTGGGTAATCTCCTTTACTAATCATCTCCAAAACTGGTAACTTTGTTTTGTTTTCAGTTTCAGAAAATGTAGTGATTATCTTTGGTATTGTCAATTTAGTTTTATCATCACAATAAATTAACTTAACGATTGTCTTACTTTCAGGTGATTTTTTAGCCGCTGGTGATACTTCATATTCCCAAACATAATACTTGTTGTCTCTCTTATCTAAATGGAAGAAGAAACCTTTGTTAGATAGAATTTCTTTTTTATTCTTCCTGTATTTTGCATCAATACTATCAAAAACTATTGTCCACACAGATTTTGCAATGTTGAAGTATTCCAACATTCTTGGTGCGGTGTATTGTAAAATCTTTATGAATTCTTCATACTCGTCGGTTGACATCTCAGGAACACTTTTAACTTTAAGATCTTTCACTAAAAGTTCGTCATCAACCGAATTAAATTTTTTATTTGTGTATATGATTTTCTTATCCCTGATAAGTGTTTGTATGTTCGCTAAATGTAATGATAATTCTATAAACCCAGGGTAAAGTTCCATGTTGTCTAACTTTTCTCCCATTCGTTGAAAATATGAAAGTAACTTATACTCTTTATGTTCTCTATCAATTGGTCTTTCGAACATCCAATCGGTGTCCATTACAAATTCTATTTTTTTCTTCCTTGTCATTAACTTAAACATAAGAATATTATTACTTTCTGTAAAGGTATTAATCTATTCTCATTACAACAAAATTTGAGTCATTTACACTAACGATATCGTAATTACCATCATAACTGGATAATACACCATAATCTGCATTATCAATTAACTCACTTAATAAACTTTTTCTATCAATAAATCTTTCATAATCATCCCCCATATCATCTAACCAACCTGTGGGGTCATCTTTAATTTCTTGTAGTTTATCTTCAACCGCTTCTTCTACCTCATCATCATTTAGATCACCATCCGGCTCATCTTTTATATCTTGTATTTCAATATCAATGTCTTCTATTTCACTTTCAATTTCATCTGACCTTGATTCGTTATCTGATTCATGTTCACCATCCTCATCCTCATCTTCATAGTATACTTCATCAACTTTTTTACTATTTTGGTAAATTTGCCATTTATTTTCAGACCATTCAACAATTAAAATGTTATTCATGTAATCGTTAAATTTGAAGTATTTAACACTCTCAACTTCTTCTTCCGTAAGTGGGGATCTGGCACCACATTTAATCAAATAGGTTTCTATTTCAAGAGACCTTTTTTGGTTTTGTAGTTTTTCAATTTCTCTATCTTGACTGTTACTAGTTTCTCTACTAACATCATAATTTTCAGGATCGTCCATAACCCATTCACGAATCATGTCTTCATAATATTCCGCAACTTCGTCACCATCAATATGATATGATAAAGTATTTTTATCAAAATTTTGATAATCACTTACAAAATCTTCATAATAGTCAGAAATCGAATCATCCGCATCACTTTCTGACCCAACCGCATAACGATAACCACTCACATCATTATGTGTTGACCTAAATACATCTAACTCATAATGGGTACCCTCAGGTATTAAATCATATACATCATTATCATTACGTTCAAGACTATCAATGTCTTCTTGTAGTTCATCACGTTCATTTTCTAATTCTTCTATTATTTCAGGATCTTCTTCATTTTCTATTCTTTCTTCAAGTTCTTCAAACTTTCTTTTAAAATCCACCAAATCTTCACGTTCAGAATCACTTAAATAACTAAGTTCACCCTGTTGACGCATATATTCAAACACGGCATTTGCCATTAAACCTTCATCGTCAATATCAGGATTATTTAAATTCCACACACCCTCTTCTCGTCTTCCTTCTGCCTCTCGTCTCAAAGCCATTTCTTTTCTTCTCTCAAGTTCCTTATAATATGGTGTATCATAATAATCTAAACTACCACCAACTGTAACACCTTCAATACTTACAATACCTGAGGAACGAAGATACAAATCACCAGTCACAATTAACTCACCCAAATTAGTTATTTGTTTTAAACCCGCTAAGGGTAAGTTACCCTTAACTCTTATTTTTTTACCTCTAAAATCAGGAAACTTAGGAATGGCTTGTGCCTTATAATTAACAGACTTTAATAGATCCATATATTCTTGTGGTGTGAAATCTTCATACTCAACACTATCATCTTGTTCGACAATAATGTTTTTTATTAACCTGATTAAATCATCTTCGTTAAGTCTAATTATTTTTTTCATATTACAATAAATATTTAATGGTTTACAAAATATGCGACCTATCTGATATTTATAATTAAATAAACCTATTAAAACAAATATTATGGGATGCGGATGTAAGAATAAAGCAAATCAACAACCTGTTCAGGCACCTCAACAAGCTCCACAACAACCAGCTGCGAGCCAATCTACGGTTCAAGAGTCGGTAAAGAAAATTGTTGAGAAGTATTACAACAAAAAGTAATCGGTGATTGGTTAAAAAGTTGAGGTGGGAAATATTTTCCACCTTTTTTTATATTTATAAGGTATGAATGATATTGAAGAGATAATAGAAGAATTTAATGATGGTAATTGGGATGATATATCCAAAATATTCAACAAGAGGATTGAAGTATTTTTAAGTTTTATACTTAGAAAGGGTTTAATCGATGAGTTAGACTTGTCCAACATACCTTATAATAACGTACCCTCATTTGATTTTTTAGTTAAAACAAAACTTTTGGATAACTTTGAATATAAATCCATACCAGAAGTTCTTGAGAATGATTTTCTCTTATATAAAATACAACAGGATCCCGACACTTGGTTGGAATGGATAACTGAAAACATTTTAACTGATGTTCAAAAAAGATCGGATGGGTATTACCTACAATTAAGAGACCGTACAGAACTTGCCGAATTATTTGATGATCGTGGTCGTGATACTACGGCAAAAGATGTTGCAGAACGTGTATTAGGTGAGGATTACTGGGAAGATTTTTACGATTCAACCAATAATGTTTATGAAGATGTAATTGAAGAATTAGATGTTGAAAATGTTATAAAATTAAGAAATTATATATTCAGAGAAGTTGGTAATGTTGAGTTTTCATTAGAAAAATATGGCTCAGATTTTTTTGAGGGATTATCTGAAGAACAAGGAACTGAAGGTTATTTCATAATCAAAGAAGAAGATTTAGATGAATTGATTAAGAATGAAGAATCAATGAAACAACTTCTAAATGATGATTTATCCGAATTAAAAAGTGAATTATATAGTATTCATAATAATGCCTATAATGGAGCATATCAAAATGAAATATATGGTTTAATTTGGTCAGAATTGAGTAGACACTTTGTTGGTAGAGTAATTGACGAACAGACTCAATCAGGTGCTAAATGGTTACAATATGTTAAAATACGTGACTTCAAAGGTGATGTGGAAAAATTTCTTTCTAATCGTTTGGGTAGTGAATATAGTAACGATAAATTAAATTACGAGGGTAGTTATACCCGTATGATGAAACAACTAATGGATGATGATGAATACGATTTGTTAGACTTTAGAATACCTGATTATCCAGACTATAGTTTAGTTTCCAAAGACATAAATGATATATTCGGAGACTATATTTAAGTCAACTATTTATATATTCATTTAAAACTCATATTCATTACAAAAAAAGATATGAGATTAATCAATAAAAATTCAAGACGAGGCATAGTAAATTTATTTGCCGATTTCATTGTGTCTAAAATTGACCCAAAAGAAAGATCAATAATACAAATAACAGATTGTGATGTATTCATGGTTGTAAATGGTCAGACCACAAGCGAAACAGAACTTAACATTGATGAGTTAAAAAACGAATTCAATGAGACCTATAAGGATCTACTTAAATCATTAGACTTAGAACATTTTAATGTAATTAATATAATCAAATACGGAGTTGAGATATTCCCTATTGAGAAGGGTTTAGTTAGTACCAACAAAAAAGTATTTGTAAAAGAAGATGAGTCATTTAATGAAATCTCAATTAGTTCTGAGTTTCCTTATGGGTATAGTTTACGTACAGGTAGATCTATGGCTTACTACTCACATTACATACTTAACCAAATTTCATCAACAATAGGATCGGATAGTATGTATGTCCATTTCTTACCTAAAGTAGATGATGAGGTAGACATTAATGTTGTTGTTGACTCAATGTACAACACTAAAACTATCAAATCATTAATTTTAGATGTATTTGACTTCGATTTAGAAGACTTCTCTAATAGAATGGAGTCTTATGACCTTACCCAAGATATATTGGATCCTGATGGAGAAAAACCATACTTGGTTCAGGACAGATTACAGGATATAATTATATTCTAAAAAGAAACCCCACTGATAAGGTGGGGTTTTTTATTATCTTTCGTAAAACTCTTTGATGATTGTTACCCCTTCATCAAGTTCATTAAAATCTCGTTCAGGTGCGTATAATTCAGTTTTAGAATTTTCTTGTCCTGGTGATTCAATTAACATAAATGCCGGAACATATTCATTCTTAGTTATTGAAACAAACATATCATATTCATCACTATGTTCGTCAATATCTCTATCAACATAAGGTATGTTTTCTTTATCTAACATCTCCTTAAGTATTTTACAATGAGGACATGACTTCATTGAAAATATGATTGCTAATTTATCCATTGATTAACTCACTTAATACCCCATTTATCTGACCTTCGTTCATTAATCCAACTTTAGTATCAATAACATTCCCATTTTGGAAAACTTTAATTGTTGGTATACTTCTAATACCTAAACTCATAGCAATCTCTTTATTAAGATCAATATCCATTGTATACATCTGAACTTCAGATTTATTTTTGTTTGCAATACCCTCAAAGATTGGTTTCATTATACCACATGGTCGACACCAAACTCCATGAAAATCAACAATTATTTTCTCACCTTTGTTAATTTTTTCTTGTAAATCTACACTACTAATTTCCATAATTTTTATTTAATTTTTGATAAGTTTTTAATGAAGAATGATACTTCGTTTAATTGATCCATATCGTAATAAATTTTCATCTGATACGACATATCTGCGACCTCCATTTTAGATAAATATATGTAAAACCCAGATTTATGTTTAAGAATTGATTCTAAATGATTAAGTTCAAATTCAAACTCAACACTATCCAAGTATTCAATTTCAAATTTCTTTTCAATTAACAATGCAGGAGTTAAACCTAAAACAGTATTAACCTTAATGATACCATATAACTTATCATGTCTTTCTTTTAAGATATCCAAAAAATCATTTTCCCGTCTAAACATATTAACTATAAATTAAAAAAGTGGGGTTGTTCACCCCACGTTTCTTTTTAGATCATTGACTCAGCAGTCTCCCAAAGTTTTGTGTTTATTGCGTTTACCGCCATAATGTTTTTCAAACCTCTCAACCCTGTCTTACGACCACTTTGTGATTTGTACTCAACCCCACCTCGTACAAATTTCTCTTGTACTACGTTGAAGATTTTCCAAAGGTCGTCTCCTTCATCTTCCTTACGATTAGGTGTCAACAAGTCAACCAAATCAAGTGTTGAAGGAACTGAACCTGTTGCCCATCTAAGTTTAGATGCTTTTTGAACGAACTCCACTTTCTCGTCCATAGTAAGTTCACGTTCCATCATTCGTCCAACAGAGTGTTGGATCATTGGTAGTTTACCCGCAAATGACTCAGTAAGTCGTTTTACGTCATCAAATTCAAATCTTTGGTGTCTCACATTAAAAGACTCCGCAAGTGCGGTGGGAACCGTTAATCCGTTTGAGCAACATAATCTGAATAATCCCGCAGATACCGATAGTGCTGACATCCCATTGTGTGAGTTTTTAACAACAGCTTCAAACAAGGTGTCCCCAACTTTTGGTAATTCTCCATTACGAAACCTTACTTGGTGTGTTGCGTGAATACCTCTACCTGTTTGTTTAACATCTGAAATTTGCCAACCTTCACGATCAAAATATTCAATAAGTTGATCCGTAGGTACGAATACGTATTTATTAGACAATTTATTAGACGCTGATGTTGCAAAAATTGAGGGTGCTACTGATTTAATAAGTTCTGGTGTGTATATCATAATATTTTTTTTTAATTATAATACAAAGATAGTAAATAACTTATAATAATCAAATAATATAAAAAAAATTTAAAATTATGGGGTGTTTATACCAATCCCATATATATTATATATATGAGATGTTACATTTATTTACATAGGAAATTAGATAATAATGAAGTTTTTTATATTGGTAGAGGAACCGTTAATAAAAAAGCTAGCGGTAAATGTGATACCAACACATATCGTCGTGCGTATACTACTCACAATCATAACAAATATTGGGTTAGAATAACAAATAAAATTTCTTGGTCAGTTGAAATTATTGAGGATTTTTTAACTTGGGATGAATCCATATTATCAGAAATTAAATACATAAAAATGTATGGTAGAAAAAATTTAAATGAGGGTACTTTAGTTAATTTTACAGATGGTGGTGAGGGTAGTAAAGGTCTTGTCGTTTCAGAATTAGTTAAATCAACACAAAAAAATCGGATGAGTTCAGATAACAATCCAATGAAATTACAATATAATAAAATAAAACAAAGTATTAGAATGAAAAAAAATAACCCAATGAGACTCCTTGAAACTCAAAAAAAAGTATCAGAATCACATAAGCTTTTATGGGTAAATGGGACTGAAAACCATCCAAGAAAAAATAAACCAAGAGAGGATTTAAGGTTAAGAAATCTAACTAATAACCCAACTAAAAATCCAGAAGTTATTGAGAAAATAAGACAATCAGCTTTAATGAGGGATAATAAAGGTGGTAAAAGCCCTAACGCAAAAAAAGTAATGGACGTAAAATCATCTAAAATATATACATCAATAAAAGAATGTATGGAAGAAATGGGTATTTCACATACTTCAATTTATCGTTATTTAAAAAATGGTAAAGTTATTTATATTAATTAATTTAATATGATATCACCAAACTTAGTCTTTTGTATGAACCCTTCAACCTTATTTGTGTAACTTAACTTCTGATTCAACTCAGGAGCTTTAAGTTCAACAACAACATCAATGATCTGTTGTTTAGTTAAAATAAAGTCTTCACCCTTTTTATGGTTATCAATAGATTTTTCTTTCAATTTTTGAAAGAACTCTTCTTTTTGCACTTCTCCAACAAGACCCATAAAATCACCTGGGTTTTTTTCAAAGAATAGTATTAACTGACTAATATAAATTTCTATATCTACGTTCATTATTAAGATCTTATAGGTCCACAATGTTTTTTCATTTCAGGGGGGAAATTAATAAACCAAAACCCTTCGTCTTCTGTCATGTATTCTTCTAATTTTGCGGGGATTCTCATATTAGGGTTTGAATTCTCAGTTGAGAAAAAGTTCAAACAATATAAATCTCCGAATGCCTCAGGAATACTTTCTAACTGTGGGTTATTAGGTAAGTTTATAAATTTCAATTTGGTACAATTTCCAATACTTTCAGGGATTGATTTAACCATATTATCAATAATCAATGTTTTTAATTCGGTTAATTTACCAATACTTGCCGGTATATCCAAGGCAATTGGAGTTTTACTTGTATTTTCCATTTGGATCATAGTTGTATTTGATGGAATATGCTCAAAGAAATCTTCAAATCCAAATAATGCAACATACTTAGAGTTATCATCTTTTGGATACTCAAGTCCAACATAACCACTACTACTAACACCACCTAATTGACCTGAGAATTTTTCTCTTAATTTTTTCTTATTCTCTCTCATTATAGGACTATTGATGAAAGCAATATCAGTATCATTTAACTGACCTAAACTTTTTGACATCAGTCCTTGAAGTTTTCTTGCCGCATAATATTTCAACACACTAGGTTCAGAGTTATTGATCATTTCCGCAGTCAAGTCCATACCCAAACCTAAGTATTTATTCTTAAGATTCTCAGTAAAGTTTTTATAAATTTCATCACCATTACCTCTATATGTTAAATCAGGACTTGAAATCTCAAGCCACATTTCAGCCGCTTGTTCACTACCAAGTTCTTTAATTGCATCTTTATTGATGGTAGTATTTTTAAAATTATTCAGTTCTCTTTGCTCTTCTGTACTCAATGGATCCGCAACAAACAAATGTTCTTTACCTTGTAATTTTGGAACTTTACCTACAATTGTAGCCCAAGCTTCTTTCTTATGTCCTGAATATCCACCAGACATATTTTGTCCATCCGCAATTCGTTTTCCACCGTAAGGTTCAACTAATATAACAACTGCGTAGTTAAGGTCACTAAATGGTTTATCTTTATCAATAACATAATAAATTGTTAAGTTATGACCCAAACGATAGTTGTAATACATATTACCACCACCTGATTTAGATATACACCAACTTCTTCCGTTAGCCAATTTAATACATTGTTCTTTACCACTTGGTTTGAAGATTAATAAGTTATCATCGTCATATATTGTTTCAATATCCCCATAATCATCGGTCTTATCTTTAATATCATCTGTTAAATCCCCCATACCATCTAACGTATGCTCAAGTTCATCAAAACTCATAAACAATAATGGTGGTAAATTAGCCGGTAATCTATGGTATAGATCTAAGTATGTTGATATATAATATATTAATTGTTCGGGTGTTACATTAGCACCATCTTCCTTAAATTTCTTAAGTGCCGCTGAAGTTAACATAGTATTAAACTTACTCTGTAAAAACTCAACCAGTTTCAAATAAGGCATTTTAAGAACATCTCTTTGATTTGTAGGTAAAATAGGGAATAACTCATAGAATTTACGTAAAGCTAATTTAACCGCATTTTTGTCGGCTCCTTTGTTCGCCTCCATATATTTTTTGAAGATCCCTTTTTCTTGTTTTTTAATCTCTTTGGATAAAACAATGTTTTTAACAATACCATAACTTAATTTAGTAATATCTCTCTGATCTTGTGGTAACCCAGCTTTATATTTGTCAAATGCGTTAATAACCGCAGTTATTTGTTCTTCCGTATCTTTAGTTGTAGGTTTGTATTTGTCAATTAAAAATTTAACAACCTTTTCAGCCATTGCTTCACTCACAAGACGTTTACCGTTTGTGTTTTCTTTAATGACAGTTGATAATACCTTAAGTAATTCCATAGTAAAGTTTTATTATAAATATTCCAATAGTGTAAAAAATAATTAGTAATTCATTATTAATAATTCCTCACCCATATTTTGTTTTATTCCTTTCTTTGCCGCTGCCGCTTTAGCAAATTCTTTTTTATCCCACTTATATTGGTCTTCGGGAAACCATTCATGTAAAAGTTCAAAATCATAATAAGATAAACTGAACTTACCTTCCATATTTATTAATGATTTTGAAAGTCTTTCATGATCCTCTCTATCAAAATCGTGGTTAGAATAATAGTTCTCAGTTTTCCAATAAGGAGGATCCACATAGAAGTAAGTGTTAGGTGAATCATACTTTTCAATAACCTCAGCAAAATCCATATTCTCAACGTGAGTTATCTTTAAGAAATGGTCTATCCAATCCGGTTTTGAAAGTTTATCTCTAAACGTTAAGTATTTTGACTTATACTTCCCTTTCAAATCAATAAACGAACTTGTTTCAGGTTTAGAACCACTAAATACTTGTGTTAGCACATATACGTATTTAGCAGCAACTTCATAATCACCAGGTTCTACGCTGAAACCTTCATTAAATATTTCAGCCTGGAACCTGATAAATTGTTCTTTATATAATGGTGGGGTTGGTACCTCACCAAATTGTTGACAAGGGATTGAATTTATTGACTCCAATAGTCTTACAGGGTCCTGTATACATTGGAATAAATTGTAGTTGAGTGGGTTGAAGTCGTTGTAAACAACTTTCTTAAGATTGGGGAATTGTTTTAAATCCATATTAAAGAAACACCAAAACATTCCTCCGAATGTTTCAACATATGTCTCCATATTTTTATCGTAGAATGGAACAATCCATTTACCTATTCTACTCTTACCGCCAATGTATGAAATCAAAATTATTATTTTTTTCTGTATTTATTTTTATCTCCGATTAAATCAATAACCTCATCAAAGATAATCTTTTTTCTATTTAAAAACAAGTCCGTATCAGAATAAAATCCATCGTAAATTCGTTCAATGTCCGACATACCTGCCCACCCAATAAATTTATAATTTTTATCCTTTGGGCCATAAAGTTTATTAACATTAACTCCGAATAGTTTACCCATTCTTTCATTTAAAGTTTCTATAAACTTAACTGAACCCCCAACAATTCTCAAGTCTCCTCGTTTAGTTTTATCTCTTTTATCTTCATTAATTCTAATACACCCATCACCATCAAAATATCCTCTTAAAAAATGTCTTTCAAGTTTTTCATCAATTTTGGGATAATCTATTGTGTATGTTTTATTTTGATGTAGTCCAATATTTTTTAAATCATTTATTATTTTTTTACTAGAAAATCCAATTTCAGAAATATCTCTATTCTTACTTTTCCATATTTTAACCTCACTATCTAATAGTGATATGAACTTTTCAAGGATATCCTCATCTTTATTGTGAATCTTAATGTTTAATTTATACCTATATTTTTTTGGATCATCAATTAAACATCCGTCCGCAAAAATAAAACCAAGAAAATATGCCTTTTCAGGTGTATCTATTGCCTCAAAATAATCTTCATTAAATTTTTTTCTTTTCATAATGTTCCTTTACTAATTTTTGAATAAACTTGGAAATACTAACCCCCTCGTTTTTCATTTTATCAAAAAGATATCGGTCAATACTAATCCCATATTTAACTTTCTTATCTTTATCTTCTTTAATAGGTCTTCCTATTTTTCCCATATATTATAAATATTAATAATTATAATAAAAGTGCGTTAAAAAGTAAATGAACATTAAAAATTCTTCACTTATAAATTGTTTGGTCGTATAATTATTTATATAAAAAATACTATGGAAGAATTTAAAGAAGTCAAAACTGAAGCAACCCAAGTTAAAGGTTGTAGAAAATGTAATCAAACTACAGGGAAAACACAAAAATTTGTTTTTATTACCGGTGGTATTATGTTTGCACTATCAATATATGGGGCGGTTTCCTTATATAAAGATATCTTGTCTTTATTTTAAGGTCTATCAAACCTAACAATCTGATTAATTAATAGATCCCCAATTTGTCCATTTTTGAATCCTTTACCTCTAACTCTCAAAGGTTTTGAGGAATCAAATAATTTAGGTAATTTAATATTTAACTCCCCATCAGGATGAGGTATGTTTATATCCTCCTTCGTAAGATCCTCATAGTTCAAATAAGAGTTATATATTAAATGCGGACCATTCTTAATGAAACCGTTTTCTTCTACCAAATTAATCCTGATTACTAAATCCCCGAATCTACCATTTCTAAAATCCCCAACACCCGACATTCTTACAAACTGACCATCCTCAATTCCATGAGGTATTTTAAGATCTATTATTTTCATCTCATCTTTAGTCTCCAACCCATTACACGCATAACAAGCGTTTATGGTAATTTTACCAGTACCAGAACAAGTATTACAACTCATATTAACAACTTGTACGAACATACCCGTACCCACTTGTTTCATTACACTACCAACACCATTACAGGTGGTACATATCTTCTTTTCCCCTCCTGATCCATTACAAATATTACAACTAGTTTTTCTCTTATATGTAATTTGTTTGTTCCTACTTAAATATGAATCCAACACACCTATGTTTACCGTAATTACGCTAGTATGGTTTTCTTGTCTTTGTTGTTGATTGAACGAATTAAACATATCGGCAAAATTTCCACCAAACGGGTTCTTCTTTTGGTTATCATATTGTTTTCGTTTATTTTCGTCTCCAATCGTATCATAAGCAGCTGAGATCTTTTTAAACATCTCACCATCTCCACCTTTATCGGGGTGATTTTCTTTGGCTAGGTTTCTGTACGCCTTTTTAATATCTTCTTGTGTTGCCTTTTCATCAACACCTAAAACCTCATAATAGTTTTCATTATTCATTTATAAAAAAAAATTAATATACTTAATTAAAGAGTGATCAATATTATGAACTATTTAATCGTACTATTCAAAAATAAAGAAAGAAAAAAAATAATAAAGTCGT
>Ga0114974_10000105_pt1 | contig 68321 bp, 116 predicted proteins | sample S_130206_EF_Meta_FD_87318 | JGI IMG/M metagenome (GOLD analysis project Ga0114974, IMG submission 87318) | Freshwater microbial communities from Lake Simoncouche, Canada to study carbon cycling - S_130206_EF_MetaG | ecosystem: Environmental > Aquatic > Freshwater > Lake | place: Lake...
AAAAGAGACTATAAAAAACCAAGGAGGATATAAACATTCAGAAGAGATTAAACTTAAAATGAGAAAGCCAAAATCTCAGGAACATCTTCAAAAAATGAAAATGCCTAGAAAACTTGTAGTATGTCCTTACTGCGGTAAAGTCGGAGGTAGTTGTGCAATGAAGAGGTGGCATTTTAGTAATTGTAAAAATATAGTATCTAAAAAGGTTGGATAATCAATAAAAAGGTTTTATATTTTAAAAAACAGAACAAACATGGTTTTAAATCAGTTGAATCAATACGGGGTAGGCTTTCAAGTAAAAGTACTATCTAGTTTACTAAAACATAAAGAGTTCTTACAGAATATACACGATATATTAGAAGAAGATTATTTTGATAATCCAGCACATAAATGGATTGTAGAAGAGATTTTAAAGTATCATTATAAGTACCACGCAACACCTACTTTAGATTCTTTAAGTGTTGAGACTAAAAAAATCGAGAACGAGGTACTAAAGGTATCTGTTATCGAACAATTAAAAGAAGCATACAAAGCCTCTAACGAAGATCAAGAGTTTATTGAGCAAGAGTTTGCTAATTTCTGTAAGAACCAGCAATTAAAGAAAGCATTACTATCTTCTGTTGATTTGTTAGATAAGGGACAGTATGATGACATTAGATACTTAATCGATTCGGCTTTAAAAGCCGGTATGGATAAAAACCTAGGTCACGAATATGAAAAAGATACTGAAACTCGTTATAGAGCAGAAGAAAGAAACGCTATTCCAACACCTTGGCCTCATATTAATGATTTATTAATGGGAGGATTAGGAGCAGGCGATTTAGGTATCATATTTGGTAGTCCAGGCGGAGGAAAAAGCTGGATGCTAACTGCTTTAGGTGCTTTACCTGTATCATTAGGCTATACTGTAAATCATTATACTTTAGAACTATCAGAAGGGTATATGGGTAGAAGATATGACGCTACGTTTACAGGTGTTAAAGTACAGGAATTAGGATTACATAGAAAAGAAGTAGATGAGATGGTCGGTAAACTTAAAGGTAAATTAGTTATTAAAGAATTTTCAATGGGTAAAGCATCTATATCAAGTATTGAATCTCATATCCAAAAATGCACTGATCTCGGACAAAAGCCAGATTTAATTATTATTGACTATGTAGATTTATTAAAATCAAAGCGTAAATCAGTAGATAGAAAGGACGAAATTGATGATATTTATATCTCCACAAAGGCTTTAGCCAGAGATTTAAAACTTCCAATATGGACTGTATCTCAGGTTAATAGAGCAGGTGCAAAAGACGATGTAATTGAGGGAGATAAAGCAGCAGGTTCTTATAATAAGGTTATGATAGCTGATTTTGCGATGTCTTTATCAAGAAAGAGGCTAGATAAAGTGAATGGTACTGGTAGAAGTCATATTATGAAAAATCGATATGGTTCAGACGGTATGACCTATCCGATGAAAATTAATACCGAAAACGGTAATATAGAAATATTAGAAAGAGAAATGGAAGAGGGTGAATTTACAGTAGAGAATGGTAATCAAGGACCTAGAGTACCTACTACTAATTTTAACCAAGAAGAAAGAAATTATTTACAGCAAAGATACTTTGAATTAGGTAAATAGGATATTTATTATTACAAAAGTTATCAGATATGAGTTTAACTACACTATACGGCACAAAAAAGACAGCATTTGCACCCCCTGCAAATCAGCAAACTTACAACGAGTTTGTATTCGATATGGAAATAAAAGGTACTAACGACTTAGTAGAGAGAGATATGGTAGATCCTACATTTAGACCTCCTGCAGCTGAAAGCTCATACCTTGAAACAGTCTTCCAAAACGGACTAAACAACAACCTGTAAATTTAATTTAAAGGTTACAGAACTTAACGACGGCTCAAAAGCCCTTGAACGATATATCTATTTTTAAAACTATAAAAAAACAAGAAGAGACATGGACATCTCACAGGAAATCTTATCGAATATCACGGTCTATATGAAGTATGCAAAGTTTAATCCCGAAGTACAGAGGAGAGAAACGTGGAAAGAGTTAGTTAATAGAAATAAAGCAATGCATTTAAAGAAATTTCCTGCGTTAAAAAAGGAAATTGAAGCTGCTTACAAGTTTGTCTATGACAGAAAGGCTTTACCTTCAATGCGTTCTATGCAGTTTGCAGGAAAACCTATTGAAATTAGTCCGAACCGCATCTACAACTGTGCTTATCTTCCAATTGACGATTGGAGAGCCTTTGGAGAAACGATGTTCTTGCTATTAGGCGGTACTGGGGTAGGTTATTCAGTACAGAAGCATCACGTTGAGCAATTACCTGAGATTAGAAAGCCAGATCCAAAGAAAACTAGACGTTTTTTAATTGGTGATTCTATTGAAGGATGGGCTGACGCAGTAAAAGTACTAGTTAGGTCGTATTTCGAAGGTGGTTCTACACCAAACTTCGATTTCTCGGATATTAGAGCTAAAGGCGCTGCTTTGATTACTTCAGGCGGGAAAGCACCTGGACCTCAACCATTAAAAGAGTGTTTAATTAAGCTTCAAGGTATACTTGATAGTAAAGAAAATAACGATAAGTTAACTTCTATTGAAGTTCACGATATGATTTGTCATATTGCCGATGCAGTATTAACAGGAGGTATTCGCAGAGCAGCTTTAATCAGTCTTTTTAGTGCAGATGACGCTAATATGATTGGCGCTAAAGCAGGTTCTTGGTGGGAATTAAATCCACAGAGAGGCAGAGCTAATAACTCAGCTGTTTTACTAAGAAACAAAGTAACTGAAGAGTTCTTCTTCGAACTTTGGAAGAAGATAGAAGCAAGCGGTGCTGGTGAACCCGGTATTTACTTGTCAAACGATAAGGATTGGGGTACTAACCCGTGCTGTGAGATTGCTTTACGTCCATTCCAATTCTGTAACCTATGTGAGGTAAATGTATCTGATGTAGTAGATCAAGATGATTTAAATGCACGTGTAAAAGCAGCAGCATTCATTGGTACTTTACAAGCATCTTATACTAGCTTCCATTATTTAAGACCAATTTGGCAAAGAACTACTGAAAAGGACGGTTTAATAGGTGTTGGTATGACGGGTATTGGTTCTGGTGCAGCTCAAAAATTAGATTTAAAAGAAGCTGCTAAAATTGTTAAAGAAGAAAACGAACGAGTAGCTAAGGTAATAGGTATTAATGCCGCTGCTAGATGTACAACAATTAAACCTTCAGGAACTTCATCATTAACATTAGGAACTTCATCAGGAATTCATGCCTGGCATAACGACTACTATATTCGTAGAATTAGAGTAGGTAAGAATGAAGCAATTTATACGCATTTAGCTGTAAATAACCCAGAACTTATCGAAGATGAATATTTCCGTCCTCATGATACTGCAGTAATTGGTGTTCCACAAAAAGCACCGGACGGTTCTATCTTCAGAACTGAGTCTGCTATCGAGTTATTAGAGAGAGTTAAATTTTTCTACCAAAATTGGGTTAAACCTGGTCATAGAAATGGTCAAAATACACATAACATTTCAGCTACAGTGTCTATTAAAGAAGATGAGTGGGAGGCAGTAGGAAAGTGGATGTGGGATAATAGAAAATTCTATAATGGATTATCAGTACTACCTTATAACGGCGGAACTTATATTCAAGCCCCTTTCGAAGACTGTACTCAAGAAAAATATGAAGAGATGATTCAACATTTACATAACGTAGATCTATCTAAGGTAATAGAGTTTGTAGATAATACGAATTTAGCAGGAGAAGCAGCTTGCGCAGGCGGAGCTTGTGAAATAGCATAATATGTCAGATAAAAAAGAATTTCAAGAAGGAATTCATTATTACTTGGAAGGAGATAGGGTCATTTTTACGGCCCTTTTCCATTTACAGAGAGGGCAATGTTGCCAGAATTACTGTAGACACTGTCCTTTTGATCCAAAACATAAGAAAGGTAACCAAATAGTTAGTGAAAAGTTTGGTAACTTGAAAGAAAGAAGTTAAATTTATATAAATACCAGTTATGAGTAAGACGCAATACATTAGTAGAAAGGGTAATTTTGATTCAGGCCATAGAGTCATGAACGAATTCATGAAATGTTATAACATTCATGGACATACTTACCTATACGAGTTAACATTCTCGTTCGAAAATATGGAAGAAATTGGATATGCAATTGATTTTAAAGAAATTAAAAGAGTTGGATGTCAGTGGATTGACGATATTTTAGATCACGGCATGATTTTAAATCCAAAAGATGACCTGTTAATTAAAACTACGAGAGAGTACGGTACTAAACTGTGGTTAATGTCTTTAGGCGGTGAAGGTGAATACTGTAACCCGTCTGTAGAGAATATTTCACGTGAGGTATTTCTTGCAATGGAGATTTTATTTGATGAAGTCTATAAAAATGCTAAAACCGGTTTAAAGATTCATAGAGTTACCATTTATGAAACTCCTAATTGTTGGACAGAAGTTAAAGCAGCTAGTATCACAGATAGAGAAAGAGACAATTTTAGGGGAGCAAGATTTAATGAAATTAAAGCTTACGCTGATGCTAAGGGCGTATTAGAATATGACGACAGGAAAATTTAAAAAAAATCAAGAGAAGTCTCGACGTAAAATACTTTTTGAAGAGTATAGAGAGAATAATCCTTATATTCCTACCGATGAGGAAATACAAGAGAATAATAGCTATTGGGATATTGATTACTTAGAAGAAGCTAATGCTAAAACTAACAAAGCTATTAAGTATTGGCAAGAAAGGTATGCTAATGCATCTAGCAATATGGGAAAATGGTATTGCCAAATACGAATTGATAGGTTAAGAAAGAAGCTACATCATTATGTAGATAAAAAATAATTTAATTACAATAAAACATGGAGGTTAACTATGAAATGTTTAAAGAGTACAAAAACAGGAGAAATCATTAGAGTATCTGATGAAAAAGCCTATACAGCTACTAGGGAGTGGCAATTTATTCCTAAATCAGAGTGGAAAGCTCAATTTAAAAGAGCAGTACCGGAAATAAAAGAAGAAGCGGTTGAAAAAACTATCTCAGAAAAGCAATTAAAACGTAAAAAATAATGAGCAAGATAGATCCAAATAAGTTACTTATTAGTAGTGACTTTTATACAGTACAGGGGGAAGGTATTTCATCTGGTATTCCATCGTACTTCGTTCGTTTAGGTATTTGTAACCTAACGTGCGGTATGTCTCGTGCATTTACCAATCAACTAGAGAAAGAACAGAAGTTAGAAGACGGTGAAATCTTTGTAGGCGACTTGCATGCAGAGGGTAAAGCTACTTGGACTTGTGATTCAACAAGCCAATGGTTATGGAGAGGTGAAGATAAAGAATTCGATTATTTAATTAATCGTTGGAAAGAAGAAGGAGTATATGAAGATATTAAAAATGGTTTAGTTCATATTATTTGGACTGGTGGTGAACCAACAATTAAAGGACATCAAGAATCAATTATTAATTTTACTAACTATTGGATGTCAAGATATCTTGATAGAAATGATGTTCATCCATTCTATGAAATTGAAACTAATGGTACTATAGTAATAGATGTTAAGTTATTTAATATGCTAGATCAAATTAACTGCTCACCTAAATTATCTAATTCAGGTATGACAGCTAAACAACGTATTGTACCAGAGGCAATTGAGCGTATTAAACAACATAAAAACTATCAATTTAAGTTTGTTATTAGTACTGAGGAAGATGTACAAGAGTTGTTTAGAGATTTCGTTGAACCATTTAATATACCGCTTAAAAACGTTGTTTGTATGCCAGGTTTAGATGATGCTTCTAACTTTGAAGAACGTACTCGTTTTGTAATGGAGATGGCTAAGAAGTATAGATTTAGAGGATTGACTAGATTGCATATTGCAGCATGGAATAAAACATTAAACGTATAATATATGGAAGCTTATATTTGCAAGTATTGTGGTAAAGATACCTCAGAAGTAGATTACGATTACTTAAGTAATTATGATCATTTATCTTGTGCTTTAGAGCAAGAACAAAAACAACAGTATGTTAAAATGGAATATGGTCCTGGTGATAATGTTATAGATAGGCCAATTTCTTTAGATTCTCATAGACATTCCTTTACAGTATCTGAATACACAGTTTTAAGTACTCCTAATGATCAAGAGTTGGGAGCTAAAGTAAGAGAGTTATATTATGAAAACAACAGCTAAAGATTTTTACGAAGCAATCAAGCACGCAGGTGCTGGTAGTTTATATTTTCTTGTCCATAAAAAAGATAAGCCAGATGAGTTTGTTTTTGAACCTCTCGTACTTGATACAAAAGACGAAAATTTAACTATCAAAATTTTACAAAGAACGATGGAACGTCCCGATTTTATAGCTTTCCCTGGTACGCCTGAAGCCTATGACTTTATGAATGAAGTTGTTGATACAAATAAAAAATAGTATCTTTATATTATGACAATAACATTCACACAGGAGCATTTATACGTAGGTATTATAATAGTACTCGTAATAATTCAACTATACCAGCAAAAGATTATTAAAAAGTTAGAAAAAGAGTGTGATGATATTTGGTCGCAATTAGGAACTCTAGTAGGTAGCCTTACTACACAAATATTATCCTTGCAGAAAGATATTAATAGTAAGCAAGATAAAAAATAATTCGGTTATAGAGCTAATCGATTCACAAAATAATACGCTCTAAATTTTAACAATTTTTAAACATGAAAAAACAAGCAGTTTTATCATTATCAGGCGGACTAGATAGTAGTTCGTTACTGTTACACCTATTAGCTAACGGCTATGAAGTAACAGCATTAGGTTTTGATTATGGTCAAAAACACAAAGTAGAATTAGAGCGTGCTAAATCATTAGTACAGTACATTAACGATGGTTATGATTCTGAAGCAGAAAATATACCATATTACAAAGTAAAACATCAAATTATCAAATTAGATGGTTTATCTCAATTATTAAATTCAACTCTAGTTGAAGGCGGTAAAGATGTACCTGAAGGACATTACGAACAAGACAACATGAAAGATACTGTGGTACCTAATCGTAATAAAATCTTCGCTTCATTAATTCAAGCAGTAGCTTTATCAATTGCCACTAGACCTATTAACGAAGATTGTTCTATTGGTCAAGAAGTAGTTATTGCAATGGGTATTCACGCAGGTGATCATGCAATCTACCCTGACTGTCGTCAAGATTTTAGAGATGCTGACTTCGATGCATTTATTATTGGTAACTGGAATGCTGAATTAGTATCAGTATATACCCCTTATTTAGAAGTAAACAAATTCGAAATATTAGAGGATGGTTTGAAATGCTGCGAACAATTAGGTTTAGACTTTGACGAAGTATACAAACGTACAAATACATCTTATAAGCCATACCCTTCAGGTAACAGCGATTATAAATCAGCTGCTTCTGTAGAGCGTATTGAAGCATTTATCAAACTAGGTCGTCCTGATCCTGTACAGTATGAAGACGAAACAGGTCCTGTAGACTATGAAACAGCAAGAATATATGTAGAACAAGTATTATCGGAATATAAAAAATAAATTATGCCTTTAATTTCACACGAAATACCGAAAACTCTATTTAACCGTCACGATGAGGTAAGTGATTACCCTTATGTATTAGGGCACTTATTAAGCTTAGATACAGAATATGCTGACTTTTATAAAGAAAAGCTTAAAACAGCCGATTACTCTATATTAGATAATTCAGCATTTGAATTAGGTAAGTCTATACCGATGGGAGAACTTTATGGGTTGGGTAAGGAATATAAACCTACCCATCTCGTACTTCCTGATGTAGTTAATAACCACAAGCAAACTTTAGATAATGCAAAAGAGTATTTAACAAACTTTAAAGTAGAAGGTCAACAGTATATCGGAGTTTGTCAAGGAGATACCTTTGAAGAAATTGCTGATTGTATAGACTACTACTTAACTGAGAGGATAGATATTATTGCATTACCTTTCGATTTAGTTAAAGAGTCAGATTACGTAACAGTAAGATTTAGATTCTTAAACTGGTGGTATGAGAATAGATTCAATATGGGGATTGGTAAACCTAAATTTCACCTATTAGGATGTCAAAATCCAGTAGAGTTTATCTTAATTAATAATCTTAGTATCGCTCTTAGAGGACTTATCTACTCATTAGATACTAGTTCTCCAGTTATTAACGGGTGGGAAGGAAATAAACTAGGTCCTCATGGGTTGATAGAACCTAAACCAAAAGTAAAACTTGCAGATAATTTAGATATTAAATTGTCAGAAAACCAAATAGACCTTATTTTTAGAAATATAAAAACATTCAGAAGCTATGTCAGTTAGTAACATGTCAGAAGTAGCTGCAAAAACCTTAGGGTCAGCTAATTCCTACGCAGTATACACGGATCAGTTCGATCCAAGTCAATTAAACCCTATGCCAAGAGCATTAGCACGCGGTGATTGGGGTATTAAAGGAGATGAATTTGTAGGTTATGATACGTGGCATTGTCACGAAGCAACCTTTTTGCTAAACAACGGTTTACCTATTGCAGGTACGTTAAAAATTGTATGTCCTGCTAGTTCAGAGTTTATGGTAGAGTCTAAATCGTTTAAATTGTATCTAAACACGTTTGATATGTGTAAGATGGGCGATAAAATTCACGAAGCTATTGAAAATTATGAAAATCAAGTAGCAAAGGATATTAGCGAGTGTATTCAAGCTGAAGCTAAAGTATCTTTCTTTAAAGAAGGAGATCAAAAACTATACGAAGAGAATCCAGGTGAAGGATATTACGATTTGTTTCAATTAATCGGGTTTAAAACTTTACAAGAGATGCAGATTGGTGATTATGCCGGTAAAGAAAATCACTTTAAAATTATACCTGCAGAAACATCTGATGATGTCTATGTAATGACAGGTATTTTAAGATCAAGATGCAGACACACTAAGCAAAAAGATACAGGTGCTGCTTACTTTCACATCACTACTAAAAAAGGACGTGTAGATTTAGAGGGATTACTAAAAGAAGTAATTGCATTACGCGAGGTAAATGAGTTTCATGAGTTTTGTAGTGAGAAGTTATTTAAAGCTATTACAGCAAAACCTGAAGTGGAAGATTGCGTAGTGATGTTGTTATATTCAAGAAGAGGTTCATTAGATATTAACCCTGTTCGTGCAACTAGAGAGGAATTAATTCCACGTGCTTTAATCGATACAGGCTACTATACCACAAAAGCAATGGGACAGTAATGAAAGTATTAGAGAATTGGGGAGTGCTTATATCTCAGACTGGTTCTGAAGTAGTAGCTATTAGTGAAAAGCTTGGGATTCTCCCTAGTTTAATTGTAACTAATAACATTACAAAGATATCACCGAGAAACATGGAGATCTTTGGGGAAAATAACGTAGAGATACGTAATATACCCTTTAAACCCTCGGTAGTAGATTACCTACGTACAAGGATTAATTTAAAGAAGTTAATTACCTTACACGGTTACTTAAGAATACTCCCTGAAAGCTTGTTTACGCACTTAGAATGTGAAATTTATAACGGACATCCAGGGTTAATTACTGTGTATCCGGAATTAAAAGGATTTAATAAGCAAGAAGACGTTGCCGGAAATCAAGAAAAGTATCCATACTGTGGATCTGTAGTTCATAAGGTGATTCCGGAATTAGATGCTGGCGAGATTGTATCAGCTTATCAAGTTGTAAATAGAGCGAATACTATAGATGAGGCTTATGCCATACTCCGAGAGACCTCTCTAAATTCTTGGATACATTTCTTTACTAATATTTGGAAGTTTGATGAAAAGTAGTTATTTTTACTAAAAGACACTTATGAAGATATTGATAGGATCGCATGGAACTGGTAAAACTACCTTATTAAAAGAGGTATCTACCAGATTTCCTGATTATTACGTTACGGACGGGTTTTCTCGTCCTGTATTAAAGATTGGTAGAATGTTAGAGCTATCTAACGACGAGAAGCAGTATGCAATTAATGAGTTATCCGCTTGGGCTTACCAAAACTACTTAACTCATAAGAATGTAATTAGTACTCGGAGCTTAGTTGACTGTATTATCTACTCGAAAATACTTTCACCTGAAGTAAATATAGACGAGATTAAAGCTTTATTTGAAGCGACTAAAGATCAGGTAGAGTACTTTTTCTATATTCCTATTGAATTTGATTTTGTAGACGATCCTGATAGATTGAGTCATGAATTACAGGTTAAGATTGACGGGATTATACAGAAATTTATAAAGAGTTATATACCTGAAGAAAAAGTCATAACTTTAACAGGTACAGTAGAAGAACGTTTAGAGCAGATTTCAAAATACTTATAATATACAATATGACAAGAAATAAAAATATAGATATTGATAGTTTAACTTGCTAAAGCAGGTTGTGCTAACGGTATTAGTACTCAATTACAAGAAGCTATTAAAAAAGGTGCTCCTGGATTAAGTGAAGAAGATAAGCATGCTATTATTATAGAAGCAGCTGGACATTACGGTAGTTTTCTAACTGCACTTGGTGTAGATTGGGCAAATGATCCTAATAGCTCTAATACTCCAATGAGAGTAGCTAAAGCTTATGTAAACGACTTATGGAGAGGTAGATATGAGCATTTAAGCTCTGTTACTTCGTTTCCTTCTGACGGTTACGACGGGGTAGTATTCGAAGGAGGTATTCCTATTACGAGTATGTGTTCTCATCATCATCAGACTATTAACGGTCTATGCCATATTGCTTATGTACCTACTTTAGAAGGTAGAGTAGTAGGCTTAAGTAAGCTAAATCGTATCGTAGAACACTTTAGTAGAAGAGGTGCTATTCAAGAGCAATTAACTGTAGCTATTCACAATGCAGTAGATAAGATTTGCGAAGATAATATCGGTGTTGCAGTAATGATTGAAGCTACTCATAACTGTGTAAGTTGTAGAGGAGTTAAGCATCAAGGTGCTAGTATGAAAACATCTAAACTATCAGGATGCTTCTTAAATGAAGATTCAGCTAGATTAGAATTTTATGAATTTGCTAAAGGATACCCACGTAGATAATGAAATCACAAGGACTAGGCGATACTATCGCAAAGATAACGAAGTTTTTTTATATTGATAAATTAGCAGATAAGATTGCTCACTTATTAGGTTATGAAGATTGCGGTTGTACTAGAAGAAAGACAACTTTAAATAAGTTATTTCCATATACAAAGAAGAAAAAATGATAATAGTAGATTTACAAAAATATAAGAGCATTGAACACGCCCTTAAGGTGTATAAACAAAAGCACAATAAGATAGGCACGGTAAAGGAATTAAGAGAGAGGCAAGCTTTTACTAAACCTTCTGTTAAAAGAAGAGAAGAAGTACTAAACGCAAAATATAAACAAAAAAAATACGGTAATTAGTTATGTTAAACGCAGATCAAATAATAGAAAAAGGATTGCTTAAATTAGAGCAGTCTAAAGGTAAGAAAGCCCAAGTAGGTTACGATTTATCTCTACAGACTGTTAAACAAATTAGAGCTAATCCTCAAGATAAAATTGGAGTAGTGCTAAGGAATAGTACTTCTTTAGCTGGTTACTCTGATATAGAGAAGGTACAGTTAGATGGCAATATGGGATGGCTATTATATCCTGGTACTTACGAAATTACTTTCTGGGAAGGATGTAAAATACCTTCAGATTATGTAGGTTTAATTAGACAAAGATCTTCCCTATTAAGAAACGGTACCATTATTCATTCATCAGTATTCGATCCAGGATTTGAGACTGAGTTTATGGGATGTGTAATGAGAGTAAATGAGACTATCTTTATTGAAGAGGATGCTAGAGTTGCTCAAATATACTTTCACGGTTGCGTAGAAGTTAGTGAGTTATATAACGGTCAATTCCAAGGAGATAAACAGAGAGGTTAATGCAAGAAAAAGAATCACATACAAACTGGCATTTTAGAATTAGCATATTTAAATCAATATTGCGTATTTTAGCAGGTACTGCTTTAATATCAGAGTATGTAGCAACAGCAGGATGTTTTTTTATAGTAGCTGAAATATTAGGTATAATAGAAGAATTATAATATGAAACTAGAAAAATATAACAAATTAAAGCTTAGGCTAGAAGTTTTTAAGTTAGAGCAAAATTACTTGACTCTCGATAGAGTATTATATTACTTCTCTTTCTTAGGTAATATCTTTTTAATTTACTTTGGATATTTCTTTGTAAAGTCTATTACAAACACCATACCTCCTTTATTTCCTTTTCAAGACATATTCTTTACATTCTTTGTAGCATTGTTCTTAACAGGATATGAATTAACAAAGAGATTTACATTAGAACAATTTTTTACAAGTATATTACAGGTTAAAAGACTTACTACTGGTATTTTCATAGGCGGAATGATTTGCTCTTTTTTAATAGCAGGTAGCTTTTACTTATCTATCAAAGGAGCACATAGACTTGTTGATAATTCAGAAACAATAGCTATAGTAACAGACTCTACTATAGCTCTAAAACAAGATTCAATAGCAAAATATTATGATAAAGAAATTGCCTATTACCGTAGCCAACCTGGAAGGAGAAAGGCTGACAGGATCTATAGAGATTCGGTTGTTAACTCTTTGCAGCAAACAAAGGATGCTAAAGTACAACAGCTTGAAGCGAAGACAGTTACCAAAGCGAGTACCGCTCTGGATAAGAATATGGAAAACTCAACTGCATTCCTCTTTATAACAATCTTCCTTGAGATGATTGTTTTAATAGGAGTTGGCTTTGATGCTTTTTATACGCTAGGAAGCTTTGAAGAGACTAAGAAGTTATTACAGACTCCTAAGTTTAAACAGTTGGAGCTTAATTTAAAATTACTTAAATTGTATTATCAGAACGGTAAAAAGATAGTAGGAGATCAAACTTTATCTTTTAATAAATTCCAATCCCTTGTACAGAATCAAAAAGTAGATTGCTCACAGAAGGATTTAAGGTCTTTCATTATACTATGTCAGGAGTTAGATATTATTAAAGAGTTTAGAGGTAGGAAAAAGCAATTTATAATTTCTTATCAGGAAGCTAAAGATCTTTTAGAAAACCAGGAGGTAATATAAAATGCAAGAAAAAAGTTATGTAACGGTCAATAGTAAAGAAACTCTAAAAGAACTAATAGAGCATATTAGAACTAGCGAGTTTGTAGCCTTTGATACTGAAACCAATAGTTTGAATACCCGAAAAGGTAAGATTATTGGTTTTTCTGTGTCAGGTGAGATTGGCAAAGGCTTTTATATGCCTACTATGATTTGGAAAGATGAAAAATTACAAGAAGTAATGCTAGAGGGTAAGAGTGCACACGCACTTGCTACCTACGCAATATCAGAACTAGTAGATAAGAAGGTTATTTGTCATAATGCTTCTTTTGACTTACGTTACGTTCATAACTTCTACGGTATTGATTTACTCCCTTCATTACACGCCGATACTGCCCTACTCGTTCATACAGTAAGAGAGGAAGGTGCATTTGGATTTGGTAATCCATTTGGATTAAAGTCTATTGCTAAAATGGTTCAAGCCGATATTGGACTTAATGTAGAAGAAGAAGCGAATGAAGAGCAATTAGAACTAAAAGCTAGTATTAAAGCTAATGGAGGCTCTACTTCAAAAGATAATTACGAAATTTATAAAGCAGATATGGCTATATTAGCCAAGTATGCTGCAGCCGATACAGATTTAACCTTAAGAATTTATCATCACTTCCTAAAAATACTTCAAGATGAAGGATTAGAAAAATTCTTCTTTGAAGAAGAGGTAATGCCTGTTTATAGAGAGGTAACTATACCCATGGAAAGACACGGTATTAGACTTAATGTAAAACTTATTCAAGAAACTCAAAGTAATATAACAAAAGATTTAGAGGAACAGTCCACCTTAGTTACTCAAGAGTTATTAAAAGAGCCTAAAATTAGGAATTGGATTATAGATCAAGCTATAGGAGCCTATCCTCCTAAAAATAAAGGTACGTTTGCACAAAGGTTATTAGAACAAGCCGGTGTAGAGTTACCTAGATCAGAAAAGACAGGTAAATTTGCTATTAACAAATCAGCCGTATTAGGATTACCGGAATCAATTATCAAGGATTACTTAATAACTGGAGATCAAAGTTATTTAGCGAAAGACCAGGTAGTAAAAGTTAGTTTATCTCTATGGAAAAAAGATAACGATGGTCAATTCTTTAATATTCAATCTAAAGATCAATTAGGTAAGATTGCATTTAACGTATTAGGTGAAAAACCTCTTTCTACTACTGATAAAGGTAAACCTCAATTTGATGAGGATATGATTCAGTCAATTAGCAGTAAGTATTCTTGGGCTAAGCATTTACGTTTATACAATAAACTTACTAAAATTAAAACTGCGTATGTGGATCGATTCTTAGATGCAGCAGAAGATGAAAGATTTTACCCTTACTTCAAGCAGAACGGTACTGTATCGGGAAGATACGGTTCTGATTTACAGCAATTACCTAAGCCCTTAGAAGAAGGTCAAGAAGAAGCTCTATTAACAGGGTATACTAACGTAGTAAGAGCTTTCTTTATCTGCGATGAAGGAACAAAGTTATTAGATACCGATTATGCATCATTAGAGCCTAGAGTATTTGCTACGGTAGCAGGCGATGAAGGACTAAAGGAGATTTTTAATAACGATTTAGATTTCTATTCTCACATTGCTATTAAGACTGAAAAACTAGAAGGTGTTAGTGCACATACAAAAGCAGATAACTTCCTTAAGAAGGTAGATCCTGTTAAGAGACAAACTGCTAAAGGCTATGCCTTAGGCGTACCTTACGGCATGTCAGGTTATGCACTTGCAATGTCTTTAGGTATAGATAAGAAAGAAGGTGAGAGACTTGTACAAGGTTATTTAGATGGATTTCCGCAATTAAGAGAATGGAGAGAAAGATCAAGAGCGTTTGTAAAAGAACATGGTTTTATTCAAAATAAGGTAGGACGTATAAGACATCTTCCTAAAGCAAAAGAGATTCATGCTATGTTTGGCGATAAGATATTAGATGATTGGCGATTTAGAAAAGGTATAGAAGCAGAATACGGAGTGGAAGTAGTTACTGCTTTATATCGAGACTATAAAAACGCTCTGAATAACGTTTTAAACTATCAAATTCAGAGTTATGCAGCAAGCATAGTAAACCGTGCTGCCTTACAAATTAATAGGAGATTCCATAAGGAAAACATAGTAGGACAGGTAATTGCACAGATACATGACCAATTGATTTGCCAAGTTAAGGAAGAGCATGTAAAAAGAGCTTGCGAGATTGTCCAAGACTGTATGGAAAATACTACTCGATTGGATGGCGTAGAGTTAATTGCAATTCCCGAAATAGCAAATAATTTTAAGGAAGGTCATTAGATATTTATAATAAATACAGTTATATGATACATACATTCGTCTTCCCTCAGGAAGAAGTAGACCTTCAGAATTACTATTACTACAATGAAGGCTTTAACAAAACAGAGTTAGATAAAGTTTATAAAGGAGTCGATGCACTACCCTTTGTACAGGCAGGAGTAGCTCAAGAGAACTCGGTAGATAAAAAAATTCGATCGTCATCAATAAAGTGGGTACCCAAGGAAGATAACTGGGAGTGGCTTTATGAAAAAATGATGAATATGGCCTTAGAAGCTAATAAAGCATTATGGCATTTCGATTTAATTTCTATTATGGATAATATTCAATATACTGAATACTATGCCTCAGAAGGGGGACATTATGGCTGGCATCAAGACATAGGACCAGGTTGGCTATCTAATAGAAAAATTTCCATTACAGTACAGTTATCAGGTCCCGACGAATACGAAGGAGGTAATTTAGATTATTGGCAAGGAGGAGAAGGACATACTACAGCACCTAAAGGAAAAGGAACAGTATTTATTTTTCCGTCTTATATGATGCATAGAGTAGCACCCGTTACTAAAGGTACAAGACGTTCTTTTGTATTATGGGTTGGCGGACAACATTACAGGTAAAAGAGTTGGATGTTTTTATAAAGTAGTATATATTTATTAGAAATAAGGTACTCTGGTAGGCCTTAAGTTATGAATAATTATTAAACCGTTCACCGTAAGGGAACACAAAACTAAACACTATGGGAATATTTAGACCCTTTGAGCTAGATCCATTCGACTTGCTCTGGAAAGATTTACTAGAAACACAATCACACTTTTCTGCAATCACGCAGAGAATCACTCACCCGGTAGATATTTTTGAAAACGAAGACGGCATTCGATTTGAAATAGCCGCAGTAGGACTTAATCAAGAAGATATTGAAATCTTGGTTGATAACGATAATCTACGTATTCGTTATGAAAAGCCTAGCGATCCACAAGAAACAGCAATTTATAAAGGCATTAAAAGAAGTAGCTTCGACTTAACTTGGAAAGTCTCCACTAAGTTCGACCTACCTGGTCTTACAGCTTCTCTAGATAAAGGTTTATTATACCTTAATATACCAGTAGCTGAAGGTAAAGCTGTACGCAAAATTGAAATTGCTACACCAAAAACAGTAGAAGATAAAAAGAAAAAATAAAGGTTAATAGGCCTACCAAGTACCAGTTATGATCCACTTTCTCAGAAAAGAACTTATTACCTTTAATGATACTCTCTACTATATCGTAGAGATTATACGAATGGACGATAAAATCGTGTATAAAGACGGTAATACTAATGTAGAGAATATAAAAGAAAATCTACATGCAGATATTGTACTAAAAAAGGAAGATAAATTTTTTTTTCTGAGAAGTATTCCTGATATTGAAATTATAACAGAATAAAAAATAAATAAAATATGAGTTCTAAATTACACCCCTTAAACGGGTATTTGGTTTTGAGACCAATTGAAACAGAAGAAGAAACGTACGGTAATATCGTTATTCCTGATCTAGGAAAAGAAAGACCGGAATTAGGCGAAGTGGTAGCAGTATCAGGAACCTATAACTATAATTCAGATAAGTTAGTTCCTTCTAACCTAGAAGTAGGCGATAAAGTATTAATACCTAAATTAGGATCATTAAGAATCACTGTAGAAGGTGATGAGTATTTCATTTGTAAAGAACAAGACGTTTACGCAAAAATTAATTAAAAATGGCAACACAGACAGTTTTCGGAACAGAATTAAAAAACAAACTATTAGCTGGTATTAAGCAATTAAACCAGTCAGTATCTTCCACTTTAGGACCAGGTGGTAGAACAGTATTAATAAAGGATCAATCAGGTGAAGTAAAAGTAACTAAAGATGGCGTTACGGTAGCTAGATCGTTTCATGAGTTAGAAGACCAAGTAGAAGACTTAGGTGCACAACTTGTAAAGCAAGTATCTATTAAATCTGCTAATGAAGCAGGTGATGGTACTACAAAATCTACTTTACTTGCAACTACTATGGTAGAAGAAGGATTAAAATTAATTAATCAAGGTTCTAACCCAGTAGAAGTAAAGAAAGGTATTGACAAGTACGTTAAAGAAGTAGTAGAGCAGTTAAAGAAGATCTCTAAGGATGTAAGTTCTCAAGATCAAATCAGACAAGTAGCTACTATATCAGCTAATGGCGATACAGAGGTAGGAGAATTAATTTCTACAGCTATTGAAAAAGTAGGTAGAGAGGGTATTGTTACTATTGAAGAATCTAAGACAGGCGAAACTAGTTTAGAGGTAGTAGAAGGTATGCAATTTGATAGAGGTTATAAATCTCCATACTTTGTCACTAACAATACAACAATGAATGCTGTATTAAACGATCCTTACATTTTAATCTACGACGGACGTATTACTAAAGCAGCTGAATTATTAAATGCATTAAGTAAAGTAAATTCAGATAACAAGCCTTTATTAATTGTTGCAGAAGATATCGAAGATGAAGCATTAGCTACTTTGATTGTAAATAAAATGAGAGGTATTGTTTCAGTAGCTGCAGTTAAAGCACCAGATTTTGGTGAAAGAAGAACTTTAATCTTAGAAGACTTAGCTATCTTAACAGGAGGTACAGTTATTGCAAAAGATAAAGGGCATAAGTTAGATAAATTAACTCCCGTACAGCTTGTAGAAATGTTTGGTAAAGCTAGAACAATTACAGTATCAAAAGAAGCTACTACAGTAGTAGATGGTAATGGTACAGTAGAAGCTATTACAGCTAGAGCTCAAGAGATTAAAGATCAAATTGAGAAAGCTACTTCATTCTACGAGAAAGAAAAATTACAAGAGAGATTAGGTAAACTAATTGGCGGTGTAGCAATTATTTCAGTAGGAGGTAATTCTGATATTGAAATTAAAGAAAGAAAAGATAGAGTAGAAGATGCTTTATTTGCTACTAAAGCAGCATTAGTAGAAGGAGTTGTTCCCGGTGGCGGTATTGCATTGATTGAAGCAATTAATGCTTTAAAGATGGATACAAATATTTCTCTTGATGAGATAAAAGGATTTGATATTGTTAAGAGAGCTTGCTACCAACCATTCAAGACAATTTTAGAGAATTGCGGTATTGAAGATTACTATTCTGTTTTAAGAGCAGTACAAGATGCTAAGACTGAAAATAACTTAGCTACCTATAATGCTAAAACTCAAGAAGTAGTAGATGCAACAGAAGCAGGATTATTAGATCCAGCTAAAGTAACTCGTACTGCTTTAGAGAATGCCGCTTCAGTAGCAGGAACTATACTAACAACAGAATCAGTTATTTTCGAGAAGAAAGACGATAAGAAACAAGAAGACCCAGCAGCGGGCATGTACTAATAAGGGTTGTTTTAAAATAGGGAGCTCTTCTTAATTGAAGAGCTTTCTCTATTTATATAAAAAGACATATGAAAAAAATACCAGTAACAGTACTAACCGTAATAAGCTTAATAGCTATTACAGTACTTATGACACAAAAATTAAAAAAATCAGAAGTTGCTCCTGAAAGAGCATTGGTAGTTGTTGAGGGTAAGTTTGCATTTTGCGGTGCATCAGCAGCAATACCAACAGGTGATACAATAACTGTAGAAGGTAAGAAATTCTTAGAAGGAGTAGCAGCTTGTCCAATAATGGACGGTCCTTCCATTGCTAATAATATACTAGTACCTAATCCTTCAGTAACTCCTGACAGTACAGATAAAACAGTATGGTCCTACTTTTGGTATTATGATTCAGTTCCTCAAGCTCCAACTTGGGAAAACTTACCTACAGTTAATCGTACATTCACAATTGCAAATACACCAGATAGCAGCATGAGCAACATGTGGTGCATGCCCTGTAAGATATTACCTAAAAAGGTTAACGGTGTAACAATAGCAAATTGCTACGGTCCACTTAATGAATTAGCTTTCCCAATGCGTAGAGCACTTAGAGCACATCCTGGTCAAACATCTGTAACACAAGCACCAGTAGGAGCACCGTATCCAGTTGGAACAATCATACCAAAACAATAGAACATTATGGCATATTCAGAAAAAGTCTTAGAACATTACTCTAATCCTAAAAATATAGGAACTCTAGATAAATCTAAGTTAAACGTAGGTACGGGATTAGTAGGTGCTCCAGAATGCGGTGATGTAATGAGATTACAAATAGAAGTAGAAGATAATATAATCGTTAACGCTAAATTCAAAACATTTGGATGCGGTTCAGCAATAGCTTCTTCTTCAGTAGCTACAGAATGGTTGAAAGGAAAAACATTAGATGAAGCTGTTACTATAGATAACATGGATTTAGTAGAGGAATTAAATTTACCTCCTGTTAAAATTCACTGTTCAGTATTAGCAGAAGATGCTATTAAAGCAGCTATTAATGATTATAGAGTAAAACAAGGTTTAGAAGCAATTATATTTGAAGAATCACATATATGATAATATTATTACTTTTGGTTACTACATTCATTCTTTCCTACTATTTAGCAAAGTGGCATGTTAAATTATTTGATGAAACAAACCTTACAAATTTATAAATTATGAGTTTTATTATTGGAAAAAGTTGTGTTGATTGTATGGATACAGCTTGCGCTAATGCTTGTCCTGTTGACTGTATTCACGGACCTATAACCGTTGGAGGCTCAGGTGCAGAAGTAGCAGCACAAGGCAAAGAAGCATTCCCAGGTGGACAATTATACATAGACCCTGATACTTGTATTAACTGTGGTGCTTGTGTTCCAGAATGTCCTGTTAGTGCAATCTATGAAGATGAAGATATTGCAATTAAAGCAGGTGATGAAGAATCAGTTCATAAAAATTATGAGTTTTTCGGATTAAAGTATGCATAATGGTAACAGTATCAGAAACAGCAGCAATAAAATTAGCTTCATTAATTGAAGAAAGTGGATTCAAAACTCCATTTGTTAGAGTAGCAGTTAAAGGAGGTGGATGTAGTGGATTATCTTATGATTTATCCTTTGATACTGAACAACACCCATCTGATACATTAGCAGAAGATAAAGGTGTAAAAATACTTGTAGATATGAAATCTCTATTATACCTTTATGGCACAGAATTAGAGTTTAGTGGCGGCCTAAACGGCAAAGGATTTCAGTTTATAAATCCAAATGCATCCCGTACTTGTGGATGCGGAGAGAGCTTTGCATTATAGCTATTTATAATAATGAAACGAAAAATAGTATTAATACTAACACTTATTGCTTTTTTGAGCATATTTGTAAGCCTTGCACTTAACGCACAAGATACGATTCGTATCAAACATACTAACTATACTACAGTATTTAGCAAATCAAAACACTACCCAGTCTTAGTAGAATGGTATGCAACTAAAGCTAAAATAGGATGTGAAAAACCTTTAACACGTAAAGATAATTTTCAGCCAGATCCTCAATTACCTATAGAAACTGATTTAAAAGCTGATTATGTAGGATCAGGAACAGATAGAGGACATATGATGCCTGCAGCCGACAATTTATGTCAAACACCTGAAGTACAGAATGAATGTTTCTACTTCTCTAATATGTCTGCACAGTATCATAGTCTAAACGCAGGTGATTGGAAATCATTAGAAGTACTAAGCAGACAACTAGCCCTTGTAAATGACTCAGTTCACATTTGGTGCGGTAATATAGGAGAGGCTAAAAAAATAGGAAAAGTAACAGTTCCTAAGCAATGTTGGAAAGTAATATACATTATTAGAAGTAAAGAGTATCAAGCATATATATTCGATAATACTACAAATAAGCCAACCGGCTTACATTCTCATCAAGTAACAGTTGATGACATCACTAAATTAACAGGTTTTAAGTTCAAAAAGTAGGTTATATATTCTATTTATATCCAAACCGTAGTGAAAGCATTTTACTTAATTATGGTTATGATTATACTGAGTATTTCTGGATTAGCTCAAAAAAAAGCCGCTCTTGGTACTATAGTAAACAATATTAAAGCAGGCCCCCTAACAGGTAATAAAAATCTTGCTTTTGGCGTTAAAAACGTACTACAGGAGGCCCTTCAAGATAAGGGCTTTAGTTTAGTAGACAGATTTGATGCTGATTATGTTATAGATGTAGAAATTTCTTTCTTCGATGTAGAACAGACCAAGCAAGGTATTTCTGTTTTCCATGAAGATAAGAATGAAGTTGTAATAAGGATGAGAGGTACTTTATCAGATGGATTTGGTAAAGCTTTAAAGACTATAAACACTGAAGATAGATCTTCAGAAATAAGTACATCCACGTTGTTGATAAATGAAGGAGGTCAGTTTAATTCTGCCGTACAAAGAAATGCAATTAAAAAAGCGTGTGTTTCGGTTGTGACAAAATTATTCTAAATTATGAAACATTTATTGACAACAATCTTACTATGTGTAGGATTTTTTGGATTCGGACAAAATTTACAGTTAACTAATGGAAGTCCTGCAACAGGCATACCTACTTGGTTTATGTCTCCGAGTACTATTAACAAGAATATAAGGGGTAATAATATTCAAAAAGGAGATACTGTTGCTCTTTATTTTAACTTAGTAGAAAACGGATCTCACATTAGAGGTTTCTTTTTTGATATGCAATATCAGTATAAGCAGATTACCTATATAAGTGCATCTCTAGATACAGCAGTAGGAGGATCAGCGCACGGTATAGTTCCAGTAGCAAACTACTTCTATACATACGACTATCCCGGGTATATCTGGAATGGACCTAATGGTACAGATGCATCTTGGAATTATAATCGTATGAGTTATAATTACAATAACGGTAATAATGCTATCTTACGTTTATATAGTAACTATGCAACCAATACGGATTTCGCAGACGGTAGATTTTTAAAAGTATTATTTAAATATAATTCTAATATACCTGCAGGATTTGCATATGATAGTCTGTACTTTAACTGGGCCTATACCTACAATACAGCAGGGCAAATGATTAATTCATATATGCCTTATCCTCAATCAGTATGGACTACCTTAGAGCCAGGAGCTAACGACTTAGTTAACGGAGAAGTAAGATTAAACTTCTCAGGCGGTTCAGATATTAAAGCTTCAGCAGCACCTGTATTTAATATTATAGATTCAATAACTAATATAACTGTTGCTAAACTAAGTATCGGTAACAGCGGCGTTTATCATTTAACAACTGAAGTTAAACCTAATACGGTATACAAAGTTAATCTAGCAATAGATAGCATGGCTTATTACTTAAACAAAGCTGTAACTGTATCAGACTATACTAAAGCAGCTTATGAATTTGCACAGCAGAATATAGACGGCACTTTTAAATGGAGTACTAACATTACTACTGGAGCAGGAGCTTGGGCAGCTGATGTAAATAATAACGGTAAGTTTGATGGTGGCGATCCTATTGTAATTCTAAACCAAGTAATGGGATTAGATAGTATTTCAAAATATAAGTCATATCCTTTAGTTCTAAGACAAACTGCCTTAGACTCATTAACACCGGCAGATGTATTTACTTCTGGGTTTAGTTCTAAGTTTAACGACACTATCAGATATAAAACAACAGACACTACTTCCACTTTTAACTTAGGATTTGTAGTTCCAGGTGACATTAACCACTCACATTCATCAGCACCAATTGCTACTAACGGTACTATTAAGTCAAATAGCATTAAAGGATTTGCAGTTAACACAATTCAAACCTTACCCGAAATTGATGTAAGTTTAAATAACGTAGTTGTATCAGGAGACACATTATCGATTCCATTCGATGTTGATACGAAAGGCAATAAGATGGATGCACTACAATTTGAAATTGTATACGATCAGTCTAAGTTACAATTTACTAATCTAGCCGTTAATATAGGTGAATGGTTAAATTTTGCTACAATTGTAGACGGTAAGTTAAGGTTTGGCGGTATCGATAAAACATTAAAATTTCCGATTACCGGCAAAACAACACCATTCAGATTAAATTTCAAAACACTACAGCCAGGAGTTAATATCAATACGGTTATTAGAGTATCTCCAGTAATGGATGCAGCAGATAACATTGGTAATCAATTAGGTATAAATTTAAACACAAACATTTTAAAAATCATCGGATCAAATAACTTCTAATATGAAAAAATTAACATATATTTTAATAGCAAGTTCAGTAATATTTATTACTAGCTGTACAAAGATAGTATCTCCTCCAGTTCCCGGAATAGAAGTAACTAAAACTGATATAGGTACATTGAGTATCAGTAAGGTTGTGAACGACGGAAACTTTGAAGCTACAGTAACAGGTTTAACTATTGGAAGTAAGTATAGCTTACAGATAGTAGATATAAACCAAGACGTTTTTAAGAATGTAAAGGTAGAAACCATAAGCGATGCTTTTACAACTAGTTTTGCAGTTAAGTTAAAAGATGGAGCCTACGATATTATATTTGTTGATAGTAAAGCAAATACGATAGGTAGAACTCCATTAATTATTAAAAATTAGTATATGGCAAAAGCAACAAAAACAACAAAAACAGCTGAAGATGCTGCAATGGCTAAGAATGAAAAGCATAACGACGGTACAATGACTGGTTTAAAGAAAACTATTATTGGTACAGTTGGTACACTAATAACTGCAGGAGGTGCGTTTTTACTGACCTACTTACAGAAACCAAAAGAAAGTGATAAGCAAGTTCAACCGCAAAGTATTAATATCAACGTTCCAGCACAACAGCAATCAACAGGCGGAACTAAGACAGTGGTTATAAAAGAAAAAGCAGCTGAAAAAACAGCAACTCCAGTTAAGAAAAAAGAAGGAGACGAGTTTAAAGAGGAAGCTCCTAAATGGTAATTTACAATCACAATTAAAATTCACAATCATGACTTTTAAAGAATGGATTATTTCTCTTTTTAAAGATGAAAGAGGTGCTATTTCAGTTAAACCTGTAATTGCATTTATCGGTGCATTATTCCTTTGCGGAACAATGTTAGCAAATAGCTTTTCAGAAGACCATTTTAAACCGGCAGCTGAATTAGTAAACGCAGTAATGGTAATAACAGTAATTGGAATGGGTGCTGATACCTTAGATAAGTTTACTTCCAAGAAAAAAGAAGAAGCGTAACCAAGAGGGGACCTTCGGGTCCCTTTTTTTAAATAAAATATATGAATAAGTTTTTTAATGTTTTTGTAAGAGTTTGTTTAGCATGGGCTATAATTGCCTTAACGTTTCAAGTTACAATGTTAACTTTAAGTTATACAAACCCTAAGTTAGCAACGAAAGTCGGTAATGAATTAAGTTGGAAATTAGATGGTCGATTTAAAAAATAAGTATGAGAGTTTTTATAATTATTTTAGGATTTATACTAGCATGCTTAATAACGGATAAAGCATTTGGACAAACTATAGGTTCAACAAAAACAGAGCAATATAAAGCTTCTTTTGAAACAAAAATAGACATTAGTCAATTTTTAAATTATGAAGGACCAACAATACCAATTCAAATTCTTAAATGTGGTATTGGTGATGATGTTTATGAGCAATATCCTGAACTCAAAGAAAAGAAAGTGGGTTTGGGTGTGGCTAACATCTCGTTGGAATATCTTGAAAATCTTAACCGATTTACATTTACAGAAGATAAGACAGAGATTAAAAACAGAATGGTTAAGCAGTTTCAAGCTTCCCAAGCTGGAATAAGTCAAGATAAGTTAGACGGTAGAGGTAAGATAAGATTAGCACACTACTTTGTAGAGATAGAAGTTTACGACTGGTCTGTATCAGATGATGAAGAAATAAATTTAAAAGACGGAGTTAAGAATACTATGGTAACTCGTCTAGGTTTACAAGTTCGTTTTACAGATGCAGAGACAGGAGAAATTATAGCTGCATCAGGCTTAGGAGAAGCTAAGACAACTAGAGAGTTAACTCTACTATCAGACGCTACAGTAGATCCAGTTAAGTTTAATCAATCAACAGTTAGTATAGCTACTAAGAAAGCTTTAGATATTGCTTGTAGTAGAATACTTGCTCGTATGGTTAAGAAAAATATATTTAAAAATTAATTTATGGGAACAGCAGCACCAAAGAAAAGAGCAATGCGCAGTAGACGCTCTGGAGTTAAAAAATTAACTTTAGTAAAAAAGAATTTAGAAATATTAAATAAAGTAAAATGATAAAGTTATCAGATTTAATTTTAGAGACTACTAATCAAAGCGAAGCATTTGAAGAGTTTGCTGAGAAGAGATTTAAAGGAGCTAAAAAAATAGCAGATAATGCTAAAGAAAAAGGCGGACCTTCTATGTTAACCTACCATCACTTTGTAGTGAAGCTTCCTTACTATACTAAAGCTGAAAATGGTAAGATGGATATGGAAGCAGCACAAAAAGAATATACACAGTTTGTAGAACAGTTAGCTTCTCAAAAGAAAAATATTAAAATGTCTATGATTGAGTTTCAAAAATTAGTTGGTAAAATTGAGGTATTGGGTGAATTGATTTTAAAAAATAAGTAATATGAAAAAAACTCTATTCTTTTTATTAATATTTCCAGCAATAGCTTTCTCACAAGTGTCGAGTTGGAGAACTGCCTCATCTCAGCAATCGCAAACATCACAACCAAGAGTTCAACAATCAACTTCACAACAACAAAATAATGTAAGTCAATGGAGAACCCAAACTGCACCTATTAGACCTGGTGATAACTTTGAAGGACAGTCATTAGTAAGAAAATATAGACCTACAACATACAATCCTTATGGTTTACAGTACGGTGTATGGGGATGGTATCAACCCTATCCTTATATTTGGTATGACAATTACGGATGGAGACAGAGAAGTGTAGTTCGCATCTATGAAAACGGAAAAAGAGATACAGTTGCTTCAACACCAACATTATTTTCAGCAGGTATAGGACATACAACTAATAAACAAACAGCTTATTGGGGATTAATTGGCAGTAATAAAGGATATTTCATTATGGATTATGTAATGACTTATGCTATAGACCAAAACAGCTATTTCCCATATGGTCAAATTAACAATGTAGACTTTCCACTTAGCAAAAATGATTGGAAAAAAGAATCAACGTTCTATGTAGGTGGGGGTAAAAGAATTGGTAAAATAGGAATACATGGTATGATAGGATTCGGTAATGAAGTTATTAGATGGCAAGGTAAAGATGCAATAGGCGGTATATCATTTCCAAAATCAAATTCATCATTCACTACATTCAAAGTCGGGTTAATAAGAGACTTTAAATTTTTTACATTAAAATTAGATACCGACCCAATTAGAGGATATTCACAAATCGGAATTGGACTTAATAACAAATAATGAAAAGATGGATATTAAACTTTTCAATATTAGTTTTGTTTTTATTCGCTTCTAAAGCGAACGGTCAGACTATTACTACCACTTACACTGATCCCTGTACAAACGAAATCAAGACGCTAGTCATACCTGCAATAGGTCCTGGCGTTGTTGTTATGTATAGAGGTTCATACAAACTAGTAACTGCAGCTGATGTTAAAAGCGGTGCTTTTCAAGCATGGATAACATCAGTTACAGCTTCAATGCCATGTCCAACAACAGTAACCACAACTATAGCACAACAAGCCGCAACAGCAGCTTCAAACGCAGCCTCACAAGCCGCATCAGCAGCAGCCAGCGCAGCAGCTTCTTCCGCAGCATCGTCGGCAAGTTCAAGCGCTTCTTCCTCAGCTTCATCAGCAGCTTCATCAGCCGCAGCAAGCGCTTCCTCTTCCGCTGTGAGTGCACCACCGGCAGCGTCTTCTTCTCCTGCATCAACTTCATCGGGATCATCCTCACAATCCCAATCGTCATCATCTTCTGGGGAATCGTCTTCATCCAGTTCTTCATCGGCAAGCAGCGGAGGAGAGCAAAAGAGTTCAGAAGGAGGTTCAAGTAGTAGCTCTTCAGAGGGTAAATCTGAAAGCAGTTCTTCTGAATCTAAATCAGAAAGTAAATCAGAATCTAAATCAGAAAAAAAATCTGAAGAGAAGAAGAAACAAGAAGAAGAAAAGAAAAAGAAACAGGAAGAACGAAAAGCAAATCCTCCTGTAGTAAAGGCAGACTTATCTGTTATACAGATGGGTAGTGTCGTTATTCCTACTTTCAATGTTAATATGTCCAAGTCTCTAAACGAAGGAATGTTTAGCTACGGATTAAATACTTCAGTTAGAGCAGATTTAAAGCAAGTAGTGATTGGAGGAAGTACTTCTGATATAATAATGAGAAAAGGTAAGTTATTGGGAGTAACTTCTACTAGTGTAACTTATGTAACAGATTGGAATAATAAATTTATATTCTATGGATGGAGCTTTGTCAAACCTTTACAGAAAGGTGCAGTAGCAGGTCTAGCTCTAAGTGGAAATACTCTATTACTAACTGGAAGCCAAACCTTAATATCCCCTTCTATCATAGCCTTCTATACCAGACCTTATCAGATTAGTAAGAAACAGGTGATATCCCCGGAGATTTACATTATCTCCTCACCCGTGATGTTTGGTCAACAAGATAAAAAAGCTACGTATGACCCCAATCTCTCCTTCTTTACGGGAGCTGGTACGGATATTAAATTTAGTAAGAAGTTTAAACTAAATATTAATTTTAAAGTTAATATAAGTACTAATTCAAACGTTCCGGTTATGTCTGTATTTGCCATTGGCTCAAAAATAAACATATAAAAAGTTGGTAGATTAAGGTAAAGTTCCTATATTTATATATATGAAAGTAACTTATAAAAACCGCTATAGAGACGAAATTACTTTCGAGCATAAAGGGAATACCGTTGAGATGCTCGGGGGGCAATACTTTAGATACGGATGGCCTAATGTCTATGATAGAGCTTATGAAAAGTATGTAGAAAGTGCATTAATAGATGCAGGGCTTGAAGGTAGTCAAATACTGACGCAAGAGGAGTTTGAGAAGGTACTGTTTGTTACTAAAGACGAAGATAAGTACGAAAGTAATGCCCTTTATAGACTATTTGGAAGGTACATCTATTCAGATACAGATACTATCGATATGGTTGATCCATCAGGAGGCCCTTATATTTCTTTAGGAGACAATTTAAAAATGTTTTTTGAGAAAGACTACCGGGATTTAATTATAACGGAAATTAAACTAGATAAAGATAAAGTAACATTTACAATTAAATAATATGAGTATAGATTTTGCAAAGTATGCTGGAGTTACTATAAGGTTAACCAAGCTAAAAGATAATAAGTTTAATAATGATCATCCAAACGGTATTAACGAAGGATATGTTAAAGAAGGAGTAATTAATGTAGATAAGTCTAACGAACATCAATGCTTCCTAATAATACAAGGAGATAGATTTTGGAACACTTCTCATGTAGCAGATATAGAAGAGAAGGAAGGCTATGACATAGCAACTACTTTAAACTCTACCTATAAGGTAGAGGTATTAGTTGCAGATTTAAAATAAAGTTCGTACATTTAAAAAAAGATAAAAATGGTATTATATTTTACAGCAACATGGTGCGGTCCATGTAAAATGTTTAAACCTACAGTTCAAGCAGTAAGTGCAGAAGTAGGCGTAGGTATTAATTATGTTGACGTAGATCAACAACCGGATATGGCACAAAAATATAACATATCAAGCGTTCCTACTATTATTGTAGAGAATAACAGTAATGTATTATATAGAAACTCTGGGGTAATGTCAAAACCTCAGTTAACTCAAGTTTTGACACAATTCAGGTAATATTATTTAACCAAAAAAAGAAAAGAAGAATGAAAAAAGTATTCGCAATTTTCGCTATCGCTGCATTAGCTGCATGTGGTAGTGCTTCTACAGAAGTTAAAGCTGATTCAGCTGCAACTACAGTAGATACAGCTACAGCTACTACAGATTCAACTGTAGCTCCTATCGAAGCAAAGAAGGACGTAGCAGTAGAAGAAGTTAAGTAATTAACAAAGACGTCAGGGTGTCGGGCCTGCAAAGACTACGTAGTTAGAAAGGTCTTTTATTATATATTTATAATACAGTTCTTTAGAATATGGGGCATCCTTGGAATTGATCCGTAATTCGGAGGTAATACCACACGCGGACAAAGTAAGATAAGTCCTTAAAACCTTACGAAACAATAACTGTAGAATTATCTACTATGACCTTCGAAGACTTAATGTCTTTCGTAGGTGCTGATGAGTACGCTTACGCTGCTTAATCACATCCCGTATCACTCATGGGACTTTAAAAAGAAGTGACAACCCCGCTATAGTCTCAGTATTATAGCTCTGCTCCTTCTGGGAGTTTCTTGGTAGTCATAAAACCAAGTGGTGGTAGTCGTAAGAACCAAAAATCATATACGACCCTCTACTGATCAGGATAAAAACAGATCTAAGCGTGTGAGACGTTGGTATTATTGTTCATTACGGAGACATGGGTTCGACTCCCATATGCTCCACCAAAAATAAAGGTTATGAAATGGATAGCTTCGTTTATCTTAGCAGTGCTATTTACCCTTCCATCGAAGAGTACAATATCATTCTTTAAAGCAAAGGAATCAGTACCTGTAATTACAGACACAGTAACGGTGACGACTTATACCACTGATCCAGGCGAAACTGATGAAGAGCCTCTTATTACTGCAAGCGGTTTTAAACTTGATTCTTTAAATCCAAGAAGACACAAGATAATCGCTATAAGCAGGGACTTAAAAAAGCGGTATCCATTTGGTTCTAAAGTAAGAGTAACTGGTCTTGGAAAAAAGTACGACGGAGTATATAGAGTAGAAGATGTAATGCACTCAAGGTGGAGAAAAAAAATAGATCTACTTCTAAATCCTAAAGACAAACACTTTAAAAAGAGAAGAGTCGTAATAACTCCTATCGAAAAGTAATATCGCGAGATAGAGCAGAGGTAGCTCACTAGGCTCATAACCTAGGGGTCGGAGGTTCGAATCCTTCTCTCGCAACAAATAACACTACCTGCCGCTGGTATAACCAGAGCATGACTTGGATGGCGACTTTGAAAAATAGTAGGTAGTTGTTACAATATTAAAGGTTGATTGGGAAATCTTATACTTTTTAACTGTAGAAAGGGCTAGTATAGGGTGAGGGGGCGCAAGCCAAAGTAAAGCTAATCGTAAAAGTAGATGTCCACGCACCCATCTTCTACTTTCCTAATTTTACATGCCAGAGTGGCGGAATAAACAATGTATTGCTGAACCTCGAGCCGTAATGCATTGAGACGTACCTAATCCGGAGTGGTGCAGTAACCGAAAAGGACTGCGTGAAGTTAAACAGTACTTCCTCTGGTACCTTAAAGACGTTGGCTGTCAAAACGTCTCTAAAATAAGCAGGACCATTAGCATTGACGTCTTAAGCTGGTGGTTGGTGGTTAGAAAAGGAACGTAATGCCAAGGGTCTGCAGCCCTCGTCTAAGTATTACCTCCACCGTAACGGAAAGATGGCAGAGTGGTTGAATGCACCAGTCTTGAAAACTGGCAACTGTAATAGGTTCTGGGGTTCGAATCCCTGTCTTTCCGCATTGCCCTTTAGTATAACGGTAGTACGACTGTTTTTGGTGCAGTTTGTTGAGGTTCAAATCCTTGAGGGGCAACTAAAATTAAACATATGCTTTTTATTTATTACATTATTTGTGTTATCTATTGTTTCTACCAGTTAAACAACAGATATAAAAAAACAGGAACTGAATATAATTCTCCTGAAATGGATGCTATTATGGTTGTAGTAATGGCTTGGGTATTAGCTCCAGTCGATGTATCTTTAACCTGGATACGTAAGTACAAGGAAGCTGAACAAGCTAGAATCAATCAAATGAAGTTTGATATTAGTCTTAAAGAAGATGATATTGATTAAAATTGTAGGGTGGTGAAAGCGGCCAGCATGGCATACACACCCTCTCGTCTCGAGGGCGCAGAGAACGAAATAGAAAAGTAGTATGGGGTTGACCACCAGCTTGCAAGCATTGTGCTACTTTTTAAATCGCTGCGTGGAGGTTCGAATCCTCCCCCTACAGCAAAATTAAACCAGTCTAAAAGTTGTTAGATTGGTTTTTTTATTTTACATTTAAATAATAAAACAAATAATATGGCACAGCAGAATTTAAACATTACAATGGACAAGACTACTCCTATCGTATGTGAAGAATGTCAAAATGAGACATTTAATCAAGTAACCTTTTTACGTGAAGTAAGTAAGTTTATTGCAGGTACTGACCAAGATGCTTTAGTTCCTATCCCAAGCTTTGCATGTACTAAGTGTGGGCATGTAAACGAAAAGTTTCAACCTAAAAACTTAGGAGTATAATGGAAATAAACGTTAAAGAGTCTAGTAATCTAAACCCTATAGAATTTGAAGATGGTTACGTGACTGATACAGTAGTTACTTCTATTATTAACCAGTTCGTAAAAAGAGCTCAGTTTGGCAAAGAGAAGTACGGTACTGATTTAGACCGTAAAGACTTAACTACTCTAGATTGGATTGAGCATGCTAAACAAGAATTAATGGACGGTATTTTGTATTTAGAAAAACTTAAACAAACCCTAAGTGAGTAAAACCGTTTCGTTTTCTCAGTATCAAATTTATAAGAACTGCCCCCACCAATGGTATTTGAATTATGTTAAGAAGCTACAACCTTTTAAACCTAGTATTCATTTAATCTTTGGAACAGCCTTTCATGAGACTCTACAGAATTATCTTCAAGTAATGTTTGATACATCTGCTACTGAAGCAGATAAGATTCACCTACCTACCTACTTTAAGGCTAGATTGATGGAACTATATAAACAAAATATAGGCCAAGGTCATTTCTCTACTCCTCAAGAACTATCAGAGTTTTACGAAGATGCTGTTGCTATTCTAGATTTCTTTAAACGAAAAAGAAACCTATTCTTTAGTAAAAAGAATACTAAGCTAGTTGGTATAGAGATACCTATCGCAGGACCTATTGTAGAAGGTATAGAGAACGTCAAGATGAAGGGCTTTATTGATTTAGTACTCTACGATAAGGTCTTAGATAAGTATACGATTTACGATATTAAAACCTCAACAAGAGGATGGTCTGATTATGAGAAGAAAGATCAAACCAAAGTAAATCAAATACTACTCTATAAGAAGTTCTTCTCAAGAGAGAGGGGAATTCCTGAAGATAAGGTAGATGTACAGTTCTTTATAGTTCGTAGAAGAATCAATGAGAATTTAGAGTATGCACCTAAGAGAGTACAAGAATTTGTACCTGCACATGGTACTAAGAAAGTAAATGATGCTTTCGAAGATATTCAGAATTTTGTTAAGGATGTATTTACTTTAGAGGGAGAGTATCAGGAGAAGAAATACCCGAAAAACGTTGATAAATGTAAGTTCTGTCCTTATATTGATAAACCTGATCTTTGTAATAAAAAAAATGATTAGATATATAGTTCTATATATAGGCCATGCTATTTATTAACAAACAAATATTATGCACATAGGTAAAAAAGGAGATATTCTTACTACAGTAAGGCTTCAAGACGAACTATTTAATACTTTTAAGTCAGAGGCTGTAAAGAATAAGATTACAATGAGAAATTTATTAGAGAGAGCAATGTTCCTCTATTTAACAGACGAGTCTTTTAAGAAGACTATTAACAATCAATTAAACGCACGTTATACATCAACAACAAACGAATAGATAGTTATGCTAAAAGAAGGTTATATTCTACAAGCAGATAGAAAGAAAATTCTACTACTCTGCGACGATATCAGATTTACATCTGGTATTTCAACAATGGCTAAAGAGATTGTCATTGGAACAGCACATCGTTTTAACTGGGTAAACTTAGGAGCTGCAATCAATCACCCTGATCAAGGTAAGAGATTTGATATTTGTCAAGACACAGGCACTTTAGCAAATATTCCAGATGCCTCGGTGTTCATTATTCCATCTTCAGGTTATGGATCCCCTGAATTATTACGTCAAGTAATCGATCTAGAGAAACCAGATGCAATTATGTTTTTCACTGATCCACGTTATTGGATATGGTTGTTTCAAATGGAGAGTGAGATTAGAAAAAAGATGCCAATGATCTATTTGAATATTTGGGACGACTTACCTGCACCAATTTATAATAAACCTTACTATGAATCTTGTGATACATTATTAGCTATTTCAAAACAAACTGCTAATATTAATAGACTGGTGTTAGGCAGTAAAATGAAAGATAGAATAGTAAAGTATGTACCTCATGGAATTAATGAAAATGTATTCTTTCCTCAAACTAAAGATGCTCCTGAAGTAGTAGAAATGAGAAAGCAGTATTTTGGAGATAATCAACCAGAGTTTGTAATATTATATAACGCTAGAAATATTAGACGTAAATGTACTTCTGATTTAATCCTAGCTTGGGCTCAATTCTGTGATAAGATTGGAAAAGAGAAAGCTAAAAAATGTACTTTGTTATTACATACACAACCAGTAGATGAAAACGGTACAGATTTAATTGCTATAACAGATCTATTCTGTGATTCAGAATACCAACGAGTAGTATTTTGTAACAATAGATACTCTCCCTATCAAATGAATACCATGTATAATTGTGCAGATGCTGTAGCCTTAGTTTCTTCTAATGAAGGCTGGGGCTTATCTCTAACAGAGGGTATGATGTGCGGTAAGATGATTATAGGAACTGTTACAGGCGGTATGCAAGATCAAATGAGATTTGAAAATGAAAAAGGAGACTGGATAGACTTTGATGAAACCTTCTGTAGTAATCACTTTGGTACTTATAAGAAACACGGAGAGTGGGTAGTACCTGTATTTCCTTCTAATATGTCAATTGTAGGTTCTATTCCAACCCCGTACATATTTGACGATAGAGCTGACTTTAGAGAAATTGCAACAGCTATAGAAAAAATATACAATCTAACTCCAGAAGAAAGAACTGAGAAAGGTTTAAAAGCTCGTGAATGGGTTACTTCAGACGAATCAATGCAATCGGCTAGAATGATGGCTAAGAATGTAATTGATGGTGTTGAGGAAACGTTTACTAAGTGGAAGCCAAGAAAGAAATACGAGTTAATTAAAGTTGAAAAATTAGAAAAGAAAAAAGCATTACATCCTATTGTATATTAAAAAATAAAGTTTATATTTAAAGCATGAAACAATACTGCGTTATATCAGCACCTCCAGATACCTATTCAGGGTACGGTGCAAGATCAAGAGATTTTATCAAAGCTATCTACGAGTTAAAAAAAGACGAGTGGGATATTAAAATAATGCCTCAGAGATGGGGAAATACTTCTTGGGGTTTTTTAGAAGACTTTAAAGAAGAGTGGGGATGGATGATACCTTTACTAGTAAAAGGCCCTCTAACTAAACAACCAGATATTTGGTTTCAAGTAACAATTCCTAATGAATTTCAACATGTAGGTAAAGTTAGTATAGGCGTTACAGCTGGTATTGAAACAACTGTATGTGATTACGGTTGGATTGAAGGTTGTAATAGAATGGACTTAACTTTAGTTTCTTCTGTTCATGCTAAGACAGTCTTACAATCTACCTCGTATGCTAAGAATGATGCTCCATCAGTACAACTTAAAATTGAAAAACCAATAGAGGTTTTATTTGAAGGAGTAGATCTTAACAAATACTTCTACATGCCTGATGAAAAGATACCAGAAACAGACTTAGTATTAGAATTAGATGAAATCAAAGAAGAATTTTGCTTCTTATACGTAGGTCACTGGTTACAGGGTGATCATGGAGAGGATAGAAAGAATACAGGTAAGATGATTGAAACGTTTTTACAGACATTTAAAGGAAAGAAAAAGCAACCTGCTTTAGTGTTAAAGACCTCTCACGCAACGTCTTGTATTATGGATAGAGAGGATACTTTAAAGAAAATAGATACTGTTAGAAAGATAGTTGGCGAAGAGGGTTTACCGAACATCTACTTACTACATGGTGATTTAGATGATGAAGATATTAACTCTCTCTATAACCATCCTAAAATGAAAGCGATGATATCGTTCACAAAAGGAGAAGGTTATGGTAGACCGTTAGCAGAATTTTGTTTATCTAAAAAACCGGTAATTGCTTCTGCCTGGTCCGGTCAATTGGATTTCTTAGATAAAGAATTTGCTATACTACTTCCAGGTACCCTAACCCCCGTACACCCTTCTGCTCAATCTGCTAACTTAATTTTACCTAATTCGAATTGGTTTACTCCGGATTATAATGTTGCATCTAAAGTATTAGAGGATGTATATCAGAACTATAAGAAATATGAAGATAGAGGTAAACGTCAAGGACATAAAGTAAAGACTGAATTTAGCTATGATAGTATGGTATTATTCTTGTCTACCTATTTAAGTAAGTATATAAATATACCTAAACAAGTAGAATTAAAATTACCTCAGTTAAAGAAAATATCAATATAATGACTAGCAAAGAATATGTAATCTGGTTAAAAGGATTCACAAAAGGAGTTCACGAATTTAACATCACTCCTAAGCAATGGAGTAATCTAAAGGATACATTAAATGAAGTAAGTGATGAACCTGCTAGGACATCAAGTTACGGTTCAATAACTCTTACTTCAGGATCTAACGGAACAGCAACAAGTACTAATTCCTTCCCTTCCTTTACAATTACAAGTACTAATCAAGAATTACTATTAGATAGTAAAGTAATTAAAGAAAAAAGAAGCGTTGAAGAAGATTACGACCTAGGAGGTTCAGAATAAAATAAAATTATATGAAAGACGAATTAGTAATATGCCCTTTATGCGAATGTGATGGATGTTATAAAACTCCAATCAATGAAACTAAGTTTAACTACTTCTGTTGGGGATGTGGATTTCAGACAAACGACCTAATGAAAGAAGGTGAGTTTGATTTTGAAGCTTACGAAGAAACTCTACCTGAACTTTATAAAGATATTAAAGGTAAAGATGATGAAGGTAAAGTATGGTATCCTATTAGTATTAATATACCTGATAAAGGAACTGTATTTTTAAATGGAACAGATGTAAAAGATGTACGCTGGTCTGCAATAAAAGTCGTATCTTTAACAGAAGAAGAAAAACAAGAACCTAAGTATAAGAATTTAACTTATAAGTCAGATGCTAAATCTCTAAAAAATTTCGGCGAAGACTTTATAGAAGCTTGTGATTATATTGGATTATTTGAAAATTAAGTTATGGTATCAATTAGTTATGCAATTACTGCCTGCAATGAGCATGTTGAATTAGAGAAGTTATTAGATATTTTAAATGAGCATATTAATCCTAGAGATGAAATAGTAGTTCAAATGGATAATAATGTTACTAAGGAAGTAAAAGAAGTAGCTCTAAAGTATAATGTAGGTACAGAATACGATTACCATAGAATATGGTATCCTTTAAACAACGATTTTGCAGCTTTTAAAAATCACTTATCAAGCATCTGTAGCCGTGATGCTATCTTTCAAATAGATGCAGACGAATATCCTCATCCAGAGTTATTAGCAAACCTGCCCTCTATCTTAGAAGCTAACCAAGAGGTAGATGTATTTTTAGTTCCTAGAATTAATACAGTAGAAGGCTTAACTGAAGATCATATTAAAAAATGGGGCTGGAAAGTAGAGCAGGGTAGAGTTAATTTCCCTGACTATCAATGGCGTATTTGGCGAAATCATAGAGGGGTAAAGTGGGTGAATAAAGTACACGAACGTTTAGATGGATTTAAAATGTATACTAATCTACCTCCTATAGAGGAATGTTGTCTTTATCATCCTAAAGACATTGTTAGACAAGAAAAACAGAACGCCTACTATGACACAATCTAAGATAGCTTTTTTAACTGAGATGGGTTTTAAAGGTAAGATTACTGCTAATTATGAAAATATGCGGACAGAGTTTGCGTGGATGCATGCTTTAGACGCAGATCATTATAATCTTTACTTTGATATTACCGACGGACGTATAACTGATTACGACCACGTATTTATAGTTTTTCCAAAAGGTAAAACTTTTTTAAGTGCTGAAGGAAGTAGGTTAGTAGAAGAAGAAAATCCTAATAGCGAGTTACTACGTTTAGATGTAGTAAAGATGTTAAAAGATAGAGGTAATAAAAAAGTATATTACGTACAGGAAGGACCTCATTGGTGGTGGAATGATTACGAAGTAGTAGATCAAGTTAACTTTTATAATTTCCTATTATCGGTAGATGCTATTTTTGCACATAATACTGAAGATCAAAAATACTATCTAGGTTTAATACCAGGTAAAGTAGTAACAACCATACCCACACTAATGATTGAAAACTCAGTCAAAAATGTAAAATGGCAACCGGAAGATAAGGCTATTATAGGAGGTAACTTTGCTAGATGGTACGGAGGGTTTGAAAGCTTTATAGTAGCACAAGAGTTTCAAGTTCCTATTTGGGGACAGACCTCTCATGCTTTGAGAGAGAATGAAAATCAATTAATAAAACATTTACCTAGAGTGAGTTGGGTTAATTGGATTAAACAATTGAGTACGTTTAAATACGCTATTCATTTAATGCCTACAGTAGCTGCAGGTACATTTGCTTTAAATTGTGCTTACTTAGGAATACCTTGCATAGGGAATAATAAAGTCGATACACAGAAGATATGTCATCCAATGCTATCGGTAGATGTAGAAGACGTTAACACTGCTAGACAATTAGCTAGTCAGCTAAGAAAAGATAAAAGCTTTTATGAAGAGTGTAGTAGAGTGGCAAGAGCAGGATATGAAGTAGCTTACTCTTTAGACGGATGGAAAGATAATATGAAGAGAAAATTAGATACATTAATATGAAATTAGAAAAGAATTGTAATATAGATCCGACAGCTAGGATTAGTGAATTTACTAATCTATACGGTTGTGAAATTAAAGAAAATGTTTTTGTAGGTCCGTTTGTTGAAATACAAAGCAATGTAACTATAGGAGCTCGTTCTAGAGTATCCTCACATTCCTTTATATGCTCAGGAGTAAGTATAGGCGAGGATTGCTTTATTGCACATGGTGTAATGTTTACAAACGATAAATTTACAGAAGGAAGAGAGAAGTGGTTAGAAAGAGGTACTCAAATAGGAAATAGAGTAAGAATAGGCTCTAATGCAACTATACTACCCGTTATAATTGGAGATGATGTAATAATAGGAGCAGGAGCAGTAGTAACTAAAAATATACCGTCAGGTACAACAGTAAAAGGAAATCCGGCAAAATAAAATATATGAATGATAGCATAGTGAGGGGTAATAATACTTCAGACCATTGGGATAGTAAGCATAGTACGGATTATGGAGATGTTGTAAATCCCTATAAAGAGGTTTACGGTAGACTAGGTTACGGGAACTGGGAGGATCTAACTGAAGCAGATCAAGGCTGTGCTATTAGAATTATTAAAGAAAATTATGAAGCTATTAGACGTAAGTCTTATTTGAATATAGGATGTGCACACGGAACAATGGACTGGTACCTTAAAGAAAGAATTATACCGGAATGGGAAGTAACAGCTTTAGACTTTAGTGGATTAGTAATTGAAGCTAATAAAAAGCGTTACGATAAAATAAACTGGGAAGTTAGGGACGTTCTATTAAATCCAATAGAAAAAGATTACGGGGTTATAACCTGCCTTCAAACGATAGAGCATTTTGCTGAAGGGGATAACTATAAGTTTTTGGATAATACTCTAGAACATTGCGAGTATCTTATTTTAGCTACAGTAGATACTAAGGACGATTGTTTTGGAGAACATATTTCACACTATACCATAGATATATTCGAAGAAAAAGGGTATGATGTTAAGTGGAAAGCTAAGTTACAGGAAATACAAATGCCCGATGGAATTTATAATTACATTATCTTCTTAATTAAAGGAAAGTTAGACTGATGATAAACATCATACATAATACATACGAGAAGAATAAATACCTTAGGGAATCTGTAATATCTAATGTTAAGGCAATAAAAGATACTACATTAGATTTTAACTACATTATCTTCAATGATCATGGAGATAAATCGATATACGAAGATGTGAAGGACTTGGTAGGAGGAAGCGTATCTTATGTTTATTCCGATATAAATTACGGACTGAAAGTATGTAGCGGAGGTTGGGTAGGAGCTATTCCTTTTACTAAACCTGGTTTAATTCACAATATAGGCCAAGACGATGTCTATACTTCTCTATTTTATCTCTCCTTAGTAGAACGACTTCAAGACCCGGAGATAATGCTAGCATATGCTAATGGCTTTAAAGTTAATACCAATCTAACCTTACAAGGTCAAACCTTAGGTCCTTTACAAAATTTAGATTATAGTAAGCCTACCGAAATATTTAATAACTGGTTTGGAGTTCAAAACGGTATTATAACTAGAGCAAATAATTTCATTCCAGCACCGGGAGTAATTTATAAAAGAGAGCTTCACGATTTAATTGGCCTACCTAATATAGAAGCATTTAAAGGTTCAATTGATTTTGAATATTGGGCTAGAGTCTTATTTACTGGGCATAAAGTCTCTTATGAATATAGACCTTTATGGTTATATAGAATGTCAGAATACAGTTTAGGTTCTAGACCATTAGCAGAAAGAGAAACACCTAATTGGAATAATTTAATAGTAAAACAATATCAAGAATGGCTAACGCAATCATTACAGGGGGTGCAGGATTTATTGCATCACATTTAGCTGAAGCAATAGCTAAAGACTACGATAAAATATTTTTAGTAGATAATTTAGTTAGAACAGGCAATACTAGAAACATAGACCACTTAATACAACGTTCTAAGTATGAGTTTCTTAATTTAGATATTTCAAATGTAAGAGATATAGCTAAGTTATCTAATATTAATGAAGAAGAGAGTATTGACGTAGTATACCATTTAGCTGCAACACGTATTAATCGTTGTGCTAAAAACCCTTATGAAGGACATAGATTCTTAGCTGATGGAGGTTATTATATGGTTGAATTCTGTGCTGCAAATAAAATTAAAATGTTCTTTGCATCTACTGCATCTGTTTATAATAACCCGAAAAGATTTCCAATTGAAGAGACTGATGCATGCGAACCGCATACAATATATGGTGCTGCGAAATATTACACAGAAGGATTAATGAGATCATTTGCTAAGAGTTATGGATTACAGTATTCTATATGTAGATTTTTTTCCGTATACGGAGTTAGAATGGACTGCGAAGGTGCTTATACTGAAATTATTTTTAATTGGTTGAATAATATTAACAAAGGAAAAAATAAAGTAACAGTTTTTGGTAATCCTGATGAAAAAGTATTAGATTTAGTATATGTTAAAGATGTTGTAGGAGCTATTCTTAAAGCAACTGAAGAATGGAAAAACGAAGTTTATAATGTATCTACTGAATCAGGAGTTACTATTACTGAATTAATTGAGACTATTTCTAAGACCTTAAATATAGAATTAGAAGTAGAGGTTAGAGCAGAAAATAGAACTGATATAGAAAAGAAAAGAGTTGGTTCAGTTGCTAAATTAAAAGCAATAGGATGGGAGCCTAAATACGATTTAGCAAAAGGAGTAAAAGAAACATATGAGTGGATTAGTAGTTTAAATAGTATAAGATGATAATTAAGATAGATAAGGGTATTAAAGAGCTAAAAATAGCTTTATTAGGGTTTAGACATCAGCTCCTTGTCGACGTGTTAGAAAGAAACAACCTTACCAACTATAAGATACTAAGTACATATGAAGAGATAGATGAAACGTCTGATATAGTATTCTTATCTGGCGTACATTATATAGTACCAGAAGTATACTTAAACAAACCAAAATACGGTGTCTACTGTTTTCACGAATCACCGCTACCAGAAGGTAGAGGTTCAGCACCAATACATTGGGCAGTATCAAATAATAGACCTAATTTAACAGTATCTTTATTTCAAGCTAATGCTAAAATAGATAAAGGGTTTATAGTAACTCAAGTTAATGTTCCTATAACTATAACAGATGTATATGAGGATTTAGAGAAAAAAAGACTAGAAGGAATTAAACTAGCCTTTGAAGTTCTTTTAGAGGAACTCAGTGAAGGGTGCATTGTCTTAAGAAGACAGACAGGTTCATCGAGCTATAATAAGAAACGTTCAATAACAAATTCAGAATTAGATGTAAATAAGACGTTAGCTGAGCTTTGGAATCATATTAGAGTATGTGATAACGATAAGTTTCCTGCTTATTTTAAAGTAGGAGGTAAAAAGATAACAATTAATTATAAAGTAGAAGATGATTCAAGTAACTAGATGTCCCTTAAGAATATCATTAGCAGGCGGCTCGACTGATTTACAGGAGTATTTAAAGCAGTACAAGGAAGGAGCAGTTATATCCTTTACTCCTAATTTGTTTACTTATATTATAATGAATAGATCATCTGATGATCATTACAAAGTAATATACTCAAACGTTGAAAGAGTAGTTGATACAAAAGATATAAAGAATGATATTGCTAGAGAAGTACTAACCTACTTTAATATGCCTCCTATAGAGGTTATATTTACAGCAGATATTCCATCATCGGGATCAGGCCTAGCTTCTTCGTCTTCCTATATGGTTAACTTAATTAAAGCCTGCCTTCAATTCCATAAAGAAGAAATGACTGAAGCAGCAATAGGTAAAATAGCTATTATGCTAGAACGTAGATTTAATCCTCTAACCGGATATCAGGACATATGGGGATGTCTATTAGACGGACTTAAAGTACTTAAATTCAATGAGAATGGATTATTATCTTATAAGAAATTAACAACAGGTATTTTTGATGAATACGATTTTTACTTAGTGTCTACAAATACTACCCGTTCATCGACTAGTATCTTAGAGACTATAGATTATAGTAAGGTACATGATATGTCTTTAAATACTATGTTAATGTGGGATGCAATTAACGATAATGACCCTAGTAGGGTGAAGCATTTAATTAATTCCGGATGGGAGCAAAAAAAATTAACTTCTCCTTCTATTATTAATGAACAAGTAAGTAGAATTGAAGAAACATTAAGTAAGATTCCTTCTGTAGCTGCTTGGAGATTAATAGGAGCAGGTAATGGAGGATATTTTCTTGTTTTAACCGAAAAAAATAGCTATCTTCCTCTTAAGAATATAAAAATAAGTTTATACAATGAATAAAGTAGTATTAGTTGGATGCGGATACTGGGGTAAGAATTGGTATAATACCTTAACTAAAATGCAAGATGTAAGACTAGTAGCAGTGATTGACCCTAATCCTGTTATTCCTGTATTAGGACAAGTAGATACCTTAGAAGAATTTCATCAAAGAGATTATGATTATGATTATGTTATTATAGCTACTCAAGCTGAATACCACAAAAGCTACTTTAATTACTTCAAAGATAAAATACCACAAGAGAATATCTTAATTGAAAAACCATGTGGTGTGTTGGAAGAAAGAAAAGACCTCCTAGGATGTTTCCCAGGATACCTCTTTCTCTCATCTCCTCAGTACAAGATAATCAAGTCAATGCTTAAAAATAAGACTTTAGGTGATAAGATTCTATATTCTACCTTTAAACGAGCATCAATGGGACCTAGAATTAGAACAGATGTAAGTATTATTGAAGACTATATGATACACGACCTCTACCTTTATTGTGCTCTATTTGAACATAACGAGAATGAAGTAAGCGGAGCATTAATGAGTAACTTCGATAAACCTGTATTAGAAGATACGGCATTTCTTACTGTAAAAGCTTCTGAACAAGTAACAACATTTTTTAGTTCTTGGAACTACCCACATAAAGAGCGTTTAATTGAGATAGTGGGAAATGAAGGAAGCGTAATATGGAAAGACGATAAAGTAACATTTACTCGTTCTTATTATAATAAAATAGAAGGTTTTGACAAGCACCGTAATCCCGGATATGAATTAATTGAAGGCTCTGAAGCAGATGTAACGCCCGTAATTATTAAATCAAATCTGGAATTACAATTCGAAGACTTTATTAATAGAGTAGATCGTTCGAAAATACATGCTAATACCAATAACTTAATTTGGAATATTAAACAAAATTTCTTAAATTCATAATATGAGTAGAAAAATACCCTTAGGTAAACCTTACCTTAATACTGAGAACATCTTAAGTGAGATAAGAACTGTATTAGATGCAAAATGGATAAGCGGTGGTCCAACCATTGCTAAGTTTGAAGAAGCAATTCAAGCCTATAACCAAGGCGGCTTTCCAGTAGCAGTAGCGAATGGAACAATTGCAATTGATATGGCTTTATTAAAGCTAAATAACGGTAACCGATATACAGAGCAAGATGAAATTATCGTTCCATCTTGGAGCTGGGTTGCATAGGCTTTTCACCTATTAATGTAGGAGCTTCTCCTGTATGGTGTGATGTTAATTCTTACGGAGTACCTGATGTTGAGTCGATTGAGCCGTTAATTACTAAAAACACTAAAGCAATTATAGTAGTACATCAAATGGGAGTACCGTGTGATATGGATGCTATCAATAGCCTATCAGATAAGTATAGCATTCCAGTAGTAGAAGACGCAGCCTGTGCATTTGGTTCAGAGTATAAAGAAATAAGAATTGGTAATAGTAAAAACTTAGTTACATATTCTTTACAAGCAAGAAAATGCTTAACGACAGGAGAGGGTGGTTTTGTAATTGCTAGAGATGAAAAAGAAGCTGAGTGGTTTAAGTCTTATAGAGCTTTCGGTACAAGTGTATCACCTCTCGAAAGAGATAAAGCAACTTTCTTATTAAAAGAGCAATTTGCTATGTTAGGTACTAATCATAAGATTAGTGATATAACAGCTGCAGTTGGATTAGCTCAGCTTAGAACGTTTGACGAAGAAGTTATTTTAAGAGATCATGCAGGTAAAACTTATAATAAGTTAGTCGAAGAGCGTTTAAAAGGTTATGCAGAGATAGCCAATAAGGTACCAGATTACTGTACTAGGTACAACTGGCAGAATTATCATATTATGCTTACTCAAGATATTAATAGAGATGCAGTTGTCGATGCGTTAAGAAAAAAAGGTATTGGATGTAAGTGGGATATTCAATGTATTCATTTAGAACCTTTATTTAGAAATAAGCATAATGACTTAGATTTATACTACTCACAACGTTTTCATAATAACGGTTTATGGTTGCCGTTTTTTGCTGAAATTACATTAGATGATCAAGAGTATGTTATTAATACATTAAAAGAAATATTAGATGGATTTAAAGGAATTGATACAATCGCTTAGTGAAGTTAATCATCATGAGTTAAGTCATTTAAAACGTTTAATTGACAGTCATAAAGAAATTATAATCATAGGTAATGGTGGTTCAAATGCTATTGCTTCTCATATGGCTGTTGATTATACTAAGTTTTTAGGTAAACGTTGTTTTGTACCTAATGCATCTGATATGATGACTATGATAGTAAATGATTACGGAGCTGAGAATATGTACTCAAAATTTATTGAATACAACTATACTAAAGACTCACTAGTTATTTTAATTTCATCATCAGGTAATAGCCAAAATATTGTTAACGCTAATTTCACAGCTAGTGATTTAGGTTTAGATATTATAACATTAACAGGTTTTGATCGTAATAATAAACTAAGCTCTTTCTCAAGAGGAATTTTAGACATTTGGGTTGACAGTAAATCATATGGTGTAGTTGAAATGGCTCATCATTCAATTTTACATTCTGCTGTATGATAAGAGGATTTTTAGCAGGAGCATTTGATGTAATACACCCAGGTTATATTGCATTGTTTAAAGAAGCAAAAGAGCATTGCGATTATTTAATTATAGGACTTAATAAAAATCCTGAAGTAGGCGGTAAATTAAAACCTATCTTAACTGCTGAAGAAAGACTTGAAATTCTTTCTAGCATTAAGTACGTCGATTTAGTGTTAATGTATTCAGGAGAAGATCGGCTGTACGATTTATTAGAAGGCTCTAAAATAGATATTAGGTTTCTAGGAGACGACTATAAACAAAAACAAATAACTGGATCAGATTTAAAAATACCTATACACTACTTAAATAGGTCTCACGGATGGTCAACGACTAAATTTAAAACTTTAATATACGAACAAATCAATGCAAAAAATCTACTCTAAAATCGAACCAGAAACTCTCTTACATATTATTGTAAGAAAGGAGGATATAACTCCTGGAAGGCAGGATATAGTATCTGAAGAAAATTTTATTCAATGCTCTATTCTTAATATGGAAAAAGGTAAGACTTTTAGACCTCATAGACATATTTGGAAGCAAAGAGATAGATTGGTAATAGCTCAAGAAAGTTGGATAGTAATCCAAGGTAGAGTACAATGTACTTTCTATGATTTAGATAACACGATCATAGCTACCCCAGTATTAGAAGTAGGCGATGCTAGCTTTACTTTACAAGGGGGTCATAACTATACTATTTTAGAAGATGATACTTTAGTATACGAATATAAGACAGGACCTTACGAAGGCCAAGCTCTCGATAAAACATTTATAGATTAATGAAAAAAGTATTTTTTGTTTTAGATCATAAGCATTCTGAAATACAGGATTATAGCGCAGCTATTATATACTGGTACGGCGTATTAGATAGAATGGGCTACGAAGTAGTATACGAAGACTACGCTAAATATAATCCTGATGAGTTCTATAAGAAAGTTAGAGAGGAAAAACCTTATATGGTTATTTTAGTTAACTACTTTAGAACTATTCATACAGAGTTTTCTCGTTTTAGAGACATTACTAAAGTTTATTTATTGCAGACTGACATGCATAGGTTTTACGATGAGCATGTTAAATTATGGATACCTTATGTAGATGGAATTATTAATTACGAAGGAACCAAAGAGTGGTGCTTAAGAGACGGCTTGTCTGAAGAAGGTTTTTTGAGGATGAGATGGGGTTTTAATCCTAATATGATGTGTCACGGTCAAAATGATAAAACAAAAAGTATAAGCTTTTACGGAGGTATGCATGGCGATAGAGCGCAAATACTAAGCAATTTATCTAGACAGATACCTATAGACGTTATTCCGCAATCAGCTACCTATGAACAAGTTAAGCAAGTTCTATCTGAATCTAACTTTAGTTTAAACTTAAGTATGAATGCACCAGCTAATAGGAGAGAACTTAAAGGCAGAGTAATTGAAATACCTGCTCACTGTATTTTATTATCTGAACCAGCTCCTGAACTAGAGACATACTACAACGAAGATGAATTTATATTATTTAATTCAGTAGAGGAAGCAATAGAAAAAGTAAAGAGCTTAAACGATAAACAAATAGTAGAGTTATTTAAACGAGGTAACAAAGCATTATGGGAACGTAATACAGCCTATCACGAGTGGAATAAAATACTTCCTTTAATGGATCCTGACTTTAAAGAGGTAGACGTAAATAAATTAATTTATCAATATCATTCTGAATTTATACATTATGAACATTAAAATAGATAGTGAAGATGTTTACATACATAGTGATGTAGAGATCAAACGAGAGTACTTAATAGGAAATCATGTTGCTATAGATAAAGGAGTTTACTGTAGTACTAATATAGAGATTGGGGATTATGTTCATATAAGCCCTTACGTAACTATTATAGGAGGTAAGCATGGACAGTTTATAGCTAAAGGATTTAACAATATAATGGCCGGTGCTAGAATTATATGTGGTTCAGATAGATTTGACGATAGCGGTCTATTTGGTGCAATGATTCCAGAATGGGTAGGAAAAGGTAGACAAATTATTAAACCTGTTACTATGGAAGAATTCTCTAATATAGGAACAAACGCAATAGTAATGCCAGGTTCTACTTTAAGACAAGGAGTATTACTTGCGGCAGGAAGTTTATTGATTGGCGATACGATACCTTGGGGAGTCTATAAAGGAAACCCGGCAGTACTAACTAAAGTAGTAGATAAGACAAAAGCATTAGAAACAGTAAAACTATTAGGGTATGAATTTTAATGTAGTAACAGAATTTGAAAAGAAGATAGCAGAGTTCTTTGGAGCTCCTTATGCTATTGCAGTAGACAGCTGTACACACGGTATTGAATTAGCTCTACGCTATACAGATGCTAAACTAATTAGTGTACCGAGAAATACTTACCTCTCTATTCCTTTCTTAGCTAAAAAATTAAACATAGAATTATGCTGGAAGGAAGAAGATTGGAAAGATTATTATTACTTAGCTGCAGGCGTTATTGATGCAGCTGTATTATGGAAGCCTAAAAGTTATGTACCAAATACCTTTATGGGAATTAGTTTTCAATACCAAAAACACTTATCTTTGGGTAGAGGCGGTATTTTACTTGTAGATAATTCTCATGCTGCAGAGCAGATTAAGAAGATGTCTTACGATGGTAGATTACCTAACATACCTTGGAGAGATCAAAATATTGATACTGTAGGTTATCATTACTATATGACACCTGAAACAGCTCAATTAGGATTAGATAAATTACCGAAGGCTATTGAAACAGAACCAAGACAATGGACTGTAAATGATTGGCCTGATTTAACACAAATGGAAATATTTAAAAAATGAAGAAAGCCTTTATTACCGGTATAGCCGGTCAGGATGGAAGTTATTTAGCAGAGTACTTGTTAGAGTTAGGCTACGAAGTACATGGAATTATTAGACGTAATTCAGTACCAGAGAACCAGCAAAGCCGTCTAGAGAACGTTAGAGGTAATTTGCACGTTTCTTATGGCGATCTATTAGACCAATCTAGTATCGAACATTTACTAGATAGAGTACAGCCAGATGAAATCTATAACATAGCAGCACAAAGCCATGTTCGTATTAGCTACGACATACCTCAATTTACAACACAGACAAACGCATTAGGGGTCTTGAATGTATTAGAAGCTTATAGACGTTCTTGCCCTACAGCTAAGTTCTATCAAGCTAGTAGTTCAGAGATGTTTGGTAGTTCAGTAGATGCAGATGGATATCAAAGAGAGTCTACTCCAATGACTCCAGTATCACCTTACGGCTGTACAAAAGTATTTGGATATAACATTGTGAGGAACTATCGTAATGCTTATAAGTTACATGCATCGAATGGTATTTTATTTAACCATGAATCACCTAGAAGAGGTTCTAACTTTGTAACTAATAAGGTAGTTAAGTCTGCTGTAGAGATCTACTTAGGTCAGAGAGAGGATTTAACATTAGGAAACTTAGATGCTTATAGAGATTGGGGTCATTCAAAAGACTATGTAAGAGCAATGCATTTAATATTACAGCAACCTCAAGCAGGTGATTGGGTAGTAGCTACAGGAGAGACTAGATCGGTAAGAGATATGTGTGAGTATGTATTTAGCAAATTGAATATGGATTATAATACTTTTGTTAAGCAGGATAATAAGTTCTTAAGACCAGAAGAGCTTCCGTACTTAAAAGGAGATCCATCTAGAATTAAAGCTTTAGGATGGACACCAGAGTATACTTTTGAAAGTATGATGGACGAGATGATCGAATATTGGATGGTACAGTTACGTAAAGCAATTTAATATGTTTCAAGAAATAACATTTATTATACCGGTTAGAAATAACCAGAAGTATGCCTTACAGGCTTATAAGTCTATTAGAAAGTATCACCCTGAAGAACATTACATAGTTCTTTTAGATGATGCTTCAACAGATAAGACTTGGGATTGGATTCAACAAACAGCTAAGTGGGATGAAAAAGTAATAGCTTATCGAAACGAAAGTAAAGAGAGAGTAGGACATACTGTACTGTATGACAAGGGTGTAGAATTAGCTCCTACAGAGATTATTTCGATCTTACATAGCGATATGGTTATAACAGAAAACTATGTTCATAATATATTAAAGCATTTAAAACCTGGAGTAGTTATAAGTGCAACTAGAATAGAACCTCCTTTGCATCCTCCAGGACCTGAAAAGTTTGTAATGAACTTCGGAATGGAACCAGAGGAGTTTACAGCTAAACAAAAAGAGTTTAAAGACTTTGTTGAAGTAAAAGAGAAAGAGTATAGTGATATAACCTCAGAAGGTATCTTTGCTCCATGGACTATGAATAAGAGCGACTTTATAGCAATAGGCGGACATGATTTATTATTTGCACCGATGGAGTTAGAAGATTCTGATATCTTTAATAGAATGCAACTAGCAGGTTATGAATTTATTCAATCAAGAGATGCTTTTGTTTATCATATGACCTGTAGAGGTAGTAGGTTTAAAGATGGTATTGAAATTGAAAGAGAGATACCTTTACCTGACGGAACGATTTGGTATAAGCCAAAAGACTCTGAAGAGTATTTAAAGTTAAGGCATAATAAGTTTAAAGAGTGGTGGAGAAAATGGCATACAGATGTACTTCATGATGTTAATATGAAACCAATCGTACCTAGTAGATATGAAACAGCTTTTGTAATTCATAACTGTAACTTAGGTTTAATTAAAGTCTTAGAGCCTTGGTGTGATGTCTTATACACAGATGATGAATTAGGTATAATAGAGGCTGCTTACTATGAAACTGAACATAAGGAAACTATGTTTGATTTAAAATCTAAGTTTAAGGTAGCAAAATATAATGCTCCTAAAGAGGATATAGTAGTAGAGTTTGATGCAACAAGCTTAACTGAAGAGCATTATAATAACTTCATTAAGCAACTTCCTTTAATTCTAGATACGACTACTGAGGTAGGTACCTATAAGTTTGATATATTTACATTGACTATCAATAGCTTACAGAAAAAAGACATGATCAAACCTTGGTTTAAAAATATATTTTAGCTATTTATTTGTATGCGAAGTTTATCAATTTTATTAGAAGAAGCCAATATTGTTCCAGATACTAAGTTTAAAAAGCAGCTCGAAAAAGCAGTTAAGTATTTGAATACGAAGGGTAAGGTATTACTCATAACTACTTCTAATAGAGGAGAATATGCAACAAAAGACTTACACGATAGTCCTAAATCTACTCGTATTGCAGAAGTAATTCAAAGGTCTTTAGGTGCACACAGATGCACTCTAGTAGATGTTTCTAAGTTAAAAATATACGAGTGTGAAGGAAATGTATCTAATAGCGATGGTAATAGCTGCGGAACTAGAGACTGTAAAGAAAAAAATCCTGCTAAAAATCCTTCAGGACATTTAAGATGCTGGGCTTCTTTTCATAACGAAGACGATGAACTTTGGAAAGTAGTAACACCTTTATTAGAGTCACACGTAGTAGTATTTATGGGCTCTATTAGATGGGGACAAGCCAATGCTTATTATCAAAAGCTAATTGAGAGATTAGATTGGATTGAGAATAGACATACTACTTTAGGAGAAAAAAACATTATAAAGGATATCGAATCAGGCTTTATCTTTATAGGTCAGAACTGGAATGGAAGTAATGTAGTAAAGACACAAAAGCAGGTTCATGAATTCTACGGTTTTAAGCCGGTGAATGAACTATACTTTAATTGGCAATACACGGAAGACGTAAACGAAGAGTCTAAGGATAGTTACAAAGATGCAGCAAAGGTATTAGATAATATTATTAATACAAGAGCCTTATTATGATTACATTAACAGAGAGTCAATTTCATACAAATAAAACTTGGAATGTACCTTTAGAATATAACATTCCGATTTCTATTCAACATCCAGAATGGTTAGAGCTATTTGATCAAGATGGGTATAGGCTTACAAAGCTTGAATCTCATTATGCAGGAGCTAATAATCATGCACCAGTAAAACATGGTCACGAAATATGTCTAAGACAGGAATGGTTTACAGGGGAGAAAATATTAACAGGACCGCATTTAAATCATGCATTTCTATTTGAAAGAAAAGGATATTCTGGAGAAGCTTTAGAGCAGTTAAAAGAGTACGCTAAGCAAAATAACTTAGTTTATAAGCTTACCAAGTACGTAGGTAAATGGGGCTTAGATTTTAATGTAGATTATGTAGATAGCTTAGGGAATTCAATAGAACTTCTTCATTATGAATCAGACTCTTTCAACTTACAAGAGATGCAAGACATAAAGGGAGTTTTAGAAGAAAGAATACTCAAAATAGATTGGGAAGCAGCAGCTAGGTACCTACAAATACGAAAGTATGAATGGATTGACTTAGATTTTTTAGAGCAATCAACATACAGAACAAATTATTTCCAACTACCGGCAGAGAGGTTTAGAATCAATGCCTGGGAGTAACTATTTATAACTATGAGAACAACACTAGCAGAAGCATTGCCGTCATTAATTCCGGAGTTTCCAGTAGAGATAGCTGGACATCATCTTACTTTAAGATTTGATGTAAACATTAATAAGACAAAGAAAGGCGTTAAGCTTCAATTTGTTATGCAGGATACTCCGCAAGATCCTCGCCAGGCACAGCAAATGGCTAACGAGATTGGAACAGAGCTTCAACAAAAGTTTGGTCAAGCAGACATGCAAGTAATTTACGATGTTGAAAATCCATATAAGAATGTAATTGGTTTCTTACTACCACTACCTTCTCTTGCTGATTATATTATTAAGCATATCTTACAAGGTGAAGGAGAAGGTCAAATGGTACAAAAGACTCCAGCAGCAAAAGAACCTGAAGCTGATGAAGAGACTCCTGAAGCACTTCCTGCAACTGAACAGCCTCCATCAGAAGAAGATCAAGTAAGAGAGATTATGATGAATAGAGCTGGTTTAAGATAAAAAAATGAATATTAGTTATGAAGAGAAAGATACCACTGGCTTTTTTTGAGCCATTAGAAAGCATAAAGGCTTCCGATCTTATAGAAAGCAACGACTTACTTAATATGGTTAAGAAAGAAACTTTTCTAGCTATCGAGGAAGCTTTTCAAAATAAGAAAACCTTTGCCACTTTATTTGAAATAAATGGAACAGGTCTTTACTTAGATATCCCAAAACAATCATGGCTTTCTGCTCTTGAACAATGCATTAATTTTATGCTAGAAGAAGAGAGGTTCGAAGAATGTATTCCAATTAAAAATCTTATTGAAAAAATAAGGAAGCCTATCAGTATTGTTCCTAAGAAACCTATTAAAAAGAAAGAAAATGACTCAGCATCTTAATGAGATTCAAGTAGCAATCAATCAAATACTAAATGTAAGAAGTCTAATAAGACATAAGAAAAAGACTCAAGTAGAAAAAAAGAGAGAGCTTTTTGTTTCTATTATTACTTCAATAGAGCGAATAATTAATAGACAGGATTTAATGTACGCTGAGTTAAATTTAGACTTAGCTAATTACGATGAAGCTTTTTTAGATACTATTGATGCATTAATTATCTTATACTTTGGCAAAGAGGGAGCAGAGCTTATTGCCTATTACTTGTGGGATAGAGTAGCTCCTGATGGAAGTATTACCTCTCTTGTAGGGCCAGATGATAAAGAAGTTGTACTAGAGACTGCTCAAGATTTATGGAACTTACTTCTTACTATCAATCCATTATATGGCGACTAAAGGAAAAGCAGGAAGACCAAGAAGAAGTCTAACTGAAGATGTGATTAGAAATGCAATGAAGCATACTCAATCTAACTTTCAAGCTGCTAGGTATTTAAATCTAACTATCGAGACTTACCGTAAGTATGCTAAGATGTACGTAGATAGAGAATCAGGTAAGAACTTATACGAATTTCATAAGAATAATTCCGGCAAAGGAATAAAAAGGATTAAATGGAATCATGAAATCTCAATTGAGAAGATTAATGATATAATGTCTAGTGAGAGCTATAGAGCGATCAATCAACAAAAACTTAAGAACAGATTAATATACGAAGGCATTCTTAGAATGGAATGTTACAGTTGCGGACATCATGAAAAGAGAGTTGTAGACTTCAAACAGCCTCTAATGCTTAGCTTTATAGATGGAAATAAACACAACTGGCAAATAGATAACTTAAGAATGCTATGCTATAATTGCCATTTCCTATATGTAGGAGACTTATTCTCAGAGAAACAAATACGTAGTAAAGAAGATGCTAATGCACCTTTAATAAAAGAAGAGATAGATTGGGAGGTAGATGATAACTTCTTAGCTCATTTCCAAGATTTAGGATTAGAAAAGAAAGATAATTATCAAGAAGGAGATGAATTTATAAGCCGTCTTTAGTTGTCTATTTAAATAAAAGTACGTATCTTTACATCATGAATACAGAATCAGATATTAAAAAACAGTTAGAATTTATAGGTGCCGGTCTAGATGCAGCACTTGAGCATGGATTAGAGCTAGAGGTAATATACTTCGCTTTAAAGTATATGAGAGAAAATCCTAATGTAACTCCTGCAGAAGCTTTTGCTTTAGGTATAACTGAATGGATTAAGTAGAATATATAACCTATTTATTACCGAAATGCAAAATCAAGTCATACACGAAGTCTTAGATAACTTAGCTGAGAAGTTTATTCCAGAAGGCATTCACGAGTCTCTACACGTAGATAGTAGAGAGATGTGGATAGATCTAATGGTAACTTTAATTGAAGCTAGAGCAATTACAGTAAAACCATCTATTTTAACTAGATGTGCTATTAGCTGGGAGACTTTACTTGTACAGAAGTTAAGCATTCAAAATTAAATATGAAAACAATAACATCTGAAAGTCTTGCAGTTGGTGCATGGGGATTACATTTAACTAGCTTTATAGTAGCTAGTATTCCTTACCTCCAAGCTTTTTCTTTAATTTTAGCAATCGCAGTATCTCTATTTACATTACGTAAACTTGTTAGAGACTCAAAAAATAAAAGAAATAAAAGTTCCGATGAAAAAATCCTTTAAGCAATTCGGCTTAGCAAAAATAACCAATAAGTTTGTTGATCGTCTAGATCAAATGGAAAAGCTAAAAGAAATAGCTAATCAAAGTAACTACTCCCACAAAGTAAAGCAGCTTAATGTTAAGATTCAAGAAGAATACGACTTCTGGACTTTAAAAAATCCTTCACGAAAGTTGGAAGATATTACAAAAGACCTTATCTTTATCAAATCAATTAGAGAGCCTATCCTAGATAAGGAAAGGATTAATGAGTTGATAGAAAAATATGGCCTCAAGTAAACCGGTAGAACCCCAGACTAAATTTACAGTTGAATATAAGGACAGAGATGGTAACATAACTGATCGTTGGCACTATGATCTAAATAAATTTAGGAACGGTCCTATCATGACTGAAAACTTTGAACTGCCCCCTAAAGAAAAAGTTGCTAAGAAGAAAAAGTTAAGTTAACTTTAGAAAAAATAAATAATAAGTTATGAAGTATTGTAAAGTGTGTAGTAATGTAATTCCAGAGAAGAGAGTTCAATTAGGCTACTCTGATACCTGCGTCGATCATTCAAATGTATTTAAGTATGTAGGATTTGTATCAGGAACTAATAAAGTTGACTACGAAATATCTATAGTAAGAGATAGAGAAACTGCGAATCATATGCAGCATTTATCTGAAATGAGAGGAGCGTTTTAATTATGTGGAAAATTAAAGAGTATATTAGAAAAATTAAAAACCTAATTAGATGGACTCCGATTATATGGAGAGATCATGATTGGGATTATTATTTCATTTACGAAATGCTTAAGCATAAGCTCATATTTACAGAGAAGTTTATTCGTGAGAAAGGTATTCATATGTTTAACACTGAAGATGCTGATAGTATTTTAAAGACAATTGATCTAATAAATAAAGTACAGACCGAATATCATCTTGATAAGTACCTATCAGAAGCTACAGAATGGACTAGCGAAGGAATAGACAGAGCAGTGGAAGAGCATGATGAAGTAAAGCAAGAACTATTTCAACACCTAAACGACAACATTGAAAAATGGTGGGATTAATATTCATAAATAAAGGTTATAGAAATGGAAATAACAAAAAAAGAGATCGAGACTCTCCTAGGTCAGAAGGTAGAGGACTATAAAGTAGTCAGTCTACGATAAGAACGGAGTATTACATTTAAATATAGTAGTACAACCTAAGAAAGCAGCAGATAAAGTTAAGATTACAATAAAGCGAGTTAAAAGTAAGTCATAGCTTTCATATTCAAACTATTTATATAGGAATGAATAAGCAGCTTACCATAGTAATCCCGTGTAAAAACGAAGGAAGAGGTGTTATTGACATCCTTAAGTTAATTCGTAAGCAGCAACTAGACTGCCAAGTCATAATAGCAGATTCATCCGACGATAAGAATACTTTACTTTTACTAAAACAATATCAAGCATCTACTCCGATGGTTATCCGAATAGTTCAAGGAGGCCTTCCTTCTATAGCTCGTAATAACGGAGCAGCACTCGTAAAGACCCCCTACATTTTATTCTTAGATGCAGACATATACTTACAAGAACCTGATATGATTAGCAAATGCCTAGCAACTGCAATTGGCGGAGATTATGATCTAGTAACTTGTAAATTTAAGACACTAGACGGTAAGTATGATTGGATCTTTCAAGTATTTAATATTGTTCAGCGAATAAGCTCTATGTTTACTCCGTTTGCTGTAGGAGGTTTTATGCTATTCAAAACAAAAACTTTTAAAACTATAGGAGGATTCGATGAAGAAGCTAAAGTAGCAGAAGATTACTTGCTGAGTTCTAAGGTTAGTCCTAAGAAATTTAAAATAGTAGACAGAGTAGCTTGTACCCTAAGCAGGCGCTTTGAGAAAAAGGGAATAGGCTACATGATAAAGATAATGCTAGCAAGCTGGTGGAATAGGAATAATCCTGAATGGTTTAAACACGATCATAACTACTGGAAATGAAATACAAAGCAATTATAGTATCAGATCTACACTTAGGTACGAAAGACTCTAAAGCAAAAGAGTTTATAGAGTTTCTAGAAAAGCATCCTACAGATCTTTTAATCCTTAATGGAGACATAATAGACGGATGGGCTCTTAATAGAGGAGCTAAATGGAAAAAGCAACATACAAATGCTATTTCTAAAATTCTTAAATTATCAAATAAGACTAAAGTAATTTGGATTAGAGGCAATCACGATGAATTCCTAGCGGAGTTTATTGGAATGCATTTTGGTAATATTGAAATTAGAGAAGATTATATTATTAACGACTACTATGTTTTTCACGGAGATGTGATAGATGTATTCATTACCAAGTATAAATGGCTTGCTAAGATAGGATCAGTAGGGTATGACTTTGCTCTATGGTTAAATAGGTGGTATAATAGATATAGAGTATGGAGAGGATTACCTTACCAATCTATCTCTCAAGAAATTAAAGCAGGAGTAAAAACAGCTACTAATTATATAAATGACTTTGAAATAACAGCTGTTAAGATGGCTAGTAAGAATGGATGCAAAGGAGTTATATGCGGGCACATACATCAACCTGCTGACTTAGTCATTAATGGAGCTAGGTACTTAAATTCCGGCGATTGGGTTGAAAATAGAACAGCTATTTTGTTGGATCAGAATGATAATTTTACTATCTTTAAACTATAAAACTATAAGTTATGTTAATTATTTCAATTATCGCTTTAACCTCTTTATTTATAATGGGAGTTATTATGTTTATAGACTGTAAGATAATAGAAGACTTACCGGAAAGTAATGAGTTTAGAAAGTGGTGGAAAAAACATCTAATTGATGTTGAACCTAAGGATTAAGACCAGTATTACAACTATTTATAACAAATACATACAGATGGAAGAATATATATCTCATGAAGATTATAAGCAAATGATGGATGCTTTCAAGCAAGGTACTTCTAAAGGTCTTTTAAAAGAGTCTTTAGATCCTGTGGGTAAAGAAGATGGTGATATCGATAATGATGGCGATACTGATAAGACAGATAAGTATTTAGCAAATCGCCGTAAGACTGTAGGAAAAGCTATCGGTAAAGGAAGAGCAATGAAAGAAAGTCATCTCGGTAACGATCAATGGCATGAAGAGTTTCAAACTGCTATTTCAGCAATGGGATTAGCAGGACAGGCAGAAGCTAGAGTAATGAAAGCTTTAGATCATACAGATCCAATGGCTCAATACGGAAGCATGCAAGCACCAGAAGCAGCTAGAGAATTTGTAAACGATTTAGGTATCGTTAGTGCTGATGATTATGACGATTATGATGCTGACTACGAAGAGCCAAGAGATGATTTTGATATGGCTGGAGGAGATTTTAACGACGGTGAATTCTGGGAAGCAGAAGTTAAGAAGTTTCAAGAGATAGCTGGAGTAGGTCCTCAAGACGATGGTCCAGAAGATGACGATGATGAAGCAAGACAAAAAAGAGCAGATAAAGAAGAAGAAGAAGATACTGAAGCAGAGAATGCTGAAAGAGAAATAGACGAAGAAGAGACCGGTGAAAATACTAATCTACGTATGCCAGACAAATATGCTAAATTAGTTGCACAAAAGCATAGTGCTGATTTAAAGCCATTATACGATAAGTACCAGGCAGCTAGAAAAGATCCTGACCATAAAGTAGGAAATGCAGCTTGGAAGGAATATGAAAATATAGCTATTAGCTGGTGCGGACATGAGATGTTAGAGCAAGGAAGGAAAAGAATAGAAGTAAGTAATATACTTTCTGGACGTGGCTACCATGAAGACTTTAATTGGGAGTTTATGACAGCTTTAGGTGAAGAATTAAAAGGAGTAGCAGAAGGTTTACATATGCCTCCATTACAAGCAACAGGACCAACTGTAGATACAAACGAAGGTATGCATATGCCACCACTTCAAGCAACAGGTAACTCTGCTGTTAAAGAAGAAGAGGCTCCATTTGGAATGTCAGTATTATCTCCAGATGAAAGAAAGCAATTAAAAGAATATATTAATTCTTATAGAACTATTAAGAAAGAGATTGCTGGTTTATTAGAAAAAGCAGGTAAGACTGGACAGATAATGGAAGCTACAGCAGCAGAAGACGAAAGAGTTCCTGCAGCAAGACCAGCTCATTACAACGAACCAACTAAGACTCCAAAGCATAATCCTTCTAACCTAGGTGGCAATAGAACAAACTTAGTAATGACTAAAGCTGAAATGTGGGAAGGAGCCGATAAGATGGAAACTTCACTAGGAGAAAAACTACACAGTGCTTTTAATAAAGTTACTGACATGGCTATTAAGCAATTAGTAGCAGATGGATGGGACGAAAGTCAAGCTGCAAGTTTTCTTAAAGTAGAAATTGAGGAGAGAGCAAAAGAGGCTATAAACGCTCAATACGATATAAACTAGATTAAAACATTAGAAGCCTCCATTAGGAGGCTTTTTTTTGGTAGACTGAGATTTTATACTTATATTTAAAGCTATGGGTTACGTACAAAACTTTGTTAAGCATGTTAGAGCTGAGTGTAAGACACACGGCATTAAGTTTGTACTTAAGAGATCGAAGAATGTAGTAACTCCTGATAAGATTAAATGCGCTGGTTATTTTGATACAGAAGATAGAAGGGAATTAGTTGTAGCTGGTGGAGATAGAAACTGGCTTCTTACTTTAGTTCATGAATACGGGCACCTTACTCAATGGGTAGAAGGATGTAAGGAATGGAAAGATGCAGAGAATATAGATAACATAGACGATTGGATAAATGGAATAGATGTTCCTAATCCAAAGAAAGCTCTCGCTAAGACTAGAGACTTAGAATTAGATAATGAAAAGAGAACCGTCAAGTTAATTAAGGAATGGAAGCTACCTATCAATACCAAGATCTATACTCAAAAAGCAAACTCTTATATTCAGTTCTATAATTATATCTACTATACTAGACGCTGGTACCCATCTAACAACTCTCCCTCTAGAAATCCTAAGATCTATAAGCAAATGCCTACTACCTTTAGTATGAATTATAAAAGACTTTCAAAAAAGTATAAAGAATTGTTTGAAGATGCAGGTATTTAACCTATCTTTAGTGTACAATAAAACCAATAATAGTTATGAGACATGAAATTTTATTCTTAAGACCAAACAGAGCTTACGTATTAATCGATAATGTATGGTATGATACTCCTAGAGATTCTAATCCTCAAATAGGTCAATCATTCCTTATAGGAAAGATAGAAAAGGTTCTAGATTACGAAAAGTATACAGAGAAGTATCCAGAATCAAAAGATCCGATGTTCGATTACGTATCAGATAAGACCATTTCAGGCGGCTATATAAGGAGAGTAGTAGACAATTTAGTTAAGTATGCTGTCAATCCTGCTACACCTACAGTAGGTAGTAGCTCTAAGAAAGAGTTAGTAGAAGACTAAATCCAACTATTTATAACTATATGAGTAACGCCTTAGTAGTTAGAAAAATAGTAGAGAAGTTAGCCGAGAAGCTTAAAAGCTCCAATATTCATCCATCAGATGCAGATTGGTATATAGGCTTTGGCGACGATGTTAATACAGCTAATGAAACTGCTAACGAGTATGATCCTAAAACAGGAAAGGTTATAAAGAATAACACTGTAGGAGATCATACTACTTACTTACAGCAGTGGGATGCTGATAGTACAGGATACCTTGAGAGTGAAGATGTTAGAAGAGATAATGGAGTTGGTTATCAAAAACTAGCTGCCGATCAAATCACACCAATTAAATAGACATATGAAGAAAATTGTACTTGTTATAGCTTTAGCCCTTGTAGGTTATAGCTTATTCACATTAGGAGGCATTAAAGTAGATAGTTCTTTTAAAGCTAAATTAGATAGCTTAAATAAAGTAAACGATTCTTTAATAGCAGTTAACTTATTAGATAATAAAAAAATAGATGAGTTAAAGGTTCGTGATAGTATTCTAGAATATAAGATAGAGCATCAAAAGGTTAGGGTAATAAAAATAAGAGAAGAGGTAGCTGCTAAGCATAACGAAATAGATACTTACAACGAACAAGAAATTGTAAGCTTCTTTAACAACCGCTATCCTTCTGATACAGTAACTAATCCTCTTCCTATTGCACAGCCGGTATTAACTCTTACAGCTAAAGATCTAACTTCTTTTGATGGTACAAAGAAGGAGATAGTTATAAAGGACAGTATCATAGCTATTCAAGACAATAGGATCTCTTTAAAAGACAGTACTATTACTTTATTTAAAAACAAAGAAGGAAGATATCAATCTATTATAGGGAATAAAGATCAAGCTATTTCCGAATGGAGTAAACAATATGATGTTTTAAATCTTAATTATAAAAAATTACAGGTAAAATCTAAATTCCAACGAATAGCATCCTATGTTATTATCGGTGGATTAACTTACACCTTGCTTGCGAAGTAAGGATTTTCGCTACCCCGACTAGGAAATAGCCTACGAAAGTAGGCTTTTTCTATCTAAGAGAGTTGGCCGATTGAGATATAGTCCTTATATTTAGATATGTTTAAGAAGAGTCCAGAAGTATTATGTAAGTTTGGTAAGACGATGTCAAGCGATATACTTGAAAGGTATAGCATAGAGCAGCATGAGAAATTTGGTTGGAGAGGTATTCCATTAGGTAGAGACTATAAGATAAAGCCGATCTGGTCTATGTGGGTAACTAAAGAGAGAGCTGATAAAGCAGAGAAGTGGTTTAAAGATAATTACCGTAAGGAGTTTTACTGCACTACTAAGTATAACGGTATAACTGAATGTAGAGACTTTACACTAGAACAGTATGAAGAGTTTAGAGATTTCCTTTACACTAAGTACCCAGCAACAAAGCAATATAAAGCTGAGATACTAAAATTAATGATGCAGGGTAATATAACAAAAACGCACGTAAAAATATATTTTATAATGTTAACTAAAAAACAATAACATGTCAGATCAACAATTCACTCAATACGCAGTGATTATTTTCCCAGATTTAGCCCAAGTGGTAAGTGAAGTAAATGCCTTATTATCTAGAGGATGGAAACTAGTAGGCGGTATTACAGTATCAGCTCAAGGTAGTAATGTCTACCATTTACAAGCTATGGCTAAGTAAAGAACAAATAAGATCCGGTTTAATCGCCGGATCTTTTATTAGACTATGAAGGAACAATTAGATAGAATAGAAGCAAAGCTTGATAAAGTTATTAAAGCATTGCAGGAGTATGATGGAGTAGATGAGGACTTTAAAGAACCAGAAGATGAGTATGCTTGGAAAGGTATAGAGTTTAAAGAGAAGGAAGAGATTATTCTTCCTGAACCTACTCCACCTAAACCCAAGAAGAAGTATTATCATAATAAAAAGAAAAAGTAAATATGAATTTATACAGAGTAATTGTCTTAAGAGAAGACAAAGAGAATTTAGAAAGAGGCGTATGGGCCGATAAGATGGAGTTTAAAGGTGAGAGTATTTTATTCTTAACCTTTGATACAGATAGTATGCAAGATAGAATGGTAGGACTATACCCAGCTCGTTATACAGTTGTAACTAGCGTAGAGACTAAAGAAGAGTTTGATAAAAGAAAAGGAACTATCTAGTGAATCTATTTTACGGTGTACTATGGGGGTTACTTGGACAGATAGGATCCTTTATGCAATTTCAAGGAGCTATTAAGTATAATTGGAATCAAAAATACTTCTGGCTACTTCTCTTTACAAGCGTACCTATAGGGTACTTCTATATGAAATCAGTAGAGAGGTTTGTAGTAGCATTTAATGGAGAGATATGGCCTAGTAGACTTATTGGCTTTGGATTAGGCATTACTGTTTTTACAGCTTTAAGTTACTTTTTATTTAAAGAACCATTTACAATAAAGACGCTTGTATGCCTTATGCTAGGAGTTGCTATTATAGCAATACAAGTACTTTGGAAATAAGTTGGTAGATTGAAATAGTATACCTATCTTTATGATCTAATAATAAGAGTATGAATAAACTTAAACAAAATAAGTCTCGCGAGTTTGTTATCTTTAGTGAAGATGGATTCTTTACCGGATTTAAAAAAGGTGGACAAGCTCAATGGTCAATGGAGATAGAAAAGGGTAAGCCGTTTGATAGAGAGAGTAAGTTAAGAGCATTACAATATAACGTGGGTAATAAAGAATTATTAATTGAATACTTAAATTAAAAAACTATGTTAAATAAAATTGAAATTAGATTGATAGACGATCAAGGCAATATGTCTAAGTCCTTTATCGATTATAGAGGTTATACTAAGATGTTAGTTGAACATAAGATTGATATGATCAACGATGCACTTGTAGAAATGGTAGCTCACTATAACTATAAGAAGGAGTTGGAGATAAAAGTAAAAAAAGATCCGATAGTAGAGCACGAGGCAAAGGGTGCGCCGCATAAGCATTAAGGGTCGTCGCGATCACACATATATATATTTTATTAAATACCTCTTCAAGACCCTCCGGAATCTGGATGTATATGTCTTGAGTACTAAAACCATTTGCGATGAACATAAAGACTATCGAGAATTTTATCACTATACCGGAGTGTGATTTATTGGTAAGTTGGTTTAGGGAGAATATAAACAATAAGGGGCGGGAGAATATCTCCTCTCAATTCAACTACAAACAAATCGATCATACCTCTATAGATAATAAGAGGGTGTGGGGTGTGATGGAGAAGTATAGGTGGAAGGTAGCTATCGCAGCCTCAAAGCATTACAATTATGATTTACTCTACCCCGAGTACTCGGATTTAGTAATATGGAGACAGGGGGAGGAGATGGCATTACATGCCGATAACTGGGATTATATCAACAACAAACCATTTAATGTGGATTTATATTTCAGAGAGGTGAGCTGCCTGGTTTATTTAAATGATGATTTTAAAGGGGGTGAGACGTTTTTCGAGGATGGTTCAATGATCACACCAAAGAAGGGGATGCTTAGTATGTTTCCATCCGATCTCACCCACAAGCATGGGGTTAAGAAGGTAGCGGAAGGTGTTCGATATACATTTCCATCGTGGTTGACTAGTCATGAGAATATAATTCATCAAAGAGTTGGTAGTTATTTTAAAAATAGCTATCTTTAGTTAAATAATAAAAGGTATGAAAACGTTCTTACTTATCTATTGGATCGCGACAACTATCATTGGAGTTATATGGATTGCAAAGCACCCCTCAAGTAGGCGCGGTGATGATGTGGAGTACATTACTCTATTTGAAATAATTGCAATGGTATTTCCAGCCGCTATCGTATCGTGGGTAATGGTACCTATGATGTTATTAAATGAAATTAAGTTTAAGCGTAAGTAATACGGATAACGATAAAGGAGAAGAATTATTTAAACAACTAAGATTAATTGATATGGCAAATGCTAAACAAGAACTACTAGGTATGCTCGAAAGAGTAGGCGGTGTAATTAAATGTGCGACCATTCGTCGTGGACAGCATTATTGGCATGATGAAGAGACGCAGAATATGCTTGATAGAGATTTAAAAGAAGGGTATACTCCTGCGGAGTATGAAGAGTTTTTAGATCGATTAGACTTCGAATACGATAACGGATACGGAGGACAGGAGTTATTTGGTACGATATGGCTTACAAAAGAGAATACATGGTTAGAGAGAGGGGAATATGATGGATCAGAGTGGTGGGCATATAGAGTATGTCCTCAGATTCTAGATACCTTAAAAGCGGATTAATATGAAGATTTTACACATAAGCGATACCCATGGTATGCATGATCTATTTCCTAAAGAGAGATTTGAAGGAATAGATATGGTGATACATAGCGGTGATTGCTCTAATAGTCCGTTCCTAGAGTCTTCTAAAAGAGAAATAAAAGAGTTTTTAGAATGGTATGGTAAGGTTCCTGTCAAGTATAAGATATTTGTAGCAGGTAATCATGATACAGCTATAGCTAGAAAACAAATAGAGCATTCTGATATGCTATTGAAGGATATTATCTACCTAGAGAATGAGTCTATTGAAATAGAAGGACTAAAGATATGGGGCTCACCTATTACACCTACGTTTGGTGATTGGTCCTTTATGAAAGCTAGAGACAAGACACATTTTGTATGGGATACTATTCCAGATGATAGACATATTAGTTGTACACGGACCTCCTAAAGGTGTCCGCGATCTATCTTATAATAGAGATAACGATTTAGAGATGTGTGGTGATAAATCTCTTGTAACAGCTGTAATGAGAGTAAAGCCAAAGTTAATGTTATTTGGACATATACATAACTGTAAAGATATTGAAAATCAAGGAGTTAGTACCTATCATAGACTACCAAACACAAAGTTCTCTAACGCATCATGTGTAGAGGATGGAAAGTTTGACTATGGATTAACCTCATTCGGTAATATATTTAAATTATAGACATATGGAAGCGAAAGAGAAAGCATTAGAGTTATATAGGTACTACGAGCAATTAGGTAGAGACTTTACAAGAGGAGTATCGATGATAGAATTTGCAAAGCTATGTGCATCAAAAGCAGTAGATGAAATCATAATGGAAAGAGAAGTAATTTATGCTTCTATAGGAATACCGCAAGGTGAATTTTGGTTTAAAGTAAAAGCAGAAATAGAAGCATTATGACACCAAAAGAAAAAGCACAAGAATTATTTGATAAAATGCATATAGAAATATATAATAGAGATATGTATAATGATTTATTTAGAGCTAAACAATGTGCATTAATAGCTGTTAATGAAATATTAGAACTAAAAGAAACGCAAGAAGAATATCAAATACAATATGACAATGGGGAATGGAGTAGAGAACTTGGATATAGATATTCAAAATATTGGCAAGAAGTTAAACAAGAAATAGAAGCATTATGATAGTAGTTTATACGCAGGATACGCTTAAGATGCTAGGGGAATTCCCTAAGCCTACAAGAGTTGGACAGACAAGTAAAGGAGCTTATATCGTATACGAATTCCCAAGTAAAGAAGAGCAAAAGAAGCACATAATAGACATAATGAAAGAAGATGAGGAAAATGGATTATATATTTAAATAAGTTATATGAGTATATCATTAGATAGTGGACATTTAACAATGAAGAGTAGTACTAAAGCTACTATCCAAGGTTCTATTAAAATAGCAGGAACGAATACAGTACTACCTATAACAATCCAAGGAGAGTTCAAAGACATTCCAGCATCTTTACATGAAATCTATATGCGTGCTATGTTAAATTCGTATGGTAATGTAACCGTACGTAGGAATGAAGATAAAGAGCCAATGACGATCAAAGAAAAGAAGAGTGAGTGGAGATTGAATAGGCTAGTTGAGATAATAACATCAGTTTTAAAATAAGATATATGAAAACAGCAATGCAAGAGTTGATTGAAAAATTAGCTATTAAAAGTGGTGATTCGTTTTATGCTTTAACTTTCTACCACGATAATGATGAAATAATTAAAGAAGCACTTGAAAAAGAAAAAAAGCAGATATGTAATGCTTATACTGATGGATTAGAAGGCCCATATATTGGAGCAGAGGAATACCATATCCGAACTTATAACCAAAAAGGTATTGATGCAGGAACATTTATAGCAGATTTATTGACAAAAGATCTAGAGGAATTAGGTGATGAGGATTTAGAACCTAGAGAAGATAATAGGGTCAATGAGCTATTAAACGAGTACAAAATACCGCAGACAAAAGAAAGACTACCAGAGCTTAGAGATCAAGAGTCAAACAGTCAAGATCTAGCCATAGATCCAGTACTAAGACCCATAGAAGGATATAAAGAAGAAGACATAGATAAAGAGATGAAGATAGAGAGAGGAGATATAAACTTTATGTATAAATGGATAAGAAGTAAATCTGGTAAATAAAGATATATGAATAATCTAACACTACTTACTGCTATAAGGCTAATCAATAAGATGGTTAAAGTAAGCAAGGTACATATTCATACTACAGACAACAACGCAAAAGTAGTATGGAGCTTTAAAATAGATGAATTAAGGTAAATAAGATATATGATAGTAGACAAAGTACTTACCATAGGCATTATAACGGTATCCTTTATGTCACTATACCTAATAGATGATATAATAGAGAAAAGGAAACGAAACAAGTAGATCATTAGACAAATGCTAATAGAACCATATAAAATGGTAGATAGCCTGTAGGCTACGTCTAAAAACAATGTTAATGTATAGAGAAGATTTAATAGAAGCGGGTTTGAAGTAGTAAAAATCTAAAGACCAATGGAGAACGGTAGACATTCTCTAATGATTGGCTAATTTGTTAGACATTAACAACTTTTTTATTTCGATTCGAGTATATATCGATAATCGATCCTACCGGACTTCGATGTCGATCGATCCCACTAGCTAGCCCGTCGAAGGGAGTTGTCGGCCTGAAAGAAAGTTCGTATCTTTATAGTACCAGCTGGTCGGTCCTGGCCTCAAGCTATTTATAACCGTAGAATACAATTGAATTGTATGCCCGTAAAGAAGACACTATGCTAAAAGAAGAAGGATCGAAAGGATATTCAGTATTCGAGATTACGAATACGAAAAATGGTAGAAAACACTTCATGGTATCATCCAGCTATAATGAGGATAATATCCTATCTGGAATTAGAACCTATGTTAATTCAAAGTCAGTGGGAGGAGGTGCTAAAGCTCTAGCCCAAGACATTAAAGGTGCCGGTAAGGACTACGATGAGCATTTCACTGTCAAGCAACAGGGTGCGGGTATGTCCAAAGAGGCTGCCGAGAAGAGACGTGCCGAACTAGTTAATAAGGCTGGCGAGGTATATAATCAAGAGATACAGGTATCTTAGTGTCCATATGTACCATAGAATACAATGCAATTGTAACCTAGAGACCTAGCCCTTCGTACTTCAATAAAGCATTTGCTGTGTAGCGATGAATCTGATTCAAGCTAGTCATCTTAGAAACCTCTGTAAGCATCTTAGCTCTATCCTCTGCCTTAATACCAGATCCTGATACGTGACTCAAGAAGAGAGTTCGGGCCGTCTGTACATCGGTAGCCGAAAAGACTGCCTCTGCAACAATAGCTAATGTTGATTTAATTTTCATTATCTTAATTTAGACCTTAATATAAGGACATTCTTCCAGACCTCCAACCTTTCCTATATATTTATTTCATTTAAAAACTACCGTGTAAGCTACCTCCGATCTCTCCACCCTTTTCATCGGGCGCCTATCTCTAGAGAGATTACATAAAGTTAGGAGTTATATTTCAAACTCCCAACTAAAGTTTTAATTAAATTTCGTAATAACTAATCCCATTTACTACTATAAAATTTTTATTATTTTTTAGAGAAATGTAAGTTTTATTTTCTAGAGTAATAGTAGAAAATAAATTTGATTTTTGGATTTTGAAAGTTTTCATTTTTTTGATTTTTGATTATGACTAAAGGTAAGGAATCCTTTCCATCTTTCCAACTTTATTTAATAAAAATAATTTAAATTTATATATATTATTATTTGGTAGAATGGAATAAAAGTATTAATTTTATGTAAATTAAAAATTAAAAGTTATGAAAAAATTTAAATTGGTTTATTGGAGTGATTGTAGAGGGATGGAAATTAATGGTATAAGTGTAGAGAAGTTTAAAGATGGTAGAGATGTATTAGAGAGTTTAATTGAGAGTAAAATAGAGGATGATAGAGATGGAGAGGGGTGGTGTGATTATGTAAGTGGTATGATTAATGATGGTAAGGGTATGTGGTTGAGTGATAAGAAGGAATGGGAAGATATATTTGTAATAGGAGATTTAGATAAGGAAGTATTTGAAATTAATTTTTGTAATGAATTAAATAGTTGTTTGGTTGTAAGGGAGGATAGTGAGTATTTTAATAGAAGATTTGATTTAGATTTATTAGAAGAAGTAGAAAATAAATATGGTATTTAATTTGGTAGATTGGAAAAAAGTATGTATATTTAGTAAATTAAAAATTAAAAAATAAAAGTTATGAAAAAAGTATTTAAAGATTATTTAGAAATTTATGTTGGAAGTAGAGGGGGAATTGAAGATGTAAGTATTAAGAGTTTTGATGTAATTGAAGATTATTTGGAATTTAAGAGTAATGAGAATAAGGA
>Ga0114974_10000106_pt1 | contig 68140 bp, 74 predicted proteins | sample S_130206_EF_Meta_FD_87318 | JGI IMG/M metagenome (GOLD analysis project Ga0114974, IMG submission 87318) | Freshwater microbial communities from Lake Simoncouche, Canada to study carbon cycling - S_130206_EF_MetaG | ecosystem: Environmental > Aquatic > Freshwater > Lake | place: Lake...
CGCTTTAACCCTTAGGTTTCGCGCACCCTTTCAGGAGCCGTCATGCAGACCAAAGCCTTTGCCGCCCAGTCCGCCACCACGCCTTTTGCCCCCACCACCATCGAGCGCCGCGCCCCCGGCCCCCGGGATGTCGCCATCGAGATTCTGTTCTGCGGCGTCTGCCACAGCGACCTGCATACCGCGCGCGGCGAATGGCCGGGCACCCAGTACCCTTGCGTGCCGGGCCACGAGATCATCGGCAAGGTGACGGCGGTGGGCGCCGAGGTGACGAAGTTCAAGCCCGGCCAGATCGTGGGCGTCGGCTGCCTGGTGGACAGCTGCCGCACCTGCGCCTCCTGCGGCAAGGGCCTGGAGCAGTATTGCGACGGGCCCGTGGGGTTCACCGGGACGTATAACGGCCCGGTCGGCGGCGGCTTCAACACCCATGGCGGCTACAGCGCCGCCATCACGGTGGACCAGCATTTCGTGCTGGCGATCAACCATGCGGAAAAAGATCTGGCGGCGGTGGCCCCGCTGCTCTGCGCCGGCATCACCACCTGGTCTCCGCTGAAACACTGGAAGGCCGGACCGGGCAAGAAGGTCGGCATTGTCGGCATCGGCGGGCTGGGCCATATGGGCGTCAAACTGTCCCATGCGCTGGGCGCTCACACCGTCGCTTTCACGACCTCGCCCGACAAAGTTGATGACGCCAAGGCGCTGGGCGCCGACGAAGTGGTGGTGTCGAAGAACGAAGCGGAGATGAAGGCCCATGCCAACAGTTTCGACCTGATCATCAATACGGTGGCGGCATCGCACAATCTCGACGCCTTTACATCGCGGTTGAAACGCGACGGCACCATGGTGCTTGTGGGCGCGCCCTCCTCGCCGCATCCCTCGCCCGCCGTGTTCAATCTGGTGTTCAAGCGCCGGGGCATCGCCGGATCGCTGATCGGCGGCCTTCCCGAGACCCAGGAGATGCTGGATTTCTGCGCCCAGAACGGCATCACCTCGGATGTCGAGATGATCCGGATGCAGGATATCGAAACAGCCTATGGCCGGATGCTGAAGAGCGATGTGAAATACCGCTTCGTGATCGACATGGCTTCTCTGAAGAACAGCTAACCGGGGCGCAAAAAGACAAACCCCGCGACTGGCATCGCGGGGTTTGTCATTTGTACTAGCTGTTGGTGCGCGCCGGTGCGGACCTGGCCTTGTGATGACGCACTTTCTTGTTCGGCTTCACTTTCCACTCCAGCGCGGCAACGCGCTGCTTGACCGCCGACATGTCGGCATTGGCCTGGTCGGCCTTCTGCTCGGCGATCAGCGCCGCCGACTTGGCATCATGGCCAACGCCCAGGGCCTCCTGCCCCACGCCATAGGCATCGTCGGCCCGCCCCTGCGCATTCATCGCGCGGCGGTCCGCGACATTGGCCGAGTTCTGCGCATTTTCCACCGACTCGCGGGTGGCGCATCCGCCAAGCGTCACGCCCAGCGCCAGAACCGCGATCATTGCCTTGCTTGCAGTGGTTTTCATGAAAGTACTCTCCCGAGTATAGCCCGCTCGCTTTGGGCGCGTTGAAAGGTGGGAGCATGAACTGCCGCGCCGGTGGCGGTAATGTGGCGCGGGCTGGCCCGTAAAAAGGCGGGCGGGAACTTCAGGGAACTTTCTTTTCCACCAGCACCACGCCCGAGCGCGCCAATACCGCCAGGCTCTTTTTCAGATCGTCACGGGCGGCGTCGCTCTCCAGCACCGCGGAAAGTTCTGCCACGCTGGACGCCCTGGCGTTGTGCAGCTGGCTGAGGGCGGGCAACAGGGCGCGCGGCACGGTCCACAATTTGTTCACCGCCTTGAATTCGAAATTCTCGCCAAAGGGCGTGAGTGGCAGGCGGTTGAGCGTGGCGAGCCGCACCATGCTGTAATCACTCAGCTCGGAGAATTGCTCATACGGCGAACCCGGCAGGCGGATATGCGGGGTGTGGCCGATATTGGCGTCCCATTGCCCCAGAAAATCGGCCATCGCCTGGTCGGTCAGCACGTTGTTCACCAGTTCGCGCAGGCTCTTCATGGTGGCGGCCTGCGCCGCTGCGTCCTGCAGCGCCGGCAGACCGGCGCGAACCACGGCTTCGCGCCGCAGGGATGAGACCGCCCAGCCCAGAAGATCGATGCCCTTGGGCGGGGTCAGCGACACCGTCAGGTGCAGGCAGGGTTCGTTGAGCGGATGGACCACATGCCACCAGCCCCGCGGAACATAGATGGCGTCGCCTTCCTTCATCACCCCTTCCCATACCGGCTCGCCGGTCGGCTGGGCCGGCTTTTCAATGTCGTCTTCCAGGGGATGCAGCCGGGTCGGCTTGTAGACCTTCCAGCGCTTCTTGCCGGAAAGCTGCAGGATGATGGAATCCTGCGGGTCCCAATGCAGGTCGAACGCCTTCTGGGTGTGCCAGGCGGCATAGAGATTGGCATAGGTGTCGGTCTTGAGCGCGGCCTGGAACACCTGCATCAGCTCGCGCAGGCGCGGATGGACTTCCTGGACGTCATTGAGGATCAGCGAGGCGCCTTCGGCGAGGCAGACCGCCAGCCCCCCCGAATCCAGCCGGGGCGTGCCCATATGCGGCGGAGTGATATAGCGCATCGGATCGATGGCCTGGCCGTCCTTGAACAGCTTGAAACGCGGCGGCATCAGCCGGTGGGTTTCCAGCACCGTGTTGAGTTCGTCCCAGCTGAACAGGCTTTTGAAGCGGTCGGCCGAGCCCTGCATCCGGACAAAGGACTTGCCCCAATGGTCACGGAGGAATTTGTCGAAGCTGAGGGGGGCGATGATTTGATCGAATTCGAGCATGGGTGCTAGCTTAGCTTTTCGGGGTCGCGTTCGCCATAGAGCAAGGTGACGTTGATGCGGCGGTTGCAATAGCCGGGCTTGAACCGGATCGTGTCGGTCTGGTGGAAAAGGTCGGAATCGAAAATCACCGCCCGGTTGGCACGATAGGGAATGGTCATCGACTGCGCGCCGCTTTTCGACAGGAAATCGCGGATGGCGTCCTCGTCCCGGTTGAACTTGTCGAAGTCCCAGTCCAGCGGCGCCGCCCTGTCCCACACGACCAGGCCGCCGCTTTGCGGATCGAGATTGGCCTCGTCGGGTGTGATCCAGAAATTGACATTCACCGCTGCGGCGTCGGCATGGATGCCAATCCCTTCCAGGCTGCTGTCGTACTTGAAGCCCCAGATATACTTCAGGGCATGGTCGCCGCAGATGTCCGAAAACACGGTGCGGAATTCCTCCACGATCTGGGCCAGCAGCGGCGCGGCAAAGCCGCTTTCCGGGAATGCGCCGATATAGCCGGGATCATACGCATCGCGCCACATGGCCGAGCCCCAGCAATAGCGCCGCATGGCATCCAGCGCTTCGGCGGTCAGCAGATTGTCGATCACGACAATCTGGGGCCTGTTGTCGCGCCAGGCGGCCCCGGCGGCCAGCGCATTGGCGGAATTGATGGCGGGACCGGAAATTCGCGCGCCGCCTTCGATATGCGGGCGCTTGCCGGAAACGGCGATGCGCGCTTCCTGAAGATAGGCGGCCTGCTCCGCCCCATGCTGCGCCTTGTGCGGCGGGGGCGGCTCATGGCCCACCGCCGACCAGGTCTCGGCCGCCTTCCATCTATTGAAGAAGCCTTCAAATCCAGCGAACCATTCGGCGATCCGGTGACGGGCGGCCAGCGACGTGCCCCGGTCATACAGCGCCGGGGTGAAATCGGGCTCTAGCGCCAAAGCGCGGTCAAAACTGGCGACCGCTTCGTCATGGCGGCCCAGGGCGCGCAAGGCATTGCCGCGGCAGTGCTGCAGCATGGCGGTATTGGGCCGAAAGGCGAGTATCTGGTCATAGCAGACCAGGGCTTCGTCGGCGCGCTTCAGCGACACCAGCGTGTCGCCACGCAGCTTGACCAGATCGGCATTGCCCGGCTGCACCGCCAGCGCATGATCGAAGGCGGCCAGGGCTTCGTCGAAACGGCCGGATTCGCGCAATACCACGCCATAATCCAGCAGGATGTCCGGATCGTCCGGCCTGCTGGCGGCGGCGGCCGAGATCATGTCCAGGGCTTCGGCGGTACGGCCCTGATGGGCGAGCGTGACGCCCAGCGGATAGCGGATTTGGGCATTGCCCGGCTGAAGCGCCAGCAGTTCCAGAAAGCCCCGCTCGGCCCCTATCAGATCGCCCTGGGCGAGCGATCCCGTGGCCAGTTCAAAAAGACTGTGAAGGTCCATGGGGTCCAGATAGCCGAACCCGGCGCGTCTGTCAGGCCCGGCCCCGGCACAACCCGCCAGACGGGCGTTCCCCCAAAATGGCGGGCGGGCGGTTGTCGGATGACACGCCCGTCCTGCGTCTTAAATGAGGTACAAGACCCCACATGAAGGAGTGACCCATGTCCGAGAACACCGTCCGGCTGCACCGCGTGCTCGCCACAAGCTGCGAAAAAGTCTACCGGGCCTTCATCGAAGCCGATGCCCTGGCCAAATGGCTGCCGCCCAGCGGCTTCACCTGCACCGTGGACAAGTTCGACGCAAACGTCGGCGGCACCTTCCACATGGCGTTCCGCAATTTCACCACCGGCAATTCCCATTCCTTCGGCGGCGAGTATCTCGAACTCGTGCCAGGTGAGCGCATCCGCTACACCGACCGTTTCGACGACCCAAACCTGCCCGGAACCATGACCGTGACCGTCACCCTCAAGCCGGTTTTGGTCGGCACCGAGATTCATATCGAACAGTCCGGCATTCCGGCAGTGATCCCGGTGGAAGCCTGCTATCTCGGCTGGCAGGAATCGCTGAACCAACTGTCGGCGCTGGTGACGCCGAACATTCCGGATTGAGGCTGGAGATTGTGGCTTCTGCCCCGCCCGCCCTCACTGCGCTGTCGCGCGGGCGGGCTTGGCATTCATTTGCCCGCCTTGGCGGGCAAATGAATGGTGCGCCCTGGGGGAGTCGAACCCCCCTTGCAGGAATGAAAATCCTGAGTCCTAACCGATAGACGAAGGGCGCTACCGGACGGCGGGGTTTACCGGCCAAAAATGGCTTTTGCAACTGAAAATCAGGCGGTTGCGGGCGCTGCGTCTTCGATTTCCATCTGGACCCGGATCCGGCCGTTCCAGTCGTCCTGGCGCAGCCGTCCGGCGGCATGGATGGTCCTGCCCCGGGCCGCCAGCAAGGCGTCTCCCAGGGGCGTTCCAACCGCCCTGAAGGCGATGGCGTCCAGCATGCTGCCGTCGCCGCCGCCCAGCCGCAGCTTCACATGCGCCTTGCCGACAATGTCGGCAAAGGCAACGCGGACATCCGGCAAGCCCAGCAGGGGTTCGGGATTGCCCGCCCCGAACGGTCCGGCCCCGGCGATTTCCTGCACCAATGCGACATTGGCCCCGGCGGGCGACGACACTGCATCCAGGCAAAGGTCATTGGCCGCCGCCAGCGCGGGACCGGCGCCGCTGAACTGGGCCTCGATGAATTTGCGAAAGCCTTCGATCTGGCCGGACATCAGCGAGAAGCCCGCCGCCATGGCATGGCCGCCGCCATATTCGATCACCTTGGCCTCGGCTGCGGCGCGGATGATGCCGCCCAGATCAATGCCCGGAATCGAGCGGGCCGAACCGCGCCCCATGCCGCCTTCAAAACCGGCGACAAAGGCGGGCTTTGCGAAACGCTCCTTCAGCCGTCCCGCCACGATGCCGACCACGCCGGGATGCCAGCCGTCACCGGACACCAGGATGAAAGGCGCATTGGCCTGCAGCTGCCCTTGCGCGATGGCTTCTTCCAGGATGAGTTTCTCGATCGCCTGGCGTTCCTTGTTGTGCAGGTCGAGCTGGGCGGCGAAGTCGTTCGCCTGGTCCGCGTCCCGCGCGGTCAGCAGATCGACACCGAGTGATGAGCGCCCTACCCGGCCACCGGCATTGATGCGCGGCCCGAAGACATAGCCGAGATGATAGGGCGTGAACGGACCTCTGGCCCCCGCGACGCCCGCCAGCGCCGCCAGACCGGGACGCGACAAGGTGGAAATCTGCCCCAGCCCGAAACGGACAAAGGCGCGGTTGACGCCGTTCAGCGGGACCACATCGCAGATGGTGGCCAGGCCGACGAGATCGAGGAACAGCCGCAGGTCCGGTTCGGCGATGCTGCGCTCTTCGTAAAAGCCGCTGGCGCGCAGATGCCGGTTGAGCGCCACCAGAAACAGAAAGCTCACGCCCGCCGCGCACAAATGGCCAAGTCCCGATGTGTCGCCGGGCTGGTTGGGATTGACATGGGCCAGTGCCGGCGGCGATGCCTCGACCCGGTGATGGTCAAGTACCACCACATCCATGCCCAGCGTCTTTGCTTCTTCCAGCGCGGCAATGGCGGCGGCGCCGCAATCCACGGTGATCACCAGCGTCATGCCTTCGGCGGCAAGCGCCTTCATCGCGGCCGGCGATGGGCCATAGCCCTCGGTCATGCGGTCCGGAATATAGACACGCGGCGCGGCGCCCAGGGCGGTGAGAAAATCCGACAGCAGCGCCGCCGACGTCGAGCCGTCCACGTCATAGTCGCCGAACACCGCGATCTTCTCGCCCGACAGCAGCGCGCCGCTGACCCGCGCCACGGCGGCGGGCATGTCCTTGAGGATATCGGGATCGGGCAGCAAATTCCTTAGCTTGGGCGCCAGATAGTCGGCGGCGTCTTTCACGGTGATGCCGCGCAAGGCCAACAGCCGGGAAAGCGTCGGTGAAATCTCGCGCAGCAATTCGCGCTCGATCTCCTGATCCACTGGTTTCAGCAGCCAGCGGCGGCCCGAAAAGGAACGTGCGACGCCGAATGCGGCTGCTTCGCTCAACTCGCCTGCACGCGGCGATGCCGCGCCCTGATCCAGCGCACGGTGCCGGTGGCCGAGCGCATCACCACGCTTTCGGTGGTGATGAAATCGCCGTCCCGGTGCACGCCGCGCAGCATCGAGCCGTCGGTGACGCCGGTGGCCGAAAACACCACATCGCCCGCCACCAGATCGTGCAGGCTGTATTTGCGGGTCAGGTCGGTCACGCCCCACTTGGCGGCGCGGGCGCGTTCGTCGTCATTGCGGAACACCAGGCGCCCCTGCATCTGGCCGCCGATGCAGCGCAGCGCCGCCGCGGCCAGCACGCCTTCCGGCGCGCCGCCCAGGCCCATATAGATATCTACGCCTGTCGCCGCATCGGTTGTCTCGATCACACCGGCGACATCGCCATCGGTGATCAGTTTCACCTTGGCGCCGGCCTTGCGGATCTTGGCGATCAGCGCCTCGTGGCGGGGACGATCCATCACCAACGCCGTGACTTCGCCGGGCTTCATGCCCTTGGCCCTGGCGATGGCGTTGATATTGTCGCCGGGTTCGGCGTCCAGGTCGACCAGGCCTTCCTTGTGGCCGGGACCGATTGCGATCTTGTCCATGTAGGTGTCGGGCGCGTTCAGCATGGTACCCGGCTCGGCCATCGCCATCACCGCCAGCGCATTGGCCATCGCCTTGGCGGTCAGGGTGGTGCCTTCCAGCGGGTCCAGCGCGATGTCCACCGACAATCCGCCCTGCCCGACTTTCTCGCCAATGAACAGCATGGGCGCTTCATCGCGCTCGCCCTCGCCGATCACCACGGTGCCGTCGATCGGCAACCGGTTGAAGGCGGCGCGCATCGCTTCCACCGCGGCATGGTCGGCCTGGTGCTCGTTGCCGCGCCCGATCTCGGCGTAAGCCGCTATGGCGGCGGCTTCGGTGACGCGCACTGCTTCCAGCGCGAAGGCGCGGTCGAGCGGCTTGACCTGTGCTGGCGGCTTGATCTGGGTCATGTCATTTTTTCTTCTTTAAGCCGCTTCCATGGGAATCATGCATGGGCGAGCCCGCACCTTGTCGGAAGGCCCGATGGCCTTCAAGGCGCGCTCCACGCAAGCCTGTGAAGTTTCATGGGTAATCATGACAATTGCGACGGGGGCACCCGGCGCGCGCACGCGCTGGATAATGCTTTCGATGGAAACCCCCGCGTCCGCCAGATTGCCGGCAATGGCGGCCAGAACGCCCGGCACGTCCAGAACCTCGAAGCGCAGATACCAGGGCGAAATCGCCGCCTTGCCGTCGGCGGGCTTGAGGGGCAAAAGGCTCGCGGCAGGCCGTCCGAACACCGGGCTGACCGCACCGCTGGCCGCTTCGACGATGTCGGCGATCACGGCGCTGGCGGTGGGCGCCTCGCCCGCGCCGCGCCCGGAGAAGAAGAACGATCCCGCCTCACCAGCATCCACCATCACGCCATTGGCGGCGCCGCTGACATTGGCCAGCGGCGAACGCACCTTGACCATGGCGGGATGGACTTTCTGGTCGATCGCATCGCCGACCCGGCGGGCCACGCCCAGCAGCTTGATGCGGAAACCGAACTCGCTGGCGAAGGCGATATCGTCGGCAGTGATATGCTCGATGCCTTCCACCGAAATGGCATCGAAGTTCGGCGCGGTGCCGAACGCAACGCTGGCCAGCAAGGCAAGTTTGTGGGCGGTATCGCCGCCGCCCACGTCCAGCGCCGGGTCGGCCTCGGCATAGCCCTTGGCCTGGGCTTCCTTCAGCACGTCGGCAAAGGAGCGGCCCGAGCTTTCCATTTCGGTGAGGATGTAGTTGCAGGTGCCGTTGAGGATGCCCTTCACCGCGTCCACACCGTGGGCGATCAGGCCCTCGCGCAGCGCCTTGACGATGGGAATGCCGCCGGCGGCAGCCGCTTCGAATTTCAGGGTGACACCCTTGCTTTCGGCCAGGTCGGCCAGCGCCCTGCCATGCCTGGCCAGCAGCGCCTTGTTGGCGGTCACCACATGCTTGCCGTTTGCCAGCGCGGTTTCGACCAGCGCACGGGCGATGCCCTCGTCGCCGCCGATCAGTTCCACCACCAGGTCGGCATCGCCCTTGGCCAGGGACAGCGGATCATCGGTCCAGCCCGGCAGGTCAAAGCCGCGCGCCTTGTTTTTGTCGCGTGCCGATACGGCTGTCAGAGCCAAGGTCCGTCCGGCGCGCCGGGACAGTTCGTCCCCGCGCGCGGCCAGCGCCTTGACCACGCCGCCGCCCACCGTGCCAAGCCCGGCGATGGCGATCCGGAACGGGTTGCTCATTTCGCCGCAGCCAGCTTCTTTTTGCCGGGCGGCTCGGGAGGCGCCATGTTGGTGCCGGCTTGCAGGAACTTCTTCACATTGCGCGCCGCCTGGCGGATTCGGTGCTCGTTCTCCACCAGCGCCACCCGCACATAGCCTTCGCCATACTCGCCAAAGCCGATGCCCGGCGACACCGCCACCTTGGCATGGATCAGCAGGTCCTTGGCGAATTCCATTGAGCCGAGTTCACGGTATTTTTCCGGCACCGGCGCCCAGGCGAACATGGAGGCTGACGGCGCGGGGATGTCCCAGCCAGCCTGGGCCATGCTTTTCACCAGCACGTCACGGCGCGATTTATAGACGGCGCGGATTTCGTCGACGATATTCTGCGGCCCGTTCAGCGCCGCCGCCGCCGCCACCTGGATGGGGGTGAAGGCGCCGTAATCCAGATACGACTTGATGCGCGCCAAGGCGCCGATCAGCTTTTCATTGCCCGCCGCAAAGCCCATGCGCCAGCCCGGCATGGAATAGGTCTTGGACAAGGACTGGAATTCGATGGCGATGTCCTTGGCGCCGTCCACCTGCAGAATGGAAGGCGGCGGATTGGCGTCGTCGAAATAGATGTCGGCATAGGCCAGATCGCTCAGCACCCAGATCTCGTGCTTCTTGGCGAACTTGATGACCTCCTTGTAGAAATCCAGCCCCACCACCTGCGCCGTGGGATTGGACGGATAATTCACCACCATCGCCAGCGGCGACGGCACCGAATGGCGCGTGGCGACGCCGATCTTCGACAGGTATTCCTCCGGCGAGGTGGCGGGCACATGGCGGATGGCGGCGCCCGCGATCATGAAGCCGAAGGCATGGATCGGATAGGCCGGATTGGGCACCAGCACGACATCGCCCGGCGCGGTGATCGCCATGGCCAGATTGGCGAAGCCTTCCTTGGATCCCAGCGCCGCGATCACTTCCTTGTCGGGATTGAGATCCACCCCGAAGCGGCGCTTGTAATAGGCGACATGGGCCTTGCGCAGGCCCTTGATGCCGCGCGATGCGGAATAGCGATGGGCGCGCGGATCGCGGGCGGTCTCGCACAATTTGTCGACGATATAGTCGGGCGTCGCCATGTCGGGATTGCCCATCCCGAAATCGATGATGTCCTCGCCACGGGCGCGCGCCTGGGCCTTGAGGCGGTTCACTTCCTCAAAGATGTAAGGCGGCAACCGCTTGATGCGGTAGAAATCGGTATTCATGGCCTGAATCCTGAAAACGCCGGAGAATCCGGGATTTACGCTCGGGGCGCAATCATTTTCCGGTTAACGGCGGCAGATTGCGGGGCCGTTATTCCGGGTTGGCAGCTCTCCGGCCCCCCTCGCCCAAGCTCGGGGCGTTCGCCCGTTCTCGCATGTCCACCGGACATGCTCGCGCGCTGACGCGCGCCACGGCCTCACCCCTGTACGAAAATCTCGGCACGACGGTTGCCGGCTTCGCCCTGGGGCATGGATTCGTAATAGATCGGCTGGCTGTCGCCCACCGCTTCCACGATTACCTTGTCGGCGGGAACACCGGCGCGGATCAGCGCCTGGGCCACGGCATTGGCGCGGGCCTGCGACTTCTGGAAAATCACTTCCAGATGACGCTCGACCGGCATGTTGGGCGTACGGCTGGAGGCATGGCCCACAACCTTGACGCTGCCAGTGCCGCCGTTGGCCTGGAAAGCCGCCACGGCGTCGCGAACCTGGGCGCGGGCGCTGGACGGCAGGGCCGTGCCGTCACCGCTGAAATAGACAATGGCCGTGGGCGGGATACCGCCATTCATCGCCGCTGCCATGCCCTTTGGCGTTCCCGGCACGGCGTCAAGATTGGCAACCACGTCGCCCGACATGGTGGGGCCGCCCATGCCGCGGGCGCTGCCGGTGGCCGGAACCGCGGGCACGGCCGGGCTTCCGGTGCCGGCGCTGCCCGCCAGCGCGGCGGTCTGGCGGTAATGCGCCAGGATCGGCGGCGAAACCCACTGGGAAATGGACGCATTGAGCGGCGGGGCGCTGGACGGCTTGAAGCCCAGCTGGCTGTCGCTGGGATTGACCATGGCCATGCGGCCAGCGGCGGTCATGGGAACGGCCGGCACGGCAGGCTCGGCACCCGGCGGCGGGGCCATGGGGGCGCTGGCGACGGGGGCGGGAGCCGGCATCGGAGGAGGCGACGGCGCGGCGGACGGCGGCGGCGCAGCGGACGCCACCGCAACCGGAGCGGAGGCAGAGGGAGGCGCATCACTGGCCATCGGGGCGGACCCGGCGCTGGGCGGCGCATCGCCGGCAAAGGTGGTGGGCGGCGCATCGCTGGCGGCCAGCGCCTGGCGGGCGGCATTGGCGTCGCTCGCGGCGGGCGGCGGCGCGGTGGCCTCGGTGCCGGCGCGCAAGGCTTCGGCGCTGTACTGGGCCTGGGCGCCAGCGGCGGTGACGGATTGGGCGGTGTCGGCCTGGGCCACCGTGTCGGGGGCGGCGGGACGCGCCGGAATGCCGGCCAGATCGGGGGTGGTGGTGTTGGCGTCAGCTTCCGCCTGCTGGGCGCTGTCGGTTGGGAACTGGCTTTCGGCAACTTCGTCGTCGGCCAAGAGGCCGGTGGGATCCAGGTCGGACATGGTCTGGCAACCGCTCGCCGCCGTGGCGAGTGTCAGCACGATGGCAAGGTTCACCAAAGGACGCGCGTAATGTTTCGTCATACAAAAATTCCCGATACCCAGCACCGACACTTGCGGCCGCACAGCTGCGCGGCGCCAAACCCAGCCTGAAGGATATACCGCGCCAAAGCCTTTTGCGCCAGCAGCTTGCCCCCCGAATCGCGTCCATGATTGCGATAATTGAGCGCGATAGAGGTGCTTTTCCCCAGCCGCTGCTGTCTTGCGGCTGTCACCGTGGCCGGGCTATCACAGTTTAAGCCCATGCCGTCCAAAGCCCCTGCCCCAGATAAAAAGACAGATACGCCGCCGCCCGAATCGCAAGGCACGGCGCCGGAAGGGCTGAACACCCAGGAATTCGCCCGCAACATGCTGACGGTCGGCGTGAAGAGCCAGCAGCTGCTGGTGGACTTCATCGCCCGCATGGCCAGGCGCGATACCGCCGCGCCCCTTGATCCCCTGAACATCTCCGGCGCCATGCTGAACCTGGTCAAGGCGATGGGCGGCAACCGCGATCAGGTGGCGCAGGCACAGGCGGAGTGGTGGAACAACGTCATGACGCTGTGGGAATCCACCGCGCGCCGCATGCTGGGCGGCGAAGCGCCGTCGGTGGTGGAGCCCGCGCCCGGCGACCGGCGTTTCCGCGCCGAAGAGTGGAAGCAGAACGAGATTTTCGACTTCATCAAGCAGAGCTATCTGCTGACCGCCAACGCCATGCAGGACATGGTGGGCAAGCTGAACGGGCTGGACGAGAAAGAGCGCGGCCGGGTCGCCTTCTACACCCGCCAGTTCGCCGACGCCTTCGCGCCGACCAACTTTCCCCTGACCAATCCCGACGTGCTGAAGGCGACCTTGGCCTCCAACGGCGAGAACCTGGTCAAGGGGCTGGACAATCTGCTGGCCGATATCGAGCGCGGCCAGGGCGAGCTTTCCATCCGCCAGTCGGCGGACGGCTTCGTCATCGGCGAGAATATCGCCACCGCCCCGGGCAAGGTGGTGTTCCGCAACGACGTGATGGAGCTGCTGCAATACTCGCCTTCGACCGAGGAAGTTTATGAGCGGCCGCTGCTGATCTTCCCGCCCTGGATCAACAAGTTCTACATCATCGATCTCAGACCCGAGAACAGCTTCGTGCGCTGGCTGACGGCGCAGGGCTACACCGTCTTCCTGGTCAGCTGGGTCAATCCCGATGCCGACATGGCCGATGCCGGCTTCGAGGAATATATGAAAGGCGGCATCTTCGCCGCCCTCGACGCGGTGGAAAAAGCCACCGGCGTGAAGGATCCCAACTGCGTCGGCTATTGCATCGGCGGCACGCTGCTGGCCGCCACCCTCGCCTATATGGCGGCCAGGGGCGACGACCGCATCCATTCGGCGACCTTCTGGGCGGCCCAGACCGACTTTAGCGAAGCCGGCGAATTGTCGGTCTTCGTGGACGAAGCGCAATTGGAAGCGCTGAAGGCCAAGATGGACAGCGAGGGCGGCGTGCTGCCCGGCTCCAAGATGGCGGGCGCCTTCAACATGCTGCGCGCCAACGATTTGATCTGGTCCTTCGTGATCAACAATTATCTTTTGGGCAAGCAGCCCATGCCCTTCGACCTGCTCTATTGGAACAGCGACACCACGCGGATGCCGGAGAAGCTGCATCTGTCGTATTTGCGCCAGTGCTACAAGGAAAATGCCCTGGCGACCGGCAAGATGGAGATGGCGGGCGTCAGGCTGGACCTGTCGAAGGTCAAGGTGCCGGTCTATCTGCAGTCGGCGCGCGAGGACCATATTGCGCCTGCCACCTCGGTGTTCAAATCCACCCAATTGTTCGGCGGGCCAGTGCGTTTCATCATCGCCGAATCGGGCCACATCGCCGGCGTGATCAATCCGCCGGCGGCCAAAAAATATCAGTACTGGACGAACGACAAGGGCGCGAAAGACATCGAATCCTGGCGGGCTGGTTCAACCGAGCATGCGGGCTCCTGGTGGCCGGATTGGGACAAATGGCTGTCCAAACTGTCGGGCAAGAAAATTCCCGCGCGCAAACCCGGCGATGGCGGACTGAAAGTGATGGGCGATGCGCCCGGCACCTACGTCAAGGTCAAGGCCAGCTAGTTTATTCTTCCCGGCAGCAGCTTTTCATTCTCGCCGCCGATCTGGTGATAGAAACCAGGGCCTTCGGCGCCACTTTGCCAATAATCCTTGCGTGGATTGACCAGGAACATCTCGCCCTTGATGTTGTGGACATAGCCCTTGCGCAACACCGTCAGATAGGTGGCGGCGAAGTCGGTATCCTCGCAGGCGCCGTTGATGCAGCGCAGGGAAACGCCAGTCGCCAGCAGCACCGGATCGCGCGGCTTTGTTGGCGAAGCGCAGCGCAAGCTCAGCGCCACCGATCCCACCAGCGGTTTTCCCCAGCCGACCTCGCTGCCGGGCATCGCGGCCAGCCACAGGGTGATGCGGCTGCCGGTAATGCGATACAGCACAAAGCCCGCGCCGCCTTTGCGATTTCCGAAATCCTGCAGCACAAAACCGAAGGGCCGTGCCTGAGGCGAAGTCAGCAGCGCCGGGGCGCCGAAGGTTTTTTCCAGATAGGCTTTGACGAAAGCCTGCGGATCAGCGCCGTCCAGCGCGGCGCTGTGGTGGACGGCATGGGCAAAGCCGGAATTCGCCATGACATGCAAAGTGCCCGGCAGGTGGCCGGCGACTTTCCAGCCTTCGGGCGCGAAGCCGTTGCAGGGGCCGTCGCCCAGACCGAACAGCGGCACCGGCCTGATGGTGGGCCCTCGCAAAATCCGTTTCGACCAGGCGGCATTGGCGGCGACGGTGGGAACGGAAAGTGGTTCTTTCGCCAGGGTGCGCGGCGGATGGACATACAGCTTCTTGCCCACCGGCGGCGCGGCGTCGAACACAAGCGCCACGTCGCGGGGCCGCACTTCCCCCTTGGTGATGTCGTACAGCGTCAGCGTTGTGCGTTCGCCCGCCCGCATACCACGCACCAGATCGGACGCCTGCCGCGCCGAAAGAATGACGGTGCCGTCGATGGCGGCGACCACTTCGCCCGGCACGATCCCGGCCCTGGCGGCGGGACTGCTGGCCATCGCATTGGTCACCAGCGCCCCGCCGCGCTTCAGCATCGGCGTGCGCGCGGCGGCGGCCGGCGTCATGACGTCGAATTCGAGTCCGGAAAAACCGCGCGGCTCAGGCAAGGCATGAATCGCGTACAGCACCGCCCCCGCGAACAGCGCGAGCGCCACACCGATGCATACCCCTATGCCCTTCCAGCCCCGAAACATGGGACGGCTTCTAGCATAAATTAAAGTCCGGTGGTTTCCCGCAGACCCAGCATGATGTTGAGATTCTGCACCGCAGCGCCGCTGGCGCCCTTGCCCAGATTGTCAAAAGCCGCGACCAGTCGCGCCTGCGCCGATTTTTCGTTGGCGAAGACATAGAGGGTGACGCCGTTGCTGCCTGCCAGGATTTCAGCGTCCAGCGAGGTGGCGGCGGCGGCATCTTCCAGCGAGGCCACCTTGACCAAGGGCCGGTCGGGATAGGATTTGACCAGCGCGGCATGAAGGTCGCGCGGGGTTGGCTTGCCCGGCAGCGCCCACAATTGCAGCGGCACTTCCACCAGCATGCCGCGATAGAAGCGTCCGATGCTGGGCTCGAACAGGGGCGGATGCGCCAGCCCACTATGCTGCTGCATTTCGGGAAGATGCTTGTGCGAAAGGTTCAGGCCATAGATGCGCGACACCGTCTCGGTGTAACCGGCCGATGCCTTGTCCTCGAATTCCGCGATCATGCTCTTGCCGCCGCCGGAATAGCCGGAGAAGCCATTCACGGTGACGGGGAAGTCGGCCGGCACCAGGTTGCTGCGCACCATCGGGCGCAGAAGCGCCAGAAAACCGGTTGGCCAGCAGCCGGGGTTGCTCACGCGCCTGGCTTGGGCGATGCGGTCATAGCCATCCGCTTCCAGTTCCGGAAAGCCATAGGTCCAGCCCGGCGCCACGCGATGGGCGCTGGAAGCGTCGATCACCCGCACGGCCGGATTGTCGATCAGGGTGACGGCTTCCTTGGCCGCTTCATCCGGCAGGCACAGGATCACCACATCGGCATCGTTCAGCGCACCCTTGCGGGCAACGCTGTTCTTGCGATCAGCCTCGGACAGGGTGATCAGCGATAGCTCCGCCCTGCCCGCCAGGCGTTCGCGGATTTCCAGGCCGGTGGTGCCGACCGCGCCGTCGATGAAGATTTTCGCGTTGCTGCTCATCTGGTTAGTTCCGAACATTGACTCGAAGGACGGGGGGCTTTTAGCTGAATTCGCCCCTCAAGGGGTGCGGCCCGGCCCTGCGCCGAACGCATGAAGCGTAAGCGATGAGCTTGGATCAAGCAAAACGGGGGCCGCGTCATGGACATCAACGCCATATTCGACAACTACAAGCGCACCATAACAGAGCATTATTTCGACATGAACGGCCGGGTCGGACGGGCCCAGTTCTGGTATTTCGTGCTGGCGAACCTTGTCGCCACCATCCTGGCCCAGATCGTCGGCGGCATCATCCACGCGCCCGTGGGCGAGCTTTACACCCTCGCCGTCCTGTTTCCCGCCACCTGCCTGGCGGCGCGGCGGCTGCAGGATATCGGACGCAACGGCATGCTGGCCTGGGTGCTGCTGATCCTGATCTCCGTCACCCAGATCATCGGCATCGTGACGGCACTGACTTTCGTCTTCAGCGGGTTCTTCGCACTGTTCTTCGTTCCAGCCCTGAGCATCATCGGCCTGCTGAGCCTGGGTGTGGCGGTGGTGCTGATCTGGTTCTGGTGCCAGCCGGGCGATCCCGGGCCCAACGCCTATGGCCCGCCGCCGCCCGTATTCGATCCGTCGGTGAAGCCGGCGACCTGAAAACAAAAACGGCGCGGATTGCTCCGCGCCGTTTTCGTTTGTCCGTAGAAGCGGGTTTAGCGCTTGGAGAACTGGAACGAACGGCGCGCCTTCGGGCGGCCATACTTCTTGCGTTCGACGGCGCGCGGATCGCGGGTCAGGAAGCCGCCCGGCTTCAGCACGGGGCGCAGGGTCGGCTCGTAATTGACCAGCGCGCGGCTGATGCCATGACGCACGGCGCCGGCCTGGCCCGACAGGCCACCGCCATTGACGGTGACGACGACATCGAACTGGCCGTCGCGGCCGGCCGCGATCAGCGGCTGGCGCAGGATCATGCGCAGCACCGGACGGGCGAAATAGACGGTCTCGTCGCGGCCATTGACGGTGATCTTGCCGCTGCCCGGCTTGATCCAGACGCGGGCAACCGATTCCTTGCGGCGGCCGGTGGCATAGGCGCGGCCCTTGGAGTCGCGCTTGTTGTCGACCTTGGACGGGTCCACGGCTTCGGCCGTCTTGGCCTTGATCAGCGTGGTCTTGAGTTCGGTGAACTTGTTGTCTTCCGCCATGGTCAGGCCGCCTTCGTCTTGTACTGAGTGTTCTTGGGGTTCATCTTGCCAACGTCCAGCGTCTCGGCCTGCTGGGCTTCGTGCGGATGCGCAGACCCGGCATAGACGCGCAGGTTGGACATCTGGCGGCGGCCCAACGGACCGCGCGGGACCATGCGTTCAACCGCCTTCTCCAGGATGCGCTCCGGGAACTTGCCGGCCATGATGGCGCCAGCGGTGCGTTCCTTGATGCCGCCGATATAGCCGGTGTGGTGGTAGTACACCTTCTTCTTCAGCTTGTTGCCGGTCAGCACGACCTTGGCGGCGTTGATCACGATGATGTTATCGCCGCAATCCATGTGGGGGGTGTAGGTCACCTTGTGCTTGCCGCGCAGGCGCATGGCGATGATCGAAGCCAGACGGCCCACGACCAGCCCTTCGGCGTCGATCAGGATCCACTTCTTTTCGATCTCGGAGGCTTTCGCCGAGTAGGTTTTCATGGCTCTTTCCTTTGGTCGCTCCCGCTCGCGCGGACGTTCCATATTCCGGTGAATTGACGGGCGCATATACGGGTCGTGCCCCGCGCGGTCAACATAAATCAAGCAAATCCGGGCATTTAAAGTATGCGGTATTATAATACCGTCACCGAAACCGGAAAAGATCGCTGTCTGCGGGCTTTTTGCCCTTCAAAAGGCCCGGCATCAGCTGGGCGGCGATCATGGCATAGATGGTGCCGTTGCCGCCGAACCCCATCACCGCGAAGCAGCCCGGCATGTCCGGGACCGCGTCGATGATGGGCAGGCCGTCGCGGCTTTCGCCAAAGGCCCCGGCCCAGACATGGGACCATTTCGGCTTCAGGCCTGGCAGCAGCCGCCGGGTCTTCTGCGCCAGCCGACGTGCCTTCATTTCCAATGTCCCGGCGCGGTAGCTGGGGCTGTCCAGGTCGGCATCTTCCCCACCCACGATCAACCGCCCTCCCGCGCCGGTGCGCATATAGAGATAGGGCTTGGCCGCTTCCCACACCAGGGTCTGATCCAGCCATGTGGGATAGTCGGCGCCCGGCGCAGTGGCCGCTGCCCAGCTGGAGGTGATCTTCATCACCCGGTCGGGCAGATCCTTCATCACTTCATAGCCGGTGCAGAACACCACCGCCTTGGCCTCGACGAAATGGCCGCCTGCGGCCAGCATCACGCCATGGCGTGTCGCCATCACATCTTCGACATTGCAGGGCGCGAAAATGCGCGCCCCCTGCCCGCGCGCCTTGCGCAGCAAGCCCCGCGCCAGCGCCACCGGATCGGCCACAGCCGCGCCATCGCTCAAGATTGCGCCGGTGCGGTCGATCCCGTAACGGGCGCGCAGTTCGCGCGCCGATAGAAATTCGCACGCAAGGCCGGCACGATTGCGGGCGCGCGCCTCCTTCTCCATGCCGCGGCCGCCCAGTTCGTCGCCCGCCAGATAAAGTGCGCTGCGTTCGGAAAGCCCGCAGGCAATTCTTTCGTTGCGGATCAGGCGCATCAGTTCCTGGGTGGATTTGTAAGAGCGGCGCCAGGCGCGTGCCGCGTTGGGGTGCCCGATCTGTTCCTCCAGCGCCGTCAGCGGCGTGTCGATCTCGAACTGCAGCATGGCGGTGGAGGCATGGGTACTGCCCATGGCGGGCGCACGACGGTCCAGCACCACCACCCTGTCATAATGCCGGGACAGGGACTGTGCCATGAAGGCGCCGGAGATGCCTGCGCCCACGATGGCGATATCGCAGGTCAGCGCTTCCTTCAGGGCATGGGTGGCCAGTTGCGGATGCGCCGTGTCGCTCCAGACCGAGCGACCTGTGCGCAGGCGTTTTTTGGGCGTGAGTTCGATAAAAGAATGAGCCATGCAAATCGGGAATGTCCTATGTTAGCCGAACGCCCCGTTCTGCTTATTGTTCCGGGCCTGCGAATAAGGGCACCATGACGCCATGAACACCTCCTCCCCCCTGCTGCTGTCGGCCCATACCGGCGGCGTGCTGCGGCTGATCCTCAACCGTCCAGCCGCCCGCAATGCCCTGTCATCGGTGCTGATTGGTGCCTTGCAGGCGGCTCTGGACGGCGCGGCTCAGGACGATGCCACCCGCGTGATCGTGATCGCCGCCGAAGGCCCGGTCTTTTCCTCCGGCCATGACCTGAAGGAACTGGCCGCGCACCGCGCCGATGGCGACAAGGGCTCGCGCGCCTATGCCGCGCTGTTCACCCAATGCTCGGCGATGATGCAAAGCATCGTGCGCAATCCCAAGCCGGTGATCGCCCAGGTGCAGGGCATCGCCACGGCGGCGGGATGCCAGCTGGTCGCCAGCTGCGACCTGGCGCTGGCCTCGACCTCGGCGCGCTTCGCCACGCCCGGCGTCAATATCGGCCTGTTCTGCTCGACGCCGATGGTGGCGCTGTCGCGCAATGTCGGCCGCAAGGCGGCGATGGAAATGCTGCTGACCGGCGAGATGATCGACGGCGAGGAAGCCCGTCGCATCGGACTGATCAACCGCGTGGTGGCTCCAGAACTGCTGGAAGCCGAAACCATGGCGCTGGCAATGCGCATCGCCGCCAAGCCCCGCGCCACCATCAAGACCGGCAAGGAGGCGTTCTACCGCCAGCTGGAGATGAAGCTGGACGAAGCCTATGCCTATGCCAGCACGGTGATGACCGAGAACATGCTGGACGCGGAAGCCTGCGAAGGCATCGGGGCGTTTCTTGAGAAACGGAATCCGCAGTGGCCGAACTAGCGCTTCCGCAATATCCCGACGCGCTGATCAAGTCGATCCTGCGCAGCGTCAAGACCATCGCCATGGTGGGGGCGAGCGGCAATGACATCCGCCCCTCCTATTTCGCCATGATGTATCTCCTGAACAAGGGGTACAAAGTCATCCCGGTGAATCCCGGCATGGCGGGCAAGGAAATTCTCGGCCAGCCGGTCTATGCCTCATTGAAGGATGTGCCCGCGCCGGTCGACATGGTCGACATCTTTCGCGAAGCCAAATACGCGCCCGACATCGCCCGCGAGGCCGTGGCGGAGAAGGACCGGCTGAACCTAAAGGTGCTGTGGATGCAGCTGGGCGTGGTCAGTCCGGAAGCGGAAAAGATCGCCGCCGATGCCGGCCTGACCGTGGTGATGAACCGCTGCCCCAAGATCGAGCATGGCCGCTTTTCCGGCGAGATCGGCTGGATGGGCGTCAACCGCCGCGTCATCGACAACCGCAAGCCCTTGCTGTTCGGCAAGGGCGGCAGCCTGAAGCGGCTTTGACATGCGCAAATTTGCATTTGCTTTCCTGCTGTTGAGCGGCGCCGCTCCATCCCAGGTCCAGGCGCAGACCGCGCCTGTGCATACGCTGGAAGCCGATGAAGCCCGACAAGGCGTGGCCTCCGACGGCACCTATGCCTATGCCATCGACAATTCACGCATCGGCAAATACGAGCTGAAGACCGGCAAGCGCGTCGCGGGCTGGGAAGGCCCGCGCGAGCTGTTCCCGCACATGAATGCCTGCACCCTGGTGGAACGGCGCTTGCTGTGCGCCGCGTCTAACTTTCCCAAGGTGCCGATGACCAGCGCCATCGAGGTTTTCGATCCCGTCGCGATGAAGCATCTGTCCACCATCTCGCTGGGCATGCTGAATGCCGGATCGCTGACCTGGGTGGATCGCAAGGATGGTTTCTGGTGGGCGGGCTTCGCCAATTATGCCGGCAAGGCCGGCGAGCCGGGGCACGATCATCGCTACACCACCATCCTGAAGCTGGATGACCAGTGGCGGCAGCTGGAAGGCTGGGCCCTGCCCGATGCCGTGCTCGACCGCATGGCGCCGATGAGCAATTCGGGCGGAAGCTGGGGCGATGACGGCCTGCTCTATCTCACCGGCCATGACCGGCCCGAAGTTTATGCCCTGCGATTGCCCAAGGCGGGCTCGACGCTTGAGCTGGTCGCAACGCTGCCTATCCCGTTCGAAGGCCAGGCGATAGATTGGGACCCCAAGGCCAGGCGCCTGCTGTGGGGCATCAGCCGCAAGGACCGCAAAGCCATCGCCGTCACCTTGCCGGATGTGGAAACGCCGCCATGAAGTACCGGATCGCCGCGCTTCTTCTTTGCCTGGGCACCTTGGGCGCGGCGGGCGCCGAACGCTTCTATAAGACGAGTGAAGCGACCTGCGACGGCTGGCCCCGCGCGCCCATCGGCATGGCGCCGGGTTTTTGCGCCGGGATCGTGGTGGCGCCGCCCGGCGATTTCAACGCGCGCACCATCCGGGTGCCGCGCGTGTTGCTGGCGCTGCCGGGGGGAAAGGATTTTCTGGTCAGCGATGTTGGCAGATGGAACAGCACCGGCGGCAAGGTCTTCCGCATCACCGCCGAGCGCGGCAAGCTCACGGTCATCACGCCTCTGCTGACAGACCTTTACATGCCCCATGGCATGGCGCGCGGCCCGGACGGCAAGGTCTATGTCAATGAACAGGGGCGCATCCTGCGCTTCGATCCCCTCGCCGCCGATCCGCAAGCCAGTATCGAAACGGTGATCGCGGATGCGCCGGACACGCGCGTGCGCCCCAACTTCCACCCCCTGTCCAGCTTCATCTTCGACACCAACAACGACATGCTGGTCGCGGTGGGCGCGCCCAGCGACCAGTGTCTTGTCGGCCCGCCATCCAGCAAGGACACCAAACCGGACGGCACCAGCTTTTGCGCGCAATCGGAAGGCGATTACAAAGCCGCCGGTGTCCGACGTTACGCCTATCTGGGGGACGGCAAATGGTCGCCCGGCTTCACGATGATGGCGCAGGGCCTGCGCAATTCCGTGGCCATGGTGCGGCACCGCTCGGGCACCCTGCTGCAGGCGGAAAACAGCCTGGACTTTGCGCCCGCCGACACGCCGTTCGAGGAATTGAACGTGCTGCGCCAGGGCGCCCATTATGGCTGGCCCTATTGCTATGACATGACCGGCACCAATCCGGCCTGGGCAGAGGCGAAGGTGATGAACTGCAGCAGTTCGGCCCACACCCAGCCCGTGCGCCTGCTGCCGCCGCACAGCGCGCCGCTGGACATGCTGTATTATGATGGCGCCATGTTCCGGCAGCTCAAGGGCAAACTGCTGATCTCCCTCCACGGTTATCGCCCGGCTGGCTCGCGTATCGCTGCGTTTGCCGTCGATCGCCGGGGTATTCCGGTTGCGGTTAAGGGCGCGCGGTATGACGCCTACGCCGGACCGAATGGAAACGAGACCGTGCGCCTTCCCTATGCAGGACCGGCTTCCGAACCGCTTCTGCTGACACCGGGCTGGAACAATGTCGACGGCACACATCCCAAGGGCTCGCCGCTGGGACTGGCGGTGGCCGAAGACGGCGCCATCTGGGTGGCGGAAAACAACAACGCCACCATCCTGCGCATCGCGCGCGACCGACCCTAGGAAAGACCATGTCGCTCGATAACGCCGCCATGACGGTTTATGGGGACTCCATCTCGGGCAATTGCCTGAAGGTGAAGTTCGTCGCCGACCACTTGGGCCTGCCCTATGACTGGGTCGAGGTCAGCGTGCTGGCCAAGGAGACACGCACGCCGGAATTCCTGGCCATGAATCCCGCCGGCCAGGTCCCGGTGGCACGCTTCGCCGACAACGCCGTGCTGGCCCAGTCCAACGCCATCATCCTGTATCTGGCGGAAGGCAGCGACCTGGTCCCGACCGACGCCTTCGAACGCGCCCAGATGTACCAATGGCTGTTCTGGGAACAATACAGCCACGAAACCGCCATCGCCGTGCTGCGCTTCCACAGGCATTACCTGAAAAAGCCGGACAGCGAGATCGACCCCAACCTGCCGGTGCGCTGCGCCTCGGTTCTGACCTTGATGAACAATCATCTGGCGCAGCACGAATATTTTGTCGGCGCGAAACTCACCCTCGCCGATATCGCGCTGGTGGCGTATACCCGCCTCGCGCATCAGGCCGCATTGGATCTGACGCAGTATCCCCATGTGAAGAACTGGGTACGCCGCATCGAAACCGATCTTGAAATCGAACACGCCCAATAGAGGTAAAATCATGGCCGATTACGGATTCAACACACTGGCCGTTCATGCCGGAGCCCAGCCCGATCCCGCCACCGGGGCGCGGGCGACGCCGATCTACCAGACCACGGCCTTCGTCTTCGAGGATGCCGACCACGCCGCGGCCCTGTTCAATCTGCAGGTCTTCGGAAATGTCTATACGCGGTTGATGAATCCCACCACGGCGGTGCTGGAAGAGCGTGTTGCGGCGCTCGAAAATGGCCGCGCGGGGCTGGCCTGCGCCAGCGGTCACTCCGCGCAACTTTTGACCTTCCATACCCTGATGAGCCCGGGCGATGAATTCGTGGCGGCGCGCCAGCTTTATGGCGGTTCCGTCAACCAGTTCAACCAGAGCTTCGCCAAGTTCGACTGGAGGGTGAAGTGGGCCGACACCACCAACCCCGACAGCTTCAAGGCCCAGATCACCGACAAGACCAAGGCAATCTATGCCGAAAGCATCGCCAATCCCGGCGGATTGATCACCGACATCGAGGCTTTGGCCAAGATCGCCCAGGACGCCGGCGTGCCGTTGATCATCGACAACACATTGGCCTCGCCTTACCTGATCCGTCCCATCGAATGGGGCGCCGATATCGTGCTGCATTCCGCCACCAAATTCCTGGGCGGTCACGGCAACTCCATGGCCGGCGTGATCGTGGATGGCGGCAAGTTCGACTGGGGCAGCGGCAAATTCCCCACCTTGTCCGAACCCAGCCCCTCCTATCACGGCATGCGGATGTGGGAGACCTTCGGCGACATGGCCTTTGCCATCACCACCCGCGTCTTCGCCTTGCGCGATCTTGGGCCCGCGCTGTCGCCGATGAATGCCTTCCTGGTGCTGACCGGCACCGAGACCCTGCCACTGCGCATGCAGCGGCACTGCGACAATGCCCTGACGGTCGCCAAATGGCTGAAGGCCAATCCGAAAGTGGAATGGGTCAATTATGCGGGACTACCCGATAATCCCTCCTACAAGCTGCACCAGAAATATTGTCCCAAGGGTGCTGGCAGCGTCTTCACCTTCGGACTCAAGGGCGGCTATGAAGCCGGCATCAGGCTGGTCAACAGCGTCAAACTGTTCAGTCACGTGGCCAATATCGGCGATACCCGCAGCCTGATCATCCACCCCGCCTCCACCACCCATCGCCAATTGGCGGACGAAGACCGGGCCAAGGCGGGCGCGGGCAATGATGTGGTGCGGCTGAGCATCGGCATCGAGGACAGCGCCGACATCATTGCGGACCTGGAACAGGCTTTAGCCTAGGCGTCGCAACTCGAAGGCGTGCCATACGGCGACGCAGAGCAGCGCCGCCGCCACGACCTGGTGCGCAGCCGACAGCGCGACCGGCGCCACCAGCACAAGGGTGCAGATCCCTAAAAAAATCTGGAAGGTGGTGAGGATGGCGACGGCCTTGGCGCTTTTCTTTGCCAGCCCGGTCAACTTTATGCCGCGCGCATAGATGAAGGCCGCGAAACCGGCGACGATATAGGCGCCGATGCGGTGATCGAACTGCACCAGACCTTCATTCTCGAAGAAGTTGATCCACCAGGGTGCATGAAAGAAGGGCGCTTCCGGGAAGACGCCGCCATTCATGTCGGGCCAGGTGTTGTAGATCAGGCCGGCATCCAGCCCGGCCACCAGCGCCCCCAGCAGCATCTGCAGATAGACCAAGGCAGCGAAGGCATAGCCGCGCCGCGCATCGCCCTTTCCTTCGCCGCCACGAAGATAGCCCAGCGCCACCCACAGGATCGCCGCCAGCAGCAGCAGCGCCGCGCCCAGATGGATCGCCAGCCGGTACTGGCTGACCGAGACTCGTGTCTCCAGCCCGCTCTGCACCATCCACCAGCCGATCAGGCCCTGCAGCCCGCCCAGCACGAACAGCAGCGCCATGCCCGGCCATTCGCTGCGCTTGATCGCGCCAACGAAAGCGAACCACAGGAATGGCAGCAGGAACAGAAGGCCCAGCAGCCGCCCCAGGAAACGGTGCGACCATTCCCACCAGAAAATGCCCTTGAAGGCTTCCAGGCTCATGCCGCGATTTTCCAGCATGTACTGGGGAATGCGCTGATACTTGGCGAAGGCTTCCGCCCAGGCCGCGTCGCTCATCGGCGGCAGCGCGCCCATGATCGGCTTCCATTCGGTGATGGAAAGGCCTGATCCGGTCAGGCGCGTCAGGCCGCCGACGGTGATCATGGCCAGGATGATCAGCGCAATCGCCAGCAGCCACAGGCCCACCGCCTTGCGGCTTTTCCAGAAATTTTCGGACGCACTCATGCGGTTCTGATACCGTCCCGCCCGGTACCCGTCCATGCCTTTTCGAAAAAGACGCCAAAATGTCCCGCCGCACCAAGACCCTGATTTCCGCCATTGTGATCGTCTTTGTCTGGCTGCCCGTCTATGCCTGGTTCATTGCCGGGCTGCAGTGGCGTATTCTGCCGGGCGCGCACTGGTCCCTCTCCATGCTCTTCTATGCCCTGGCCGGGACCTTGTGGATCGTTCCCATCGGCCTGTCGTTGCCCTGGATGTACCGCGAGCCCAAAGTTTGATTTTTTGGTCGCGGTTCGTTCGGGAAACACCGGTCCATGCCGTCAAAAAATGAGTTTTCTCCGAACCGCTCCCGGGGTGACATGAACGACAACAAGGACGAACAGCGCTTCGAGCTGGAAGAAAACGGCCTGCTGGCCTGGGCCAATTATCGCATCCGGGACGGCGTCTATGTCATTCCCCATGTCGAGGCCGATCCGCCGCTGCGCGGCACCGGCGCCGCCGACCGGCTGATGGCCGCCATCGTCGCCCATGCACGCGCCAACAAGCTTATAATCGAGCCACGTTGTTCCTATGCGCGCATCTGGTTCAAGCGCCATCCTGAAGCGTGCGACGTTCTGGCTTGACCGCAATGCCCCCACGCGTGTGAGTATGACACGCAGGTCTACGCGCATCGGGGGCGGTATGTGGCGGGTGAAATCTCTGGACGCGATCCTGGCGACCGCGCAGAAGAAAACGCTGCACCGCTCGCTTGGTCCCGTCCAACTCACGCTTCTGGGAATCGGCGGCGTCATCGGCACCGGCATCTTCGTACTGACGGCGGAAGCCGCGCAGAAGGCCGGGCCGGGCATGCTGATGTCCTTTGTGATCGCGGGCGCGGTCAGCGCCTGCGCCGCCTTCTGCTATGCCGAGCTGGCCTCCATGGTGCCGGTTTCCGGCTCCTCCTACACCTACACCTATGCCGTGCTGGGCGAGCTGATGGCCTGGCTGGTGGGCTGGGCGCTGGTGCTGGAATATGCCGTGGCCGCCAGCGCCGTATCGGTCGGCTGGTCGGGCTATATCGTGGGCCTGCTGGCGCACCTGCCTGATCCCATCATCATTCCACCCGAACTGGCGGCGGGGCCCTATGCCGGCGGCGTGGTCAATCTGCTGGCGGTGCTGATTGCGCTGGTGATCACCGCCCTGCTGGTGATCGGCACCCGCGAAAGCGCCACCGTCAATGCCTGCCTGGTGGCGGTCAAGCTGGTGGCGCTGGGTGCTTTCATCTGGCTGGCCCTGCCGGTGATGACGGTGGAGAACTTCCATCCCTTCGCGCCGCTGGGGACCACCGGCATTATCGCCGCCGCCGCATCGATCTTTTTCGGCTATGTGGGATTGATGCGGTTTCCACCGCCGCCGAGGAAACCAGGAATCCCCAGCGCAACCTGCCCATCGGGCTGATGGCATCACTTGGCATCTGCACCGTGATCTATCTTCTGGTGGCGGCGGGCGCCATCGGCTCCTACGGCGCGCAGCCCGTCTATGGCCCCGGGGGCGAGGTGCTGGAGCCGGGCTCCGCCATGATTGCGGACGTCTGCGCCAGCTATGCCACTCAGCCGCTGGTCTGTTCGCGCGAAGCCCTGGCCCATGTGCTGCGCTCCATCAACCATCCGCTGGTCGGCAACCTGCTGGGACTGGCGGCGGGCATCGCTTTGCCAACCGTGATCCTGATGATGATCTTCGGCCAGACCCGCATCTTTTTCGTGATGTCGCGCGACGGACTGCTGCCCGAGTTTCTGTCGCGGGTGCATCCGCGCTTTCGCACGCCCCATGTGGTGACCTGGATCACCGGCGTCGCGGTGGCGATCGGTGCGGCCTTCTTTCCGGTCGGGCGGCTGGCGGACTATTCCAATTCCGGCACCCTGTTCGGCTTTGCCGTGGTGTCGCTTTCCGTGCTGGTCCTGCGCCGTACCCAGCCCGACCGCAAACGGCCCTTCCGTGCGCCAATGATCTGGTTCTTCGCGCCGCTGGCGGTGATCGGCTGCACGGTGCTGTTCTTCTTCCTGCCCTGGCAGGCCAAGCTGCTGTTTCCGATCTGGTCGGCGATCGGGCTGGTGTTCTATTTCGCCTATGGCTACCGCCACAGCCATGTCGGCCGCGGGCGCGACAAGGTGCCGGATGTGGAACTGCCGGGGCCGATTGCGGATTAGTTGAGGGTGTTCTGAGAAACTGCCGCGTCCGCCCTTAAGGCGCTGTAGCGCGGGTGGGCTTGATATCTGTGCGTCGAGGCCGGTGTTTTCGCGCGGGGCTGCCTGGCATTCATTTTCGCGCATGCGCGAAAATGAATGGTCGGAGCGACAGGGTGAGCCGTGGCACGCGTCAGCGTGCAAGCCTGTCCGGTGGACGTGCGAGAGCGGCGAACGCCCGGAGCGCCAGCGAAGGGCCGGGAATCCTGTTCTCAGATGATGAAGATAAGAAATGGTCGGAGCGACAGGATTTGAACCTGCGACCCCTTGTCCCCCAGACAAGTGCGCTACCAGGCTGCGCCACGCTCCGACTTAGATATTTGGGACGAAAGCCGCCCCAGGGGGTTTGAAAGGTCGCGGAACATAGCGACGCCACCCCCCGCCAGCAAGCCTCTATCTGGAAAGACTTTATTGCGGCCTTTTGGCCGATTCAGGTGTCTCGGGCGCCCCTGAGCCGGGCTTTCAGGCCGGTCAGTTCGTCCAGCAGCTCTTCCAGCCGCTCGCGCTGATCGCTCGCCATGCCGGACTCTTCGGCCACCGGCGCATCGGCGATTTGCATTTCCTGCAAACTTTCCACCACGCGTTCCACAACAGGCTCCCGCTTCACGGGTTGGGCGGGCACGTCAAAGAAAGGCAGTGAAATATCCGGCACGGCGCGCAGATGCGTCGGGCGCTGCTTCCTGACCGGGGCAGCCGCCGGCTTTTCGACATAAACGACCTTCTCGATCACCAGCGGCGCGGGCGCCGCCATTGCGGGCACACCGCCACGGCCGATTTCCGCGACATGGCGCAGGCCGCGATCCTTCAGGACCTTCTGCACGCCCTTGATGGTGAAGCCGTCGCTATAGAGCAGCGCACGGATGCCCTTGAGCAGGTCGATATCGTCGGGACGGTAATAGCGCCGGCCGCCGGCACGCTTGACCGGCTTGACCTGGGCAAAGCGGCTTTCCCAGAAGCGCAGCACATGCTGCGGCACGTCCAGCTCGACCGCGACCTCGCTGATGGTGCGGAAGGCTTCCGCCGATTTTCCGGGATATGCGAGCGCCGCGGAGGACAATTAGTCTTCGCCTTCCGGGGATGGGGTCTGGCCGTTGATCACGGCCTTCAACACATGGCTGGGGCGGAACACCAGCACGCGGCGGGGCGCGATCGGCACTTCGTCGCCGGTCTTGGGATTGCGGCCCATGCGCTGCGACTTCTGGCGCACCGCGAAGGTGCCGAAAGAGGAAAGCTTCACGGTTTCGCCCTTGGCGAGCGCGCCACAGACTTCTTCGAGCATGTCCTCGACCATCTGCGCTGAGTCGGTACGCGAAAGGCCCACAGCCTGGAACACCGCTTCGGTGAGGTCGGCCCTGGTCAAAGTTCCCGTGGTCATGTTGACGACTCTCTGGTTTATCCACAGCACGGTAGGCCCATGGTGAATATCCGTCAATATCAGGGGGATAGGGGGAATGCCTTAAAGTAACGCCTTCCCGGCGGGGCCGATTTTGTGGCCTGCGCTACCAGCGCAACAGCGCGGCGCCCCAGGTGAATCCGCCGCCCATGGCCTCCAGCAGGACCAGGTCGCCCCGCCGGATGCGACCGTCCCGGACCGCCGTGACCAGGGCCAGGGGGACAGACGCGGCAGAGGTGTTGCCGTGAAGGGCCACGGTCGAGATCACCTTGGCGGGGTCGATGCCCAGCTTCTTGGCGGTGCCGTCCAGGATGCGCTGGTTGGCCTGGTGGGGCACGAACCAGTCGATGTCCGCGATCTGAAGACCCGCCGCGTCGGAGGAGGCAACAATGGCCGCCGCGATATTGGTGACGGCATGCTTGAAGACTTCCTTGCCCTGCATCCTGAGCTTGCCGGCCGTCCCCGTCGAGGAAACCCCGCCATCGGCATACAGCATGTCGTGCAGCCGGCCGTCCGAGAACAGCCTGGTGTTCAGGATGCCCTGGTCGGAATTGTCGCCGATCCCGGTATGGGCCTGCAGCACCACAGCGCCTGCCCCATCGCCGAACAGCACGCAGGTTGCGCGATCGTCCCAGTCCAGCAGGCGCGACATGGTCTCCGCCCCGATCAACAGGATGGTGCGGGCCGCGCCGGTGCGGATCAGGCTGTCGGCCAGACCCATGCCGTAGATGAAGCCGGAGCAGACCGCCTGCACATCGAAGGCGGCGCCCCGCGTCATTCCCAGGCGCGACTGGACAATGGTGGCGGTGGCGGGAAAGCTTTCATCCGGCGTGGTGGTGGCGCAGATGATCATGTCCAGTTCGCCGGCGTCGATGCCGGCATCGGCCAACGCCGCGCGCGCCGCGCCCAGCGCCAGGTCCGAGGTCTTTTCGCCTTCGACGGCGATGTGCCGCTGGGTGATGCCGGTGCGCTCGCGGATCCATTCGTCCGACGTATCCATACGCTTGGCCAGATCGTCATTGGTGACGATGTTGGACGGCAGATAGCTGCCGCAGCCGATGACGCGTGCGCGGATCATGGCAGGGCCGCCGCAACGCGCTCGGCGCGCATCGCCTGCCGGTCGGCGGTGATGCGGGCATTGATATTGGTTCTGGCCATGTCGATGGCCATGTCGAGCGCGCTGGCAAAGCCCACGGCATCGGCGCCGCCATGACTTTTCACCACCACCCCGTTCAGCCCCAGGAAGATGCCGCCGTTGCTGGCGCGCGGATCGAGCTTGCGGCGCAGGGTGCTGAGCGCCCCCGATGCCACCAGGGCGCCCAGCCGGCTGAGGAGCGAGCGTTTCAGTGATTGGCGCAGATAGGTGCCCACCAGCCGGGCGGTGCCTTCGGCGGTCTTGAGGGCGATGTTGCCGGTAAAGCCGTCGGTCACCACCACATCCACGGTGCCCTTGGCGATGTCATCGCCTTCGACAAAACCGTGAAAGGCCATCGGCAGGCTGGAATTGCGCAGGATCTGGGCGGCGCCCTTGACCGCGTCATTGCCCTTCTGCTCCTCGGCGCCGACATTGAGAATGCCGACGGTGGGCCGCTCCAGGCCGAAGATCACATGGGCGAAGGCCTCGCCCATCACCGCGAAGTCCACCAGCTGTTCGTCGGTGGCCACGACATTGGCGCCGACATCCAGCACCACGGTCTGGCCGCGCAAGGTCGGCCAGATGGTGGCGATGGCCGGGCGCGAAATGCCGTCCACGATGCCAAGGCCGAACATCGAAACCGCCATCAGCGCTCCGGTATTGCCGGCGCTGACCGCGACGTCGGCTTCACCCTGCTTGAGGCTTTCGATGGCATGCCACATGGAGGTATCGCGGCCGCGGCGCAGCACATGGCTGGGCTTGTCTTCCATGGCGACACGGCCGGTGGTGTGCCGGACGGTGGTGCGGTTCTTGAGCTTGCCATGCTTGGCCAGCAGCGGGTTCAGCTGCGCCTCATCGCCGTGCAGAAGGAACTGGACGCTGGTATGGCGCTGGAGGGTGCGCAGCAAGGCACTCACGACAACGCCCGGGCCGGCATCACCGCCCATCGCATCGATCGAGACTGTCAGGGCGCGGGTCACGGCCACCTTTCGAAGGTGAAAGGTTTTAGCTCTTGGCCTTCACGACTTCGCGGTCGGCATAATGGCCGCAGGCACCGCAAATATGATGGGGACGCTTGGGCTCGCCGCAATTGGGGCAGTCGCCATGGGCGGCGACCGTCAGGGCATGATGTGACCGCCGCATATTGCGGCGCGACGGCGAGGTTTTTCGTTTCGGGACCGCCATGGCGGAAAACTCCTAAAAGCCGCGCCCGAATGGACCGGCAAAACAGGCGGGGTGGGTAGCAGGAAAGCCGCCCCCCTTTCAAGCCAAAAGCCGGGCGGCGGAAGGGGTTAAAGCCCGGATTTCAGGCCTTTCAGTACGGCAAAGGGGCTTTCGGGGGCATCCAGGCCGCCGCCAGGGGCCTCAAAGGCCACCCCGGGCCGGCGGGGGTACGGTTCCAGGGCCAGCACAAATTCCTCCAGCAGCGGCCCGGCCAGGTCGTAATGCAGGCTTTCGATCTCTTCCGGCCCCTCGTCTTCCAGCGAATCCAGCACCACCTCAGGGGCCGATTCGGGCGGGGGGGCCTTGCGCCGGGCCTGTCCGGTGAAAAGCAGGGCGCGGCTGAAGCGGTGTTCCAGATGGGCCGGCACAGGTTCCAGGGTCACGACGCAGGCCTGGGTGACATCCGCGTGCAGCGTAAAGGCCAGTTCGAAACTGGTGGGCGCGGTTTTTCGGATATCCGCCGTGGCCGAGAAATTTTCCACCGACAGCACGTCCGCCCAACGGGCGATTGCGGCACGCTGCGCCTCATCGGTCGCGATCGTGACCTTGTCGCCCGCATTGCCCAGGCGGGCGAGATTGTAGATTTGGCTCAGCGGCAGGGGATCGGTCATGGCTTCTATATAGCCGGCAAGGTTCCAAAATCGAGGGCATCCGGCAGGCTTTGTTTCAGGCTGTCCCGCGCTGCCCATGCATAAGCCGCCAGCTTGCGGGCACGCGCATCCACGGCTGCGCCGCGCCACAGGTTCCGCGCCAGCGCCTCGGCAAGCTGGGTTTCGTCCTTCGCCGAGCTATAGGCGCTCAAGCGGCCATAAAAGGCGTCCGCGAACGCTTTCATCTTGCGCGAAAGGCCCATATCGCCCGCCCCCTGCTCGCGCATCGCTTCATCGAAGCCGATGAAGATGGTGTCGGTCAGGCCCTGCGCCGCCTCATGAAAACCGGCTTCCTTCATGGCCGACAATGCCAGCCAGGCATGCAGCACCACCATGTCGAACCGGCCATCGATGGTGTCAGCCACCGCAAAATCGCGGAAAAACACCGCTTCGCGCGCCCGGGTTACCAACCCGTCATACAGGCGCTGCCCTTTCTGCTTGCGCGCCCCGGTTTTCCTGAGCAAATTCAACATCAAACTGCCCCTATGGATGGTGGGGACTTGCAACGCCCCGCCCCGGACGGTAGCACATCGGCCAAGGCCGCAAAAAAGACAGATCCGCACGTCAAGGTTGAAGTCATGAAACTTGCCATTGTTCCCCTGTCTGTCCTCGCCCTCCTGATCGCCTGCGCCCCGGTCATCAGCCAGCGCGGCTACCTGCCGGACCCTGGCGGCGAAGCCAGCATCAAACCCGGCACCGATACCAAGACCACGATCCAGTCGCGGCTGGGCTATGCCTCCACCACCGCCACCTTCGGCAATGACAGCTGGTACTATATTTCCGCGACCGAAAAACAGGTGGCGTTTTTCACCCCCACGGTGCTGAAGCGCCAGATCCTGGCGGTCTATTTCGACAAGCAGAACAAGGTGACCGGCGTGCGCCGTTACGGGCTGGAGCATGGCAATGTGATCTCGTTCGAAAAACGCGAGACCCCCGCCCGCGGCCGCGAACTGACATTCCTTCAGCAATTGCTGAACGCGACCCCCGGCACCTCGGCCACCCAGATCCGGGAAACCAATCCGGGCAATGGCGGCGGACCGGTTCCTTAAGCGCCTTCCACGTCCCGCGAATGCCGGTACACTTGCCCCAATAGCAAACGGGGCGGGACATGAAATTCTTGGGCTTTGTTTTGACGCTTCTGGCGGCGACACCTGCCGCAGCGGCTCCTCTCCTGCATCCCATGTTCCAGGATCACGCCGTCCTTCAGCGTGACCAGCCGATACGTATTTATGGCCAGGCGCCGCGCGGAGCCGAGATCAGCGTGCAGCTGGGTGACGCCAGCGCTTCGGTTCGCGCATCGGCGAACGGCCAATGGTCCGCCACCCTGCCCGCCATGGCCGCCGGCGGTCCCTACACAATAAAGGTGACGGGCGCCGGCGAAAGCCAGACTGTCAGCGATGTGCTGCTGGGCGATGTCTTTCTCTGCACCGGCCAGTCCAACATGGCGGTCAGCGTGCGCCGCACGAACAATGCGGAAGCGGAGATCGCCGCCGCCACCGATGGCGCGATCCGCCATATGACAATAGACCGCGTCGCCAGCCCAACGCTGTTGAATGTCTTTTCGGGTCCCGTGAGCTGGAAGGTGGCGTCGCCCCAGACGGTGGGAGATTTTTCAGGCAGCTGTTTTTATTTCGCGCGCGAACTGCGCAAGCGCGTGAACACGCCCATTGGCCTGGTGACGGCAGCCTGGGGCGGCACGCGCGACCGTGGCTGGGTTAGCGCGCCCAGCCTGCGGCGCTTGGGCTTCTTCAATGACGATCTCGACATGCTGGCGCTGTATGGCCGCGATCCCGCGGCCGCCTCGCGGCGCTGGGATGCGGCCTGGGAATCCTGGTGGCGCGCCAATGGCACGGGCGAACCCTGGAAGGAAAATACCGCGTCATGGTCGCTGGCGCCGGAGGCGCTGGGACCGTGGGGGGAATGGCCTGCTTTGTCCCTGCCGGAAGGGTCAGCCGAAAGCGGCGTCGGCTTTGTCGGTCAGGCCTGGCTGTCCACGCATGTCACGTTGACGGCAGCGCAAGCGACACAGGCCGCGACCCTGGAATTAGGCCGTGCCAACGAAGAAGAGAAAAGCTGGGTCAACGGCATTGGCATTGGCGGGACATCGCAACAACCCAACGCCATTCATGTGCTTCCCAGAGGACTACTGAAGGCCGGCGACAATTCCGTTACGCTGAACATTTTCTGCAGCTGGCGCAATTGCGGCCTGACCGGGCCGGCTTCGACCCGCCTGATCCGCTTCGCCGATGGCAGCAGCGTTCCGCTGGATCGGCCCTGGCGCTACAAGCCGGTGGAGGCATTGATGGCGCCGCAACTGCCATGGGGGCCGATGCACGGCGTCGGTCTGCAATATAACGGCATGATCGCACCCATCGGCCCTTATGGCTTCAAGGCGGCGGTCTGGTATCAAGGCGAATCCAATCTCTATTTCGCAAAGAATTATCAGGCGACGCTGAGCGCGATGATGGCGGACTGGCGCAAGCAGTTTGGCGCCGGCCTGCCCTTCCTGATCGTGCAGATTCCCAACTACGGCCCCATCCCCACCCAGCCGGGCGAGTCGCTATGGTCGGACGTGCGCGAAGCCCAGCGCAAAACGGCTGAAGCCGATGCCAGGGCCGCGCTGGTGGTCACCTTCGATATCGGCGATCCCAAAAACCTGCATCCGCCCAACAAGCAGGAGATCGGCCGCCGGCTTTCCATCGCGGCACGGCGGCTGGTGTATGGCGAGACCCTCGCACCATCAGGCGCCCGCGCCACAGCGGCGCGGCGCAGCGGCTGTCAGGTCACGGTATCGTTCGCGGATGTCACCGGATCGCTCCTGGCCTATAATGGCCCGCCCAACGCCTTCGAGTTGTGCGATGCCAGCTCCTGCCGTTGGGCCGCGGCCACATTGGGGCGCGATCAGGTGACGCTTTCGGGAACCGGGACTCGGGTGCGCTACTGCTGGGGCGACAGCCCGGTCTGCACCCTGACGGATGCTTCCGGACTTCCCGCCGGACCTTTTGAAATCGGTATCATGCCGCAATGATGGAGCAAAGAATGCGTTATTCCCTTCTGGCCGGATTCGGCGTGGCGATGCTGCTGGCATCCGGCAGCAGCCAGGCGCATTTCCAACTTCTGGAACCGTCCAGCTCGCTGGACCAGAACCAGCTTGGCGATCCGCAGAAAATGGCGCCGTGCGGCGGCACATCCGCCAATCCCGGGACGCCGACCAACGCCATGACCGATGTCCGTGGCGGCGCCATGCTTCACATCAAGTTGAAGGAGACCATTTTCCACCCCGGCCATTACCGCATTGCGCTGGCCAGGACGCCGGCAAGCCTGCCGCCGGATCCCGAAGTCACCACACGCGACACGCCGAAAGGACCTTATTCGGTTTCCGCAAAGATTGGCGACGCCAAACCGCCCATTCTCGCCGATGGCCTGTTCGCCCATACCCAGAAGCCCGCGCCCGATGCCTTCTGGGAAACGAACGTGAAAATACCGAATATCAATTGCGACAACTGCACGCTTCAGGTCGTGCAGTTCATGGCCGAGCATGGGCACAACAAGGACGGCGATTATTCCTATCACCATTGCGCTGTCTTGCGGGTGACGGCGAACCCCACCCTGCCCGCGGACAAAGGCTGGCTGGGCCAATAGCGCACGGCCGAAATTGCCGCTGCCTCATCGTGCTTCCGGAACGGGTTTCCAGTAGTCAGGCAGATCGGCCTTGGTTGCCACGACAATATTGATGGCCGCCGCGCCGTCATGGATGGCGCGCAAAGAGTCATAAAGGCGGCGCAGGACACGATCCCTGGCGGCGGGATTGAGATTGTCGAAAGCCTGGCTGTGAATCATGTAGCTCAGGGGATAGCGAAACACGCGGTTCTTCAGGTCGAACTGGCGCAGGCTGCGCCCCCTTGGATCCCTTGCCCCGCCCTCTGAGAATTTTTCCGCAAATCCCGCATGGCCGCTCACCGGGGACGGCAATGGCACCTGCCTGGCGAAGGTCATGTAAGAGACAAGTTCGCCAATGGATTCATCAATATCCGCTCGGGTGGCGCGGCGGGGCGCCGCGGCCTTGGGATCAAGGCTTCGATACTGCGCGTTGATGCGCGTGACCAGATTCACAAATCCCGCCTGATGCTCCAGCGTCAGCAGCAAAACGATGTCGCTGCCAGGCTCCAGATAGTCGCTTTTTGCAATGCGATCTCCCAGATCGGCGATGTTGGTGCCTCCCGGAGGAACGATCACGGGGTCCTCCGGATTGACAGTCACGTTTCCGCGATGATGCATGGCTCCCGTCATGCCTGTCACATACCAGCCGCCATAGCGGTCTTCGAAAGGCGTGCGATCATCGGTCAGGTGAAACAGGTTGTAAGGATCCAGATTCAGCAACTGGCCGCCGGGACCGGTGGGATAACTTGCCACCATAAGACCGGGCGCCCAGGCGCTGGCGAAGCCGTGGCAGGTGACGCATTCGGTCGTGCGCCGGACAAAGCGCGGCTTGTCGGATTTGGCAGTGTCGAGCGAATAGAAGGCGACGCCGCTGGTCTTGTCCGTGGCAACGATTTCGATCAGGCGTCCGCCCTGGACCGCGCCAATCGCGATGTCATCCTGGTAGTAAAGCGCGCGCGGTGTTTTCTGGTTGATCTTGTCGAACTGCAGGCTGCTGGCGGAAAAAACCAGCAACTGCGACTCACGGGGAATGCCAAACGCCCTGAGAAGATCGGGCAAATAGCCATGCTTCCCATCGGCATAGGTCAGTTTCGCGGCACCCTTATCGAGCAGTTGCTGGTAGCGTTCCACCACATTGGAGACCACGGCATCGTCGGCGCGGCTGGGAAGTGCGGCCGCAAGTGCGGCGGCAAGAAAGCCGCCAACGCCCACACCAAGGGCCAAGCGCCATCGCACCGATCGCGGCCTCATGCGCGTATCCCACCCGGCTGATAAAACATTCCGAGCTTGAGGCTGCGCGCAATAATCTCCGCCCGGCCGATGAACAGCTCCGCGATCTCGGCTGGGCATACGGTCCGCGCGGTCTGGCGGAACAATGCCAGCCAGCGATCAAAATGCTCCGGACGGACTGTCTTGAGCCGCGAATGCACAACCATCGGGTTGCCTTTATACCGTCCCGTCATCAGCATCACCGATGACCAGAAATCGCACATCTTGGCGAGATGGGCGTCCCACCCGTCGCCGATCGCGCCATTGAAGATCGGACCGATTTCTTCATCTTCCCGGATGCGGGCGTAGAAACCATGAACCAGGGTCCGGATCATCTCCTCGTCAATCGAAGGATGAACCGCCTGGCGGCGCGGGCTTTCCGTGGTCATACCGAAGGGTCCTGAAACCGTGCTTGGAGCCTATTGCGCCGGATCCGTTTAAAGCAATATATTTGGTACATCTTTGATGGGATAAAAAGACGCATGCGGCTAACCCTCTATTCGGATTACAGCTTGCGCCTGCTGATGTTTTGCGCTGTACGGCATGGCGATCTGGTAACAATCCAGCAAGTCGCCGATGCCTATCGCATCTCGAAGAATCACCTGATGAAGGTTGCATTCGATCTGGGGCGCAAAGGCTATCTGGAAACCGTGCGCGGCAGAGGCGGTGGCATGAGGCTGTCACGGCCACCTGCAAGGATAGACCTGGGGGAGGTCGTACGTGCGGTCGAAGACGATTTCACAATGGTGGAATGCTTCAATCCGGAGACGAACCGTTGCGTCATCACCGGGCCCTGCCGGCTTCGCGGCGCACTTTCGAAGGCGCTGAAAGCGTATCTCGCGGTTCTGGACGAATACACACTTGCGGACCTCACGGAAAATCCTGCCCTCGTCCGGATGCTGAACGCCTCGTAATCGCCACACCTCGACCGCCGAAGAGCGCTACGGCCACTTGACCGCTGCGTCCATGGCATGGGGCAACTTGGGGATGCCTGCTCCCGCCCAATTCTGGCGCGGCGCTTTCGGAAAGATCTTCGTGTTGATCTCTGCCGTCCAGGGATCCATGAAGGTGCGGCTCGCCCAAGTGTTCCATTGCGCGGCCAAACTGTAGACCAGATCAGGCCGGGAGGCCGCCACGTCCCTCGTCTCGCTCCTGTCCGTCGACATGTCATACAGGCTCCATTGCTGGCCCCAGTTCTGGATCAGCTTCCACTTCCCATCGCGTATCGCGCGATTGCCTTCATGCTCAAAAAACAGGGGCCCCGGCCGGTGCCAGGACGCGGCGCGGAAGGTCGGAGCAAAGCTTTGGCCCTGCAGAGGCACCAGTTCATGCCCCTTGTGGCTTTTTGGATACTGCACGCCGGTGACATCAAGCAACGTTGGCATCACGTCGACCAGATGCCCCATTTCCCTCACATAGCTGCCGTTGAGCGAGCGGGCGATCCCGTTGGGCCAGTGCACGACCAGCGGCGTGGAAATCCCGCCCTCTCCGACAAAGTGCTTGAACTGGCGGAACGGCGTATTCTGCAGCGTGGCCCATTCCATTCCTGCCGCAACATAGGAATCGGCGCTGCCCGGAACCTTGCCTTCCAGCTCGCCATCGGGACCTGCCTCCGCATTGCCGCCATTGTCGGACATGAAAAGGATCAAGGTGTTGTCCAGTTCGCCCATGGACCGAAGCGCGGAGACCAGATTGCCGATGGCCTTGTCCATGCGCGCGACATTGGCGGCATAGATCGCCATGATGGTGTCGAAGTCGTCCTTCTCTTTCGCCATAAGCTTGTCCCAATTGTAGGTATTGGGTTCGCGCGGCGGCAGAACCTGGTCCGGCCCAAGAATGCCAAGTGCTTTTTGACGTTCAAATCGCGCCTGCCGCACCGCGTCCCAGCCGGCCATGTAGCGACCCTTGAAGCGGGCAATATCTTCCTTGGGCGCCATCAGGGGCGCATGCGCATTGACGAAAGGCAGATAGAAAACAAAAGGCTTCTTCTGGCGCCGGGCTTCCTGGATATAGCGAATGCCATAATCGACGAAGAGATCGGTCGAATACCACTGCCCCTTGCCGACCTCGGGTGCACCGATGTCGAAATGCTTGCCGTCAATGTAAATGTCCTTGTTGACGGGATTGTTCGTCGTCATGTCGGGAAAATACATGCGCCCCTGCGGCGAGGCGCAGGAACGGTCGAATCCACGGTTCCACGGACCCACGCCCCGCGAAATGCCCAGATGCCACTTGCCAGCCATGGCGGTGAAGTAGCCCGCATCCTTCAGCAGTTCGGCGAAAGTGACGACCCGGTCCATCAGCGCCCCACGAATGCCCGCCGACCCCGGGATGGACAACTGTTCCAGATGTCCCAGTCCGGCCTGATGCGGCCATGCGCCGGTAAGAAGCGAGGCGCGCGACGGGCTGCAGCGGGCGCAGTTGTAGAACTGGGTGAATTTGAGGCCGCCTGCCCCAAGTGCGTCGATGTTGGGGGTTGGAATTTCGCTGCCATAGGAACTGAAATCGGAATAGCCCATGTCATCGGCCAGAATGACAACGATGTTGGGCCTTTTTGCCTGGGCGATCACTGCCCCGGCCGACCCGACCAAGGCCACCGCGGCCGAACTCCCCAGAAGCGTCCTGCGCGTCATTCCCATGATGTTCCCCCTGTTGTTACCCGGCCTCGCGCAGCACGCAGCGAAACCCGATATGGCTTGTTGAAGTGTCAATCATTTGCGGCGAACGCGCCGCTGGCCGGTAGCGCCGGCAATAGGTGGGCGCGCAAAGATGCGAGCCGCCCTTGATGACCTTTCGGCCAATCGGGACATGCGGCATGTCCGGGTCGAGACTGCCGCCGGCCGTGCCGCCGCGCGGATTGTCCATCACGCAGCATGGACTGGATGGCGCGGCGTGGAAATCCCACCAGTCGTCCGTCCATTCCCATACATTTCCGATCATGTCGTACAGGTCGTAACCGTTGGCCGGGAAGGACATGACAGCAACGGTCCGGTAGCCGGCATCCTCGCGCAGGTTGCTGTAGGGAAATTGACCGCGCCAGTAATTCGCCAGCACGCGTCCATCGGGATTGAGCTCATCGCCCCAGCTATAGTCCGCGCCCGCCAGCCCTCCCCGCGCCGCATACTCCCACTCCGCCTCCGTGGGCAGCGACTTGCCGACCCAGTTTGCGTAGGCCAGTGCGTCGGCATGGGCAACATGGACGACGGGATGCTCCATCAGCATGTCAATAGAACTGTCCGGACCGGTGGGATGCCGCCAGTCGGCGCCAGGACGGAAAGCCCACCAGCGCGCGGGATCGTTCAATGGCACAGGGCCTGTTGTGCGCTCGAACACCAGTGAACCCGCGCGCGCCAGTTCGGGATTGAGGCCCGGATAATCGGCGGGATCGGGCGGAATTTCCGCCAATGTGCGATATCCCGTGGCTTCCACGAAAGCCGCAAAATCGCGGTTCGTCACCGGACAGGCATCGAGCCAGAAAGCCGAGACGCGCACCTTCCGCGCCGGCCGCTCCTCGGGATAGAAGCGGTCCGATCCCATCAGGAAGATGCCGCCTTCCATCTGCCGCATCCCCTGTGTCCGGCTTTTTTCCGTCGCGCGCATGTCGTCGAGCCTATAGCAGTCTCCATCATGAAAAAAGGCGCGGGAATAAACCCGCGCCTTTTCTTTTTTCGCAATGCAGCGACTACATGTGGGCGAGAACCGCCAGCAGCAGCAGCGCAACGATATTGGTGATCTTGATCATCGGATTGACGGCCGGACCGGCTGTGTCCTTGTAGGGATCGCCGACCGTGTCGCCCGTCACCGCGGCCTTGTGGGCGTCCGAGCCCTTGCCGCCGTGATGGCCGTCCTCGATGTACTTCTTGGCATTGTCCCATGCGCCGCCGCCCGAGGTCATCGAGATGGCGACGAACAGACCGGTGACAATCACGCCCATCAGCATCGCGCCCAGGGCGTTGAAGGCCGCCGTCTTGCCCGCAATGATGTTCACCAGCACGAACAGCACGATGGGCGAGAATACCGGCAGCATGGACGGGACCACCATTTCCTTGATGGCGGCCTTGGTCAGCAGGTCCACGGCGCGGGCATAGTTGGGCTTCTGGGTGCCCTGCATGATGCCCGGCATTTCGCGGAACTGCTTGCGCACTTCCTCGACCACTGCACCGGCCGCACGGCCCACCGCCGTCATGGCGATGCCGCCGAACAGGAAGGGCAGCATGCCGCCGAAGAACAGGCCGACGACAACCCAGGGATCCGCCAGGCTGAAGGTCGGCAGTTCAAGACCGGCGAAGAAGCCGGTGCCCTGTTCCGCGAAGTACTTCAGGTCCTGGGTATAGGCCGCGAACAGCACCAGCGCGCCCAGACCGGCGGAACCAATGGCATAGCCCTTGGTGACGGCCTTGGTGGTGTTGCCCACCGCATCCAGCGCGTCGGTGGTCTTGCGGACATCGCCCTCAAGACCCGACATTTCGGCAATGCCGCCGGCATTGTCGGTAACCGGACCGAAGGCATCCAGCGCCACCACCATGCCCGCCAGCGACAGCATGGTCGACACCGCGATGGCGATGCCGAACAGACCGGCCAGCATGTAGGTGACGACGATGCCGCCGCAGATCACCAGCGCCGGAAGAGCGGTGGATTCCATGCTGATCGCCAGGCCCTGGATCACATTGGTGCCGTGACCGGTGACCGAGGATTTCGCGATGGACTGTACCGGGCGGAAATTGGTGCCGGTATAGTATTCGGTGATCCAGATCAGCAGGCCCGTAACGGCCAGGCCGACAATGCCGCAATAGAACAGCGTCATGCCGGTATAGGTGATGCCGCCGCTGCTGATTTCATTGGTCAGCCCGATCATCCAGTCGGTGAGCGGATACAGGCCGATCAGCGACAGCACCACGGTGGCGATCACACCCTTGTAGAGCGCGCCCATGATGTTGTTGGACTTGCCCAGACGCACGAAGAAGGTACCGATGATCGAGGTCACGATGCTCATGCCGGCAATGGCCAGCGGATACAGCATCAGCTGGGCCTTGAGGTCGCCGGTGAAATAGATCGAGGCCAGAACCATGGTCGCCACGGTGGTGACGGCGAAGGTTTCGAACAGGTCCGCCGCCATGCCGGCGCAGTCGCCGACATTGTCGCCGACATTGTCGGCGATGGTGGCGGGGTTGCGGGGGTCATCTTCGGGAATGCCCGCCTCGACCTTGCCGACCATGTCGCCGCCGACGTCAGCGCCCTTGGTGAAGATGCCGCCGCCCAGACGCGCGAAGATCGAGATCAGCGAGGCGCCAAAGCCGAGGCCGACCAAGCTGTCGACGATGATGCGGTTCTGTTCGGGGACATCGAGCGCAAGGCCCAGGCACAAGGTGAGCACGGCGTAATAGCCCGCCACCGCCAGCAGGCCCAGGCCCACCACCAGCATGCCGGTGACAGCGCCGGAACGGAACGCCACCGAAAGACCGGCTGCGAGGCCGCTGCGCGCGGCTTCCGCCGTGCGCACATTGGCGCGGACCGAGACATACATCCCGATGTAACCGGCGGCGCCCGACAGGGCCGCGCCGATCAGGAAGCCGAGAGCCACCTGCCAGCCCAGAACGACAAAGGCCAGAACAAAGATCACCGCGCCGACAATGGCGATGGTGGTGTACTGGCGATTGAGATAGGCGCGCGCGCCTTCCTGGATGGCGGCGGCGATTTCCTGCATCCGGGCGTTGCCGGCCGGAAGGCTCAGCACCGAGCGGATGGTCCATAGGCCATAGAGCAGCGCCAGCACGCCGCTGGCCAGAATGAGATTCAATTCCATAGATGTCCCCTTAGATATGTTCGTATGCGGGTCGGGCTAGCCTTCCCCATCGAATGTGAGGATAGGCTGTGCGCCGATCCCCATGGCCGGTGCCCCATCATGTGAGGTTGATGGGACTCGCCGCTTCAAGGGCGGGCAAAGACTGCCAAAAGTCCGTTACCGGGGCAACCGGCGCTTTGCGAAGTTTTTGGGACTGGCCGACGAAAAGTCAGCTTTCGCAGCGCGACTTCACCGGGTTCTTCGGCGGCGCAGCATGGGGGTCATGCGCGTCTTCCGGCGGGGTATGCAGCGCCGGGGTCTTTTGGGGGCGCAGTTCGGCGATCTGCACGGTGCAGACCATGATCTGCTTGACCTTCCCCGCGCCCATCACCTTGCGGGCATCGGCCAGCAGCCGCGCCTCGATGGCGGGGATGTCCACCTTCTCGGGATCATCGGCGGTGGTGACGCCGGTGCTGTTCACATTGCGAACCATCAGGTCCTGGATGAAGGGCAGTTTCTCGCGCACGTCCGTGACGACGCCTTCCGAAGTCGCGGTCAGGCGCGAGGTGATATAAGCATAGCCGGTGAGCTTGCCGTCGGCATTGGTCATGGGCGCCATCAGGAACGGCATGTCGACATTGGTGCCGGGCTTGCCGCCCTTCTTGGCCTCGTGGCCGCCTTCGGACTTGGCTGCCGGCGCATGCTCCGCCGCCATGGCAGGAAGCGCCATCGCCAGAAACGCCAGAAGAGCCGTCTTACGCATGGCTGAACCCTGACAAAACAGGGTTAGCGAATGGTTAAGACGGGCTATTGCCGCTCCAGCGACAGGAAATCCATGGCATCGCCGATGGGGATGAACATGTTCAGGCCCACCGTCTGACCATCTTTCTGATAGCCGGATACCGCGATGCCGATCACCGCTCCCGTTTCATCCAGCAGCGCGCCACCGCTCGATCCCGGCAAGATGTTCGTGTCGCTCTGGATATAGCGCAAACCGTCAATGGTGCGGTTGGCCGAAACGATGCCGCTGCTGACCGTGCCCTGGAAGGTCTTGTCCAGCGGCGTACCGATGGCATAGACGCGCTGGCCGGGGCTGACGGCGCCGCGCTTGATCGCCTGCGGCGTCCGCTCGCGCGCATTGGTCTTGACCAGCGCGATATCGCGATCCTTCGCCACCCGCGTGACCTGCCCGATTGTCTCGATGCCGTCAGGCCAGCGGACGCGAATTTCTTTTGCATCGCCGACGACATGCGCATTTGTCAGAAGATAGCCATCGTCTGAAACGAGCACGCCCGATCCGCTGGCACTTCCGACATGAAGCGTGACAACACTTCCCACGGCATCGGGAATTGGGCGAGTCGGCGCCTTGAGATTTCCCATCAGATTGATCTTGCCTTGCTGACCAGGCAGCAAAATACCCAGAGACGCCGTGGCTTTGGGCGCGCTTACGGCGTCGCGGAATTCCGTCATGGCTGCCAGTTCGCGCGCGTTGCTGGCGAAGGAGCCCGTTATCAATTGCGCTACGCCGCCAGGAACTTTGCGGTCCAGCTTTATCGTGCCGCTGGTGCTAAGACGCGCCACCACCTGCTTTTTCAGCGGCGAATACACTTGCCAATCCACTTTCATCGATCCTTCGCCCCTGGCATCGCCCAGGTTGCCGCCGCTGAATAATCTGCCGGCACTCACGCAGGCTACAACGCGTGCATGGCTGATTACCGCAGCCACCTGAAAATCGGCAGAGGTCACGTCCCGCTCGAACAAATCTTCTTCGGAACTGACGATCTTGTAGCCTGCACCCTCCAATTCCGTCTTGAAAGCGGCAGCATAGGGCGGCAGATCCTGCGGCTCGCGGCTGCCCGATGCAGTCCTGACGGTGTCCTCTTCATCGCAAAGGATGTTCATCCGCATCGACAGCCAAGGCGTACCGGCCGGAAGCGCCATCAGAACTGTGGTGAGCTTCACGGAATTTCTTGCGGAGGAATCCGAGCCTGGAAACAGATCCGAGGCACTTTGGGCCATGACTGCGCCGCCCAGCAGCAGCCAGGCCACAACGCCGCGCACAACCATTCTGAACATCGAAACGCCCCGATAAACTTGCCCCGACCCGGAAGGGATAACGCGGAAGGACCTCCGGTTTCAATCGAGACCGCTTTGGCCCGCCACTTTAAATGCTAAAAATGCCGGTATCCCCGGCAAGAAAGCGCGACCTCTACCCCGTTTACAGTGAAGCTGACGCCCTGGCCGGCTTCGACCCGGCCGATAGGGATGAACGGTCCGGTGAGATTGGGCGGCGCGGTGAAGGCGATCTGGTAATCGTCGCCTGCCGTCACCGCGCGCAGCAGGGTGTTGGCGCTCCACAAGGCTTTGAGCGGGCTGGACAGTGGTACGCGTTCGCCTTCCACCACAATGCGCACCCCGGAGGCGGAGGCAATATGACCCAGATCGGCGATCAACCCGTCGGAAACATCCACGCTGCCATGGGCGATATCGCGCAAGACCGGCGCGAACGCCACTGGCGGTTCGGGCATGCGATAGCGGGCGATCAGGCTGTCGCGATCTGCATCCGACAGGCTGTGGACTTCGCGGCGGAAAATCGCCAGCCCGCCACCGCTATCGCCGATGCTGCCCGTCACATAAACGTCATCGCCCACCTGCGCCCCGTTGCGACGCACCATTTTGCCCGAAGGCACAAACCCGAAAGCGGTCACCGCGATGGAAAGCGGCCCATCAGTGGCGCCGGTGTCGCCACCCAGCAGGGTCACGCCATATTCGTTTTGATCCGCCGCCAGGCCTTCGGCAAAGCCTGCCAGCCAGTCCGGGGTGACCGTATGCGGCAGAGACAAATTCAAGAGATAATGGGCCGGAACCGCGCCCTTGGCGGCAAGATCGGACAGGTTCACCCGCAGGGCCTTGCGCGCGATGCTGGCAGACGGATCAAAACCGAAGAAATCCACGCCTTCCGTAATAGCGTCCGTGGTCACCAGCAGATCGTGACCAGGCCGTTGCGGCAGCAGCGCTACGTCATCGGTGAGGCCAAAGGCGCCCTCGCCTGCCAGCGGCGCGAAGTATCTGGCGATAATCCCGAACTCGTCCATCGCCACAGACTAAAGCAAAGGGCGCGGCAGCTAAAGCTCCGCGCCCTCCGTCAAACGCAATGCTGGTCTCAGACCGGCATTTTCCTCTTGGTATACTCGCGGCCCATGATGGCGACTGCCTCGCCGCCGCCGCCGGTCGCAATCAGCATCGTTCCGTCCTTGATCTGCTGAACCACATTGTTGTGGCCCGGATCGGTCTCGGCGGCATTGAGGAACTTGACGTTGTTTTTCTTGCACGCCGCCAGAACCTGCTGGCGCACCGCTTCCATGTTGGGAAGCGCGGAAACATCTTCAACCACCCGGCCCTGCGCATCACGCACCACCGGGTGGCCGGAGAGGCCGCCATCGGCGACGCCGTTATAGCCGTTGAGCCAAAGATTGTTGTCGCCAGGCCCCCATTCCGCGAAGGCAATGCCGGGCAGCGCCAGGGTCATGTTCACATTCCTGTTGGCATAGGTGTCCTCGATCTTGACGCCGAAGATCAGTTCGCCGCGCGGATTGAGCGGCCACAGATCGGCGATGTGCTGATAGGTGCCGCCCGCCACGCCCCAGATGTCGGCCGCATAACTGGCGCTGTTGCCGCGCAAGCCCTGCATGCGCAGCTTGGTGGTGACACCGGGCGTGTCCTGGAAGGGATAACGGCAGCCCATATGAGCATAGGTCTCGATCGCGCGCGGATCGCGGGCATGGCAGAGGTTGAGGCCCATCACCCCGGTGCACAGAATTTGCTCCAGCACCCACGTATTGGCGCGGGCATAGGCCTCGTCCAGGCCGATGACCGGCGGCGTCACGAACACGGTGGGAAATCTGTGGCCCGAGGCAGTGCCACCGCCATCCTTCAGCCCGCGCATGAATTCGCGCAGCTCTTTCAGGTCGAAGCAGCCATGCTCCATGTCATAGGCGATGACGTCCGCCCAGGTCTTGCACATGCGCTTGCCCTGTTCGTAGGGGTCCACGCCAGGGCCGACTCCGGCGCCGGTGTAATAGGCCGGCTGGCCATCCTCCCACAGCTCGATGCACTTGTTCAGGCGGCGCGGCTTGTAGTTGCGGTCCACCGAAGACGGCTGCTTGCCGGAATTGACCGGCGGGCGTTGCGGCTGGGCCATTGCGGCGGTCGCGGCCACGCCTGCGCCGATGGCGGCGCCCGCCAGCAGAAAATCACGCTTCTTGATGTCCATGTTCCCCTCAGCTTCTGGTTTTGGGGATGCTCGCATGGCCGTGCGCGCGCAGACAAGGCAAGGAAGACTACAAAAGCGCGACTTCGTAAATGCGAAACGGGCTAGAAGTCCAGCTCACCCTCGGGAACAGGCAAACCGAATTCCGGCGCGCGCTTGCGGCGGGCAATGGTATCCAGCGCGGCATTGACGAAGCCCGGCTCGTCGCCGCCGAAGAAGGCGCCCGACACGGCGACATACTCGTCAATCACGACCCTGGCCGGCACATCGCGCCGCCCCACCAGTTCGAACACGCCGCAGCGCAGGATGGCGCGCAGGATCGAGTCCACCCGTTCCAGTTTCCATTTCTCCGACAGGGACGCGGCGATGGCGCGGTCAATCTCGACCTGATGCTGCGGCACGCCGTTGACGATTCCATGAAAGAATTCGCCATCGGGGGGCACAGGCAATTCGCCGAAGCGATGCTCGGCAAATTCCGCGGCCACTTCTTCCGCGCCGTTGCCGGACATTTCCATCTGGTAGAGCGCCTGCACCGCGCCCAGGCGCGCGGCATGACGGGCATCGGACTGGCTGGTCATGTCAGGTTCACGCGCTGGGAAAAAGTCGTCAATGACAGGGCCGCCCGCGCGGCGTCGCCGCCGACGTCCAGAGTTTCGGCCTGATCCAGCGCCGCGCCCTCGTCCGCCGCCATCACGATGCCATTGCCAATGCAAAGTCCCTGCGTTCCCAGATGCATCAAGGCCCGCACCGTCTCTTCATACAGGGTGCCGGCGATCCTGGTGTCGGCCAGCACACAGCCCAGCGCGACATAGCCGTCGAACGGCTTGCCGGAACGTGCGGCAATGGCGATGGCGCCCGGCACTTCCAGAACTCCGGGCACGGAGACGCGCACGAAGCGCGCATCGCCCTTTTCCAGCGCGCCGGTAGCGCCATCAACCAGCGCGTCGGCGACGGCCGGATGGTAGCGGGCATCAATGATCAAAATGTTCAAGTCAGACCTTATCGTCGCCTTCAAGTTCGCCGATCAGCGCCTCGAAGTCCCGTGTCTCGCGGAAATTGCGATAGACCGAGGCGAAGCGGACATAGGCGACCTTGTCGAGGCTGGCCAGCGCCTGCATCACCAGCTCGCCGATCACATTGGCGGGAATTTCATTCTCGCCCATGGATTCCAGGCGGCGCACGATGCCGGTGATGGTACGGTCCACCCGTTCGCGTTCCACCGGGCGCTTGCGCAGCGCATGGTTGATGGAGCGTTCCAGCTTGTCGCGGTCGAAGGATTCCCGTCGGCCATTCTTCTTGACCACGATCAGTTCGCGCAGCTGCACCCGCTCGAATGTGGTGAAGCGGCCGCCGCATTCCGGGCAATGCCGGCGGCGGCGGATGGCCGAATTGTCCTCGGAAGGACGGCTGTCCTTCACCTGGCTGTCGTCATGTCCGCAAAAGGGGCAACGCATGGCGGGTCCTTATCGATAGATCGGAAAGCGGGCGCAGAGTTCACCGACGCGGCGGGCGACGCTCTGTTCGATCTGCGCATCGCCTTCTTCATTCTTGGCGACGGCATCCACCACTTCCACGATCAGCTTGCCGATTTCGCGGAATTCGGCGACGCCGAAGCCGCGGGTGGTGCCGGCGGGCGTGCCCAAACGGATGCCGGAGGTCAGCACGGCCTTTTCGGTGTCGAAGGGCACCGCATTCTTGTTGCAGGTGATGCCGGCGCGGTCGAGCGCGTGTTCGGTGGGACGGCCCTTGGCGCCCTTGGGGCGCAGGTCCACCAGCATCAGATGGGTATCGGTGCCGCCACTGACGATATCCAGCCCGCCATCCTTGAGCACCGCGGCCAGCGCCTTGGCATTCTCCACCACATTCTTCGCATAGGCCTTGAATTCCGGCTTCAGCGCTTCGCCGAAGGCCACCGCCTTGGCGGCGATGACATGCATCAAGGGGCCGCCCTGCAGGCCGGGGAAGACGGCGGAGTTGAATTTCTTGCCGAGATCCGCGTCGTTGGAAAGGATCATGCCGCCGCGCGGACCGCGCAGCGTCTTGTGGGTGGTGGTGGTCACCACATGGGCATGCGGAAGCGGGCTGGGATGGGCGCCGCCCGCCACCAGGCCGGCGAAATGCGCCATGTCCACCATGAAGTAGGCGCCCACTTCGTCGGCGATCTTGCGGAAGGCGGCGAAGTCGATCTGCCGGGCATAGGCGCTGCCGCCGGCCAGGATCAGCTTGGGCTTGTGCTCGCGCGCCAGCGCGGCAACCTGGTCCATGTCGATGCGCTGGTCGTCTTTGCGCACCGTATAGGGCACCGGCTTGAACCATTTGCCGGAATAGTTTGCGGGATGGCCGTGGGTGAGATGCCCGCCCGCCGCCAGATCGAGGCCCATGAAGGTGTCGCCCGGCTGCAGCAGGGCGTAGAACACTTCCTGGTTGGCGTTGGCGCCGGAATGGGGCTGCACGTTGGCGTATGAGCAGCTGAACAGCTGGCAGGCCCGGTCGATGGCGAGCTGCTCCGTCACGTCGACATATTCGCAGCCGCCGTAATAGCGCTTGCCGGGATAGCCTTCGGCATATTTGTTGGTCAGCACCGAGCCTTGCGCTTCCAGCACCGCCTTAGAGACGATGTTTTCGCTGGCGATCAGCTCGATCTTGTCGCGCTGGCGGTTCAGTTCATCCTGGATGCTGGAAAAAACGGCCGGGTCAGCGCTCTGCAGCGTGTTGGTGAAAAAGCCGGGATTACGGTCCACGGGGTTGGCGACAGCCGACATGCAAGCCTCTTTGCAACTGGAACGGGTATGGGGCCGCTTCTAGCGCCCCCGCGCAGGAATGGCGGATTTACCCCTTCCCCGGCACCAAATCTAGCGTTTCCGGCCCGAAATTAAGAGCTTCGTGCAAACTGCCGGAAAAGCTGAGCTTTCCGTCGTTGATGCCCTGCCCTAAGACTGCGGGTGGAAGGGGGGCAGCCGCAATTACGCCGCGTTCCTTCCAGACAACGGATCGGCAAGCGGGCAAACGGCAGGGCAATGGGCAAGGAACGCGACGAGGAACTCCTCAAGCTGGTGACGGAAATCGTTGCCGCCTTTGTCAGCAAGAATCCGGTGGCGGCCAGCGAACTGCCGGGCATCATCAAGAATGTCCACGCCACCCTGGGCGGATTTTCAGGTCGCACGCCGGACGGCGGCACCGCACCGCGCCCGCCCGCCGTGCCGATCAAGAAATCGGTCACCCCCGACCACATCGTCTGCCTGGAAGACGGCAAGAAGCTGAAGATGCTCAAGCGGTATTTGCGCTCGCGCTACAAGATGTCGCCTGACGAATATCGCGCCCGCTGGAACCTGGGGCCCGACTATCCCATGGTGGCGCCCAACTATGCGGCGCGGCGCAGCGAATTCGCCAAGAAGATCGGGCTGGGCAAGGGCAGCACTCCCAAGGGCAAGCGCAAGAAGACCTAGCCGCGCAGCAGCGGCGGCAATACATCCCCCGTCCAGTTCTTCGCCTGCTCATAGGCATGGGCGAGTTTCAGGCAATCCATCTCGTGATGGATGGGGGCTATGATCTGAAGCCCCATCGCCTGGCCGGAAGCGCCAAAACCGGCCGGAATCGCCAGCGACGGACACCCCGTCAGACTGACCAGGCAAACCGCCTTCATCCATTCGTGATAGGTCTGCATCGCCTGCCCGGCGATCTGGTGCGGCCAGTCCTCGGCAATGTCGAAGGCGAAGACCTGCGCGGTCGGCATCACCAGGAAGTCATGGTCGCCAAACAGCTGCTGCACGGCATTCGTCCACCGGGTGCGCGCCGCCGAGGCATTTGCGACGTCGAAGGGCGAAAGCTTCATGCTTTCCTCCACCTCCCAGACCGCCTCGGGCTTGAGCAGGGCGCGGCGGGCGGGATGGTTGTAGTGGAGTTGAAAACTGGGGCCCTGCTGCCACTGACGGATCTTGATGAAGGCCTTCCAGGCAGCTTCCGGCGCGGAATCGGGCATGGCGGCTTCCACCCGCGCCCCCAGGGCTTCGAAGGTCTTGAGCGCCGTCTCGCAAAGCGCCAGCACGCCCGGCTCATAGGGCGCCCAGCCGTTCAGATCGCCCAGCCAGCCGATCCGCGCGCCTTTGAAATCGCCATCCAATGGCGACAGAAAGCGCGCGCCCGTACCCGGCAAGGACTGGGGCGCGCGCGGATCGTAACCGGCCTGCACCGACAGCAACAACGCCAGATCGGAAACGGTTCGCGCCATGGGGCCGGCGACGCTGATGCTGGGCGACCAGACATCCTCGCCCGCCACCGGCACCAAGCCGGCACTGGTGCGAAAGCCCAGCACGTTGTTCCAGCCCGCGGGATTGCGCAGGCTGCCGCCATAGTCCGTGCCGTCGGCCAACGGCAGCATGCGCAGCGCCAGCGCCACCGCCGCGCCGCCGCTGCTGCCGCCGGCGGATTTGGTCGGGTCGTAGGCGTTGCGGGTAGCGCCATGCAGCGAATTGACGGTATGCGAACCCAGGCCGAATTCCGGCGTGTTGGTCTTTCCGATGAAAATGGCGCCGGCGGCGCGCATGCGCTCGACCGGAATGGCATCCGCAGCTGGCACGAAATCCTTGAAGATCGGCGAGCCGAAGGTCATGGGCAGCCCCTTGACCGCCAGAATATCCTTCACTGCATGCGGCAGTCCGTGCAGCGGACCCAGGATTTCACCACGCGCGACCTGTTCATCCTTCTCGCGCGCCTGCGCCAGAAGCCCTTCGCGCGCCTGCAGCGCGATGATGGCGTTGACCTGCGGGTTGAGGCGCCCGATATGATCGAGATAGGCCGCCATCACTTCGGCGCAGGACAGTTTTCGCGACGCAATGGCCGTGGCCAGACCGCGCGCATCCATCATCACAATGTCGGATATCGGCATCACTTTTTCCTGAGCACGTATTCCAGCTTTTTGCGCGCCGCCTGCGCCATCGCGGCCTGCGGCGCGTTGGCGGGGCCTATCACACTGGCCTCAACGCCCGTGGCCGGATCGATGGCGGTCGCCTTGATGGAATTTCCGAGAATAATGAATTCGACGTAGATATCGCCGGCCACTTAAGCCGCGCGGGCGATCTTGTGCGCGTCCCACACCAGGACCAGCGCCTCGACCAGCGATTCCATCATGGCATCGGTATGGGCCGGCGACGGCGTGAAGCGCAGCCGCTCGGTACCGCGCGGCACGGTGGGATAATTGATCGGCTGCACATAGACGCCGTGATCTTTCAGCAGAGAGTCCGACACCGCCTTGCACAGGGCGGCATCGCCCACCATCAGGGGCACGATGTGGCTGGGGCTCTCCATCAGGGGGAGCCCGGCGGCGGAGAACTTCTTCTTCAGGGTGGCAGCGCGGTTGGCCAGGGCCTCGCGCTCGACATTGCTGGATTTCAGATGACGGATGGACGCCAGGGTGCCGGCGGCGATGGCCGGGGCCAGCGAGGTGGTGAAGATGAAGCCTGGCGCGAAGCTGCGGATGCAATCCACCAGCTCGGCGCTGGCGGCGATATAGCCGCCCATCACCCCGAACGCCTTGGCAAGGGTGCCTTCGATGATGTCGATGCGGTGCATGGTGCCGTCGCGCGCCGCCACGCCGGCGCCGCGCGGACCGTACATGCCCACGCTATGGACTTCGTCGATATAGGTCAGGGCGCCGTATTTCTCGGCCAGGTCGCAGATCGCGGCGGTGGGCGAGAACTCGCCCTCCATGGAATAGACGCTCTCGAATGCGATCAGCTTGGGCGCGGCGGGATTGGCGGCGGCCAGCAATTCTTCCAGATGCGCCATGTCGTTGTGGCGGAACACATACTTGGCGGTGCCGCCATGGCGGATGCCTTCGATCATCGAGGCATGGTTGAGTTCGTCGGAGAAGATGATCAGCCCCGGCAGCACCTTGGACAGGGTGGACAGGGTGGCGTCGTTGGAGACAAAGCCGCTGGTGAAGAGCAGCGCCGCGTCCTTGTCGTGCAGGTCGGCCAGCTCGCGCTCCAGCTCGACGTGATAATGGGTGGTGCCGGAGATGTTGCGGGTGCCACCGCTTCCGGCGCCCACCGCGTCCACCGCCTCATGCATCGCCGCCAGCACCGCAGGGTTCTGGCCCATGTTCAGGTAATCGTTGGAGCACCAGACGGTGATCGGCTTGCCGCCGGCGTCCGTATGGAGTCCGGCCTTGGGAAAAGACCCGCGTTCGCGCAGGATGTCCGCGAAAATCCGGTAACGGCCTTCGCGCTTCAGCGCCGCAAGGGCGTCCTGAAAACTGGACTTATAGGAAAACGCCATGACTCAAGCCTTTGCACCGGGCCGCGCTCGCATGAAACAGGATAACCCGAAACAAGTGTTTGATTCTACGCAATTTGTCACATGACAGTACCGCTCTGGGGTCTCGCATTTGCAGTCGGTTGCGCCGTCCTTCTGTGGCTGGTTTCGCTGCGGATTCGCGATGTCAGCATCATCGATATCTTCTGGGGACCGGGAATTGCGGGGGTGGTGGACATCGCCGCCATCCAGGGCCAGGCCAGCGGCCCCCGGGTCTCCGCCGCGCTTTTTCTGGTAAATCTGTGGGCGATAAGGCTGGCCCTGCACATCTGGGCCCGCCATCACGGCGAGGATCATCGCTATGCCGCAATGCGGCGTCAGTTCGGTTCCCGCTGGTGGTGGTGGAGCCTGGTCCAGGTGTTTTTGTTGCAAGCGATTCTCATCTGGTTCATCGCCGCCCCGCCGGTGGCGGTGATGCTGTCCGGGCGGACGCCGCTCGGGGTGCTGGATTATCTGGGCATCGCAATCGCGGTTGCCGGGCTGCTCTGCGAGGTGCTCGCGGATTTCCAGCTGGCGCGGTTCCGCCTCGACCCCAAGAACAAGAGCAAGGTGATGGACAAGGGCCTCTGGGGCTGGTCCCGCCATCCCAATTATTTCGGCGAGGCCCTGCTGTGGTGGGGACTGTTCGTAATGGGCTTTGCCGCCAGTCATGCCTGGTGGCTGGTGCTGAGCCCGCTGATGATTACATTCTTGCTGCTGAGGGTCTCGGGCGTGACTCTGCTGGAAGACAAGATCGAGGATCGCCGGCCTGGTTACGCCGACTATAAGCGGCGGGTCAGCGCCTTTGTGCCGATGCCCCCGAAAAATTAGTTCGCCAGCGACACGCCGGCATTGACCGCCATGGCGATGAACACGGTATTGAAGAAGAACGAAACCACGCCATGCAGCAGCACGGTGCGGCGCATGCCGCATTGCTTGACCTGCACGTCCGACACCTGCGCCGTCATGCCGATGACGAACGAGAAATAGAGAAAATCCCAAGGGCCGGGATCGCCGCGCCCGGGAAATTGCAGGTCCGGGCCCTCATGCCCGTCGGGATCCTCGAAGTAATGCAGGTCGGCATAGTGGAACGCCATCACGGTGTGCAGAACCAGCCATCCCAGCGGCGCGCCGACCAGCGCAAGCACCAGCGGCAGCGTCTCGGCGCCCTGCTTCTTGGCCAGGACCATGAAGACCGCGGTACAGAAGAACGCCATGGTCGCAAGGGTGATGACGATGACGACGGCGATGCCCTCATCCTCGCTCTTGGCGCGCTTTTTGAGGCTGGAAGGCTTCTGGCGCACCAGCGGGATACAGAAGGCCAGGAAGACGAGATAGAAAACCACCCCGCCCGCCAACAGGGCGGCGGCGAAATGAAGTTCGCGCAGGATTTCCCAGGTCGCCAGCCCGCCGGCCAGCGCCGTGTAGAACCGGAAATGGCGGGTGAGCGCGGCATGCAGGCCCTTCATGGGGCCACACTAGCCGAGTCGACCTAGAGTCTGAACCTGACCTGATCGATCCAGAAACGCTCCAGGCGCTTCAGGGTGACATTCAGGCTGTCCAGATTGTCGGCGTCGACATTGCCCACCGCCTCCAGGGAACCCAGGTGCCGGTCGAACAGTTCGCGCAGCATGTCGCGCACGGCCTCGCCCTTGCGGGTCAGGCGCACCAGCACCGAGCGGCGATCGGCTTCCGAGCGTTCGTGGTGGATGTAACCACCTTCGACCAGCTTCTTGAGATTGTAGGAAACGTTGGAGCCGAGATAATGGCCGCGCGTGCGCAGTTCGCCCGCCGTCAATTCCTGGTCGCCGACATTGAACAGCAGCAGCGCCTGAACCGAGTTGATCTCGCGTTCGTCTCGGCGGTCGAGTTCATCCTTGATCACATCGAGAAGCTGACGATGCAGCCGCTCCACGAGATTGAGAGTCTCGAGATAATACTTGCGTACCGAGGAAGCGCCACCCAGCGCCACCGCGGTCTGCGGTTTGGCCATCGCCGTCATTTGCTTTCCCTGCGTTTTGCAGGGCCCACCTTGTTGTTACTGCCGGATTAGGCGGGATGTCTTAAAGACGCGTAAAATGCGCGGTCCGCGTCGCAACACTTGCGCAATCGATACAGCGATGTCGGGTGATGGCAAACAATGTGTGAATCACTTTGCGAAAATCAGAAAAGCTCCGCATCGCCCAAAGGTGCGAAAAAGCCAGCAATATCGCCCACGGCGGCGAGAGAAGCCGGTTGCCATTTGGGGTTGCGATCCTTGTCCACCAGCGCCGCGCGCACGCCTTCGCGGAAGTCGTGGCCGCGCAGAATGCGGGTTGCCAGACGATATTCCATCGATAAACACTGTCTCAAATCGAGATGGGCGGCCTCGCGCAACTGGCGGAAGACGATTTTCACCGACGTCGGCGAGCGGGCGCGAATGACTTGCGCGGTTTCCCGCGCGAAGGTGCTGCCGTCGCGGCCCAGCCGTTCCAGGATGGCTTCCACCGAGCCGGCCGAGAAGATCGTCTCGATGCGGCTGAGATGCGGCGCCAGCGCGCCAGGCTGAACCTTGCGGACGTATGGCTTGATGGCCTCCGCCACATTCCCGTTCGCCAGGCCATCCAGCACCGCATCGAAATCCTCGCGGTTCACCGCATGGGTGACCAGGCCTGCGTCCCGCGCATCGACCAGGCCAATGGGCGATCCGGTCAAGGCGAGATACAGTCCGATTTCACCGGGGCAGCGGGAGAGGAAATAGCTGCTGCCGACATCGGGAATGAAGCCGATGGCCGTTTCCGGCATCGCGAAATTCAAGGACGCATCGCCAAGGCGGGCGCGGCCATGCACCGAGACGCCGGCGCCGCCGCCCATGGTGATGCCATGCAGCAGCGCGATATAGGGTTTGGGATAGGCGGCGATCAGGGCGTTGAGACGATACTCATCGTGCAGCAGGCGGGGCCCCTCGTCCGTGCCTGCCACCACCGACTGCTGAACGCTGCGGATGTCGCCCCCGGCGCAGAAGGCGCGGTCACCCGCGCCGCGGATGGCGACGCACTTGATCGCATCATCCACGGCCCACAGGGAAAGCTGCGCCGCCAGGGCGCTGATCATGCCATGGGTCAGGGCGTTCAGCGCGGCGGGACGGTCCAGGGTGAGAAGCCCCAGACCACCCCTTTTTTCGCTCTTTATATCCGGGTCAGACCTGTCCATTGGGTCCAACCCTTGCGCGGCATCCGCCGAGTTGGCAATAGACTGAACCCATGAGCACCTATCCCGCCACCCGCATGCGCCGCCTGCGCCGTCACGACTGGACACGCCGCCTGGTGGCCGAGACGTCGCTGTCGCCGGCGGATTTCATCTGGCCGCTGTTCGTGATCGACGGCGAAAACAAGCGCGAGCCCATCGCCTCCATGCCGGGGGTCGAGCGGCTGTCGGTGGATCTGGCGGTCGCGGCCGCCCGGGAAGCCTCAAGCCTGGGCATTCCCGTCATCGCCCTCTTCCCGCTGACCCCGCCGTCCCTGAAAACCGAAGACGGGCGCGAAGCGGTCAACCGGGACAATCTGGTCTGCCGCGCCGTCAAAGCCATCAAGTCGGCAGTGCCCGATATCGGCGTGCTGTGTGATGTGGCGCTGGACCCCTACACCAGCCACGGCCATGACGGCGTCCTGCGCGACGGCGATGTGCACAATGACGCCACCGTGGACATTCTGGTCCAGCAGGCCCTGGTGCAGGTGGAAGCGGGCTGCGATATCATCGCCCCGTCCGACATGATGGACGGGCGCATCGGCGCCATCCGGGCCGCGCTGGAAAAGGGCGGCCATCCCAACACGCTGCTGATGGCGTATGCCGCGAAATATGCCTCCGCCTTCTACGGCCCGTTCCGCGACGCGGTGGGATCGGGCAAGGCCCTGATCGGCGACAAGCGCACCTATCAGATGGACCCGGCCAATGGCGACGAAGCGCTGCGCGAAGTGGCGCTCGATCTGGCCGAAGGCGCCGACATGGTGATGGTCAAGCCCGGCATGCCCTATCTCGACCTGGTGCGGCGCGTGAAGGAGCGTTTCGGCGTTCCGACTTTCGCCTATCAGGTGTCGGGGGAGTACGCGATGCTGTCGGCGGCGTTTGAAAAGGGCTGGCTGGACCGCGACCGGGCGATGATCGAAGCCCTCACCGGCTTCAAGCGCGCCGGCGCCAGCGGCATCCTCACCTATTTTGCGATCGAAGCCGCGAAGCTTTTGAAGCGGTAAACTAGTCTCTGGTCGTCGCGAACAGACTGCGCAGGATGATTTCCGCGCGCGCCGGCAGCACATGCAGACCCGAGCGGCGCTGGCCCAGATCGATCACGTTTTCCAGCACCAGCATGGCCAGGCCGTGCACCGAGGCCCACACCGCCAGCCCCAGCGCGCTGTCATGCAGCGCCGCGCCGATTTCTTCGCCGATAGAGTCGGCCTTCAGGCCCAGGGCGGGAAACTGATCACGGTTGGGCAACTGGCCGCCGAACATCAGCCGGGCCAGCGCCGGACGCTGGGCGACAAACCGCATATAGGCGGCGCCGATATTGGCAATCTTTTCCGACTCCACGCCTTGCGCCTTGGCGGCTTCGGCGATGGCCGTGCGCAGCTCGTCAAAACCTTCCACCGAAAGCTCGACCAGCAACGCTTCGTGATTGGGAAAGTGCCGGTACGGCGCGGCATGGCTGACGCCCGCCTTGCGCGCCACCGCGCGCAGGGTCAGCGCTGCCAGCGACTCTTCTTCCAGTATGGTGCGCGCCGCTTCCAGGAGCCCGTTGCGCAAATCGCCGTGATGATAGCCGCGTCCGCCCTTTCCGGACGGCGGGGCAGCCGGTCCGGTGGGTATGTCCTGCTCACTCATGTCATGCCTCGTGCTAGCCTTTATTGCCTTTTCGTGCGGTCTCCTGGCGCACGAAAAGGCTGGACGTATCCCAACGCTTGCCCCCAAGGTTTTCGACTTCGGCGTAAAACTGATCGACCACGGCGGTCACCGGCAGGCTGACACCCTGCTTGCGCGCTTCATCCAGCGCGATGGCCAGATCCTTGCGCATCCATTCCACGGCAAAGCCGTGATTGTATTCGCCCGCAGCCATGGTCTTGATGCGGTTTTCCATCTGCCAGCTCTGCGCCGCACCCTTGGAGATCACTTCGGTCACCGCCTCGATGTCCAGGCCCGCGGCGCGCATCAGGCTGTAGGCTTCCGCCATGCCCTGCACAATGCCGGCGATGCAGATCTGGTTGGCCATCTTGGTGAGCTGGCCCGAGCCCGCCGGGCCCAGCCGCTTGGCCAGCTTGGTGTAAACCGCCATCACCGGCTCGGCCTTGGCGTAGGCGGCTTCATCGCCGCCGCACATGATGCCCAGCTTGCCATTGACCGCCCCCCCCTGGCCGCCCGACACCGGCGCATCGACGAAATCAAAGCCGCGCTTCTCGGCTTCGGCCGCCAGTTCGCGCGCGATATCGGCGCTTGCGGTGGTGTGGTCGACGAACAGTCCGCCCTTCTTGATGGCGCCGAACGCGCCATTCTCGCCCAGCGTCACCTGGCGCAGATCGGAATCGCGTCCGACGCAGCAGAAAACAATGTCCTGGTCCTTGGCGGCTTCGGCGGGCGTGGGCGCGGACTTGCCGCCATACTCGGCGACCCATTGCTTGGCCTTCTCGGGATTGCGGTTATAGACCGTGACCTCGTGGCCGCCCTTTTTCAGATGACCAGCCATCGGATAGCCCATCACGCCAAGGCCAATGAATGCTGTTTTCATTTTAGTTCACCACTTCCATGTTAGGGGTTTCTCGTGCGAATGACGGCCGCTTCATCAGCCATATGATCGCAAATACCGGCAGGGAAATCAAAAACATGAAAAGAAAATCGTTGGAATAGGCCTGCACCAGCGCGCGGTATTCTATGAGGGAATTTGCCAACCCAAAAGAAATCTGCGGGTTCATCATCATCATGGAAAGCCCACCCCCCCCAACGCCCGGTTGAACGGCGAGGCCGCACGGGTGGATTCGGCATCCTGCACGGCGCTGGCCAGGGTGGCTTGCGCATTCTCGAGCGCGATTTCAAACGGCTGGGGATCGAGGGTGAAAAGTACCTGCCCCGCCGTCATCTGCTGGCCTTCGCGGACATTGACCGATTGGACCAGGCCCGACACATCGGTGGAGACCATCAGCTTGTTGGCGCGGATGTAGGAATTGTCCGACGCCATGTAGCGTCCGCCCATCAGATAGAAAACGGCCGCGATGGCAAAGAATGCGCCCACGCCGCTGAACATCAGGAACTTGCGCAAACGGGCCTTGTCCGCCCACAAGCCGCCGGTCCGGCTCTGGGGCGCGGAATAAGCCGACACGCCGCTGTTGGTCGTCGCCATGCTACTCTCCCGCCGCCACGGCCTTGGCCGGCGGCTCCGTGGTCAGCCGGGACTTCATGTGCAACAGCGCTTCGATCACGGCCGCGATGGTCGCCTCGTCCAGGCCGTCGGTGAGCTCGTCCAGCAGATCGTGCTTGTAGCGCTGGATCTCCGCCAGGATGGGCTGCGCCGCCGGCAGCAAATGCAAACGGCGGATGCGCCGGTCGGCGGGATCGAGGCGCCGCTCCAGCAAGCCGCGCGCTTCCAGGCGGTCCACCAGCCGCCCCACCGTGATGGGTTCGACTTCGCAGATGCCGGCCATTTCGTTCTGGGTCATGCCGGGCTGGCGCGACAGACGCGCCAGGATCACGCCCTGGGCGCGGGTCATGCCGTAGGTGCGGGCCCAGCGGTCGAAGCGGGTGCGCATCAGGCGGGCGACGTCATACAGCTCGACGAGCAATTCGGGTTTCATGGCCGGGAAGGTAAGCAGCGTTATGATAACGCACAAGATCATAAGCTGGCTTTTCCGGCATCCCCGCCATGCGGTTGTGGCGGAGAATCAAGAAAAAAGGCCGGCACGGTTGCCCGTGCCGGCCTGAGTTGGGGAAAGATTCGGTGACTTACATTCCGGAGCCCTGGATGCCCTTCCAGCTGGCGGTGATGGCCTGGATGGCAGGCTCCGGCAGCGGAACATAGTCGAGACCCAGTGCCAGCTGATCGCCCTTCTCAAAGCCCCATTTGAAGAACTTCAGGGTGTCGGCGGTGGCAGCCTGGTCCGGCGGATTCTTGTAGACCAGGATGTAGGTGGTGGCGGTGATCGGCCAGCTCTGCGCGCCGGCCTGATTTGTCAGGATGACGTAGAAGCTGTTCTTCGACGCGGCGGCCCAGTCGGCACCCGCGGCGGCGGCGCGGAAGGCGTCGACGGTGGGGGCGACGGTCTGGCCGCTGCGGTTGATCATCTTCACATGCGCCAGGCGGTTCTGCTTGGCATAGGCATATTCGACATAACCGATCGAACCGCCGATCTGCGCCACATTGCCGGCAACGCCTTCATTGCCCTTGGCGCCGATGCCGGTGGGCCAGTCGATGGCGGTATCGGCGCCGATGTCAGCCTTCCACTCGGCGCTCACCTGACCCAGATAGGTCGCCAGGATGAAGGTCGTGCCCGAACCGTCCGAACGATGCACCACGGTGATGGCGCGGTTCGGCAGGTTGACGCCGGCGTTCAGCTTGGCGATGGCCGGATCATTCCAGCGCGCGATCTTGCCCATGAAGATATTGGCAAGGGTCGCGCCGTCCAGGGTGAGCTGGCCCGGGGCGATGCCCGGCACGTTGATCACCGGCACGACACCGCCGATGACGGTGGGGAACTGGGTAAGACCAAAGGCATTGAGTTCCTTAGGCGTCAGCGGCTTGTCGGTAGCGCCAAAGGCAACGGTCTTCGCCTTGATCTGGGCGATACCGCCGCCCGAACCGATCGACTGATAGTTCAGGCTGGTGCCCGACTGGCCCTTATAGACCGACGCCCACTTGGCGTAGATCGGAAAAGGGAAGCTTGCGCCCGCGCCGGTGATTTCGGCGGCGAAGGTCGCAGTGGCGGCCAGCGCCAAGCCAACGACGGCTCCCACCAGGGTTTTGTAGTTCAGTTTCATCGTGTCATCTCCATTTGGGAGCAAGGCTCCCGTTTCAGTTTAGTTCGAGAATTGCAGACGGACGCCCAGGATGTTGAGATCCTGGCTCGCGTTGGTGGGAAGCAGAGCGGTGCCCTTGTCGACAGATACGAAGCTGTCATGGATCTGCAATTTCACATTGCGGTTCATGTACCAGTTGACGCCGATATCGAAGATGCGCTCGCGGCCGCCGACAATGCCGGCCAGCTGGGTCGTGGTCTGAACCTGTCTGGGATTCCAGTCTAGGTTGATCTCGCTGTAGCGCGCTGCGATTTCCCAGGCGCCCCAGCTGTCGCCACGCAGCGAGAAGGGCTTGGACGGCACGGGCTGCTGGAAGCCGCCGATTTCGTTGTTGAGGGCGGCGACAGTGTAGGGCCTGGTTTCGCCAGTCAAAATCCACGAGGCGTGCACAAACCAGCCATCGAAGGTGGGGTTATCGGCAATCGCCCGGAAGGGCTGGCCGGCGCAATTGCCGCCGTTGAAGGTGGCGGTGGCGCTGCCGCAGCGACGGTCCACGGTGAACTGCGTCCATTCACCGCCGAGATAAAAGTTCTCGTAATTACCGGCCAGGTCGAAGGCCATCAGGTCGGCGGTCTGGGCGTTCATGGCGCCCGTCGAGACTAGGCGGGTGCCGTCGACGCGGATCTGCGGACGATCCTGCAGGTTGACGGTCGGTGAGCCGCCGCCGGCATCGGTGCCAGTGTTGAAAGCGTGCGCGATGCTGGTGCCGACGGCCAGGTTGGAGGGGCCGTCCGACCAGAGGCGGTAACCCAAGCGGAACAGCAACTGGGTCTGCTCGTCACCGCCATTGCCATGACCAGCCGCGTTGTGGGACTTGCCGCCGGTGAAATAGAGGGTGGCGTTGAGTGCGTCACCGCTGCGGAACACGTCGGCCTTGGCATAGCCGATTTCGGCACCGCGGCGCGCATCATTGCCGCCGAAGACGTCGGCGCCGATATTCACGGTTTCCGGACGTTCCAGGAACATCAGGTTGCCCGACGAAGTGTTACCTTCCAGCTGGAAGGACGGCTCGATGACGCCTAGGCTGAAATGCCAGTTGGGAATGCCGATGTAATGGACCACGGCCTTGGAGAGTTCGATGCCTTCGACACCGCTGCCGCCGACATTGATGCGGAATTCATAGGCGAAGTCGTTATAGGCCTTGCCCTCGATGCCCAGATAGGCGCGGCGCATTCCCAGGCCGGTGGCCAGGTCGCGCGGACCGGCGAAGGAAGCAGCCTGCTGGTCCTGCGAGAATGCGGCGAAGTCAGTCTGGAAGCGGGTGCGTAACGACATGGTGAAACGGCCGTCGCCGGTCTGGAAGGTCGGGCGGCCATTGTCGTACAGCAGGTTGGCGTAGTTGTACTGCTGTTCCAGGGTCGAAAGCCGGGTGCGGTCCGCCATGACGCGTTCGTCACGGGACGCCAGGGCGTCTTCCAGTGCCTGCACGCGCATCGCCAAGTCGCTGGTCGAGGCATAGGGGGTGGACGACTGCGGTGTGTTCTGCGCCAGCACCAGATTCGGCCGCACGACCTGCTCGGCCTGCGCGTCCTTCTTGGTCTCGGCGGCGAAAGCCCCCGTGGCTGCCATCGCGACGGCCGCAACGCCTGTCATCAGTTTCCCGATTTTCATTACCCTCAGTCCCTCTGTGATCCGCGCCATTTTGCGCGTGGGTGCAATCGCAGTGGCCCGCTTGTTGTATGAAAGTTTCGTGACGGTTGTGTGACAGGCTTCGCGGACGCAGCAGAATCCACACTCCGGACAAAATGCCGCCTGTGGATAGCCAAAAAGCGTGGCGCAAAAGCCGCGCTAGCTCTGCGCCAGCGCGCCGTATTTGCCTTGGAAATAGACCAGCGGCGCGCCCGCGCCGTCATGCTGGGCGAAACGCAGCACCCGGCCAATGAGAATCGCGTGATCGCCGGCGTCCTGCACGCTTTCCCGGGCGCATTCGAAGATCGCCAGCGCGTCGGCCAGCGCGGGCGGGCCCAGGGCGGTGGGAATCAGCGCGATGCCGTCCAGGCTGTGCTCGCCGGGGCCGGCCAGCCGGGCGGACACGGCCCGGTGGCCGGCGGCCAGGATGGAGATGGTGAAACCCGGCGCGCTGGCGAAAAAGGGATAGCGCCGCGAGCGCCGGTCGATGCACCACAGGACCAAAGGCGGGTCGAGCGAGACCGAGGTAAAGGAATTGACCGTAATCCCGATATGGGACGCCTCGTCAGTAGCGGCAGTCATCACGGCGATGCCCGTGGGAAAACAGCCCAGTGCGCCCCGAAAGCCGCGAATATCAAAGGTCATAAGCGTCCTAACCAGCCCCGCTTCACACTCGGTTAAGCGGGGGTATGCATGATCGTTCAAAGGTTAGGCGACCCGGCGAAAAGACCGCAAGCCATAACCGGGTATTTTTGATGGGTGGGCGGTATCATGGCCGGCAATAATGCGGTCGTTATTAAGCGCATAAAGAAGGGCGGGCATGGCGGCCATCACGGCGGCGCCTGGAAAGTCGCCTATGCCGACTTTGTCACCGCGATGATGGCCTTCTTCCTGCTGATGTGGCTCATCAACACCACCACCCCCGAACAGAAACGCGGCATCGCCGACTATTTCGCGCCCCAGTCCATCGCCCAGACCATGTCTGGCTCCGGCGGCGTGCTGGGCGGCAAGGTGATGGGCGAGGATGAAGCCCATGCCGGCGGCGCCCAGTCGGTGATGCAGAAACAGTCGCCGCCCGCGCCCTCCACCGCCCAGAAGGCGCTGGCTGCCGGCGCCACCGAAGGCGGCGCCAATTCCAGCGCCAACGCCAGCGCGCAGGCATCTTCGCAGGACGGCGAATTCGCCCATGCCGCCGAAGCCATCCGCCAGGCGATGCAGGACAATCCCGACATCGCCAATCTCTCCCATCAGGTGATCCTGGAGAACACGCCGCAGGGCCTGCGCATCCAGCTGGTTGATCAGGATGGACGCCCCATGTTCCAGCAGGGCTCCAACCAGCCCATGCCCTATGCGAAGAAATTGCTGGCGGCGGTGGGCGGCATCGTCTCGCAGCTTCCCAACCGGGTTTCGATCAGCGGCCATACCGGCGGCAATGACGTGAACGCCACCGGCAGCGCCTGGGAATTGTCCTCTTCACGCGCCAACCAGGCGCGGGCCCTGTTGCAGGCGGGCGGGCTTGGCTCTGACCGCATCTACGAAGTGGCGGGCAAGGCCGGGTCTGAACCGCTGCTGCCCGAAGACCCCAATGCCAGCGCCAACCGCCGCCTTTCGATCCTGTTGATGCGCGAATCCCCGCCCGTACCCGCAAACACCGGTCTGAATTAACTTTTTTCCGTCAAAACCCGCTTCGCCCGCGAATAATAAAGCTGCGTTTGGCCACGACGCTTGTCATAATTGAGTCGGCAGCGGGCAGGTTTTTGAGACGTGACAGACCAGCGCAACACACGCATACCGCAGTTCTTCCTGACCCCGGGCGGGCCCTGCCCCTATTTGCCCGGCCGCACCGAACGCAAGGTCTTTGCCCGGCTGGGCGGCAACCTGGCCCAGCCTCTGTCGGAAGCCCTCACCCATTCCGGATTCCGCCGCAGCCAGTCCATCGCCTATCGCCCGGCCTGTGAAGGCTGCAGCGCCTGCGTCTCGGTGCGCATCAAGGCCAGCCAGTTTGAATCCAGCCGCAGCCAGAAACGCATCCTGAAGCGCAGCGACGATCTGGTGCGCGCCGAAGTGACGGCGGAAGCCACCCGCGAGCAGTTCGCCCTGCTGCGCACCTATCTGGATTCACGCCATCCCGGCGGCGGCATGAGCGACATGGGCCTGTTTGACTATGTCGCCATGGTCGAGGAGACGCCGGTGGACACCCGCATTGTCGAATATCGCGGCGCCGGCGGCACCCTGATCGCCTGCGCCCTGACCGACCGGCTGAAGGACGGCCTGTCCATGGTCTACAGCTTCTTTCATCCCGGCGAGGAAGCGCGCAGCCTCGGCACCTACATGATCCTGGATCATGTTCGCGCGGCCCAGGCACAAGGCCTTCCTTACGTCTATCTGGGCTATTGGGTGCGCGGCAGCGAGAAGATGGATTACAAAATCCGCTTCACGCCGCTGGAAGCCCTTGGCCAGAATGGCTGGGAGCCGCTGGCGGTCTAAAGGTCGGCCAATCGGATCCAGACGGCCAGCGCCGCAGAAACCAGCAGCCCGGCGCCCAGTGTCACCGGCCCCTCAAAACCCAACTCGCGTGTCACCGCCATCCAGAGCAGCATGCTGGCGATGCCGACCACGATGCCACCGATCAGGCTGGCCTTCCCCTGTGTGATCCGGGCGCGTGTCGCACTCATCGCGCCCTGCGCTTCAGATCGCCGCGCACGGCGCTGGTGTCATAACCATTGAAGACATGCTTCAGCAGGCCGCAGCGCAGGTCCGAAGTGCCGAAGAACCAGTCCGCCACCGGATAGGTCAGGTTGAAGTTACGCTCCATCATGATCCCCGGATTGTGATGGGCGATATGGTGACGGCGAATGGAATTCACCAGCGGAATGCGCCGCACGATGCCGTCATTCTTCACATGGCAGCAGAAGTGGAACAGCTCGTAATTCAGATACAGCCCCACATTGGTGATCAGCAGCAGCCAGCCGGCGTTGACAAGGCCCAACAGACCCAGGACGTAAGCGGGAACCAGCGACATCGCCATGAACGCCACCAGCGCATAGGGCGGGAAGAACACGATGCGGAAATCGCGGCTGCTGTCGAAGGCCGGCTCGGCATCCGTGAAGAACTCATGATGCGCCAGGGTATGGCGCCTGTAGATGCCCATCAGGCCCCTGACCGGGCGATGCATGACATAGCGGTGCAGCCACCACTCAAAGACGTTGGAGACGGCGAAAGCAAAGGGAATTACCAGCCACTCGTACCAGGCCGGGGCCGAGATCTGGCGCGCGCAGACCCAGATCGCCGCCCCGCCAAGCACAGCGATCACCGCCACATGCAGCCAGCCGGCATAGGCCGGCGCGATGAGGGATCGGAAGTCGGCCCGGAATGCGGCCTGACGCGGCGGCATGGTCATCTGCTTTCCTTTCGGCATGGACGATAGGGCTGCCTTCCCGGCAAGGACAAGCCCTGCCCTTTGGCGGCAGCGGCCAGGCCGTATAGGCTGCGGCCATGCCTTTCCTGCAAATCCTCACCCTGGCCGGCGTCGCCGTCTTCGCGGCCAGCGGCGCGTTGGCGGCGGGGCGCAGGTCGCTCGATCCCATTGGCGTCATGGTGCTGGCGATTGTTACCGCCACGGGCGGGGGAACGCTGCGCGATGTCCTGATGAACCGCCATCCCGTGTTCTGGATTTCCGATCCGTCTTTTATCGGTGTGTGCGTGGCGGCGGCGGCCGTGACCTGGCTGTGGGTCCGCCGTTTCCCGCCGCCGGACAAGGCCTTGCAATATGCCGATGCGATCGGGCTTGCCTTCTTCAGCATCGCCGGCACGCGCATTGCTGAGGCCGCCGGGCTGTCGCCATTTATCTGCGTTATCATGGGTGCGCTTACGGGGTGCGCCGGCGGCCTGATCCGCGATGTCCTGGTGGCGGAAGTACCGTTGATCTTCCGCCAATCGGAATTGTATGTGACCGCCTGCCTTGCGGGCATCGGCGCCTATCTGCTGCTGGCCACCCTGGCCGTGCCGCCGGACGTCGCCAGCATGACGGGGATTGCAACCATCGCACTGATCCGGATTGCGTCCATCCACTGGCGGATCACGCTGCCAGTGCTCCAGATTCCGCCGCGACCGGACGTCTGAGCCGCGTCACATAAGGTTCAACGGTCCTGTCTAACCTTGTCCTGGCCGAGTCGTTCACGGCCCAGGCAATCGAAGGATCAGGCAATGGCAACAGCACTGACTTGGATCGGCAACTTCACCGTGTTCCTGGGTTCCGTGGCGCTCATTGTGACCGCGTTCTCCAATGTCGGTGAACGAAACAGATAATCCCGTTCGGGCTGCTAGGCAGCCGCGCCCGAGCCGCCGAACCTGGCCTTCCATTCCGCGATCTGTTCGTCGGTGATCTTGGCGATCAGGATTTCCGGCGCCTTGATCGGCTGGCCCGGCGTCAGATCGTCAAGTAACGCCGCCATGCCGTCCGACGGAAAGGGAATGACCCCACCGCGATAACCCACCGGCTGGATGCATTCGTGGATGGTCTTGGCGAATGACGGCATCACCGGCCACAGCAGATGGGCGAACTGGTGGATCAGGTTCAGCCCCATGCGCACGCCCACCGCCGCCTTGGCGCGGTCGGTCTTGATATGGGTCCAGGGCGCGGCGCGGGTCATGTATTCATTGCCCGCCACCCAGATGGCGCGCATCTCGCCCATCGCCTTGCGGAACTCCGCATTCTCCATGAAGTCTGCATACTGCGCGATGCGCTTGTCCAGTTCGGCGATCAGCGCTTTCTCGTCTTCGCCATACGCGCCCTCGCCCGGCACCTGGCCGTCGAAACGCGCGACGCAGAATTTGGTGACACGATTGACGAAGTTGCCCAGCACATCGGCCAGGTCCTTGTTGATGATGCCGGCGAACTGTTCCCAGGTGAAATTGCTGTCGCTGCCTTCTGGCGCGTTGGCGATCAGGTAATAGCGCCAGTAATCGGCGGGCGCGACATCCAGCGCTGCATCCATGAAGATGCCGCGCTTGCCGGAGGTCGAGAATTTGCCGCCGTCATAGTTGAGCCAGTTGAAGCCCTTCAGCCGGTCCACCAGCTTCCAG